>Ga0268255_10002192_pt1 | contig 10452 bp, 17 predicted proteins | sample AgamicOrMarz_FD_200256 | JGI IMG/M metagenome (GOLD analysis project Ga0268255, IMG submission 200256) | Agave microbial communities from Guanajuato, Mexico - Or.Ma.rz (v2) (version 3) | ecosystem: Host-associated > Plants > Phyllosphere > Phylloplane/Leaf | place: Guanajuato, Mexico...
TTCCGTCCCGTAAAGGCGATAAAGCCATTTCGCGAATTCAAGCATACCGTATACTAAATGCCGCCGCTGAACGTGCTGGCCTTTCGTTAGATATCGGTACACATACGTTAAGAAAGACATTCGCTTATCATGCGTATAAAGCAGGCGTTGATTTAACGTTGCTGATGTCCGTACTAAATCATTCGAGTCAACGTGAGACGCTTAAATACATCGGAATCGTCCAAGACGACGTTAACAGCGTATTTGCTGGCGTTAACTTATAATCATTACGTGCATTCACAGGCGCCCATAATCGAAATGGACTCTACGAACCTTAACCGGCACATATTCGCGACTATACACCGGTGATTGAACGTAGGTTAGTGACCATCATGCTACACATTCGCCTGTGAACAAACGTAAGGCCCTCCGCCTAATTGACGGAAGGGCTTATTTTCGTTTATGCTGACAGAAAGTCAAACGTTATTTTGATACGCTGATTTTTCTGGCGTCAGGAAACGGGATTCGGACGGGGTGGGCTTGGGGGCTCGCCGTCGTGTATCAAGTATTCATTCGTTTGCATATCGAATGTTACACAAACGCTTTTTGTTACATCGAATTAATTATTAAATCGTTGTCACATCAACGTTCACAACGAATCAACAACGCAATCATTCATCGTTTGTTTTATGCATGCGTCATATCAACGTTTGTGCTGCGCTATTACCAGCCGTATCATGCATAAGATACTGCATAATCTAGAAAGTTTCAGGCGCCTGTGCGTCAGAGCCTGCGTGCTTACCTGAATCACACTACGTCACACTGTACGCATATACCCTACCGTATACATATATCCGCATTCCTTCTATTATAATAGTAGACCGGATTAGTCCCGTTGTGATACTGCGTCAGTACTACCGCCCTCTATACGCTTAGCAAACGACTCTATCTCAGCGTCTATAACATCGTAGTCTATACCGCCACTATCCACCTTAGCATCTACGTTAACCCTCTCGGTAAGCATATCGTTCATAGTTAATACGAGTTTAGCAAGCGCAGCATTACCGTCCTGTATAGCGTGCTCCATCATCGAATCCACTAACTCGCCTAATCGGTTATGTGTACGAGAAACAACGCTTTTCTTTAGTTCACGCTGGAATAATTCGTCACGCTGCCAGTTAGTAATCGTATTGTAGTGTACGCCAATCTCTTCGGCTATCTCGCGTTGTGTCTTGCGTCCTTCTAGTAATAACGCGATCGCTTCGTAATGTCTGTCGTCTAGTTTACGTAATGTCATTCGTTGTCACCTCCGTTTAAAATACAGACGCTCCAACTAAAACGCCTGCACCGAATATAAGTACCGCTAATCCAATTCCGAATACACCTACGATAAACCATATAACGCCTTCTAATCCGTCCATATATTCCGGACTCCCTTCCGTTTTAGATTAACGAGTACATAAAGTACAAACCGTTCTGTCGGCTTCGCCTCCAGTATCATCGTTAATAGTACTTATATTACTTGGACGATGGTCTTTAAAAGAAAACGAAAAGACGCCGCCGAGTCACGGTCTTTGTGACGAAGGCGGAATGTCCTAATGTTCTTTACGGTTGTTCCTATAAGATAAAGAAGAAACTTACGTAAAATCAACGTTAAAAACGCCCGAAACCCTTGGCGCTCTAAGCTTCGAGGCACCTTAACGGACGTGCAAAAAAGGGGACGTATATAGCCGATATCGTGCAAAAAAGGGGACGCATCTATTTAACGCGTTAAAGCGTATACCCTTTCGCACTAAACATAGCGACTAATGTAGCGTCTGGCTTATATCTCTTACGATAGAATACAAACGGATTAAGCACCGTTAATCTCTCACGTCTGTCCCCATCACGTCGAATAAACTCGCCAATAGCACCAGCTTTACGTAATCTCTCTAGCGCTTCCTTCGTTTTACTCTGACTCATGCCGAGCTTATCTGCGATTTGCTTTGCGTTTAGATACTCGATCTCGTCCGCTGGCATAAACGGATTGTCACATACGAGATTACTATCGTAATGAATATACGGAAGCAATTTGTATACGAAACCTAAATCAGCCGGAGTTAAGTCGAGCTTCTTTAACGTTGTGAAGTACGTTTTAATCAACGCCTCTACATCTTCTTTCGCTTTGCTACGGAAGTGGTATCGGTCGTTTATCGTATATTTACCGTTGTCTGATTCGAAGATAATGTCGTTGTCTTTAAGCGACTTAATCACCGTTTTAGCTGTGCGGGCTGTAGCTCCGATAATAGAAGCGATGTCCTTTTCAGATAATGGCGTTTCATCTTTCGAACCCTTAACGAGTACGTTCGTTTTGTATTGAATATGCGGTTGTAATAGTAGAATGTAGCCGCAATACTTGTTCGATAATGAATCGGTGTACTCTCGAATATTAGCCATATGTGTAAACGAAAAATGCCGCTTATCAAGGCGCTTGTATCTTTCGCGCTCAATAGCAGATTCTTGTTCGACTGACTTGTATCGGAATGCCCTACCGTGTTCATCAACGGCTAAACTACGACTTCCTTCAACCGGTGTTAGTGGTCCTTGCGGAATGTCTTTAACGACTGATCGTACGTGTTGTTTATTCATCGTCAGCACCACCAAAGGATGTTTTGATGTCCTCTAGTAGTTGTTCTTTGGTTACATTATTGAAGTAGTCATCCATTATCTGATCTCTATCTTTCATTCGTTTCCCCTCCGTTGTTTTAATTACGGAAAGGGCGGTCGGAGCATACCCGACTCATTCGTTTCCCTTGCCAAGATTACTTCGCCAAAAGGCGTACCCGACCGAAAGGCCAGGCATCAAAATTTAAGCGATATTTCTCAACTATACTGCAGAAGATTTCGCTAAAATGTCGGGTTATTTAGCGCTGAAATTTGCGATTTAACGCACAGTAACTCACGAAATAAAAGTTAAGGCGCGCAGAATCGCCCACAGCAACATCGAATAATCAAGATATCTTCATTTTTGCTGCAGTTTCACGTAATTTTTGCTTAACTACGACTATCTCATCGTCAACCTCACGTAAATCTTGGCGCAGTTGCCGTGTATATAAGAAGTCGTCCTCTGTAACCTCGTCTAGCTCGTACTCAGGATCGCTCCTATCTTCGTATAAATGTTCGAGGTATCTTTCGGAATAATCTCCGGTAAAGTTGTTCCATTTGTAGTACTGCGGCTCTTTTGTATCGTGTTCGTAAGTTTTAGCTTCTTCGAGAATGTCTTCACGACGTATCTTCAGTAAGTCTAATTCGAGTTTCAAGTCGTCGTAGTACTCACGATTCGACCTTAAAACACCCATACGGGTATACGATTTAGCACGATTAAATTCGCCTTTAAAATAAGTAATGGCGTACGTTTCGTATATCTCTCGCTCATACGGATCGTCAACGAAGTATACACGAATCTTAGCGATGTCTCGGTAAAAGTCTTCCGCTGTCCCTTTTCCGCTAATGTGCGTTCTAAGGCGACTATTCAAATCGCAGGACTGACCGACATATAAACATCGGTCGTCACTAGCGAATATTACGTAAACTCCGTTAGATTTTTCCGTAAGTTGCTGCGCATCTATTTCCGTAGGAGTAAATTCGATATAAGTTTCCGGCAACGATATCTTAATCATTACTCAACGCCTCCATCGCTATAAATTTCGCCTGTATACATATTCCATCGTTTAACCGGCTGCACTTTCGTAAACTCTACGTATTTCTTGCGGCGCTCGCGGTTCTTACTGCGCGTATGTTTATCAACGAAGGCATTCTCACGTTTACCGCGTTTACGCTTCGTCGGTTTGCGTTGATTCTTACCGCCACTGTCGACCGTTTCGAGTCCTTCCGGCTTAACGTCTTTATACGTACGGCTTTCGTGCTTGCGTTCGTTCAGAATCGGATATTCCGTATGCTTAACGTAGTAGTTGTCATCGCTGTATAGTTCCTCTTCTAAAATAGCGTTAGTAAGTCGCTCTAATACTAAACCGTCAGGCCAGTCGCCCGCTGCTTCGCGATATTGCTCCGTCAGATCCTCTACGATTTGCATACGTAGGTCACGATTAGCGAGAGTGTCGGCGAATTTAACGTCAGCATGTGTAGCGATTAACTCCGCCATTGCTTCGGTTATCTCAAATCCGTCATTCTTCGCCTTTTCTATTTCCGCCTTAACGAAGTCCCTCTTCGCCTGTACCTGCGCCTTAGTCGTTTCGATGATTCGTTCTACATACGCGATTAGTTCCGCCTTGTGGTTTGCGCTGAATGTGAAGTTGAAGTCGTTATTAGTCGTTGTCATTTCGTTTCCTCCTCCGTAATTTTAAAGAATTCGTTATAGCATCGTCGGCAAAAATCCCACGGATAATGCGGACCAATAATAATTCCGATTATCATATGTCGTTTTCTAAACCGCCCCTTACACCTATCGCATTTATATCCGATGAAATCTTCGAACACTATTCCGCCGCCTCCGTCTGCAACGAATCTAGCGAGGCTTCGCGACAGTAACCTTCGCCATGCCATCCCCAATATTCGTAAACTGCCGCTATCTTCTCGACTGCCACGTCGATATGCCCTACTAACGTTGTCCTAGCGACGCCTGCCTGTCGCGCCGCATCCTCTTGCGTTAGGTCTTGCGTATATACCAGGCGTAGAGCTTCCGATTGCCGGTCGGTTAGCTTTGCCGATGTGATCGCTGTTTCTAAATCGCATACGATGTCTACCGCTGCGTAGTCGCCTGAGTATTGGCGAATCAGTAACGCGTTCCGGTCCGCTAGTAGTCGTTTAATACCTGCCGATGTATTTAACGCTGGATACGATTCTTCTAGCGTCCTTTCTTTCGAATGAATATCTACCTTAACGCTGCCTATAACGTCCACCTCCGCAAAATAAAAGCGACCGCCTCAATCGAGAACAGTCGCCTAAATTAGTATATTAAATTTACCTTATACCGGCGTCATTCCCCGCGACAAAGCTTCTCTACGCCCATTTCCGCAAGTATTACGTCAATCTGATCGTATAACGAATCAGGCGATAGATTATTCAACACCTCGTAATCAGGCGTTATCTTGTCAATGAACGTTTCCGTTGGGTTCGTTAAGTCTGCTTCGGTAAAACTGTCGCCAGCTTCTCGCGCTCGCTCAATGCGTAGCTCATCCGCTGCGGTAATTCGTATAACCGTAAAGCCTTCGTCCTGCATTCGTTTGTATTCCGGCTCCTTTCGCATGTCGCTGATAAGAACTAACGGAGCGTTGTCGGCTTCAATCTTGCGCATCGCCTTTTCGACCCACACGTCATCGCCAAGTATTTCGCATGACATTTCGCCGAATTTGACGTAGCCTGCGCGCGGCTTCGGTATGTGCGGGACCTGTGGATATGCGCGATGGAATGCCGCTTTCATTTCGTCAGCAAATGCGTAAGTGGCGAATCCGTAGAATAACGATAGGTAGCTTGCGAGTAGGTCTTTCCCCGACCGGAACTTACCGGCCAGGACGATTCTTACTTGCGTTTGAGTTGCTTCGCATGTACATTTACGCATTCCGCAACGCCTCCTTAATTTTCGTAATTGCTCTGTTGTATCCGATAGACATGCCGTCGTAATACGATGTGGCAATCGCATCTCCTCTGCGTGATTGAGCGTTAAAATCAGCCGTTGCTTCAGCTCTTCGAGAAGATAATTCGTCGATTAGTTTATCGAAATCAACCGCAGCAGCCTCCGCCCCGTCGCCTAAATCGTTCATACGTCCGATTACCTCCTCCGTATCCTTTTCGTTCTCATCTACGCGATCTTCTAAGTCGGCGATGTCGGTTTTGGCGTTGGTTAACTCGCCCTTTAATCCGCTTAACGACTGTTCAACGAACCTATCACGCTGTAATACTTTTTCTTTAAATCGTTTTAGCTCCGCAACTTCCTGTGCAAGATTTGCGAGTAAATCATTAACGGATAATAATTCGCCTTGACCGGATTGTTCAACGAGTTCCAATACGTTGAATTCACTTTCGTATAAGAACAACGGAGTACCGTCGCTAAACATGTCGTCTACGTCGTATTTAATAGTTCCGTCACTCTCTTCGGTTAATCTAGTTACCATATACACGTTTCCGACAATGTATCCGTCAACACTTGCGATGTAGTCTTCTTGGTCGATGCCGATAACCAATTCACCAACGGCAGCCTTGCGCTTGACCTTGCGATATTGCTTTCCGTTGTGCTCAATTACGTCGTCCTTTTCGTCAAGCTTCTTCGTAACAGATTCGAACCAAGCGTTACTACTCGCTATAAAAACGTCTTGAAGCGTTACAGTTTTCGTATCCTCTTTCGCTTCGTGTAATAGCTCGCTGACTTCTGCGTATGATGGTGCGGACGTAAACGTAGTCGGTTGGACCGGTTGTTCAATCGCTTCTAGTACTACGAACTCATGAGCGTCTATTACTCCGGTATCATTGCCAGGTATAGCGATGACTTGCTTCGAATACATATAACTACCGTTCTTAGGAACGCCATCACATCGAAGTACGTCTCCGTTTTTATACTTTCCGAACGTTGTATATGCATCGACAATCAGCACCGTATCGCCTTCTCGTACTGGGCGGTCAACTTTGCGATATAGTTGCGAGTTGTGTTCGATGACTTCTTCGCAGTCTATAGTTTCGATATATCCGTCCTCTCCGACAATTCCGTACCTTGTTGAACCATCGTCACATGAACGCCATAAACTCGTTATCTCGAATACCTCACCGATTTTATCTGCGTACCAATACGACTGCTTGCTCGCTTTTACAATTCGAATTTTCATAATTAAACCTCCTCGAAAAATTTATCCGTCCAACCTTCGACTGCTACGACTTCTTCTCGTAATCTCTCGGCTAGTTGCGTGATTTCATGCTGTCCGCCACGACCGGCTTTTCTTTTCGCATAGAAGTCGAGTAGTGCTCGTAAGTTTACCGTCATGACTAGATTCGTTGCGGCTGCATTCGGTAAGACTGAGCGAGCGTCTTCTGCTGGAACGCCTGCTTCACGTAATTTATCGTAGATGTATTGCGAATGTTCCATAAACTGATCGAATATTTCGTATGGTGTTTCCGAAACGTATTCACCTTGCGTATCCATATAATCTACCGTTTTATCAATCTCGGCTACCTTCTCCGGCATTATATAGTCGAATCCTTCACTACGATCACCGCTACCGAACTTCACGTAACGCTGTGATTGAACACTGAAACTAAATCCGACTCTATGGCGCGTGAGTTGTGCGAGTAATGCTCGGCTAACTCCTTCGACTGCAAACGTAAATGTAATATGCTCGACGGTCGACAGATGTTTACTACGCATGATTGTGCGGATTAGTCTATCGGCTTCTGTTCCGCCTTCTCCGTCCGTTGCTGATTTACCGAAATACTTGGCGCCTTCTTTCGCTACGATTTCGCTCGGCTTATTCGGTGAGTAACACGTACGGATTGCGGAAAGAGCTACCGCTTGACCGTCGGAGCAGTTATACGCTCCCCTTACCGTTGTATATCCATCGAATGTAGATTCGTCTATCACTCGGTTATAATTCTTACTTAACTGCGTATGTGCCATTAACGTAACTTTCATTCGCCTGCCTCCTTCGCTTGTCTCTCAATCTCCGCTTCCAACAACGGTTCCGGACGCACAAACGTAGGCGGCTTCATTATCTTACCCGTTTCCGGATTCGTATGGACTTTTCCGTCGGGCCATAGCTTACTCATATTGGCGCCGTGTACGATATCGTGAATAGGTTCCGGATTAACTCCGATTTCTACGAATGTGCCTAGCGTTAAGTAAAGTAAATCTTCGAGCGCGTCCGCCTGGTCAACGATTGTTTTGGCGTCCTTTAATTCGTTCAATTCTTCGAGTAAATATCCGTAACGTTGTAGCTTGCGTTCCTCCGTTAGTAAAGTCGGCTTAGTAGCTACCGGTTGATTAAATTTCGTTTGGAATTCGATTAACTGTTCGTATGCTTTTTTCATTCCGTTTCCTCCCCGTTTTATCCTAATACCTTACTCGCTACTAACAATCCGATGATTAAGCCGATAAGGACGCCGAATATCTGCATTGTAAGGCGATCACTCATCGTATACTTCCTCCGCTCATTAATTTTTCGATTGCTTCTATCAACGCCTTGTTGTCGGGTTGGTTCTTTCGGCACCAAATTCGTATCTCGTTAAAATTTCGTATATTCGATTGAAGTCTCAATCTTGTTATATCTTGTTTCCAATACCCGACTACATGGCGTACTGTTAAAAAGATGTCACTACGGTCCTTATCTGTCATAGGTGCTCCCCTATTTTCAGCTAGTACGTGACATAGATGATGTGCTGCGGACTCTATACGGGAATCGTACTTATTCATCTGAATCACCTGCACAGCTTTTATAGCATTCAATCATATCATCAGCATCGCTGTATTCTTCTTTACATATCGGGCATATATAAATTTTCATTTGAAAACCACCACCTCAACGTTATTTATCTTCAGAATCATCTTCGAAACAACCTTCTCCGCGCTCGCCTCCGCCTTATCCTGCGCCCGCTTATCGTTAGCGATGTCCGCCTTGATTTCCGACTTAGCTTCGCTGTAGAGCGCCTTTAGTTGCGACTCATCTACGTCCTTCCGCCATAGCCCGCTATCATTCGTAATTGTCATGTTGTCATACGGCAGTGATAGGGCGACTAGCTTCGGCTGCGGTAACGTCACCTTTACGACATTGCCTACGGTGCTGATTTCGATGTCTTTCGTATTGACGCCAAGTTTAAACGTGCCGCGAACGTTAACCATCGCCTCTTGCTTGCCGTACCATTTAGCGTCCGAATAGCGCTCCGTCTTTTCCGCTTTGCCTGTTAGCGTGACGAGCTGCGCTGATTCCGTTAGTGCGTTGACGATTGTTTCTTCGTGAAGTACGATTGGTTGCGGTGCCTTAACGTGCTCTGCTGGCGCGATGTGTGCGGAATTAAAAACGATTGTGCTTCCGATTACGCCTCCGACAACGACTGCGAGTAGCGTGCGTTTCATCCGCGATCAACCACAAGCATTAATTCATACGTAGTAGTTCTCGTTTTAATATCGATATAGTGGATTCCGTGATACTCAATCGATTGTACTGGCGTTGTAATTAACGCTTTTTCCGCATCGTCCTGGTGAACAAGAATTGCGGGTAAACCGGCGTCCATTTGATAAATTACATAACGTTTACCAATACGCATTGAATCCGCTTCTAACGCTCCTGTATGGCGTTCGATATTCGTAATTTCATATATTCCGTTTACTCTCATTCCTTCCGCCTCCTCTTCGTCATTTACAAAACGTATACTCAAACAAGAATTTCATAACGAATCCTAACGTCGTACCTACGGTTAAGCCTGCGAGTGTGACTGCGATGTATTTCATAAGACGTTGCCTCGCGCTTCTAACGCTTCAAACTCTTCCGCCACATCATGATTACGTAAGATATCTTCGACGATTCCTACGACTGGATGACGTTCGACAATCGTTAAGTTAATGTGATCGTAGTACTTGTGCGCTTCCTTTCCGTACATTCCGTTAAGTAACTGGAACAAACCGTTTGCTGAAGGCTTACGTAGCTTAACGCTGTCTGTTTGCGCAAAGTTTCCAACGAATATGAATTTTGAACCTTCAGAGATACGAGTCGCGATTGCTGCGAAAGTATGAATGTCTATATTTTGAACCTCATCGACTAGCAAGTACGTGTGATGTAACGATCTCCCTCGCATCGTTTGGATATTTTCGAAGAATACTTTGCGTTTGTCCTCTTCGCCTTCTGTTAAGTAGCGTTTAATTTCGCTAGCCTTTTCGCTCATGATTTCGAGGTTATCCATAAACGGCGCGATAAACGGATAAGTCTTTTCGTCAATACTGCCCGGTAAAGCCCCGACATCCATTCCTAATTGTGTTTGTAACCGCGTATACATGAATTTGCGGTAGTCCTGGCGTTCTGTTAATCGTTCTAATCCGGCTGCCTGCGCGAGAAGTGTTTTACCGGATCCAGCAGGTCCTGTTAAAAACGTGAATGGTTTATCGTTTAGTAGTGCGCGAATCGCCGCTTTTTGCTCGTCGTTCTTCGCTGTGATTCCGAAGATTGTCATTCGATCGCCTCCTTAGATATATTCAACAACGCCATTTTGATAAAATACCTTTAGACTATTAACGCTAGACATTTTCATTCCGTACTGGATGCCGTCCTGCTCGATGTAAACACGGTGCTTATAAATACGGGCGATTTTACCTTTTACTTTACTTTTATCCGTTGTAGCGATTGCGTTCATACCGATTAAATGACTCAACTACTTCGCCTCCATTCGATTGTTTACTGCGCCTTACACTTAACATTACGAAGCGTATTTTAACTTCGCACAATTTTAGCGAAAGTTTTCTTCGCTTATACTGTATAAGACGATTTCCGATGCGCGATTGTA
>Ga0268255_10002199_pt1 | contig 10432 bp, 3 predicted proteins | sample AgamicOrMarz_FD_200256 | JGI IMG/M metagenome (GOLD analysis project Ga0268255, IMG submission 200256) | Agave microbial communities from Guanajuato, Mexico - Or.Ma.rz (v2) (version 3) | ecosystem: Host-associated > Plants > Phyllosphere > Phylloplane/Leaf | place: Guanajuato, Mexico | collected...
ACGACGATGATCTTGAGAATGACAGCGTTCATCCACAGGTTCGTACGTTCTGGGTTTCCTCATCGAGCGCCGGAACGACTGAGATCGGTGCGCGCCTGTCCGTGAATGGCGAGACGATCCTCAGTAACGGAACCACGCCTGCCAGTGTTCATTACAGCAGCGTGACTGTAGAAGCGGAAACGCCTTCGACATATGGTGTAGACGGAGTATTTCGGTTGTACCAGACCAGGATTGGCAATGAGTCGCCCGGTAACCGTATCTGGAAGTACCATTTGGGACTGTACCCGGGTGGGAAGCAGATCCGGCTGGTCGACTGGATTGCAGAGGGGGCAGAAGAGGGCAAGGATTACGATTTTGCGGGTGGTAATCGGCTTAACGAAATAAAAACAAATTACATGGAATGCATTTTCGTGCGTCCCGAAACATCCAGTGTCGTCGTCTCTTTGCCTGACAGGGGTGATCCATTTGCATACACTTTCACCAGTGATGCGCAAACATGGAACTCGAAGCATTATCACGTAAATACTCAAAGCGACGGGGAGTTGACCATCGTCCAGGCTCTATCTGAATACTCGAAAAGCACCGGGCCACAAAAATATGGCGGCGTCCTCCATTTCATCGCGATCGATGAATATGGTACTGAGCATAAACTGGCAATCCGCGTGAATTTTCACGAGCGTAATTTATATCTTCAACGAGGCTGAGTTCGTTCACTGATGCAATGTCGGTGAATGTAGTAGATGTATATGCGTTTGGCATTTCGACTGCAGATAAGCTGCCATGTCGATGATCAGCATATGCACGAAAGTGCTTTTCTGATGACTCGCGTTGGCCCTGCACTCTGTGTGGCCAGCGCACCCCCTCTCAAGGATGAGCGATCATGACTGGCAAACCGCCGAAGATCAAACCTGTATCTGTCCCAACCAAACCCTCCGATTCCAGCATCGATGTCTCCCACCGACCGTTGTCCTCGTCTTCGACAGTGGCACATTTGACTGTTGCACATCATCAGGAACCGATGCGTTCGCCATCTTCATCAGATCCGCTTTCGATAACGCCTGGCGTCAATGTGAGCACGACCACGACGTATTCCACATTCGACGAATTCCCAAGGTTTTCTGCACAAGATCCCCTGGAAAGCTACTGGATACCCTCACAAGAGGGTCTCGATGAGTCCGTTGCACTGGGTATCAAAACCTTGAAGCATCGCCAGTATGTTGCCGTGGCTGATAACCACATCGTGCAAGTGGTCCGAGACGCTGAGAGCGGTCTGCTTCGCGCCACGCATGCCAGAGAACTGCATCCTTCCGGTCCGCTATTGAGGCCTGACAGCGAGGGCCGGTTGTGGCACCCGCTGGACGACCCTGAGTCGACCAACCCGCTTGCAACTGTCTATTCCGAACACAAACGTGCGGCAGAGCTGCTTACCGGCGCGGAATATTCAATAGAAGATTTTTCTCCATTGATGATCAAACGCATGCTCGCAGTGAGCGGCGTAAACACAACGATAGTGCACAGGTCCGAGATTCATCCCACCTCGCTGGCATTGCTGCAGGACACAGCGAGACGTTTTGCCCTCGATCAAAAGATCCAGCTGTTCATCACCCAAGTGCAACATTCCGATCCGACCGTGCGTGCGCAGGCTGATTCACAACTGCAGGCTTTGTTGCCGCCACGGGCAGATGATCTGAGCGAGCGCGTTATCGAACAATCCAGCGCCTTGCTTTTTGAGCAGAGTGAGCGGGCGTTCGAACTTGATTGCGATGCCAACACATTGCTGATGCGACGGATTTTTCCCGACCTGCCCAAGACCATCGCTCAGGCGTTGTGGCGAGAGGCCAGTACCGCCGACCATATGCATTTGCGCCTGCGGCCGGGAATGCCGAGGCACATGGCAGAAAAGACGCTGGTGGCGCTACGCGAGGTGCGTCTCGCCAGGGCGTGCGCAGGAATCTATCTGGATTCGGTAGCCAGTCTGGACAGTGATCTGCTGGCATTGCAGATGATCGGGCAGCTTGATCTTTGGCCGCGACAGATTCGTATCGAGATTCGTCGGCAAGCGTCAGAGGGTGAGTTATTGAGTGCTATTGGCGATGCTCGATCGCCAGTGCGTCACACATTTATTCGTCAGCATGAAGGCTACGTTATCCAGCTCAGCGGCGTCCCGTCACCCCAAGGTCGGACGGATCTGTATGCCGCCGTCTGGCTCCTTTTACTGCCCGAGCAGCGCCAATTGCTCGGTGTAGCGCAGGGCGGTGGTGCGGCTCTGCGGCAGCTGGTACGTGCACAGCCATTGCCGTCGCGCCAACGCGTGAGCGAATTGCTGGAGTTTGCACCGGTGCAGGTAACGGCTGTTCCGGCCAGCGCCCAGCACGTGCAAGCGGGGCTGCGAGGCGGCGGCGATGTCAACCCGACGTCGACAAAAACCGTTGAAGAGCGTGTCCGTGATCTTTATCCGCAGCTTGCCGAACAAGAACTGGCCATGTTCATTTCCGAGCGTGTGAAGTCGGACCCAGCCAGGGTCTTGGCTCGCCTGGAGACAGAGTTGGCAACACTGCGCAATGAGTTGGCGATCTGGAGTGCGCAAGGATTGTCGACCCGCACGGATTCATCGCAGGGCGCACCGCAAACCGCAGAGCAACGGCTGGCTCGCGAGCGGTTCAGCGCAAAGCTGCAGGATATCTGGCAGCGCAAGTCGGTTTCGAGGTGGGGGTTCGGTGACTATCATTTTTCCCATCATGTCGATTTTTCCGCAGAGTTACCAAAGCTATCCGCCAGGTTCGACTACGTAACAGAGTTGATACTGACTGTGGAAAAGCCAGGCGCACGCATCGGCGCTTTTTTTGACAGTTTTCCCAATGTGCAATATTTGGTGGTCACTGGCATAAAAATGGAGGACTTTCCGTCAGGGATATTCCAGATGCGCCAGCTGCGTCAGCTTGTGCTGAACGATTGCTCGCTTGAATTATCTGAAGCCACGGCTGAAGGTTTGTCCAGGATCGAGACGCTCACTTTGTTGAATCTTGCCAACAACCCTCTCACAGTTGCTCCGCATGTAGGCTTCATGACAGGTTTAACCGAGTTGATGCTATATAATGCAAATCTTTACAGCCTGCCCTCCGGTATAGACAGGCTTGGAGACCTTCGTGTCATGGCGTTACAGGGTAATAATATTTCGCACATAGGAGACGATCTGTTCGATATTCCGGATACGCAAGACCTATACGTTGGTTTATTGAATAATCCGCTGAGTAACGAGTCAATGCGGCGGATTAATCAGTATCTTGCGAATTCCAGTATGGACCGGAAGGTAGAAATCCAAACGGCCGAGGCAGTTTCAGACGTTGATTCCGAAAGTGATTCATCGGAAAGCGGATTTTCAACAGGTTCAGATAGCAACTAGGTGTTTTCGAAAGTAACGGGTCGATCACGCTGCTAACATGATTTGGCAAACATAAACTACTCGCTAACTCCCCTTCTGATTCGGTTTGAGTGAATTCGGAAGGGGTAACAGGCCATCTTGGGCAGAATCAAAGGGGTCGAAGGTTTAGTATTGAAGTGCGTAACATTCAGATCGCATTTTTTGAAGTTGTTAGCATCTGTGTGAAATATTCATGATGATGTTGAAAGATTACTACTTCACAAAATGTCAAATGTCGCGACTTTTTATATTCAGGTTCGATGTTAATACTCTGCTGAGCCCTTAAGGGGTGAAATATATTAATCAGCTGAGGTGTTATCAAATGTTTAGCGAGGAAGTAGGTATATCCCGTATAGAGGTAAAACTCGACACCACGAATCATGGTCAGCACAAAGTGCTTTATGCCAACGGTCGCATGCAGGTGCGTGTGTTGGTGCTTCTACACGGGATCGATAACAATGGCGACGGCGTATCGTTGCACGGACATCCCGCATTGCAGTCACTGCGGCTTATTGCCTATAACGGTGCTCGCCCATTGGAGGGAGAATGGAATGTATCGATTCAGGAAAATCGTTACGCTCACGAAATGTCGGGCGGCGCAACGCGGCTGACAGAAGTCCCGCGGGTCATTGACAACCGGATCAGCGACGCCGTAGATCCGGTACAGATTTTACAATTCTGGGTTTCGGCTTCCCGACCTGGAATCATGGAAGTGGCTGCCGAGATTTCCTTGAACGGCGCGGTATTGCGAAGTAATGGGGTTGGTTTCGACAGCAGTGTCACGCTGGAGGCGATTCCGCCGAAAGAGTACTCGCTGAGCGACTTTTCGTTGAGCAAGTATGACAAGAAACAGAATCGGGGCCTGTATGAGTGGGTTCAGCACTATCATATTGGCCTGCGAGCGGATGGCAGGCAGGTTCACCTTCTTGACTGGTACAGCAGTGAAGTGAAACTTGATCCTTATGATTCCGAAGATGCGGTGCAGGTTTATGTGTCCGGGAATATTCCCGGTGAACAAGGTAGTCGCAAAACTTTCTATGGATATATGGCGCCTATATATGGCCTGCAGGCAACATTTCGCAGTCCCCATGGCTACGTCACCGTACCTATCAACAAAGTGCCTGGACAGTTGACGCTCGTTCAGTATGTTTCCGCTGACCCGCAAGCGGCGCGGGAAAGTGATAGCGCCTTCGAATTTGCCGTGATCGATGAATTCGGTTCGGAACACCGGCTTAGTATCGATGGTGATAAAAAGCAGCTCACTTTTATTCTGGATCAATCCAAGCGGTCAATGAAGCGACTTGTCTGACTTCTTGTCTGGTCAGCGTACTTCGCTGGCCAGTGTTGACTGCCAAATTCTGAGTCTGGAAATAAAAGGACGATTCAATAATGGAAAGTAATTTCTCTTCCTCTGTGCATTCGAACGCTTTCAACTTCGGTGAATTTGTTTCCGGAGGCGTTGATCCCCGTACGGGCATGTATACGTGTGCATTTTCGCTTGGCAAGTTGCACTCGGCAGAACTCAATGGTCCGGAGCTTGCACTTTCAGTGAGTTTCAATCCGCTCAATCAGGCGGATAGTGGTTTCGGCGTTGGCTGGTCTTTGACCCTGACCAATTATGACTTGCGCAGCAAAGTCATGACCTTGGCCAACGGTGAACGCTACAAGGCTGTCGAGACGTCCAGCGGCCTGAAGTTCAAGGAAATGAAACTGCAAACAGCAAAGGTGTCAGTCACTGGAGCAGGGCGCTATGAAGTCCGATACAAGGATGGTCGGCGGGAACTGCTCAAAGTCCTGGCCGGCACTCAGGTCGCCGTCGCGGAAAAAATAATCGCGGCGAACGGCGTGAGCATTACGCTGAAACATGAGTTGTTCAACCAGTCTCCCCGTTTGGCCGAAGTCCGTGATGCCACGCGCTGCCTGTTGAAAATTTCCCGTTCGGCAGGTCAGGTGACGTTGTCGCGATATCCCGACACTACTTCGAGCTCCAACTTCAGGCTGATTTTGAAAAACAGTCGGGTAACGGCCATCGAGCTTCCGGTGGGTAAAGGTTGGGAGCTCGAGTATGAAGTCATCGCTGGGGCCAGCTATGTTCATCGCATCGTCAACCCGCTGCGCGGGGTCGAAATCGTTCGCTACAAGCGGCACGGCCACCGCTTCATCAGCGGTGTGGAACAGACACTGCCGTTTGTTATCGCTCACGATGTCTACCCAGGGCGCGGCCAGCCCAGAGTGTGCAAGACATACACGTACTCCGACCATAACTTCCTTGGGCAGGGCCTCCTTCCAGCCAAGGATAGTGACCTGGATCCGCTCTATCTGGCGCCCAGCAGCTACTTCTACACCTCGGACGAGCACTTGCTGGTCAGCGGCAAAGTACATACCCGCATTAAACGCACCTACAACAAATTCCATCTGTTGGTGGCTGAGGTTACAACCTGTGGCGACGCGCAGATCGCCACCGCCACGGAGTATCACTGTTCCGTTGCCAAGCCGTTCAGTGAGCAGGTGGCCCAGTTCCGCATGCCTAAAGTCCATACGGTGACGTACCTCGATCGGCGCACCCAACAGCAGCGTGTGGAAACCACGATCACTGAGTTCGATGGCGAAGGTAACTTGCTCAAGCAGGTTGAGCCCACTGGGGTGATGACTACGACGGAATACTATCCGGCCATTGGCGGGGATAACTGCCCGGAGGATCCGCTGGGCTTTTCCAGGTTCCCGAAAAAGAGGACGGTGACTGCTGCCGCATCGGATGGTGCTTCGACAGTCACGTACTACGACTACGCTTTGCAACCGGCGCTTGAGGGTGCCGAACTGGCCTCTGTGTTACCGGTCGAGGAGCGTTTTTTCGAAGTGGTGGAGGGTGTAGAGGTGTTGCGTTCGAAAACCGCACGCAGTTATCTGAATACGCCCGAGGATCCACTCAAGCATGGAGCCGCAAAAGAGCAAAGTGTCACCCTGAATGATAAAAAAACCGTTATCGAATTTTCCTATGAGCTTGAGGGTGACAGGCTGCGAGTCAGGTCCAGCACGCGCGGATTCGACGGCGCGCTGCAGACCAGTGAGAAGGTGCTTTCGACGCTGACCGGATTACAGGTCTCTGAAGTCGGTGTCGATGGCGAGCACATCGAATATGAATACGATGCAATCGGCCGGGCAGTGGGCAAAACAGTTGCTGCCGGCACCCCCTTTGCGGCCGCTACCCGGTGGGCCTATCTGGCCGCCAGCAAACAGCAGCCGGCGACAATGGTGACCACGGATCCTGCTGGCGGCGAGCAAAAAGTCGCCTATGACGGACTGGAACGGGTGATCACCGTTCAGGAAAAGGACTGCGACCATCCCGACAAGGACGGTCTCATTCAGACACGCACGCTTTATTCTGCGCTGCATGATTCGGTCGGTCACAAGGTGAAAGTGACGCTGACTGATTGGCGTGATGGCAAGCCTTGTCCGGTCAGCACTTGCTATGAATTCGATTCCTGGGGCCAGGTCAGCAAGACGCTGCACGATGATGGGCGTATCGAACACAGCGAGGCGGATCCGGTGCTTCGCCGGCAAACCAATTGGCTCCAGGGCATGGGCAAGACGATCACCGTCGTCAATGATTTCGGTAAACCGCTGAGTGTCGAGAGCTTCAATCTGAAGAACAGGAGTCTGGGCAAAACCGTTTACACCTATGACGGTTATGGGCGCACAGCCAGCCAGACAGACCCTGTCGGCAACACCAGCCGATATGAGTACGACGTTTTTGACCGAATGACCCGCAATGTCCTGCCCGACGGCAGTAAGGTCGTGACCGAGTACGCCGAGCATAGTGATGAAGGGCTGGCGATCGACATCAAGGTCGGTGACAAAGTGCTGGGCCAGCAAACGTATGACGGTTTGGGGCGGCTGATCCAGAGTACTGTGGGCGGGCGAAAGTCCGAGGCTGGTTATGAAGCCGGCTTCACTCAGCCACAGTGGTACAAGAGTGCTGATGGCAAAAAAACCGAATTCACTTATTTGCGGGAACTGGGCGGTTTGCTGACTGAGCGCAAGGCAGAGGGCTTGGTCACAACCATGACCTATGACCCCGTCAGTGGCAAACCCTTGACCTGTACCGAAAGCGGCAGGAGCCGCAGCTTTGCCTATCACCCTTCCGGGCGCCTGAAATCCGAAACGACGAGCTTCGGCGCTGTCACGAAAGCAACGTCCAGTACCTGGTCCCTGCAGGGGCGACCGATCACCCACGTTGATGTGCTCGGTACCGACAACAGATCTGAATACGATGAGTTCGGCCGCCTTCTATCCGCCTCGCAAGGCTTGCTGACAACCGAGTTCCACTACAACGCCCGGACGGGGATGCTGGAGTGGACGAAAACCGAAGACACCTCGATCAAGCGTCAGATGATCACCCGGTTCGCCTATGACGATATCGGTCGTGAAACCCGGCGTACATTCGAGATTCAGGGTCAGCCTGACCAGACCCTCGAATCGACTTACACGCTGGCTGGCAAACTGGCGCAGAAAGTGTCCAGACGTGGCACTCAACTCTTACGTGATGAACAGTTCACCTACGACGGGCGCGGGCGCTTGATCCAGTACGACTGTGCTGGCACCCAAAAGCCCCGTGACCCGTATGGCAAGGAAATTATCCAGCAGACGTTCACCTTCGATGCGCTGGACAACATTCTTACCGTGCAGACGAAGTTCCCGCTGGGCGTGAATCTGACCACCTTCAGTTATGACAATCCCGATCCGGTACAGCTCAGCGCAGTCAAACATTCCCATGTCGACTATCCACCAGCAGTGACGCTGGAATACGACGCCAACGGCAGGATGATCAAGGACGACCAGGCGCGAACGCTGGCCTATGACGCGTTCGGACGTCTTGAGCAATTGTCCGACGCGGGGGGATCAGCGTTCCGTGGCTACCATTACGACGGTTTCGACGATCTGGTTGAACTGTCGCAACCCGATAAGGCGACTGTGCAGCGTTATTACCACGCAGGCCGGGTCGCCAATGAGGTCAGTGGTGAAAATTCATCCAGTGTCGTGCGTCACGGTGGCGCGCTTGTGGGACAGCGGCAACTCGGTCTGAACGCCAGCGCGCAGCTGTTTGGCACCGATCAACAGCAAAGCGTGCTGGCAACACTGGGTAAGGAGCACCTCACCGATTGCGCCTACAGTCCTTATGGGCACCGTCCTGCCGACGGCGGATTGTTCAGCCTGGCGGGGTTCAACGGCGAACAGCTGGATCCGGTTACCGGGCTGTATCTGCTGGGCAACGGTTACCGGGCCTATAGCCCGACACTGATGCGTTTTCTTTCCCCCGATAGCATGAGTCCGTTCGGTGCGGGCGGATTGAATGCCTACAGTTATTGCCTGGGCGACCCGGTCAATCGGGTTGACCCTACCGGGCATGTCTCCTGGCAATCGATCCTGGGCATCGGCCTGAGTATTCTCGGCATTGTTGCCAGCGTAGTGACGATGGGCGCGGCGACGCCATGGGCAGTGACGGCACTGGGGCTGGCGGTTGCTTCGGGCCTGGCGGGTATTGCCAGCGAGGTGGTCAATGAACTCGCACCGGGTTCTCAGGCGGGCGAGATATTGGGCTGGATCAGTTTTGGTCTCGGGCTGGCTTCGGTGGGGGCAGGGCTGGCAGCTGGTGCCAAAGCGGGCATCAATGCTGGCAGGAAACTGGCTGGCGCCTTCAAGCAAGGCCTGAGTAGTAAAGGCTCCAAAGCAGCGGGTCGAGAGATGGCCCGAGGTATGATCAAGGGCAAGGGAAACAAGGCGGCGGCCAAGGCTAAGGCGAAGGCCAGCGCGGCCGTTCAGGAAGAGGCCGAGAAACCATGGTCACTCGTCAGGGTCAATCCCAAAAATAACATGCTTGAGAAAAGGGGGCTTACGGGCTTGCTTGAAAAGGCCGAAACCTTCATGCAGCACATTGAGGCGGGTAACTCCCCAACGTCTTCTGCAGTGCTGATTCATGCCGAATACACGCCCATGTATGGCCCATCCGGATCAGCATCAAAGTCGATGCATCTCTATCTGTCGAAAGGAGACCGAATATATATGACCGAAAACGCTAAGGAGCGGATCGCGGTCATCGACCAGCTGGGTGGTCATAGGTAAAGGACAAACAATAAGCTTGGAGCACGCAATGAAACGATACATAGCGAAAGCAGGAGCACTCAAGGTCCGGCTACGATTAGAACATTGCGCTTGCCGGTTTTGCGAACGCGCGGCGGGCGTGCCGTTCCAGTGCCCACTCGACATGTTCCCTGACCAACTCTGACGGATAATCCCGTCGCGCCTTCAACGCTTCCAGCACCGGAATCGTTGAAGGCGCATTTCCCAGCCCCACCGCCAGATTGCGCAACCAGCGCTCATACCCGGCGCGCCGCAATGGCGAACCTTCGGTGCTGCTTAGAAACTTATCTTCATCCCACAAAAACAACTCGGCCAACTGTGCGTTATCCAGATTGTGCCGTGGCTTGAAATCGTTTTCCCCGGTCGGCCGGGCGAAACGGTTCCACGGGCAGACGATCTGGCAATCGTCGCAGCCAAACACGCGATTGCCAATCAACGGCCGCAACTCTTCGGGAATCGCGGTTTTCAGCTCGATGGTCAGATAGGAAATGCAGCGCCGCGCGTCCAGCACATAGGGGCCGACGAAGGCGTTGGTCGGGCAGATATCCAGACACGCAGTGCAACGGCCGCAATGTTCGCTGCTGTGCGGTTCATCCACCGGCAACGGCAGATCGACGAACAGCTCACTGAGGAAGAAGTAACTGCCGGCCTTGCGGTTGAGCACCAGGGTGTTTTTGCCGATCCAGCCCAGCCCCGCCTGTTCGGCGATGGCTTTCTCCAGCACCGGTGCGCTGTCGACAAACGCGCGAAAACCGAACGGGCCGATCTCTGCCTGGATCCTGTCGGCCAATTGTTGAACACGTTTACGGATCAATTTGTGGTAATCGCGGCCCAAGGCATAACGCGACACGTAAGCCTTTTCCGGTTCAGCCA
>Ga0268255_10002203_pt1 | contig 10422 bp, 10 predicted proteins | sample AgamicOrMarz_FD_200256 | JGI IMG/M metagenome (GOLD analysis project Ga0268255, IMG submission 200256) | Agave microbial communities from Guanajuato, Mexico - Or.Ma.rz (v2) (version 3) | ecosystem: Host-associated > Plants > Phyllosphere > Phylloplane/Leaf | place: Guanajuato, Mexico...
AATATGCATAGCAATGAATTTGATACGGTGTCTTTGGGTATCACTCATCAATTTACGCCAAAAATTCGCTCGACTTTAGCTTATGGTTACATGAAAGCCAAAGATGATAACCGTTTTGCTGAGTTACAGCGTAATAGCACCACCCAAAATAAAGAGCTTTGGCAGGGCTGGGTAAATACGATGTATAACCCATACAAACCCATTACCTTTGGTGTGGAATATGTTTATGGCGAACGAGAAACTTTCGATGGCCGCAACGGCATTGATAACCGTTTCAACATGATAGCGAGCTATGATTTCTAAAATAGCTATTCCCATCAGGCGGAAGGCTCACCTGATGGGGCTACAATTAATTTTTAATCATGTGATCTAAATGAACCAGATTTGCCATGTGCTGATTGCCACGATCATTTGGGTGTAAATGATCTCCAGAATCATAAATTGGATTCAATCGATCAGGATGCTTTGGATCTTTTAAGCCTTCATCAAGGTCAAGTACGCCATCAAAGGTATGGCTGGTTCTCATCCACTGATTAATGCGCTGACGTAATTCATCTTTATTGGGTTGGTAATAGTTGTCTAAAGGTGTATTGGGTAAGGCACCTGAAAATGGCAATAACGTTGCTCCAATCACTTGAATACCTTGTTTGTGAGCTTCTTTTACAACACGTTGATATCCCTCAGTTAAGGCTTCAAAAGAAGGTATTTGTTGTTTAGGTGCAAAAGCTGTACCGGGCCATGAAATATCATTAATACCAACCAGCACAATTAAAGTTTTAACACCTGAATATTGAAACACCTCACTTTTTAAACGTTTTAAAGCACTGTCGCCCATGCCATCGTTAAGTAATCGATTTCCCGAAATACCACTATTAATGACAGCCACCTGATGAGGGGATAGTCGTTTAGCTAAAAAATCAGTCCATCGAGCATTTGCATCTAAAGTTGCCGTAGCCCCATCGGTAATGGAGTCTCCAATGACTGCAACAACATGGGCTTTATGTTTTGGTTTTACTTCTATTGCAGACAGTAATAATCTCGCTGTTGTTGTCTGGGCTTTCGTAGGAACATTTAAATTTGCTGTCTGATTGCCAGCAATAATCCAACTGGTTTGTTTAGCATCCCAATGGAATGTTTTAAAGGTCGTTGGTTTTTGAATAAAGCTATTTACCATTAATTGGCTATGATTTGGAACAGAAAGATGAATTGGGTCACTAATCAATTGTTTGCCTGGTAAAATTTGTGCTTTTAGTTTTCCAGAAAAATAAACAGGATAAGCACTCTTAGATTTTAGACTTTTCGAATTCATTAAACCTACGGTGGTTTTATCAATATAAAGCGGTTGTTCACCATATTGATTTGTGAAAACGAGTCTAACTGCTTCACCTCCCAAACTAATTTGACTAACCTGTTTAATCGTTTGGTTAGATATCTGCTCGGGAATATGGGTTGGGAAAACAAAATCTTTATTCCAGATTTTTTGTGGGCTGGCAGACCAACTAGTAATCCATTGACTCTTTTGTACTTCTGCTTGAACGCCTGTAGAAAATAAAATGAATGACAACAGGGTAGGTTGATAAAGTTTCATCTCATGAACTCTTTAAAACGAATTAGAGTCATCTTGAAACAAATTGGTGGCTTGTTATAGCGGTCTAAGCGGAATAAGATTTGTGAATTAGATTCATAAATAGATTTCGTTATGTCCTACTTTGATATTAATCGATCTGGTGAGCTGGCAATTTTTATTCGAGTAGTTGAGTTAGGAAGCTTTTCTGCTGTAGCAAGAGCATGCGACATGACGCCGTCTGCTGTTAGCAAATTAATTGCGCGGCTCGAAAAAAGACTTGGTGTCAGGTTGCTTAACCGTTCAACACGCCAATTTCAGCTCACCAGTGAAGGATGCCAGTTTTATGAACAAGGCCTTCAAATACTCAGTGAGCTAGATGAACTCGAACAATCTGTTACTGCAAATCACACACCTAAAGGACGAATAAGAATACATACCAGTCTTACATATTGGACGCATTTTTTATTGCCGTGTATTTCTTTATTTAATCAGCACTATCCACAAATTGAATTAGAGGCTCATTTGAGTGATGAAGTTATTAATTTAGTTGAACAAAGAATTGATGTGGCAATTCGGACTGGGCCATTAAAAAACTCAAATTTGGTTGCTCGTTCACTAGGAAGTACGACAAAGCATTATGTGTGTTCATCTGAATATATTGTTCGGTATGGCTGTCCAAAGCATCCGCATGAACTACACCAGCATCAACTTTTAGACGTAAGTTATCAGCGCCAGAATAAAACATGGCTGTTTAAAAAAGAGGAGCAAGAAATCGCACTCGTACCTACTCAAGTTTTAAGAGTAAATCATGGAGAAGCAATTTTACAGTTAGCACTTGCAGGTGTTGGTATTGCACAGCTCAATGAATTTCAAGTTCGAAAAGCGCTAGAACAAAAGCAGTTAATTAAAGTTCTCGAAGACTGGAATATTAATGCTTCTGAAGAATTTCATGCTGTCTGGATCGGTCATGATAAATATGTTCCTAAACGTGTAAGAGTGTTTTTAGATTTCTTGGTGGAGCATGCAAATGTCAGTTAATGTGGTCTTTTCTTGCACTTAACTGACATTGGTGAATTGTTTCATTCATTGTTTCCACAAAGTTCATATTCGCATCAATATTTTGTAAGCTTACTTTTTCTAGATCTTCTACAAATTGTGGCGAATAACGTTCTTCTAAAGCGTTATAAATACAATTACATTGTGAGAGTGCATGGCCTGACCAAACACAATGAGTATTGAATTCGTTTTTACTAATAGGTCTGCAACCTAATAAACTGATAGAACTTATTAATAGGATGCACACTAAAACAATACGATATGAAAAAATCATCATTATTGCTCTTCGTTGGTTGTTGTTATCGTTAAGTTATGCTTATAGATATTCTCATCTTTAACTGACGTTAAAGCGTGAGATTTTTTCTGTGTAAAGATAAAAGTGCGGATAGGTGAAAAGGTGTGAGGAGTTCTTTAAAAGTGTCTTAAGCTGGACGATAAAATAATGAAGAGTAATAAAAACAAAATGGTATAAAATAATAGTCATTAGAGACTCCTTGATAAAAGAAGTTGCGCCCAATCACTGCTATTAATTATGGTGGTGAAACGAAAGAGGGTTAGCAGACTGATACCTAAGAAACCAGCACACCCGAAGGTGTCCCACTCCCGTTCCTCCGTCAAAGGCACGAGGGGCTCCACACCAAAAAACGTGTTTTTAGTGCACTTAGGTAGACGATCTGCTAAAACCGACTGACAAAATAGGTCAGCCGAAGCATCATAAGCTGCGCATGAAAGCGGGTCAATTGCAAAAATAAAATATTGGTTTATATAAACAAATATTAATATTTTTAAATTTTCTTTAATAAAATAACGTATTATTTGGAATTTATACGACTGATTAATTATTAAACCTAATCTTAATAATTAATTTTTAATGTTTATATATCAAATATTTATTAATTGTTTATTTATATATTGTTTGCAATCATTGACTTAATTAGACACAAACTTAGAAAGGATGAGAAATTTTACTTTTATGAATATGGCAATCTTAAATAATTAGCTAATGCCAAAATTTAATTAAAATATCAATTGCAAGAATGGTATTTTTTAATCATTTATTTAATTTAGATTTTTACAAAAGCTTGCACAACCTACAAAAGTTAAGAGAACCACAGCAGTAGGGCAACATAAGATAATGTTATTCATAATCCTACATCTTAAAAAATTATAAGGGTGATCTCAATGTTAAGAATTTTTTGTGCAGTGAGTATGGTAGTTTCGATTGCACTGGGTATGAGTGCTTGCCAAGATCGACATTCAACAGATGATGATGGAACACATGGCTCTAATGATCCAACTGTTCCTCAACAAATGAATAAAAACTCATAATTATTTCATCTAAGAAAACTCACTTTTAGGTGAGTTTTCTTATCTTTATTTCCTATAAAATATGTAACATAATAAAAAAGATAATTATATGAAAATATAAAATTAATCAATAAATTAGTGGGTTATTGGCTTTCTATGAATTTGTTGTTACTGAATTGTTTCGAGAGAAGATTATAGTTTCAAAAAATTAATAAAATAAACACAATAAATTACTTATATTCATCCAAAATTCTTTTAGTGATCACAATTTTATAAAGGTAAGGATATGCCCCAGTACTTAAGAATAGCTGAGAAAATATATCAAAATGTTAAAGAAAAGAAAGGCTTTACAGACGAGCCTATGGAAGATCTTAACAATTTGATGATTGAACTCAGACATGAGCTTAAGGGGACAAAGCTTAAGCTTTTATACAATTATATTGATTTTGCTGAATTACTTATTAAACCTCTCCAGGAATCTAAAATTAAATTGGATTTAAGTATTATTCCGAAGAGTAAGAATACTCAAGAATTTGTATTATGGCTGGCAGGTTTTATTGAGAGGATTACAACGGGCGGGCAAGAAAAATTACCGCCAATTCGAGCCAAGGTGGCTTTACCTACCTATGCTTATGAAGAAACTTATCCTTCTTCAGTAACTCCTGTAAATAATGGAGAAGAGATTATTGAATATTTTAAGAAAAAAGAAAGTTAAATAGGAACGAATAAAAAGAGCTTATTTCCGAGGGCCAATAGGAAATAAGCTCATAGTTTTTGACGAATAGAAAATCTTATAAAAAGAAATTATCTTCCATTCCAAGCGTCTTTAATAGCTTGTTTAGCATGTTCCCATTTTAAGCGAGACTCAGCTTTAAGCTCTTCCCACTTTTGTTCTAGGCCGCCTTCAACATCTTCAAATTGAGTACCTTGCTCTGCTTCGGTACGGGCACGATGACCTAACTCATAGGCTGCTGAAAAATCTCGATCATAATCTAGATCTGGAGTAGTAAGCTGAGCTTCTTGATAATAAGGACGAGTAAGGTAACTTTCGCGCCAATAAGTGTCAGAATAATTATGGTCGCCGGCTGGCAGTCGTGCGTGATCGCTATTTTGATCTGTCATCAGTTTTTCCTCATCTATTATTTAATTTTATGCTTATGTTAAATTTAGGAAGGTGAATTCACCTTCCTAAATAAAATGAATGACCGCATCAAATGACATTCAAGTCAGCAAAGGGTTAACGTTGCTGATTGTTGTTATTTGAGTTTTGTTGGCCTGAATCTTTTTGATTAGAGCCTTGTTGTTGACGGCGGCTGTCATTTTGCTGTTGTTGCTGATTGTTTTGTTGCTGTTGATCATTTTGCTGTTGGTTGCCGTTTGGCTGTTGCTGATTATTACGGTTGTCATTTTGCTGTTGCTGTTGTTGTTGCTGCTCATTATTACGTTGATTGCTTTGATTATTAGTAGTGCTCATCTTTAATTACCTCATATCATTCATGATGTGTGTTTTATCTGAGAGCTTCAGATAGGTTTATTTAAGCATGAAAATTTATAATGTGAAGCCCAAGGGTGTTACCCCATATTTAACTGTAACTTTTAAAATTAAATAAAACATTGATTTTTATAAAATGCATTCTTTAATAAATAAACATAATTAATATGAAAGTTAATTAAATTACATTTAAGTACATTGGTGTTAAAGAAACACTATGATCATTTCTAAATGTGTATTTGTTATTTTATATTTAGGAATATCTATTTCTTATTATCTAATATTATATATTCGATATCTTGAGAAATATAGTAAATAAGTTGTCTTATTTTAAGGCAAGGTGGACCTTTAAATACGCGTCTAAAATTATAGAACTGATTTTTATAGTAAATAGAATAAAAGAAAGTGCCTACAGGTTTTTCTTTAGTCTCAGAACCTCCTTTTTTTAAGAGGCCTGTGCAAGCAATATACAGATCGGCATGTAAGAGGTCTTTGCCTTTTTTGATCATCTCTATCGTGACTTGCATAGATTCAGCTGTATATTTTTCAATAAGTTCCGAAGAGATGTGAAGTGTGTTTTCTTTGACGCGTAAGTCATAACTGACTAGGCTTCCAATAAGAATATCCCCTGAATAAGGGCTTAAAGAAAAACGATAGGCAAGATAGCCGGCTGAAGCACTTTCAAAAAGTGCAATTTTAATTTTTTCTTGAGCTAATAATTTGCAACATGAATTAAACATTTGTTTTCTCCTTCCTTGTTTTTTAATTTAGTTATAAAATTATTTTTAATTTCTTTTTGTTAATTTTTTGATAGTTATACTTTTTAAAGTAATCCAAGTGTAATTTAAGTTTAAAATTTATATATTTTTTATAGAAACAAGGGGTTAATTTATTCTAAAGTTGAGAATGTAATGTTGTGTTAATTTTTATGTTATTGAATTTAAAAGTATTTAATTAAAATAGTTGTTTCTTAATAACGTAATATAACAAAGGGATAATGGGATTATAGTTTAATTAAAGTATGGTAATTTATATCTCACTAAAGGAGAATAGAAATGCCTGTTGTAGTGAAAGAAAGATTATTAGACCTAATACAAGATAATCAACAAAACTATTACGAATTATTTGTTTTTTTCCTTGATCCTGATATTTCTAGTTTTGAAAAAGAAAAGAAAGCAAGAGATTTTTTGATTAAAGAAATAGATAAATTAGATCAAAATGAAATAGATTTTCCTTCAAATGTAAATATGATTAAAGCATGGTGCGAGAACGATAATAAAGAAAATTGTGAGCTATTTCAGTCTTATTTAAACCGCAGACAAAGCGGAGGTGAGAGAGAGTATTTTAAGAATGTCGGCCAGGCATTTGAATTTTTAATCAAAGTTTCTCCAACCAAAAAAGTTGATGGGGCGTGGTTATATAGTTCAGTTCATTATTGGAATGATCCGATTTTTCATGACCTCATTATCACTTATTTGGAAGAGCTTGGTTTAGGTGAACCTAAGGCCAACCACGTATGTATTTATGATGACTTGCTACGTAGTTTGGGACTTGATAGTTTTGATCTGCTTTTAGAAGATGATTATTATCATAATGCCGTGATTCAGCTTGCGCTTGGCTATGCTCCACCTGAGTTTATTCCCGAGATCGTTGGCTTTAATCTAGGCTATGAGCAGTTACCCCTTCATCTACTCATTAGTAATTATGAGCTTGCAGAGCTAGGTATTGATTCTAAATATTTTAATTTGCATATCACTATTGATAACATTGATAACGGACATGCAAATAAAGCAATTAAAGTTATAGAAAATATTTATGATAAATATAGAGATAAAGAACTTTTCTTGAGTAAATTGAAGCGTGGTTTTGCTCTTAATAGCCATGGCGTATCGTCTTCTAAAATTATTAAAAATTTAAATCTTGAAGATTTAGTTCTTAAAATTTTAAAAAGAAAAGCACTGGTGGGCCAGTTAATTCATAACGAAACTAGACAGTTTGGATGTAAAACAATTAACCAATGGTTATCAAATCCAGAGGACGTTAAAGGGCTGGTTAAACACCTCATTGATCATAAATGGATTAAATTTAATACAGACCCTGAGCAGAGCGTGTTCTGGCGAATGATTAATGAAGAAAATGGAAAAATGTTTGGGGTATTTAACCCTGTAGAACGACAAATTATTTATGACTGGATTGCTGGTAGTAACCATGCTTCTAACTTTTTGGCTTACAGCAGAGAACTAAAAAATAGTCAGCGTATTCAAGATTATTTATTTAGCTATATTTCTGATGGCGAACTCGATGCACTTCAGGAACGTATACGCCAGACCCCTGATCTTGCCATAAAGATATGTAAGCTGACTCCGTTTTTGGGGCCAGATTGTCATCATAAAAGCATTGGGCTTTGGAGTACACGTAAATATGTTGAACTCCTTTTCCCATATTTAAGTTCTTTTAATAAAAACTAATTATTGAAGTTTTTTAACTCACCCCACGTTTAACTTTAAAACATAGGTAATGAACATGACTGATAATGTTAAATCAACAAATAAAACAAGTGAAATGGCTGGTGCTGATGCTGCAAATAAAGCCAATACCACTCAAAAGACTGAACAGTTAGACACGGTCAGAGATGATGCAACCAATGAAGCATTAACCACTAACCAAGGGGTTAAAATAGCGGACAACGAAAATAGCTTAAGAGCAGGTATTCGTGGTTCAACGCTACTAGAAGATTTCATTTTAAGAGAAAAGATTACTCATTTTGACCACGAACGTATTCCTGAGCGTATTGTGCATGCGCGTGGTGTAGGGGCTCATGGTTACTTTCAGGCTTATGAAGGAAATGAGCGTTTAACAAAAGCAGGCTTTTTAACTGACCCAAGCATTCAAACGCCAATTTTTGTACGTTTCTCGACAGTGCAAGGGCCACGTGGATCTGCCGATACCGTTCGTGATATCCGTGGTTTTGCGATTAAATTTTATACCCAAGAAGGTAACTTCGATTTAGTCGGCAATAACGCACCAGTGTTTTTTGTGCAAGATGGTATTAAGTTTCCCGACTTTGTACATGCAGTAAAACCTGAACCCGATACAGAAATGCCAACTGGAGCAACTGCACACGATACGTTTTGGGATTTTGTGTCATTAGTACCTGAGTCAGCACATGCGGTAATTTGGGCCATGTCAGATCGGGCTATCCCACGTAACCTACGCTCAATCCAAGGTTTTGGCGTGCATACCTTCCGTTTAATTAATGCTCAAGGCAAATCTCATTTTGTGAAGTTTCACTGGACGCCTAAACAAGGTTTAAGTGCGTTAGTGTGGGATGAGGCTCAAAAACTTGCCGGTAAAGATCCAGATTTCCATCGTCGCGATCTTTATGAAGCGATTGAGAATGGGGTTTATCCTGAATGGGAATTGGGTGTTCAAATTGTCGAAGAAGACGACGAAATGAACTTTGACTTCGATTTGCTGGACCCAACCAAAATTATTCCTGAAGAGCTGGTTCCAGTGACACCAATTGGCCGTTTTGTTTTGAATAGAAATGTAGATAATTTCTTTGCAGAAACAGAGCAGGTGGCTTTCTGTCCGGGACACATTGTGCCAGGGATTGATTTTACAAATGATCCACTTTTACAAGCACGCCTATTTTCATACACCGATACTCAATTAAGTCGCTTGGGTGGACCGAACTTCCATCAAATTCCGATCAATAAACCTGTATGTCCATTCCACAATAATCAACGTGATGGTATTCACCAGCACACGATTCACAAAGGACAGGCATCATATCAACCAAATTCAATTGATGGCGATTGGCCAGCAGAAACACCACCAGCTGCTTCAAATGGTGGCTTTGAAAGCTATCCTGAAAAGATTAGCGGAGTTAAACTTCGTCAAAGAAGTGAGACTTTTTCTGATCATTTTTCACAACCGCGCCTTTATTACAAGAGCCTTGCGCCTCATGAGCAAAAACATGTGGTCGATGCCTATACGTTTGAATTGAGTAAAGTGCAAAGAAAACACATCCGTGAGCGTCAAGTTCAACAAATTTTGGCAAATATTGATCTCGACTTAGCACGACAAGTAGGCGCTAATTTAGGTATAGAAGTACCTGATTTGACCCTAGATTATAAAAAAACTGCAATTGAAAAATCTGCTAAATTATCTTTCTTAGCTTTCCCTCCTGAAGATATTCAAGGCCGAAAAGTTGCAGTACTCATCCATAATTTAGTGAAATCCGATGCATTAGATGCTATGAAAAACTGGGCAATTAAAGAAGGTGTGACTCTTCATTTATTAGCGCCAAGCTTAGCACCAGTTAAAGATCATAAAGACAAAACGATTGTGGCTGATGGCATGCAAATGGCTGAACCTTCTATTGCTTATGACGCGGTCATTATTCCTGATGGCGATAACTTAAATGCTGTTTTGCAAGATGGGGTAACTCGTCATTATCTATTAGAAGCTTATAAGCATTTAAAACCAATTGCATTTTTAGGTAATAAATCTGATTTACTTGAACCGTTAGGTTTAGTTGCCGATGAAGGTACTCTGGTTGAAGATGACTTCCAGCATATTGCTGAAAAATTTAAAAACTTGATTATGGCTCATCGTGTTTGGTCACGAGAACAAATAGCCGCTCACATTCCTGCTTAACAAAAAAAGCCCTGAAAGATATATCTTTCAGGGCTTTTTTATATCTTACGGATTAGCCATTTACGATTTGACCACCGTTTACATGAATAACCTGACCTGTAATATAACTTGCATCATCAGAGGCAAGGAAAAGGTAGGCGGGTGCAACTTCACTAGGTTGTCCCATTCTTCCCATTGGCGTGTCTTTACCAAACTTCTCAACGGTTTCTGCATCGAAACTACTTGGGATTAATGGTGTCCAGATTGGGCCAGGCGCAACACCATTTACTCGAATTCCTTTTTTCTGTTTCATCAGATTGTTCGATAAGCTACGTGTGAAAGTCGTAATTGCACCTTT
>Ga0268255_10002206_pt1 | contig 10416 bp, 8 predicted proteins | sample AgamicOrMarz_FD_200256 | JGI IMG/M metagenome (GOLD analysis project Ga0268255, IMG submission 200256) | Agave microbial communities from Guanajuato, Mexico - Or.Ma.rz (v2) (version 3) | ecosystem: Host-associated > Plants > Phyllosphere > Phylloplane/Leaf | place: Guanajuato, Mexico | collected...
GAAAAAGAAGTTCATAGCCCAGACATTAATAAATGGGGCTATTCCGCCAAACTCAATGGTTTCAAGGCCTTTTAGATTCATGACAATCATCGATTCGATAAAAATAAGTACAAAACCCACTACACCAGCAATAGCCGCCCTAATCATATGTCTTCCCCCTAAGAATTTATTATTTATGTAAGTTATTTTGACAATTTTGTGAACATCTCTTTTTTATTATATTGTATCAAACGGAAAAGCAACACCCTTAAAAATAAAAAAAGGAGAGGTTCCAACCAAATCATGCTGCGAATGGGGGAAGCAGCAATACTATTAAAGTGATACAACCATATTCCAAGATGTCCCGTCCACGCCTACCTTTTTAAAGCCAAATTTATCATATAAATGAAGCGCCGGATTGTTGGGATCAACACTTAAAGAAACACTGCTAAAGCCAGCCTCTTTTGCGACTTTTAGCAACTCCCCTAGGAGTGCTTTACCTATTCCCCTTCCCCTGTAATCAGGGTGGAGGGCCATTCCTAATAATGGAGTATTTTCGTCAATATAACCATATGTTTTATTTGTTTTATTGAATAGCCTGAACCAGGCAGCGCCTATCGACCTATGTTCCGGAGTTGTTGCAATTAAGGAGAGATCCCCTTTTCTTCCCCAGCCTTTCAGTAATTGGGCAATATTTGGCTCATTTAATATATCCCTTGACGGACGGGACTGTCCTTCGGGAATAAAAATTGCCTGATACAGCATCTCCCATAAAAAATCCTCGTCTTCTTTTACTCCATTTCTAATCAGAAATCCATTCATTTCCATCCCTCTTTTCTCACAATTAAGAATATGTTTTGGTTCTAATATTTAGTACATGGATATGGCTCATTTCATTGAGTCTAATACCTATATTAAAAAGCGGCTGCATAACTATGAAAGCCACGTCATGAGTGACGAATCAAAGAAGCTATTGAAGAAGTACTCACCTTTTATGGCTGAAGTTGTCTTAAATGGGCGCAAGCCATCTTAATTACATTGCGGCATTTAAAATCTTCACAACTTGCACACAAGTTCCACCTAAATTCTACATAAGTTTTTCATATGATTAACTCAAGTTAATACGGAAATGGTTCAAAGAGCTCATTTCTTAAAACTTCCCATTATTTTGATTGGTGCTTACACCAATCTATTTTTTTTGCCCTTAACTGATTTCTTCACAACTTCCACACAAATTCTCCGTAAGTTCTACATATGTATTAACTATTATAAAGATAACTTAATTAGGAAATGGTTCAAAGAGCTCATTTCTTAAAACTTTCCATTATTTTGATTGGTGCTTACACCAATCTATTTTTTTGCCCATAAAAAGGTCAGCCATCAGATTTTTTGATGGCTGACCTTTTTTTTCTTAGTTTACTCCTACTTGTGTCCAAGCAGATTTTACGGCATTGTATTGTGTGCTGCCTGATCCATAAAGGTCTGCTGCTGCTGCAAGGAGTGCTGCACGGGCACCACTAAAATTACTTGTTGGAGTCAGATAAACTGTTAGTGCACGATAGTAAATTTTTTCAGCAACGGCTGTCCCTAAACTTGAAATCGTTAAATAAGCTGCTTTGTTCGGAATACCGCTGTTTGTGTGAACTCCACCATTATCAGAGGTTGTATTTACATAGGCGCTCATAGTCGATGGCTGTCCATAAAGTTCAGGGTTTGATAGACTACGAAGAGCATCGCCAGCTTTATTAGGTGTATACACATCTTCGCCCATTAAATAATCACCTTTATCAAGGAACACTCCAAACGTATCAGAAATTGACTCATTTAAAGCACCTGATTGGTATTGATATTCTAGCCCTGCCGTTCTTTCAGTAACCGCATGTGTTAATTCATGGGCAACGACATCAAGCCCGCCTGACAAGGAACGGAAGGTTGTTCCATCACCATCTCCATAAACCATTTGTGATCCATTCCAGAAGGCGTTGTTGTAATTTCTACCATAGTGGACAGTGGAACGAAGAGTGGCACCATTATTGTCAAAACTATTTCTATTAAATGTATTTTTATAATAATCATAGACGACACCAGCATAATAATGTGCATCAACATCGGCTCTTTGTGATGTTGAGTTGAAATTATTATCAGGATCAACTGAATAATTCCCTGGCAGGAATGATTGATTTCTAGCTGTCCTTGTTTCAATGACACCCGTCATCGGCTTGGTAATATCATATAAATAGTAAGTTCCGCTTGAGTAATAGGTGTTGATTGTTTTCGTATCCCCGAGTACACCAACCCCTGTGCCATCTGCCACAGCATTATAGGACTTTAAGATATTCCCATTTACGGCATCCACATAGACTACCCAGTTGGCAGGGTATGGCTGAATAAATTGTAGATTAGTTTTGTAAGCCAGATTAAATTGATTGCCATTCTTATAAACCACTAATTCTGCCTTTTCAACGGTATCCTCTACCTTTTTTCCCGTAGGACCAGCTTCCGCATTGGTTAAGGTTTCTGCTTTCGTTATTTTAATAGATTTCCATGACTTGTCGAGGGCAGTATCTTTCGATAGCTGCGCTTTTAGAGCCCCCTTGAAATAGGAGGATGCTTCTGGGAATACATCTCCATTGACTGCTGTGACGAGTCCATTTTTATCGGTATGGACTTTAAACTTTGCTCCATCAACTGGAATCCCCTGAACCGATTGAACAAAATTATAGTGCTTGCTGCCAAGTTCGTCCGTCTGAACATCTAGTAAAGTTAAATCTTTAGCTGTATCTAATTGATATAGCTCTTTATTTTCTTTTAAAAATTGCTTAATGGCATCTTTATCTTTATAAGCTTTGGTAGATAACTTACCATGAACGAAGGATGGTACTGATTGCCCTTGTTTCCAATGAACCTTTGCATCCTGACCAAACTGCGCTGCATCTTTCTGAACCGTAACATTATACGGAACAGTTTTTGCCGCAGCCGTAATCGGCAGTACAGATCCCATTGTTAATCCCAATGCTAATACAAGTGATGTTCTCTTTTTCATCGCCAACCGCCTCCTAATTTCTCTTTGTGTAGAATTTTCAAAATAATCATAACATGATGAATCTATTAGGATAATTGGGAAAAAGTGTGGGACATGGTGTCAGGCACCAGCGAAGACACTTGCGAAGGCACTTGCAAAAATAACCTATTCTATTAAAAATCCCAACGCCGGGTTCTCAGAAGCGTTGGGAAAATTTAATGATTTATTATTTTGGGGGACTAAATTTTATTTTATTTTTTGTAACTTTTTATATAGTTCCTAAAGATTACTCGATTTCAATTTTCACAGGGTCTAGTTCAAGCGGCATATTCATTGCCAGTGAGTTCACACTCACTCTAACCACGAATTGATCTGGATGGAACTCCCCCAAATTACTGATATCAAACGTACTTCTGAAACGTAATTTTTTCTTATCAAGGGTTATTATCGTATGTTTGATTGGCTTTTCATATATTTCTTTTCTGGATTCCTTCACTAGTGTCACATCATTGCGAGCAAAATCATGAAAGAACATGAACCCTCTATCTCTTTTATCGCCATTATTCACTTGAAAATCCACCGTAAAGCGCTTGTCTTTGACAGTCATTTTTTCGACCATTACCGAGAGATTTTGTCTGTGGGATTTGATTAGAGTTGGTGTTTTCTCATCTAATAAAACAAATTGATTGGGCTCTGAAATAGCCACTTGTGGATGAATTTCTACAAAACCAGTTTTACCTTTCAACGGCTGTAATATATTCGTCCTTCCTTTTACCATCATCTGATCCCCAGTCTGTCTCCTTTCAAGAGAACTGCTGGATATCGGATGGATGGGATTACCCTTGTCATCCTTTAACTCCATCCTTATTTGATCATGCTTTCCTTTTCTTGGATAAATGGCAGTGTAGTTAATCGCGGTGGACGCTTTTCCATTAATGATAGAATCAATCCGAACCTCAAAATCATCCTTCATACTAACCTTATTTATTGTTACTTTTTCAAACGGTAATTGCTTGATTGGAACATTAAATCGCCAAGACCCCTTTTTTTCACCAATACTTAAAAATTCAATAGGAAATGTGGTATCTGCGGGTAATGATGTTTTTGGGTAACTAAGCTGGATGTGCCCATTAAATCCTTTTTCAACAGGCTCTATTAGGACAATTTCTTTCGTTTCTGCGATACTTTTGTCCCCATCAAATATCTCATAAAAGCCAGCTAGACGCCCTTCTTCATCTGCTTCCACGCTTCCCTTCACATCAAAGGTAACCCCAATTACAGCCCCATCATAATAAGCACTTGTAATCGCTACATCAATCCCTCCATAACTAGCCTTTTCATTTAATTGCGTGATTAATTTTTGAGAAGCTAAATTTTCACCAACCAGGTCTCTAAAAAGATGACCAACCAATGGCATACCCGCCAATACGTTTGACATGGTAGGAAACATAAAACCGGATGAAATAAAGATGGCTGCTGCAGCTGCGGCTGAAAAAACAATGACCCGTTTCTTTCGAGGTTTATTTGCCAAATTGGCGCGTTTTACCCCCTTCTTAATTGCCCGAATAACATCCTCTTTTGGTACTTCTATCTTTTCATATTCCTCAGAAAAAAGATTCTTCTCCATGATATTGATTCCCTCCTAACAGCTTTTTCAACTCGCTTTTCCCCCGATATAAGTAGGTTTTGACAGTATTTTCAGGTATGTTCATCAATTTAGCCACTTCACTTATCGAAAAATCTTGGTAGTAAAAAAGAATAACGGCATTTCGATAATGATCATTTAAACGATCAATTGCATCTACTAAATCTAGTGCCACCTCCCGTTTGTCCTCTTTAGCTGGCGTCCGTTCAATCATTTTATCTACTGAAATTTCTTTCTTTTTCTTTTTTATTGCATCATAAGCACAGTGGATCATGATTTTGGTTAACCATGTTAAAAAATACTTTTCATCCCTTAACTGCCCAATAGCTCGTAGTCCCTTATAGGCTGTTTCTTGAATTACATCCAACGCATCTTCGCGATTCCTAACATAAAGGTAGGCTGTACGGTATAATTGATCACTATGTAAAATTAAAAGCTCTTCGAATGCCTTCTTATTGCCCTTTATCGCCTTTTTCACTAGTTTTATTTCCTTCATCTCTTAACCTCCTTCCTTTCACTCATTAGAGAGGAGTACCCAACCAAAAGTTTCAAATTTTTATGATTAATAACTTTATAGTATCAAAGGTGGTCTTTACTTAGTGACGTGTACAAGAAAAAACCGCCATTGAAACAATGACGGTTACGATTAATATAGAATGTTGAACTAAATTACCCTAACTTTTTATTAAAACATCACGATCATCTGCTTGAGGAGGTTCCTCCAACCATCCGTTTTTGATCATAATTTTCGCCCCTGCTTCTGCATAGAGTGTTATTTCTGGAATTAAAGCTGCATACTTAAGTCCAATATCCCTTCTTGGACTTGCTGCCACGGCCATTCCATAATTACCGATTCCTGCAGCAATCATTGTTGAAATATTAAACATGATGAGTTTATCCGAAAAAACGGTTGAGGTGGAATCGGAAACAGCTGAATCCCAGCTCATTGGAGCAGGAAGATCTTCCTTTTTTAATATATCACTAAATAAATCTGCGTGTTGCTGTGCCATTTGAATTCCTCTTTGCAGAAATTGCTTCACCTCTTTATCCTGTGCCGTCTGAGCGTACCCTGTTATTAATGCCTTCCCAATCATATTAGTTTGAATATTTAAGAATAAATGCGTGATTTCTATAGAAGTAATCGGTCTCCTATGACCGAAAAAGCCAGCTAAAAAATGATCTCTTCTTACAAAATCCACATTATCTGGTGTGGAGATATAAGGCGGTTTAATGTATGTTCCTTGTTTCAACATAAGATCCCTGGTCAAATCCTGAAGATTAACCGCTGCATTTAATATACGTTTAAAAAAGATAACCAAATCTGGACGTGTTACCAATCCTAGAGCAGCACTGCCTGCAGTCATGGCAAGTATAGACATATTACGATAAAACATTAAAACAAAAGTGTCTGAAAATAGTCTGGGAGCTTTCGGGACTACATCTTGTTCTGTAAAGCCCAACGGAACAGGGAAACCCTCCTTTATAAACAGTTCCTCCATTATCGAAATATTTCCTTTGGCCACTTCCAAAGTAAATTCAATAATCGGACGTACTTCCTCATCTTCCACTTTCTCTAAGTAATGGCTGCTCACACAAACAGCTAGAGTGTCGCTCAAATATTGAGTCCATAACGTAGACATCTCGGCGGCTGTTAAGCGAAGTTTTGTCTTATCTTCCATTTTGTACCTCTTTTTTCCATAGTATGAATAATCCATTTGGTATTAGAATCCACCAAATGAGAACATTTATGAAATATACACAAAACTATTTTCAATAATTTTATTTAAAATTTGTTAAAGAATAAGGAGGAAGAAATATTACCAAAAATAAACAACAAAATATATATTTTATTGCTTTAAAAAATAGTAGAATAATGATATACAACATTATGAGGAGTAGATTCCACTTGGTTTTCATTCGTGTTTTATCGTCCATCCTGAAGAAAAAATTTCTACTTTATCTACTTCTCACTTTGATCCCCGCTTTGGCCGTTAGTTCTGTGTTAGCACAACACCAAGTGAAAATTTTGGAAGCACAAAATAAAAATAAAGCCTCACGATATGCCACCTTCCACACAATGAACATAGAAAATTTATTTAACGAAACGGTTGGCAGATTAGAAATGCTCGCCACTTCGCTCAAGTTTCAGAACACCAGCCTAACTAATTTAGAAGAATTACTTCGGGAAACAACAGGGAAAGATCCTCGTCTATCTGGTTTCTTTTGGACAAACAGCCAAGGTGACTTATTAATCAGTACGAATACAAATTCTACAAATGTAAATATAAACGATCAACCTTATTTTCAGCGTGCCATACAAACGGAGAAAACAAGTTTTTCGGACGTACATATTGGCCGAGTTACAGGCAGGCAAATCATCACAATTGCTACTCCGATTGTCGATCATGGAAAAGTTCAGAGTGTGCTTGTTGCCAGTTTACGTACAGATAAAATTGAAGCAGCCATTAAAAACCTGGTTAATGATGAAATGGTCATTATCACCGATGATTCAAACAAAGTTTTATTTAAAGCAGGTTTCCTTCCTGAAAAGAATTCGGTCAAATCCAGTATGAAATTAGCCAATGTACCTTGGAAAATTTCAGTCTATGTTCAATCGGAAAATGGATTAGCTTTTTGGAAAACGTTTGTTAAATATTTGATGATTTTTCTAACCATTTCCAATATCATCTTTTTATGGGCCCAATATTTTCTTTTAAAAAAGAAAGTACAAAGGGAAAATGCGCAAACGGAACATCATAAACTAGAATTAGTTGGAAAGCTTGCGGCAAGTACAGCTCATGAAATACGAAATCCGTTAACCGGTATAAAAGGCTTAATAAAACTTTTAAGCGAGGAATATCACGATCAAAAGGCTCAATCCTATTTCGAAGTGATTCAAACAGAAATCGATCGAATCAATGTCATTGTCAGTGAATTGCTCGTACTAGGGAAACCCACCGCACACACGCTTAAAACGGATAATGTCAATACGATTCTGACTGAAATCGAGCCGATCATTCATTCCGAAGCTAATTTTATGAATGTGGAGTTAACCATTAATTACTCTAAGGAAAATCTACCCGTATCTTGTGTCAAAGATCAGTTAAAGCAGGTCATTCTTAATTTAACAAAAAACTCTTTGCAAGCCATGCCTTTTGGAGGCAAACTTTCTATCGCTCTTGAGAAACAGGCAGAACAATGTTTAATTACCGTCACGGATAACGGAGTGGGAATGAAGCAAGATCAAATCAACCAAGCATTTAACCCATTCTTCACACTCAAGAAAGATGGATCTGGATTAGGATTAACCGTTTGCAGACGGATTATCGACTCCTATGGCGGGAAGATTATAATTAACAGTATTCCAAATGAAGGAACACAAGTAGTCATTACACTCCCATTAATATTCAACAAATAAGTGTAAAAAAGCTGCCCTCAAAAACAGGGCAGCTTTAAAAATTATGCTTCCTCACTCTTTTTCAAAAGATTAACGGAATTCTTGAAGAGTGGAAAGAGGATAATTACTCCTACGATAAAAAGCAGGGCCGATAATTCGTACATTGTTACCAAAGAAGTGGTTTTCTTCAGCCAACCGCTCGCTGTCATTGTAATAACCATGGTCCCCATAAACATCGGATTTAATATGCCATTGACTCGCCCGATAAAAGCTTCTTCTGTGTTTTTCAATATCATCGTGTTAATTCCAATGTGAATACAAGGCATAAACAAACCACTAATAAATTGGGCCGTCAATGTCAGCCACAATTGTTCTGATAGCCCCATCACAAAAAATCCTAGTGCCGAGGCGCTCATTCCAATCGCAAGCAAGATTTGTGGAGGAGTCTTTTTGGCTAACCCCATCGTGAGGCCCCCACCTAAAATCATCCCCGCTCCAAATGCTGCCATCAACCATTGCAGATCTTCTTTTGGCAAACCAAGTCTTTCCGTAATAAGGAAAACAGAAAGTGGCTGCGTCAATCCCAGCCCTAAACCAGCTGCCGCAAAACAGCCGCCAAGCAAGGTTAGCGCCCGACTGTTCCAAACATAACGGAATCCTGCCTTCATTTCGTCCATAAGTGTCGTTTTCTCTGGGCCTTCCTCAATTTCCCGGTCAGGTGGAAGCATAAATAGAATCGCTGCTGAAAGCATAAAAGCAATCCCCATAATCGCAATCGCTGCATTTATACCGTAATGCTGATACACAAAAGTTCCGATAATTGGACCTAAAATCATAAAGAGAGCAAAAACCGTTTGGTACATCGACATACCCATTTGAATTAGTTCTTCCTTTACATGAAGCTTGAAAAGTTTCATTCCAGAAGGCTGTGAAAACTGCGAAAGGATCGATGACACGAGTGTTGCGAAGAAAATAACCTTCCAGCCCCCAAATACCAGTGTTAACAAAACAATAAAAATAGACACCGCACTGAGGAAATCACACCAAATCATCGTCCGTCTCGGCTTCCATCTATCTGCGAACGTACCTCCAATAAAGGAAAATAGAAAGATTGGCGCGAATTCTGCAACAGAGATCAGTGAAACCGCAACGGGGTCTTCATTTGTCTGTTCAATTACAAATAATAAAATGGAGTAGTTACGTACCCATATACCAATTTGCAAGAATAATGTCGAGAGCAAAATGGTGCGTATGACTCGATTTCTAAATAAGTCCCCCATAGTAATGTTTGTTTTTGTTTCTTCCATAAAAAAACCTCCTCATCCATTCATCTGGACAGGAGGTACTTATGCAGCAAAAGGGCACAGTACACCAAGTACCTTTTACTCCCCTTTGTCTATAAAAGCCCGCACTAACCCTATCCAGAAATATGTTCGTTTGATTATCCGAATTTTTTTCTTTTAATAGGTTTAGTGAATCATTGGCTTGATGGTCACCCTTTCATTTATCGTAGTTTCCATACTACTCGATTCAATTCGAAGAATCAATAGCGAAGTTTGTCATATGGTGTAACCAATAATAACACCTTAACCTAAAACTTAAATATCTTACCTAAAGCTTTCAAAGACTCGGGACTGCCTATCTTAATAAAATGATTCTTAAGTGCACCTTTCGCTTCACCCATTTCCATATCCTTTAGGTCCACCTGATTATTTTCTGACCAATAGTCAAGCGTTTCAAAAGAGGTACTGCTCCAACCATTCCTCTCACCGGATACGTTTGTTTTTTCCTTGGTCCCTGCGACGACAATATCCATTGAGCCTTGTAACTCCAACAGTGCGTGATCAAACGGCTTTTTCTTTTCTTTGTTCTTCATTCCTGCTTTAGCCCTTAACACTCTCGTATCGATGCCTTCTTCCTCGCTTATCAGAGTATATATTTCGAAGGCTTCTCTTGATACAAGACCATCATGATAACGTTCCGCAACTGACTCCTTGGACCCTAAAACCACATTAACCAAAGGGAGGAGTTGACGTGAGATTAACACTGATTTTTTCTTAATAAACTTTCCATAAGCTGCCACACCATCAACAGGGAACTGTGCCCTCCATAACCATGGGTCCAAATCGGAGCCCGAATACCAATGTTCTTTGGATGTAATGCTATCAAGCGAAGGATAGTTAGGAATAAGTGGCGAAAGTGGTAATAAACCCACTTCCTTAATGACCTCAAGTGCATCCTCATATGTACCAATTTGATAATCTACCAATCCAACCAATCTCCCTTTTTCCCCGAATATGTCTCTCTATACTTCCCTATTAGTTTAGCTAAACCCTCTAGTATCTAAACGTGTTTATATTAAAACTTTTTATT
>Ga0268255_10002209_pt1 | contig 10410 bp, 7 predicted proteins | sample AgamicOrMarz_FD_200256 | JGI IMG/M metagenome (GOLD analysis project Ga0268255, IMG submission 200256) | Agave microbial communities from Guanajuato, Mexico - Or.Ma.rz (v2) (version 3) | ecosystem: Host-associated > Plants > Phyllosphere > Phylloplane/Leaf | place: Guanajuato, Mexico | collected...
TTCTCGATCGCCGAAGACGGCGCGCGCGGCACTCAGGGCTTTCTCGAAATCGGGCCGCTGCTCACCGAAGTGGTGGAACGCATCGATACGCTTTACCACACGGCCAATCCGAGCGATGTGACGGGCACGCCGACCGGCTTCGTCGACCTCGACCGCATGACTTCGGGCATGCACGGCGGCGAGCTGATCATTGTCGCGGGGCGTCCGTCGATGGGTAAGACGGCGTTTTCGATGAACATTGGCGAATATGTCGCGGTCGAATACGGCTTGCCGGTCGCCGTGTTTTCGATGGAAATGCCTGGCTCCCAGCTCACCATGCGTATGCTCGGCTCGGTCGGCCGGCTGGACCAGCACCGAATGCGAACCGGCCGCCTGACCGACGAGGACTGGCCAAAGCTCACGCACGCCGTGCAGAAAATGAGCGAGGCGCAGATTTTCATCGACGAAACCGGCGGTCTGAACCCGATGGAACTGCGCTCGCGCGCGCGGCGGCTTTCGCGCCAGTGCGGCAAGCTCGGACTCATCATCATCGACTATTTGCAGCTGATGAGCGGGTCGTCGTCCGGCGAAAACCGCGCGACCGAAATCTCGGAGATTTCGCGTTCGCTCAAGAGTCTCGCGAAAGAACTCGACGTACCGGTAATTGCTTTGTCCCAGCTCAACCGCGGCCTCGAACAGCGTCCGAACAAGCGGCCGATCATGTCGGACTTGCGCGAATCGGGCGCTATCGAACAGGACGCCGACGTGATCCTCTTCATTTACCGCGACGAAGTGTATAACCCCGACAGCCCGGACAAAGGCACGGCGGAAATCATTATCGGCAAGCAGCGGAATGGTCCGATCGGGCCGGTTCGGCTCACGTTCCACGGTCAATTCACGAAGTTCGACAACTTTGCCGGCGCTCAGAATTTCTATGGCGAGTAACGCGACAAATAAAGCGGCGAACAACGCGGCGAATCAGCGCGCGCAGCCGCGAATCCCGGACGCAGCACGAAAACCCGCGACCAAAAGCAGCGCCGAAGCAATGGCGCTGTTGTAACCGCGCTTTGCAAAGTGCGACATCGATCCTGCAACGGTACAATATGGCGGTTTTATGTCAGCCATTATGTGACCAATTTTCGGGATCCCAATGTTCGGTCGATTCATGCCCACCGAGGGCAAGTTTTTTGATATTTTCAACGCGCATGCAGAGTGCATCGTCTCGGCGAGCCGCGAACTCGAACTGCTGATCGACAATCTGCAGGACGCGGAAACCCACAAGCAAAACGTGCAAAAGGCCGAAAAGGCTGCCGACAAGCTCACGCACGAAACCATCGACCTGCTGCACAAGACGTTCATCACGCCGCTCGACCGCGACGAAATCCACAAGCTCATCACCACGATGGACGACATCCTCGATCTGATGGAGGACGTCGCCACCGCCATTTCCCTTTACGACGTGCAGTCCGTCACCTCCGAGGCGAGCCAGCTCGCGCACATCTGCACGGCGACGTCCGAGCGCGTGCAGTTCGCGGTGAGACTGTTGTCGGACATGAAGCAGGCAAGCCAGATTCTGAAGGCGTGCGAGGAAATCGACCGGCTCGAATCCGAAGCGGACCGCGTGCTGCGCGCGGCCATGTCGAAACTCTTTCGCGAAGAGGACAACGTCAAGACGCTTATCAAGCTGAAGGCGATTTACGAATTGCTCGAAACGATCACCGACAAGTGTGAAGACGTAGCGAACATCATTGAAGGCATCGTGCTGGAAAACGCATAATGCAATCGATACAACTCGCTATCTGGGTGGTCGCCGCCCTGGTCGCCGTCGCGCTGATTTTCGACTTCATGAACGGCTTTCACGACGCGGCGAATTCGATCGCCACCGTCGTGTCGACCGGCGTGCTGAAGCCGCAGCAGGCGGTCGCGTTCGCCGCGGCGTTCAACGTCATCGCGTATTTCGTCTTCCATCTGAAAGTCGCCGCGACGGTCGGCAAGGGCACGATCGACCCGGCCATCGTCGATCACTACGTGATTTTCGGCGCGCTCGTCGGCGCGATCGGATGGAACGTCATCACATGGCACTACGGCATTCCGTCCAGTTCGTCGCACGCGCTGATCGGCGGGCTCGTGGGCTCGGCGCTCGCCAAGTCCGGCTGGGGCTCGCTGAATTTCGACGGGCTCATGAAGACCGTGACGTTTATTCTCGTGTCACCGCTGCTCGGCTTCGTGCTCGGCTCGTTCTTCATGCTGGCCGTGTCGTGGATCTATTTCCGCACGCCGCCAAGCAAGGTCGACCGGCGCTTCCGCCGGCTGCAACTGGTGTCCGCCGGTTTGTACAGTCTTGGGCACGGCGGCAATGACGCGCAAAAAACCATCGGCATTATCTGGATGCTGCTGATCGCGACCGGCTATGCATCGTCGCTCGCCGATGCGCCGCCGTTGTGGGTGATCGGCGGCTGCTATCTGTCGATGGGTGTAGGAACGTTGTTCGGCGGCTGGCGAATCGTCCGAACCATGGGGCAGAAGATTACGAAGCTGAAGCCGGTTGGCGGCTTTTGCGCGGAATCGGGCGGGGCGATCACGCTGTTCACCGCCTCGTGGCTCGGTATTCCGGTGTCCACGACGCATACGATCACCGGCGCGATCGTCGGCGTCGGCGCGACGCAGAAGTTGAGCGCGGTGCGCTGGGGCGTGGCCGGCAACATCGTGTGGGCCTGGATTCTGACGATCCCGGCTTCGGCGGCGCTCGCCGCCGTCGCATGGTGGCTCGGCCACCATTTCCTGTAAGTTTCATGGCCTGCCGGCGGGGGACGCTGTGGTCGTCCGCCCGGTAGGCGTAACACGGTAGGCGTAACACAGCGTGGCAGCGGTGCAGGTCAACGGCTGTATCGCCAGCGGGCGGATGAACGGGCCAAGCCCAACGCCCAGGCTCAACGGCCAGGCTCAACGGCCAAGCTCAACGCCTCACCTCATATCAACGGCGCGCTCGCCCCATCCATCGGCACGATCGCGCCCGTCACATAACTCGCGCGGCGGCTCGCCAAAAATAGCGCGACGTCCGCGATTTCCTCCGGTTTTGCATAGCGCCCGAGCGGCACCTTCGCCTGTCCGCGCGCCAGCGCTTCCGCGCTCCCGATGCCTTGCTGCGTCGCCTCGAGCTGGACCGCTTCCTCGACCCGCTCGGTCAGCGTCGCGCCCGGATTGATCGCGTTGATCCGGATGCCGTAACGCGCGTAGTAGTGGGCGAGGCCGACCGTGGCGAGCATCAACGCCGCATTCGCGGCGCCACCCGCAATATGGATGTCGCTCGCGATCTTGCCGCCCATGCCGATGATATTCACGATCGTCCCCGGGTCGCCGCCATCGCCTCTTTTCGCGCGCTCCGCCATCCGGCGCAGCACTTCCTGCTGCGGGTAGATGTAGGGGAAATACTTGGCTTCCATCGTGGCGCGAAACGCGTCCGCATCGAGCGTTTCGGGGTCGTAGCGGCGCGCCGCGCCGGCGCTGTTGACCAGCACATCGATCGGGCCGACGGCGGTAGTCACTTCCTCGACGATGTCCGCGGCGCTGTGCGGTTCGTGCAGATCGGCGCGCGTGCGATGCACGTGCAAGCCTTCCTGTTTAAGCTGCTCGTAAGCGCGCGCCAGGTTGGCGGGATCGCGCGAAACGATCGCGACCTTCGCACCTTCGATCGCGAACGCGCGGGCGCATGCAAAGCCAATGCCCTTGCTGCCGCCCGTAATCAAGACCACTTTTTCTTTCAGCCCGAGATCCATTGTCGTCACCCGCTTCGGAAGAATACCGATGACGATAGCAGATCGGCGGCGTCCGCGTGCTGACCGAGCCAGGCTGCGCGCGGTGTTTCTGGACATGCCGATCGGACGAATCTGATTCATCGCTGGGACAATGTGTGCGCGTTGAGTTCGCGTATTTATCAGCATTGCGAAGCAGATTGACCGCACTGCAGATGGCGGATGCTTTGTGCTCCAGGCAACTAACCAGCATGTATAAGGGCGCGCGCGTTGGCGCGTGCTGGGTTCGCCGCTTTTGCGCTAGAACTTGCCGTTGGCGAAACGGGCGATCGGGTCGTCGTTGGTCTGCGAAGGAGCGGGTGTGGGTCGCGAGGCCGTCGAGGCGCGCATGATTTGCACGGCGCCGTCATCCGCCTGTGCTTCACCTGCGCGCTGGGCTTGCCCCGTTTGTTCAGTCTGCTGTGCGAGGCGCGCCTGGCGGGCGGCGATCGAAGCCGGTGGCGGCGGTTCGAAAGCGTCGGCGGCTGCATCGATGGCGTCCGGTGTAGCGGCGTTTGCCGTCTGCGGTATCGCGCGCGCTGTGGCTGTCGATTGCGCTTGAACGGGCGTTCCACTGCCGCCGCTGTCGTTGTTGCTGCTATAGCCGCTTGCCCGCGTCGACGCAACCGGCGTCGGCGAGACGGCGCCGGCCGCGCGGGCCTGCAATTGCGCTGCGGTCATCGCGGGCGGCGGCGGCTCGAACGGATCGGCTTGCGGCGCGCGGGTCGCTGCCGTTGAGACCGTCGAGAGCGCGGCGGAATCGCCAGTCGCGTTCGATGTCACTCGCGGTTGTCCGGTAACCCGAGCCGTGGTGGTTTGCGAAAGTCCAGCATCGGCGGCGTAGTCCGAACCCCTCTTCGCCGTCACAGATGGCGTATTCGCGGCGCTCGCGCGGGCACCGCCATAAGCGATCGCCGCCGCACCGCCTTGACCACCGCCATACCCACCCGCAGCCGCGGCCTCAGGCTGCGGCGCCGCAGCCTGATAGCTCGGCGCGTCGAACGGCGCCGGCTTGGCGGCCGGGCCGGCCATACGGCGGATGCCGTCGAAGCGCTTTGCCCAGTACGGATTGGTCAGGTAGTCGAGCCGCACCGTGCCGCCCGTCGACGGCGCATTCACGAAGCGCAGCTTGCCCACGTAGATGCCCACATGCGAGTGCGGGCGCCCAGTCGTGTTGAAGAAGATCAGATCGCCCGGCGCTATCTCGTCGGGTTCCACCGATTCGCCGCGTCCGCTCATATCCGCGGTCGTGCGCGGCAAATTCACCGAAGCCGCGCGCGCGACCACGTAGCGAACCAGGCCGCTGCAATCGAAGCCGCTATCCGGCGTATTGCCGCCCCAGCGGTAGGGCACGCCGACGAGGCTCATCGCCTGAATGGAGATTTCCTCGCGGCCGATGCTGTGGTCCACGAAGTTCGGAAAGCCCGGCGGCGGCGGCCGATACGCCCCGTTTGCGACGACGACGGAGCTTCCCGCGCGCGACGACGTCTTCTGCGGCGCGCCGGCACACGCGGCGAGCAGCACGACGGTCAGTAGCGAGAGGGCGAGTCGGCGCATGAAAGGGAAGGCGGTAAACGCTCGTTTAAAGGCGGACGATGTCCGGATGGTAGCCGGTGAAACGCGCAACCGGCAAGAATTCTTGACAAATTACTTGAAGTTCACGCGCTAAGTGTTGCCTGCCAAAGACGCCGCGGCCATAAAAAAACCGCGCCCCGGCAAAGCGGGGCGCGGCTTGAGCGGTAACCGGCCTGACGGCCAGCCGGTTGATCTTTAAAGGATTTCCGACGCGTAATCGGCGAGGCGCGAACGCTCGCCGCGCGCCAGCGTCACATGCCCGCTGTGCGCCCAACCCTTGAAACGGTCGACCACGTACGTCAGCCCGGAACTGCCTTCCGTCAGATAAGGCGTGTCGATCTGCGCGATATTGCCGAGGCAAATGATCTTCGTGCCCGGCCCGGCGCGCGTGACCAGCGTCTTCATCTGCTTGGGTGTCAGGTTTTGCGCCTCGTCGATGATCAGATACTTGTCCACGAACGTCCGGCCGCGCATGAAGTTCATGCTCTTGATCTTCAGGCGCGAGCGGATCAGTTCCTGGGTCGCGGCACGGCCCCATTCGCCCGCGGCGTCGTCGGTTTTCTGCAGCACTTCAAGGTTGTCGTCGAATGCACCCATCCACGGCTGCATCTTTTCCTCTTCCGTGCCCGGCAGGAAGCCGATGTCCTCGCCGACGGGTACGGTCGCGCGCGTCACGATGATCTCGTTGTAGCGCTTGTCGTCGAGCACCTGCGCGAGCCCCGCCGCGAGCGCCACCAGCGTCTTGCCGGTGCCGGCCTGGCCGAGCAGCGTGACGAAGTCGATCTCCGGATTCATCAACAGATTCAGCGCGAAATTCTGCTCGCGGTTGCGCGCGGTGATGCCCCACACGTTGTTCTTGTGATGGCCGTAGTCGCGCAGCGTTTGCAGCAGCGCCGTCTTGCCGTTGAGCTCGCGAACGAGCGCATGGAACGCCGGCTCGCCGTTCTGCGGCTCGAGATACACGAACTCGTTGACGAGCATCGACGGACACAGCGGCCCGGTCACGCGGTAATACGTGGTGCCGGTCTTGGTGTCCTGCCAGCTCTCCATGCCCTTCGCATGGCGGGTCCAGAAGTCCTGCGGCAGCGCGCGGATGCCCGAATACAGCAGATCGCTGTCCTCGAGCACCTGGTCGTTGAAGTAGTCCTCAGCGGGCAAGCCGAGCGCATGCGCCTTGATGCGCATGTTGATGTCTTTCGACACCAGCACGACCTGGCGATCCGACCGGTCGCGCTGCAACGCGCGCACCACGCCGAGAATCTGATTGTCGGCCTTGCCTTCCGGCAAGCCCTCGACCGGTTCGATCGCCGTCAGCTTCGTCTGGAAGTAGAGGCGCCCGGAAGCCTCGCGGCTGCCGAGCCGCGCGAGCGAAATGCCGTCGGACATGTTGCCCGCGTTCGCCACCAGCGCGTCGAGCGTGCGGCTCACCTGACGGGCGTTACGCGCGACTTCCGACATGCCTTTCTTGTGGTTGTCGAGTTCTTCCAACGTCATCATCGGCAGATAGACGTCGTGCTCCTCGAAACGGAACAGGCAGCTTGGATCGTGCATCAGCACGTTGGTGTCGAGCACGAAGAGCTTTTGCATCTCGACCAACTGGGCGTCCGTGCCGCGTTTTTTGCTCGTGCCGCGCGCGGTTGGCGCGACAGGGGGCGCGCTGGCGGCGGGTTGCTTCGCGCCTGGCTTGCGCGCGATGGCCGGCTGCGGTTCGGCGGACGGCTCGACAGCGGGCTCGGCCTGCGGACGCGCTGCGGGAACCGGCTGCAGCAGCGCGGCGGTTTGCCGGGTCTTGCGCCCGGAGCCCGACGCGCCGCGTGACTGCGCGGCCTCGCCTGCGGCGGACGCGGTGGCGGCAGCCGACGATGCCGGCACCGGCCGCAAGGTGGTCGCGGCATTGGCGGCGTGCGCCATGGGCGTGGCGACATTCGCGCGGCCGTAGTCGGCCGGCTCCGCGGATTCTCCCTCAGCCTGTTTCTTCGCGGCGGAGCGCGCCGGCGCGGCGGGCTTGGCCTTGTATTCGTCAGGGGGCAGGAGATTGCCGAGCTTGCTCGGGGGGGTAGGCAAAGGCATGGTTTCCCTCGAAATTATCGGGTCGCATATCGTGCGCCGCCTGTCGCATTCTGCCGGTGCCGATGTTGCGCACGCAGTTTGCGCCCGGAGGCGCGCATTCGGTCTAGAGATGCCGGTTCGCCTGGTCTTCGATCGGCTCCTTAACGGAAACGCGTGGCCGAATGAACGAACGGCTGCGCGCAATTAAAAAAGCCGCCGCCCCGTCGTACGGGGCAAGCGGCTCGCCTACGGTGTTCGCGTTGCGCCTGACGACTCCGCCAGTCCCGATGAGGGCGACGACGGCGATATGACCGTCAAGTCTTGCGCAGCGACGAAAAATTTGGGGTGGACAGGCACTCATTGCAACCCAATATAACGCGCCTCAAAGCGCTTGTACAGCCTCCAGAATTTCGTCGACATGGCCCGGCACTTTCACGCCGCGCCACTCCTGCCGCATCACGCCGTCAGCGTCGATGAGGAACGTGGAGCGCTCGATTCCCCGCACTTCTTTGCCATACATTTTCTTCATTTTGATGACGCCGAAGAGCGCGCACAGTTTTTCTTCGGGGTCCGAGATCAAGGGGAAGGGCAATTCGAGCTTCGCCTTGAAATTGTCATGCGAGCGCAGGCTGTCGCGCGAGACGCCCAGAATTTCGGCGCCGGCTTTCTTGAACTTCGGATACAGATCGCGAAACTGCAGACCTTCGGTCGTGCAGCCCGGCGTGTTGTCCTTCGGATAAAAGTACAGCACCACCTTCTTACCCCGCAGGCCGGACAGCGTGATCTCGCCTCCGGTAGCGGCAGCGGTGAAGTCGGGGATGGGTTTATCGACTGCGATGGGCACGAGGTTCTCCGGGTTGTTATGGTCGGCGTGCGCGTTATGGCGGCGCGGGCCTGGCATCGAAACTTTTTGGGGAAGGGGCTACCGGTGCGCGCATAGTTTCGCGTGGCGGCTGGTCATCAGGGCAGTCTGCCGGCCTTAATCGAACAGCAACCGAATGGCAACGAAGGCTGCGTCGACTGGAAGCGCGCCGACCGACCCGTCACGGCTGGACGATCAACTCGCCGGAGCGCCCTGGAATTTCGCCCCACGTAACAGGGTACGATGGCAGCGCGCCGCGGTCCAGCGCCGCGTAATAGTCGCCCATGGTCGCAAACGTATGGCCTTGCGCGCGCCAGCCGTTCAGCAACTGTTCGAAGATCGGCGCGAGCTTTTGCCCTTCGAGTTCCGCGTGCAGCGTGAAGACCTGATCGTGCGGATTGTTTTCCGTGTGCTTCAGCATGAACGCGGCCACGTTGTGTTCGTCCACGCCGTTCACGCCGAGCACTTCGTCGAGCGTGGGCAGCGTGGTCGGCATCTGCACATGCGCAAGCGTCTTGCCGTCGACGACCGGCAGATACGGCGAATGCCCGCGGCCGTCGGACGCGTAGTGCATGCCCCACGCGTCGATCTGCTCGAACGCGTGGCCGTTCATCTGCCAGCCGGCCGCGCCATGCGTGAGCGGCGGCGCGCCGAAAATATCGACGAAACGATCATGGCTTTGCTGCATTTGCGCCGCGGTCCATGCGCGATCTTTCGAGCGCACGTTGTCCTGCCAATAGACGTGGTCCCACGTGTGAATGCCGCATTCGAAACCGGCTTCGTGGATCGCGCGCATCTCCGCCGACGCCTTCACGCCGATATCCGGCCCCGGCAGCAGCACGCCGTACATCAGTTGCCTGATGCCGTAGTGCTCGACCACCGACGTACGCGACACCTTTTTCAGAAAGCCCGGCCGCAGCACGCGGCGCATCGCCCAACCGGTGTGGTCGGGCCCGAGGCTAAAGAGGAAGGTGGCGCGCGCCTTGAAGCGATCGAAAATACGCGCGAGATTCGGCACGCCTTCGCGTGTGCCGCGCAGCGTGTCGACGTCGATCTTCAGGACGATACGGGCCAAGGATCAGCCCTTATTGCTGTTCGACGAGCGCGCGTGCTTCGGCGACGTGGCCGCGATACGCTTCGAAAATCTTGCGCAGCGCTTCGTCGAAGGTCGACTTCGGCGCCCAGCCGAGTTCCTGCATCGTGTTGTCGATCTTCGGCACGCGGTTTTGCACGTCCTGATAGCCCGCGCCGTAGTACGCGCCCGACGACGTCTCGACCAGTTGCACTTTCTTCGCGGTCTCGGCGTATTCCGGGAATTCCGCGGCCAACGTCAGCATCTTGTGCGCGAGTTCGCGCACCGAGAAGTTGTTGGTCGGATTGCCGATGTTGTAGATCTTGCCCGTCGCGACGCCGTTCTTGTTGTCGATGATCTTCATCAGCGCGCCGATGCCGTCGTCGATATCGGTGAACGCGCGCTTTTGCGCGCCGCCGTCGACGAGGCTGATGTTCTCGCCGCGCACGATGTGGCCGAGGAACTGCGTGACCACGCGCGAGCTGCCTTCCTTCGGCGTGTAGATCGAGTCGAGGCCCGGGCCGATCCAGTTGAACGGACGGAACAGCGTGAAGTTCAGGCCCTCCATGCCGTAGCCCCAGATCACGCGGTCCATCAACTGCTTGGAGCACGCGTAGATCCAGCGCGGCTTGTTGATCGGGCCGTACGACAACTGCGATTCTTCCGGATCGAACTGCTCGTCCGTGCACATGCCGTAGACCTCGGACGTCGACGGAAACACTAGGTGCTTGCCGTACTTGACCGCCGAACGCACGATGGGCAGGTTCGCCTCGAAGTCGAGTTCGAACACGCGCAGCGGCTGCTTCACGTAAGTGGCGGGCGTCGCGATCGCGACCAGCGGCAGAATCACATCGCACTTCTTGACGTGATATTCGACCCACTCCTTGTTGATCGTGATGTCGCCTTCGAAGAAGTGCATCCGCTCATGATTGATGAGATCGCCCAGACGTTCGGTCTGCATGTCCATCCCGAAGACTTCCCAATCGGTCGTTTCGAGAATGCGTTTGGACAGGTGATGGCCGATAAAGCCGTTCACACCCAGGATCAGGACTTTCTTCATAAAGGTCGGGGAGTTTGAATGA
>Ga0268255_10002216_pt1 | contig 10386 bp, 2 predicted proteins | sample AgamicOrMarz_FD_200256 | JGI IMG/M metagenome (GOLD analysis project Ga0268255, IMG submission 200256) | Agave microbial communities from Guanajuato, Mexico - Or.Ma.rz (v2) (version 3) | ecosystem: Host-associated > Plants > Phyllosphere > Phylloplane/Leaf | place: Guanajuato, Mexico | collected...
CCTTTTGGTATGTGCTGAATTAGAACCTAATCGAATCCGCTCTCCTTATCGGAAGAAACTTGTTCTTCTCGAGGGGGGGGGATCGCCGTTTCACATCCGCTCCTCTCCCGGTGGTCGAGCTGCTTCGCAGCCTCTCCTTTCAGTCTTTTGCGAACTCCGTACCTCAATAGGTGTTAAGCTTCTAGGCCTCTCCTTTCAGTCTTTTGCGCTGCTTCGCAGCCTCTCCCTAAGGTCTTTTGCGTGATTGCATACCTCTCCCTAAGGTCTTGTGGCTTTCGCTCCTCGGAAAAAAAAGATTTTAATTAGATAAATATAACCGGAATTTCCGGCTATACCATTCCTGATAAAAGAATTGAACATCTTGACATTTATTTTACTAATATAATTGAGAAAGACCTTGAGGCTTGAATACCGTTGAAGGTATGAAAGTCTCACGGATTCCATTGATAGGATAAAGGGACCCCTCACCACTGGGATCTGGACTTCATACAAGAACCCGAACTTCACTCATGAAGAAGACTGAAAGGTCTTTCTTCTTGGGTTTTTGAAGCTGAGGTTTTAGCCTACTTCAAGGACTTTTTTCATATGGAAAGATCGATAGATCATGAAGATCTTCAATTGCTCTTTGGCCGTATGATCCCCGCTATCGGCTCCGGAGAGTTTGACAACTTTGAAGGGAATGTGGTGTACGAAGTGTTCTGTGGGATCCTTTTATTCGATTCGCTTTCGATGACAACAATGAAAAGTTGTCAAAGATCAGTGAATCTTGTAATTTTTATTCCCCCTCTTGTCCACTCCTCAATGAAGAGTCGGCAGAGTTGTATGAAGCTTTACCAAATCGTTGTGTAGGAAGGTTAGAGCAGTCTATTGAGGGAGGAGGGAAGAGACGTATTTTCGCCATTGGGAATTGGGTAACCCAACGGTTACTCGCTCCCCTTCATAAGTGGTTAATGTCAGTCTTACGCACTATCCCAATGGATGTTTGACCAACTCAAGCCACTTTGGCGTCTCCAAGGGGCTGTTGAATGCGAATCTGTTGATCTCAAAGGCAGCCACAGATAGGTGGCCTGTCGAGCTTTAATCAGATTTGCTTCAGATCTTGTTTGGGCTCATCATATGTTTACTGTGGGCTTAGACGTTGATACCCGTGCCTACTTCACCGCAGCTTGGCTGCTTTTTCGTGGCAAGTATATAAAGAAAAGAAGGTAACGCAAGACTCGACAGTAACGACATAGTGTAATTCAATGCTTGATCCGCCATGGTTTTATGTGGCTTTTTCTTTATTAAATTTGCCTTTAAGTAATCTTTTATAAGGCGCAGAAAGCACTCTTTCAAATAGCAAGGAGGAAAGCGTAAAATGGGCTGGAGATTAGTCAGTGAGACAGCCAGTGAAAGAAAGTGAGAGTAGGCCAAGGGCTAGGAGTTCGATTGGAGTCAATAAAAGGAGAGGGCTTTTTAGGACTACTACTATTAGTAAGAAAAAGAGGTCTAATGCTAATATCTATAAAGATTCTCCTTCTTAATTAAAACTATTCGACTATGGCACCTATGTGTTTTCGAGGGCAGGCAGGAATTCACAATTACAAAGGGGTTTCGGTAGGATTGCCTTATAGCCGACCAGTCCCTGGATAGTAGAAGTTTCTGCCTTTTTCATTCCTGAGTCCTTGTAAGCTAGTTAAGCTATTTAAAATTGAATTCCTCCCCCTATCTTTAGATTTCGCTTTCTTCGCGAGTAATTTCTTATACTTTTGGAAAAAAATCTCCCTCGGGACAGCCGAGTTAGTTTCAGTGCTCGTAACAGCAGTTGCAAGCTAGCAAACAAGTGAGATAGAAAGCTCGCATTTTAGGGCCAATTAGGCCAATGGCAATCCAAGAGTCCATTACAGCCAGCGAGCTAGTTTAAGAGAGAAGGGCTTCTATTTATCTTCCTTTTGTCTTGGATCGAGAAAGAGTGATAGGTTGCATTACTTACTAATGACATCTTTTGTGCTAATCTTTTAGATCCAATTGCAGGCCTAAGGCCAGTTGCGTTCCCTGGAGATGGAGTTGGAGTCGTAGGCCCATAACCTTTTTTGCCCCTACAGTTCCAATCCAAAAAACTCTTACATACCAAAGGAGAGATTCGCCCTATATAGAGAGGGAATAAAAGGGATTACCGAGAGTGGTGAGTGCTAAGCGCTTTTCATGTTGTGTCAGACCATTTTCTCTCGATGACAGGCCCATTTAAGTTGCCTTTTTTGAATCCTTTGAAACAGCTATTTAGTCTTGAGTTTCCTGTCCTGTACTTGACTTTTGGTAATTTATATAGTGGAGTGCCCTTAAGGTTATAATTAGAATCTAATCTCTCTAGTACGACTTCCTGTAAGCCAGTGCTTTGACCTATTCTCTCTATTGCTAAAAATGCTTTACTTTACAGCCAATGGCAGTTATCTCGCTTCTGCTAAGGTCCATAGATAGACTGGTACGGAGAATATATATACTTAATGACTATTATGGAGAATAAAAGGAAGGGTCTGAGGAGGCTTTCTAATTAGAAGAAGGGAATGAATGGGGATGGGCTCTGTTGCCGATATTTCTCCTTAAGTCTAATAGAGGTATGGCGGCTAGGGCAGAAAAAGGAAAGCAAAACAGTTTCTAGTAAGACCAATCGTTTGAGACTTGGAGGGCTCACATTAACACCAGTGCCTAATACTATAAACTAACCCTTATAAAGAGCGTAACGGACTAGGGGACTATCAGTTCTAGTTTCCCCTTATTTGCGAGACGCCCTTTCCAAGCGCAGGAGTCGTGCAAGGCTAAGAAAAATCAAGATTCTAAAGATGGGCAAGCGAATAAAGACGGCAAAGCCAATCAATCTCAGTACTTTAGGATCTCACCTCTTTCTCTTTTAAAAGAAAGGCTTTATATTACTCCTTAGGGAAGAGGAAGATAGGGGCATCCTATTTACGCGAAAATCCAGCAGGAAAGGAAGAAATCGCCCCAGCTTTTTTCTTAGAATTCTTGATTATTTTGCTGCTCGGCCAGAGAACGAGGAGGATCTCGTTTTCCTTATCTCGTGCAATTAAAGGGAAGGAGACTGGAAAGCCCAAACTGAGCCCGGCGGGGGAATGCTTACCGATACGGAAGCCGTTCCGCTCGTCCCTCTTTCGAGGAGGGAAAAAGCAAAACTCTCCTTGAAGAAAGCAAGTTTGCGGTTACGTAGATGATAACCGGCCTATACAAAGGTTTGTTTGTTGGAATCTTATTCTGTCAGAATCTTTTTGGAGGACTTGGTGGTCTCACTTTGAAAGGCCTCCTTTCTTTCATCTAAAAGCTGGCTTGGTTGGTGTCTTTTCATATTCAAAAAAGGAAGGCTAGATTTCAAGCAAGTCGCCTAGGTTCAAGAAAAAGATTTTTGGTAAGTAAAGAGGTGTTCGAGTGTTTGAAGCGGCAGCAGAAGAATCTTATCAAAATGGATGGACTAGTTAGGTATATTCGTAGGAGTCAGCGCACAAAGATTCTATACCAGTAGAATACACAATGATTCTCGACCCACTATTATCGTATTATAGAGATGAGATGTTGAAAGATAGAGATAGAATCGAGACAGATCTTCTTTCTTCTATCTCTCTTGTGGCATTCATCATCTTGAGTGCACAATGTGTCTGTCTCTCATGCGAATGAGGAAAGCAAGATAACAGAGTAGCTTCCGCCCACAGAGTCCTCTCCCTTCACAGGCTGGACTGGTCCCCGGAGGTGAAGCCAACTTCTTACTGATTGAGCATGATGACAGGCGGCCGTACTTTCTTCGCATCCTTCGTTTCAGGACAGGAACCATCAGGTTTTATTATTTCAAATATGAAATTCAAATAAATACAATCAGTAATGAATAAGAGATATTTTCAGTTGACTGGCTTAGACGAATTAGCTCAATCTTCGACTTTCCTTTCATTCACTACTTCACCTGCGAACAACCCCTGACAAACCGGCCTATAACAAGTGATTCAAGAAGTTGATTCGCCCTTCTATTAGAAGTTTCAGACTGAGGTGAGCTACTCTAGTATTAACTCTAATTCACCGGCTTGATTCCCTCACTTCATACTTTCTATATCTCTCTTTGTTATCGGTTACATGACATCGACCTATGAGTACTTCACCGCCACGTCGTTTCGAAAGTGAGATCACACCAGCAACAATTGTTGGGAAAGATCGCTCAACAATGCAGCCTCTCTCTTATATAAGATGATATGATGCCATCATTCGAAAAGCACGTCTAAATACGATATCAAACTGCAATAACGGGGCGACTAAGATACTATAGGCTTTCGCGCTTGTGAGGTGAGACAGAGGGAGGCGGTGGAAAGTCTTATTGAATTTGGTTTCAAATACCGTGCAAAGTAAGTTCAATCTCACTATGGATTCTAAGCGCTAAATTACCCTCCCCCGATACTGAAGCTAAAGGAAAAGGGCTTCGCTCTTCGAAAGAAAGACTATATGATGCCGGGAACAAACGACAAGCCAAGCGCTTAGTTCGGGTACGACCGTGCGTTGAGAGAAGTGAAAAAGCTCAATTCAATTGTTATGATTTTAGGGCAACAATGCTACATCCCCGCGCAGAAACCATTCAACCATAGCTGCTTGACACCCCTATACACTCGTAAAGACTCCTTCTTCGGCCCTTCACTGAAGTTTAAGAATTATACCAGTTAGCCTGATTTCAATTAGTCTTTGAAGACCTTTGCTCTGAAAGCGACAGGGCATTTCTTTCTATACGCAATTCACAGGCTTCAACAATTTCTGATCTGACGCAGACTTTTTTTACTTTCTGTGATCTCTTAAGACTTCAGTGAAATTCCTTAGATCAGGACAGTAAGAGTCAGACTCTTTCCCTCGGGTAAGGAAAGCGGCAGAGCAGTGGATTCTACATATGCCCGAAGGTTAAGTAAGAAAGGAGTCAGAGAAGGCGCTAAGCTTGAGTGAAGTTCCTATCGGGCTAAGCCAGTAAAAGAAAGAAGATTGGCTTCAGAACAACAGAACTAGTTGATTGAAAAGGAGTTGGCTCCGGATTGAATTATTCCCCATGTGAATTCGAAACCTTGCCATTCTCGTGAAGTTTCTCTCGGGTGAGAATTGGAATCCTCTAATTGTTGAAGACTGGTATGATTATTCTTTTCATTATCGAAAGGTTCCCCATGACGTTTGCGTTATCTCTTTGTAACAAGTCCAGGCTTCCCAATAGGAATACGGAACTGCTTTACGCTTCCCCGACTGACTGAGCTTTCATGAAAGGAATAACAGGACAGCTATTGGTTTACTAACCTCTTTCTATCGCGTCCTTCTAAGTAAAGGCCTCATTCGAGAAGTTAGAAGAGGGTTAGCGGCTCGAACAATGGGCGTAAAGCAGCGACTGCGACGCGCTTAAGATATACAGAAAGAAGAACTGTTATTGGTTCAGAACTTCTATTTCTTCCCGCAGCCTTAGGGGTAAAGAGAGCCCTTCGAGAGTACCCTGACGCATGCATCTGTCTTTTCTGTCCTTTCTTTCTTTTTACAGGTATAAAAGTCATAACTTTGAGATTATAGCCCCCTTGTTTGTCATGCTTAAAAATGAAGTTGAAGGAATGGAACTCTCGAACAACACAACAACAGAACTTCACTAAGATCCGTTTTTTCCCTGCCTTTCGTGAAAGCTCTGGAAGCTAACCAGCACTTAATGCAGTGAAGTCTTATCTTTTAATTGTTATTTACATAAAGATCAGGGCAAGAAGCGTCACCCCCGCAAGGGGAACATTTACTAACTATCCAAAAATACCTTAATGAGAATGAGTAAACCCTCCGGGCGCACAAGCAAGTAACAGAATAAGATCTGGTTTTCTCTTTAAGAGGCCTGCTTCTCCTTTCGATCCAGTGAAGCTTCTCACTATTACCTACTTGCTTTACAGAAAGACCCGTCATCAACTCGTCCATAGGAAGAGTTTTTTCGTAGGAGTTTACGGCACAAGCAAGAAAAAGAGCTGGACAGCGGGTTCGATCGCCTTGGCTTGCATTTTGAATTTTCAATTCTTAACTCTTAGTTACGAGTAACTAAGAGTTAAGGGGATAAGCAAGCAGTATAAGTAAGGTCAGGGGTATTTCATTACTTATCAGTCTTTTATGACGCTCTCAATCAATTTCATTGCCTTTATTCGGGTGTAAAGATAAGGGCTAGAAAACCTATAGATCATGACGCCTTGTAGTCTTATATACCCTATCCTTTACTATTAAGTAAGTAAGTAAGTAAGAAATTTGTTTCAACTATTTATTCTATTTACTTAAGTGAAATTCAATGATGTCAGGCTAACTGAGCTACTAACCCGAAGGGAAAGCCATGTACGTAGCAAGTACTCCCGAACTTAAGCTTTTATTTCTTTTACAAGTGTAATCTTTTGGAAGTAGTAATTCTTCCATGCCTTACGGAGAGAGAAGAGTCTGACGGCCCTATGACGCCTTAAGGCCCTTTCCGCTTGGGAGATCTTCTTTCATCAGCTGTATCTAGGAAACTGGAATTCCTTCACGTAAGATAGCTCATGAGTGAAGCTTTCAAACCAGTTCAATATTTCCTTGGTATTGAAGAACTTGAGAATCAAATAGTCCTTTTCTTTTGACGCTCTTCGATCCAACATGCAAGCACTAAGTAAGTGAACTACCTTCGGCTCGGCTCCTTTTTTTCTATGGTATGGACTGCATTTTCTCTTCTAGCTAGAAGGAGGATAATACCTTTTGGCAGCTCAATCTTCACGGTAATAATTATGCTTTTTCTTTATAAAAATCTCTTTAGGTGATCAAGAGGGCTCCCTTTTTCAGTAGATGAGATTAGGATGATTTGTATTATATCTAAACTCTTTCTTTTTTTTAGCTCGGAGGAAAGAGGGAGCAACTTAAACTACCCAGTCCTGCCTTTAGGAAGGAATGCTGGTCGTTCATCTGCTTGCCTTTCATTTAATGCGGCGGAACGGGACCTGACCTAATCCGTAGTAAATAGAGGTGAAGCAAAGGCAAGAGAGCTAATAAAGGTGAGTACGTGCGAAAGGCCAGAGGCGCGAGCCAGCCCTTACTCTAATGACTCAAAAGCAGCTTTGAGCGAGGGTCTTAGGCTGAGGGTTGCTTATTACATTATGTCGCGTCGAGTCAAAGGTTTTTTGTTACGTACGTAATGAAAGGGCACGTAAGGGACTGCTTTCAGCCAACGAGCTATGCTATTTCGACATTATACCATTATACAAAGGACTCATAAATGACCCGATCCCTAGCCCTAGTACTCTGATTCAACCGCTTATGTTCTTCGCCAATCTTCCAAGGAAGGTTTCACCTGATCACATATACTCATTTTATTTTAAATATGTTTGAAAACTTCTCGTTGCTGAGCTTGCCGTTAAAGAGTAAGATGCTGATTCTATAGCAGCTCCGATTCCTTCACCGAGAACGAGAAGGAAGTCTTATATTACGAACAAGCGCTAAAGAAGGGGGTGGGATCTCTCCTAAAAGACTGAATTGACCTCGAGCCTGTCCTACTTATTCTTCTTTTCCCGTTCCTGACCCTGAGTGTGGAGGGGTTAGCCTTGAGCCAGGTCTTTCTTGTTTATTCCATTTTTTCAGTTCAAGTACTGGAATGGGAGTTACGGATATTCATTCCTAAACTATGTCACCGATTGGTGACCTGATCCCGCTAAGCAAGAACAGCTACCGACACCGACTCTATCTTAACGACCGGTAAAGCCCTCTCTGACGGATATGGCACTTCACTGCTCGGAGAGGAATGAATTCTTCTCCAAATCATCTCTTCCTTTATTGTTGTTAAGAAAGAAGTCAATTACGTTCGAGCTTTTTTTTTTTTCAACTGATTCAACTCAAGCAATAGAAAGAAACTCCTCTAATCTCTAACTATGCTGAGTTCAATCAAGCTAAGAACTAGTCGACCTCCTTACTTCTTTACCGCTCCTTCCCCTCACCCCAAGCCATCTCTGTTTATACTTTGCTCTGGAGGTATATCTGTATTCTTTTTTCCAACAGCAGTTCTATAGCAGCGGGCAGGATTTACGCTATGCCTTTACTTTAAGCACCAACATCGGTGACGTTTAGAGTAGGGATTCCGCCAGTTCAGGCATCCTCCTAATCATCAGATAGGGAAGCCGGGATCCTATACTGAATTCCCAGAAGTGACTTCACTCGCCTTTCTTTCCCTTTTGTATGACGTTGAAAGGCTAGCCTTGCTCAGCGGCTCTCTTTCTCACATTCTACTAACCGACTCGGAGGTATTATGGATTCTCTTCAAATCAAATTGATATTGTAAGGCTATAATCCAGGGAAAGTCCTAACACCGCTAATGCGGCATCCACAGGATATGCATTCATTTACCTTTTACCTTGAAATTCCTTTTCTTTGAGGACGCTCTCCCCCTTTTTGAACATCCACTTCAACAGGTTATTTATTAAATAAAGAAGTCTTCTTTCATACCTTTTGATCATCCTTTCCTTATTCTATTTCTCCCTCGCCAAGTGTTTCATGCATACCTTGAGAAGATCTAAACAGCTAGTGGACTCATTCGCTGGCCCACTTCGATATCTATATGTCTTTCGATTCATGTATATGCTCTTTTTTAGAGTTTAGAGAGATTTTGCTATTAGGCATTCTGCGCGAACCAATCCCAACCCCGGCTAACCTTATTTAAATAACTACCTCGTGTAAATTCCTATAATTTATCCCATGTCTGGGAAGCGGCAACAAAGGAAGAAAAAAGGGGATAGGCGGACGGAGGTAAAACGGCTTACTTTCATTTCATTCCAATAAGGCCTGCGACCTAATCTAAATCATAATCTGTATCTTACTCTCCAATTGGGGTCGGCCACTCATCTGGAGTATGTCACCAGGTCTGGCTGATGAAAGATGTAGTTTTTATGACTCTTTTTCTTAAGCCAAAGAGGACCGACGCTCTCTCTCATCTCTGACAAGGCTCGGCTAGTAGAATCTCGAGGCTTTATTTCGTCATATAAATCTATAAATAAGCGTCGACGCTTTAGGTCCAATTTAGGCTGCTTAGCTCAATGCGCTATCCAGAATTCGAATCATTGGAATTCGCTTTGCTTGCTATTATAAATATATTTATTCCCCGGCCTGTACGTTTCGCGCTTGATTTGCGAGGGAAAGCCGGTCATTTTGAATCTGATATTTCGATATCAACTGCCCAGTCCTCTGTTGGTAACGATCTACGGTCAAGGGTGAGGTGAATCTGGATCGGTCTTTTCTTCTTTGCTCTGTAGCAAAAGGTCAAAGCAAGTACAACTTTTGAATAATTCCATACCATAAAAAAGCTTCTCACCCTCTTAGCTATGACTCTCTTAGGTACGACGTCTCCACGAATCCTATGTTAGCCAATTGCCTAAGATTTGTCAATAGTAAGACAGACGGAAATACAACCAAGTTCCCTACTTGAACCAAAAAGAGTTCCTTCCTCTAATCAATCCACCGGAACATTTTCTGATTGATCTAAACCAAAGACTTGATTCAGAGTTGGGACTTGCATGAATTTTTGTTTTTATTCCGGGGCGATAAAGGTAAAGATTTGAGGCAGTGACCGAATGACCTAGGAAGAAGCCCGTTTACTAAGAAGTAGAAGTTCACATGCCCGGCAACGGATCTCAAACAAAGCGTGGCTGACAACGGGGCTATCTTTCCAAGAAAGAAAGTATGGCTTACACTTCCTGTTGAAGTCAGAACTGGTGGAAGTGGGCTGGGTAATTTACCACAAGGGCTCAGGCCTAATTGGACTTATTAATAGTTTTCAGTCACAAAGCAAGCTATTCCTTTCAAGCTTCAAGGACTCGGCTTACTCACCAGGAATGCACCCTAAGGGAGAGTTCCTGGGTCACTCAAAGAAGCTAGTCGTCTAAGGTCAAAGAAAACAAAGAAGCTAGCTATATAAGGAAGCAATCGCGCGCATAGCACTCAAGCAAGGGTGCTGTAGGGAAGAGAGGAGATAGAGCACAGCGCTCAGAAAGAGGTGCCGCTAGGGTTGCTACTGGTTTTGAGGTCATCGATGAACCGGTTACCAGTTCCCGCTCTACCTTTTCGGCTTAGTCACTCTCTCGTCGTTCCGATTAAAGGATTGAACAAGAAGAGTTGCTACGTGTAACATAAAGAAGACTTTGAACCAGGGCTTCCTCTAACAAGAGAAGAAGCCGTTAGTAGTCCAGGTTAGGCTTTCGGTTTAATACCAATCTCCCGGTGTTAAGCTTCTAGGCCTCTCCTTTCTTTCTCGATGCTTTTCATAGCCCAGTTTCGTAAACAAGGGAATGACTCGGGTATCCACTCAAATTCAAGCCATGGCAGCGTCAGATGTTCCAACTAATCCCTACTTTTTTTTCGTTAAAG
>Ga0268255_10002219_pt1 | contig 10378 bp, 11 predicted proteins | sample AgamicOrMarz_FD_200256 | JGI IMG/M metagenome (GOLD analysis project Ga0268255, IMG submission 200256) | Agave microbial communities from Guanajuato, Mexico - Or.Ma.rz (v2) (version 3) | ecosystem: Host-associated > Plants > Phyllosphere > Phylloplane/Leaf | place: Guanajuato, Mexico...
CAAAAGTAGTAGCAAACGAATTCGTTGCCATGCTTGACTTCCAAAAAATGATGCCTCACCTTTCTGAAAAAACGGTCGGTATCGTATCAGCTTACTTAATCTCATTTGCAAACTTCAGCTCAATTGGAATTGTCCTTGGTACTATCCAAGCGATCAACGGCGAACAAGCTTCACGAGTTGCCAAGTTCGGCTTGAAGATGCTGTTAGTCGCTACAATGGGCTCTATTTTAACAGGTATTATGGTTGGATTGTTTATTTAATGAAAAAGCACTCACTTTTAGTGAGTGCTTTTTTTCTGTTTGGGTTGTTTCTTTTGGAATTATAGGTGTAGTGATTTGTTCGCTCTTCAAGACTCAATTACCTTATGTTGTTTAATGGTTCTTGAACAGGATATGAAGCTAAAGACTTAAAAATCGTTTACATAACATAAAAGTTTCTTTTTAAGATGGTCCTTTTTTACTTAAAAGTAAAAATACAGATGAATAGGTTAAGGGATAAAACCAAGCGGGTATTCTTTTACTATTAAGATGAAAGGAGTTTTTACTGTGTTAGCTTTAATTCTTAAACTTACTGTCTCATTTTTTGCTGTGATGAATCCACTAGGAAACATACCTATCTTCATCACTCTTACGAATGATTACTCCCTTCAGGAAAGGCGTCATAGCGCGAGGAAGGCTGTCATTATTTCTTTTATTATTCTTACTCTATTCTTACTTTTAGGCGGTTTCATCTTTTCAATGTTTGGCATCACAATTCATGCTTTTCGCGTAGCGGGAGGAATTTTAATCTTTGGCATCGCATATAGTTTGCTGCATGCTAAACCGTCTAATGCACAAAGCCCTCATTCGCATGAGCAAGAAGCTGCAGCTTCTCAAAACGATATTTCGATTACTCCTCTTGCTCTTCCGATTATGGCTGGACCTGGAACAATTGCGACAGTCATGTCTCATAGCTCATATTCGATAGAAAATCTGGGGAGTGTACTCATTAGTTACACACTTATACTGGGAGTAACGTTTCTCCTTTTTTATTATTCTACATCCATTATTAACAAGCTTGGTCAGAATGGATTAAACGTTATTTCACGGTTAATGGGACTAATATTGGCTGTAATGGCTATACAGATGATTGCAGAAGGAGTTCACGGCTTATTTCCTCATCTGTAATACTTAAGAAAACAATCATATGAATTAAGCGTACGGCTTTTTGTACATATTGTATTTACTCATCCATTGAATGTTATTAAATTAAAGGTGTATAAAAAGCTGCATATTAAACAAAAGAATCCTTACCGGCACCCTGGGACTGCCTCTACTGCTGCAAGGGTTCTTTTTGTATTGGATTCTTATAAGAGACATTATTTTAACTAAGAGTGTGTATTATATACAGCCCAAAATAGAAAGACCTACTGCACCCAGGGTAGCTTTTTATTTTGCCGTCTTTTAATCTGGAAAAAATATAAGATTATAGGGTATTTTATATTTGCACATGTTTCATCTTTTATCGAATATTTGTAGAAACCACACACATCAGAAAAGCTCTCATTAATGAGAGCTTTTCTGATGTCTTTATTTTTTCTTCCCATCCTCTATACATAAAAATGGGAGAAGAATAAATTATTGTTCTGTTAGTTCAGATATAGAAACACTTTGCTTATTATTTGGTTCATCCAGGTTATGAATTGTAGCTACCTCATTTTGTTGGTCTACATGCTCAATGTAAATACTTTTCCCATTATATATTACATTGGCCATGTCCACTGAATCGGCAATTTCTTGTGCTCTTTGTGCATCCACCTTTATCTAGCCTCCTTTTTATTTATGACAGTGAAAGTATTTGTTTTTAATTAATTTTTATGCATCTAATTCTCCTATATAAAATCAATTTTAATTTTTCAAATGAGACATTAAGTAGTAAAGAGAATCTCGATAAATGAATAAAATTCATTAAAGGATTTGCAAAACTTTTAGTGTAGTATATAGACCATAAAGCAGGCGGTATTCAATGTCATCAACTAGCTTATTTAATACAAAAGAAAATCAGCAGCATAGTAGTGGGGCTTGTTTTTTTGTGGTAAAATCTATAGCTTCATAAAATCATTATGTCATTTGTTGATGAGTTGATCAAAGGAGGAGCTGTTACATGAATAAAATCAGAGTTTACACCTTGGTAGATGGAAGTGAGCGAACCATCAAAATGAAAAAAAGAATGACATTAAGAGAAGAGATGAATATCTTAAGGATAAGAGAGTCAGATATATTACATATAAAATTAATTTCAGAGGATAAAAATAGAAGGTTAGATACATGGACTGAAACACTTACTAGTAGTGGATTTTATCGTATATAGTTCAAATTGAAAATGAACAATGTAAGCCAGGAAAAAGACCCTTTTATCTTACATATGAAAATAACGTTAAACATATTTTATTTGTAAAAGATCCACTTATTATTTACCTTGTAGGCAAACAATTTATTTTGCTACTTAAAATAATGCCTCTTAAAGTAAAGAAGCTATCTCCTTCATTATTTGAGATAGCTTTTTATTTTATTATTCAGTTTAATCTTCTTCTGGAATCTTAATTAAAATGGCTATAGCTATTGTTGTCAAAAATATAACCCCTAAAGTTATCAATAGACTCGTACTCATGTGCCTCATCTACCCTTCTATCTTCATCCCTATGATTCCATTTTAGCAAAGGAAATTAGTTAATAAAATTGGAAATGATAGCGTTTTACTAAAAATTTTATACATGTTAAAATAATTTAGTTGTTTTAACTCAACCAATGTATTCAACTTTTTGCTTGAATAGAGCAAGCTACCTCTTTCCTATTTTGAGGTAGCCCTTTTTTTATCGTAACAAAATAAAATTTTGTTTTGGATATATTCCTTCCTACCCTCGGTTTACATTCGTTATTTACGAATCTGTTCAATCTCTTCTTCTGTAAGATCAGTTAATTCAGATATTGTTTGGTTATCCATACCTTTTTGTACCATTCTTAACGTTACTCTCTTAATAGCTCTTTTTTCCCCTTGTTTTTCAGCTTTTTTTAATGTCAATTTTTCATCTACTTGGAATTCCTGGTTTACTTCATAAGTCATTAAAATTTGTGGATCCTCAGTTACACGTGCCCATTCATTCATCGCATTTTTCAAAGTTTGATCTTTCTCCATGACAACTTCCTCCAAAAATGAGTAAAATCTTCATCTCTTGACACATTAAACAACAGTAATTGTTTCACTAATTATGTGTCCTTTTTACGATACTATTCTCACTTATTCCAAAATCAAATTAATCTCATAAAGCTTGTCCGTCCACCCTAAAACTAAAAAAGAAAAATTACTGCATTAGGTGAGGAATAGGTAGTAATGTAAGATGTGCTCGGTTGTTTATATGCTGGAGTTAGCCTAGTGGTAAATAGGGCTTTGATTCAGAAGCAAATAACAATTTATTTATTTAATTTATATGTTTTTTTCTTATAGTTGCACATATTAAAAACAATACTAGATGAAAGCGAGATGAGATAAGTAATGTCAAAACAAGGGATACAGAAAAAGAATCAGACAAGAGAGCAAATAGAGAAGCAAGATAAAAGAAATGATGTTGAATTAGGTAATGAATTTCAAATTGGCAACACAAGTTCCCAGAGCCAGAAAAAAAGTGGACGTCAAGTAAATAAAAAATAAACTCAATCTTTCGAGGATAATAAGAAACCTCAGTTCAAATTTATGACTTGAACTGAGGTTTCTTTTATAGAGTGAAAAAGACTTATGTGCAAAAGAGGAACCAAGCTAAAGAGAATTTAAATTCTATTATGAAAACAGAATTAAAATAAAAAAGAAAGTATATCACATTAGATAATCGTTAAGTAATGAGGAAATATTTTTTTGGAAACCACCTGTCCAAAATCAAGTCAAATTCATTCATCACCTATTTGGATTAGTTTCACAAAGTTGAATATTAATGGGATATTATATACTTGTTTCAAACAAATATAATTTACGCACCAAATTATAAATAGAGTCCTTTAATATAAATAGACGCGATATTCTTAGCAATTTGTTCTACAGGGTGCTCATATTCATTACGAACAATTTCCCAAAGGTACATTTCATTAGTGAAAAACCACCCTCTTGCTACTAACTCGTTATGTACATCTTTACGTGCTAATCCATTGCGCTGCGCATAGGCAATGTCTTGTGAAATTCGTTGAATAAACTTTTCTCGAATGTTCTTCCATTTCTCTGAAACGAGAGGAGAAATGCCAATAGCCTGCTCAAACACTTGCAGCATTTTTCGTTCATCCTCAGCCATTTTTAAAAATTCATTTGTTTGTTTATGAATCATTCCTTCTGCTTCATTTACAGATGCGGGTAAAAATGCAGCCTCGGCAATTTCATAAAATTTCTCCATAACATTCTCCATTAATACAACTAAAAAGTCTTCTTTTCCTTCGAAATGAACATATGCAGTACCATACCCAACCCTTGCCTTTTTTATTATTTGAGTGATAGTTGCTTTGTGAAAACCTTCTTGTATAAATACTTCTCTTGCAGCTTCTAATAATTTTTGTCGAGTCTTTATTGAACGTAAATGCCGTTTATCTTCAATGTTATTCTCATTCATTAAGGTTCCTTCCTCCCTATCCGTTTTACTCTCTAGGATATAGAAGTTTTCACAAAACGAAAAGAAATAAAGAGAATTTATTACAAAAATTATTTTTTTAATTTTCAAAATTATATTATTGACACTGTGTCATATTCTTTGTTACGATTCTTCTAGGATACATATTAAGTAATGCAGAGGAGGAAAATTATGCAATTAAATACCTTTAAACCCACATTAGAGTATGCCAAACAGTTAGATCAAGAAGACTCCCTTTCAAGTTTTCGTGACGAATTTTATTTAAAGCCTGATTCCATATATATGGATGGAAACTCATTGGGGCTTCTTTCTAAAAGAGCTGAACGCAGACTTATAGAAGTGTTAAATGATTGGAAAGAACAAGGAATTGATGGATGGACTCAAGGGAAACACCCATGGTTCTCTTTGTCCGAAAAATTAGGTGAAATGAGTGCGCCGTTAGTTGGGGCTTCCAGCGAAGAAGTCATTGTAACTGGTTCGACAACAGTTAACCTTCATCAGCTTGTAGCTACTTTCTACAACCCAAAAGGAACGCGCACAAAGATTTTAGCTGATGAATTGACCTTCCCATCTGATATTTATGCGCTTCAAAGTCAGCTGCGAACCCACGGATACAGTCCAGATACTCACCTTATACGTGTAAAAAGCCGCGATGGCCGTTTTTTAGAAGAAGATGACATTATTGAGGCTATGACCGATGAGATTGCTTTAATTATCTTACCAACTGTACTCTATCGCAGCGGCCAAATATTAGATATGGAACGATTGACGGCTGAAGCACACAAGCGTGGAATTTTGATCGGATTTGATGGCTGCCACTCTATCGGTGCGATTCCTCACTCATTTAGTAAATGGGATGTTGATTTTGCATATTGGTGTAATTATAAGCACTTAAACGGTGGACCTGGCTGTGTAGGGGGCTTATATGTAAATAAAAAACATTTTGGAACAGCACCTGGTTTAGCAGGCTGGTTTAGTTCAAAAAAAGAAAAGCAGTTTGATATGGAGCACACATTAACACCTGCTGATTCAGCCGGTGCTTATCAAATTGGAACACCCCACGTTTTAAGTCTTGCTCCTTTAATTGGATCGCTAGAAATTTTCACTGAGGCTGGTATAGATAATATTCGAGCTAAATCTCTTAAAATCAATCATTATTTAATGTATTTATTGGAAAAAGAGCTGAGTGACTTCAATTTTATCCTTGGAAGCCCTAGAGAAGATAAAAGGCGCGGAGGGCATGTAAGTCTTGAACATAAGGAAGCAGCGCGCATTTGTAAAGCATTAAAAGAGAATGGTATCATTCCAGATTTCCGCGCTCCGAATATTATTCGTCTTGCTCCTGTTGCTCTTTATACTTCTTATACAGAAGTCTGGGAAGTAGTACAAACTTTGAAAAAAATTATGAACGATAAAGAATATGAAAAATTTAAAAATGAACGTGAAGTAGTGGCGTAAAACCTAAACTACTTGTTTTTTTAACGAGAAAAGTAAGCGCTTTCTAAATCTTAAGGAAGCTATTTGACGTAGATATGCAGCCAACCATTATTTTGAAACTATGAGGGAGATGAAATATGAAAACCCACAATACTCAATTGCCAAACAAAGATGACGCAGAAAAGGGATTAAAACGAAATCTAAAAACAAGTCAATTGACAATGATTTCGATGGGCTGTGCAATTGGAACTGGACTGTTCTTAGGCAGTGGACTTGCGATTCAAACAGCTGGACCTAGTGTATTGGTTAGTTATGCCTTAGGAGCTTTTGTTGTATTACTTTTAATGGGGTGTTTGGCAGAAATGACAGTGGCCCACCCTACTTCCGGGTCGTTTGGAACAATTTCTGAAAAATATGTACATCCCCTGGCAGGATTTTTGGTTCGCTATTCATATTGGATAGCCAACGTTCTCGCCGTGGGAGTAGAAGTAAGTGCAATAGCCGTGTATATGAAGTACTGGTTTCCAAGCGTTCCGGGTATTGTCTGGATTTTAGTGTTTGCTACTATACTAATCTATGTAAACGCAACTAGTGTTAATACGTTTGCTACTTTTGAGTATTGGTTTTCTATGATAAAAATTAGTGCAATTGTGGGCTTTATTCTTTTAGGGTCCTATGTTCTGTTTGGAACAGATGCACACCCTAATATGGGTACAGGTAATTTTGTAAATGATGGTGGATTCCTTCCTTTCGGGTGGTGGGGAATGTGGGTAGCTGTCTTTATTTCCCTCTTTAGTTTCTTAGGAACCGAAATGATTGCAGTTACAGCTGGAGAAGCAAAAGAGCCTGATATAGCCGTTCCGAAGGCTTTAAAAGCAACTGTGTTTCGTTTAACTACTTTTTACGTTTTGACTATAGGCATCATGTTAATGATTGTTCCATGGAAGTCAGCTCAAGTTGATAAAAGTCCATTTGTGAAAGTAATGGAAATTCTGAATATCCCTGCTGCCTCTGGAATTATGAATTTTATTATTTTAACGGCTGCTTTATCAGCTATGAATAGTCAGTTATATGCTTCCACACGTATGATGTTCTCCCTCTCTCAAAGTAAACATGCACCAGCTTTTTTAGGGAGACTAAGCAAAAAAGGTGTACCGCTATGGGCCCTTGCTGTATCAACCCTGGGCATTTTTCTTGCGGCAGCAGTTAATGGACTGCTCCCAAGCTCTTCGTATGCCTTTATGATGGGTATTTCAATGTTCGGAGCTATGTTCACATGGCTTATGATATTTGTTTCTCACCTCTACTTCCGAAAAAAATGGGAGAAATCTGGCGGAAGAAAATTACCGGTAAGAATGCTTGGTTTCCCCTATTTTACGATTTTAGGAGCCATCTTATTACTCGGTTTGATGATTACCACTTGGTTTACAGATTTTAAAATTATGCTTCAGTTTGGAATTCCTTGGTTAGCATTCTTATCCATTGCTTATTTTATCTCTAAGAAAAGAAAAGTTAACCATCATTTTGTAGAAGATATGGCTAATAGCAGCTTAAAAGAAGAATTAGAGGAATTACGTTAACGTTCAAGTTATTTTACATAAAAACAAGGGGGATACAAAATGAAAACGACAAATAACAAGGCACCAAATGCAGTTGAACTAGAGAAAGAACTTCAAACCGACTTTCAGAAAGCCATGTCGTATGGAGATTACCTGCACCTTGATAAAATATTATCTAGTCAGCATAGACTTTCTAATCACCATGATGAAATGCTGTTTATTGTCATCCATCAAGCTAGTGAACTATGGATGAAACTAATTCTACATGAGGTAACAGCTGCTATTCAGTGCATCCGTGGTAATAACCTGGAACCTTCATTTAAAATGTTATCACGCGTTTCAAGAATTCAGCAGCAGCTAATTCAATCTTGGAGTGTTCTCTCTACGCTAACACCAGCAGAGTACATGGAATTTAGAGATAAATTAGGTCAATCTTCTGGCTTTCAATCTTATCAAAATCGCCTGATAGAATTTGCTTTAGGAAATAAAAATGTCCATACACTCTCTGTTTACCAGCATGACGCGGATTTGTATCAAAAAATGCAAACGGCTCTTCATGAGCCTAGTATCTATGATGCTGCTATTCATGCTCTTATGAAACGCGGATTGCAGGTAGATCAAGAGGTCTTACAAAGAGATTGTTCACAGCCTTACGAACCGAATGCCAGCGTAGAGGATGCGTGGCTTACTGTATACCGTAACGTTGATCAGTATTGGGACTTATACGAATTAGCAGAAAAATTAGTTGATATCGGAAATCAACAGCAAATGTGGCGATTTAGTCATATGAGTACAGTAGAAAGAATTATTGGAAACAAACAAGGTACAGGCGGATCTTCTGGAGTGAATTACTTAAAGAGAGCTCTGGATCAGCACTTCTTCCCAGAACTATGGAGCCTGCGAACTAAGTTATAAAGATTTCTATAAAAAGATAGAGAGGTAATAAGAATGAGCAGATGGATTGATATTTCACAACCTCTAGACGAAAAAATAGCAGGATGGCCTGGTGATACTCCCTTTTCTTATGAAGTGAATTGGAGTAAAGAAGAGACCGGTTCTGTAAATGTTGGAAAAATAACAATGAGTATCCATACCGGCACTCATATCGATGCACCTTTTCATTTCGATAATCAGGGAAAAAAGGTTATAGATTTAGACTTAGATTTATATATTGGACGTACAAAAGTTGTCCATATCCCAGCTAATAAGAGCATTGGAATAAATGAATTGTCAGATGTTGATTTAAAAGGTGTTACACGCTTATTGATTCGAACAGAAGCATGGCAAGACCGAAGTGTTTTCCCTGAAACCATTCCTTATATTGAACCAAGCTTAGCTCCTTACCTTGCTAAGCTTGGAATTCGCCTGCTAGGAATTGATTTACCTTCAGTAGATCCACTCGATAGTAAAGAACTAGCTGCTCACCATGAACTTGCATACCACGAAATTCATATTTTAGAAGGTGTTGTACTAGATAAAATCCCTTCAGGGGACTATGAACTAATCGCAGCTCCTCTTCCTCTAGTTGAAGCTGATGGGAGTCCTGTGCGTGCGCTGCTGAAAAAAATCAACTAACTTAAATCAACTATTGAAAGAACGAATCTTTTTCCTTAGATAGTTTCTGATGTATATAAAAAAAGAGCGGTATATAAACATACCGCTCTTTTTTTATAGCTAATCAAATTTTTTCAACTCATTTTTTATTAACCTTATCTATATCTATTTCTTTTCTTGATACTCCTGCAATTCCCCAGTGCGAAGATGGAACCTCGTTGACAATGATCCTTACTCTCTCCTTTTCAACATGAAGGCTGTTAGAAATTGCTTCGGTTACTTCTAATAACATGTTTTTAATATCTTTTTCTTCTCTTCCTTCCAAAAGGTGAACTTGTACAATCGGCATACTATCGCCTTCCCTTAAAGTTTTCTATACAACAAAGGGTCTTTATTTCTATTTTAAAAACAAAATAATTATAATAAATTCTAGTTAGCTGCAACTGAATGATACGCTTCCTAAATCAGCGAACTGTGCATGGATACTATCACCTGATCTAAAAGAAATTGCTTCAGATACTGCCCCAGTTAATACGATATCCCCTTTTCTCAACCCTTCTTTATGTTCACCTAGTTTATTAACCGCCCAGGCGACAGCTTTAGCAGGGTGTCCTAACACGGCAGCACCCGCGCCTACCGTAGCAACCTCCCCGTTTTTAGACATCACCATTCCGATATTAGCTAGATTCACTCGGTCAGGCTTTACCCAATTGCTCCCTACAATGAAACGTGAAGACGAACAGTTGTCAGCTACTACATCAGGAAGAGTAAATTTAAAATCCAAGTAACGGCTGTCGATAATTTCAAGAGCTGGTGCAACATATTTTACTGCTTTTAAAACATCTTCTTCAGTTAGGTTAGTTCCACAAAGGTCTTCCCCCATTAGAAAAGCAATTTCAGGCTCAGCCTTTGGATGAATAAGCTGATTAAATACTATAGGTTCCCATTCAAGTCCTAGCATGTCGCTTGTTAAGTATCCATAAATCGCTTCATGTACGCCCATCATTTCCTGCTTAGCTTTACTTGTTAAACCAAGTTTTACACCTACTCGTTTTACACCGTCTTGCACTTTTCGTTCAATCAATTGTTTTTGCAAGTTGTAAGCTTCATCAATTGTCAAATCAGGATAGCGTTCCGTCACTTTTGTTACTTCATACCCTTCTCTTTCTGCAGATAGAAGATA
>Ga0268255_10002231_pt1 | contig 10321 bp, 8 predicted proteins | sample AgamicOrMarz_FD_200256 | JGI IMG/M metagenome (GOLD analysis project Ga0268255, IMG submission 200256) | Agave microbial communities from Guanajuato, Mexico - Or.Ma.rz (v2) (version 3) | ecosystem: Host-associated > Plants > Phyllosphere > Phylloplane/Leaf | place: Guanajuato, Mexico | collected...
TCACCCACAATCTGACTTACCGTCAATGCAGGGAAACGTACTGCTGCACGCATTTTTATTTCGTTATAAACACGATCACGCGCCGGCATTCCTCGAACAACAGAGAGCAATACTTGACGTGTTTGATCAACAATTTGTGAATCTGCTTCTAAAATTGGGAACTGTTTATCATTTGCCAAAGTCATTGCATACGACAAGATCTGTTCAGCTTCCTGAATCATATCTGCACGTGGCATTTGGCCTTTATTTGCGTCTAACCAAGAACGCCAGAAACGGGTAACCTGATCACTTAGATGACTTGCATCCATATATTGTGGATTACTCATCATCAAATACGCTTTTAATGCGTTATAAGCATCTTGAGGATTTGTATCTGAAGGTTCTAAATATTGTTGAGACTGAGCAGTTTGCTTGATTTCAACATTTGTGTGATTCGCTTTTAATGTCGCTTCATTATTTTTTACACGTTGCAAATATTGAGCAATATTTTGCTGTGTCGGTGTCAATACAATTTGCTTAACACCTTTTAAATATTCGGCTTTTAACTTTTCACGAAGTTCATTGCCCTGATATAAACCAAAACTAAATTTAAGTGGTCTATTTTCGTCAAACTCATCTAACTGCTGTAGACGTCTTTGAAGAATCAACAAAGCTTCTAATTGGGTAGACAATTGCTGACCAGAAGCTCTTTCTAACTGAACAACTTTATTTAAATCTGCTTGAACTTCACCAATTAATTGTTGGTTATTACGGTAAGACCAAACCCATACACCCAAAATAATTGAAACACCCGCTAAAGCACCAATAAATGCAATATACCGTTGACGTTTTCTGTTTGTATTTACATGCTGCTTAACAAGATCTTTATCTTTTAAAATAACATCTGAAAATAGACCATTTAAGAAATAACCATGGTTAGGGGTAATTTTTGAATGATCTTTTAAATCACCTTGAGCAATTTGAGTCAGCTGAAATTCTTGTGCAATTTGTTCCGTCATTGGACTTTCAATGACACCTTCTTGCAAAGCACTAGTGAAATAGAACCCACGGAAAACAGGTTGAAATTGATATGGATTATCTTCAAAAAGTGTACCGATAAAGCTTTTTAAAGCTGGTTTTAATGTTTTAAATTCTAATGGGAAGGTCATTACACTTGGTGAAATATTTTGCGAATGACGGCGACTCAAATGAGTCGAACTTACCCCTTTTAGTCCATCGTAAAGAATATTGTAATGTTTCTCGAATAAATCTACCGCGTTATGCGAAGAACTCTGCTCATATGGAAGCGTTGCTCCCCAAGCTTGGTTATATTCTTGAGCTTCATAAAATTCAAAAAACTCGGTAAAACCTGCAATCAAATCCATCTTTGAAAAGACTAAATAAACGGGCACTACTACTTCTAGACGTTCGGTTAGGTCTTGAATACGAGCACGTAAATTTTTAGCAAGCTTTAACGAATTTTCAGGACTTTGACTAATTAGCTCAGCAATACTAACGATTAAAATCAAACCATTAACTGGTGCTTTAGAACGGTTCTTTTTTAAAATATTTAAGAAACCTAACCACTCAGAATGATCTTCACTATAAACAGAATAACGGCCCGCTGTATCGAGCAAAATACCTTCTGTAGAGAAAAACCAGTCACAATTTCGAGTACCACTTAAACCAGCAGATACCATTTTTTGATGCGTTTCTTCGAATGGAAACTTTAAACCAGAATTATAAATAGCTGAACTTTTACCTGCGGCTGGGTTACCAATAACCATATACCAAGGAAGTTCATATAATGCAGCATTCCCTTTTTTATCACCCAACTTAGATTTACGAATCAGTTGAATTGACTCTTTCATTTGTTGACTAACAAGCTGAAGCTCTTCTTTATCTTTACTTTTACCATATTCAGCTTGGTTGTCTTTTTCAATTGCTTCAGCTAGCTCTTCACCCTGCGCAGCATGCTTTCTTCGTTGAATAAGCCAATAGATACCATAAACAATAAGACCCAAAGCATAGGCAGTTGCTAAAGCCCAGAATATATGGCGAGGAATTGAAGTGTATGAAGACATCAATGCCACGAACAATGACAAGGCGATAATTGCTTTAGGATTCGTGATGTACTGCCACAAGTAGCCTAAAATTGTATGCATTCTATTCTCGTTCTAAGTCCAAAGTTTAAATTAGTTATTCAACACCATCACATCATCTTCTGAATTTTCAGTGACACTTTGCACAAATGTATGTGCTGACACTGTATTTTCACCAAAGACAAAAGGAATGATATGTTCAGGGAAATGCATGCTCAGCATAAAGCCATAAATATCAGCTAAATGTTGGGTATGCCCTAATGAAGATTTCACATAAATATAGTGATGTGGTTCTACAGGTGTTTGAAGAAAGTGCTGCTGCAATTTTTTCGAAACTTTTATATCCGTCTGATCTGACAGTATCAGCACATAAGGTTCTTCATCCTCATGCTGAGGTAAATCATGAAACTCAAAATGAGTAAAAAGCTTTGCCGTATCTTGTTGGCCCACAACAACTTTCAGATTTTTAGTAGGTTCTAATTCTTGAATTTTTACTAAAGGATCGGCCATTAAACAGCTTGCTGCAAATTCAGCAGGAATATAATCTTTAATCATCCAAGATTTTTCATCGACTAGATCCTGATCAATTTCGGAATCGGCTACGAGCAAAAAGAACATCTCGTGTTCTCTTTTATGAATCCCCTTTAATAGGTGGATCAGTTCTTGGTAAGCCAGTTGCTCTCCAAAAAAATGATATTCGATATGAACTTTTTCCGGAGCAATGCCAATCTCAGCAAAAAACTCTAAAATTAACTCATTACTTTGGTCATCATTCCAGATATGTAATAAATCCTCCGAAAGAAGGATATGTAGATTTAAGCGATTTAAACGATAAACTTCTACTATCGGCATTTGCACATCATCATATTCAGACTCAGGATCTACCCATGCCGGATGCATATGATATTCACGAGCTTGCTGCGACTCATAAAATAAAGTTGAGCGTTTTAAATGCTCTGCTAGAAGGTATAAATTTTCTATATTTTGTTCTAATTGCTGTTGTATTAATGACATCATACGAATTTGTCGTGGAGATGCATACTCGCTCTCCTCATGATTATCTTCATCCAAGTCTTTTATACGGTAAGATAAAAGAGGCAATCCGTAAGAATTTAATAGTTGATCATCCAGCTCTGGACTTTTGAAGTTTTGCAGCTCCGCAATAATGCTTTCATTCTCACCCAAGGCATGTACGGCAAAAGCAGAGTAAATATTAAACTCTAACTGTTCGAGGGGTTCATCAGTTACTGCAATTTGTTTTTGATTAGCATCACCTTTATCTTGATTTATAGCTTGTTCTTTCTTGTCTTTGTAAGTTTTATAGGCACTATAAATCAACCATGGCGATAAGATCACCAAGGTAATAATTGCTGGTAATAGCAGGAAATAAAGGAAAAAATCACTCTTATCAGGGTTATATTGAACATCACGCCAGTAGAAAATAATAAATCCACTAACGAATGCAAAAATAGCGATGAACGAGAGTAATATTTTTTTAATCATATTCTCTCTCCAATAAGGCTATAGCAAGTTTCATGACTATGCACTTTCGGTTGTCGTGATATAAGAAAAGAACCCTGCCCTAAGCCACTCTGATTATGATGATTTAGGCAAACAGGTTGTATTTCAGACTCATCTAACACAAGTCGAAGATCTATTGATAAAGTTGGACTACACCACGTTTCTACAATTTTTTTAAGCTTTAAACTTAGCTCTTGATTTGGTAAGAAACTGAGATATTGCTGACGCTTTAATGGCCCAATCTCAATTTCAATTTTTCCATCAATTTGCTGAATGGTTTCCCCACAAAACGTATTAACACCAAGTAAGCTCGGTTGACTTCCCCCTAAAGTCGTTAATTGATCACTCGCCAACTTAAAGGATTCTTGTATAAATTCTTTAATATTAATTTCATGTTTAAAAATACACGACAGCATCGTTTTTAATGCATGAACTGTATTATTCTGGCCCTGCATTAATCCTGAAAACTCTGCAAAATAGTCATCCAGCTCTGTTTGCTGATGTTGCGAGCGTACATAACCATTCAACGCATGCAGAATATCTAAATAATCATTTTTATGCTCGATCTCATATCGAATCGGCAAATTATATGTAATGCTGGACTCTACGTATTGAGCAGTGAGTTTATGATTAAATAAGCTCAGGAACTCTTTAGTTTCAGCTCGTTGCTGACGTGGGGCCTGTTTAATCTTATTCGTATACGTATAAGGTAAAGCACCTTGTATACCAGTAAGACCAACAATTAAATTAGTGATATAAACCCGCTCATCCGATAATTCTAAATCTTCAATTTCAGTAGCAGGAAAATTTAAATTAAAGGAGGTCTCGAACTTGAAATGATCACTCCAAGATGAACCCACTGCACGAGTTGAATCGTGCCTTAATAGACGTGTTGCTTGGATAAATTCAAAAGACTTTGGCTTTGTGAAGAGCTCAGCTGTTATAGAAGAGTCTTGCCACCAACGTTCTGACTGCATTGGTATAACTCCTGCTGAGATGAATAATCCTTAACAACCAAATCAACAAAACTATTAATTTGAACCTTTAAATTAAAAACACGACTTAACAATTGGCTAAAAATGTATAGGCTGTGCCCTCTAAATACAGATGAATCAATTTGTAATTCGGCCTTCACCCCTCTTACAAACATTGGGAATGGCTTTCCATCTACAAGTTTGTGAGTAAGTGAAAATTCAAGATGTTTAATTGACTCAATAATCAGATAGTTTTCTTTTGATAATGGTAAGTTGTATAACGCAAGTAACTCTTTAATATGAGATACAGCGTCGCCTTTCATTAAAGCTAAACTATTTAATGAAAGGTGCGAAATAACACGCCACTGCTCACTCTGACTTTGACCAAATTGATATGGTTTTGTAGGTCTTTTTAAAACAATAGCACGGCGAGCCAAACTACTATCATTGAGGTTCAATATATTATTAGACTGCCCCAATGCTTCATGTGGTAAGTCACGATTTGAACATAATAATTTTGTACTAATAAAATCCGAACGTATTGAAGAAGGGTTTAAATTTTTAGAAATAATTGAATATCCCATTTCAACGAAATTCGGCTGTAGTTTTTGATAGTTTACCGAATAGAAAAAGCGTGCTGTGTCAGCATGGTAGTGACTCATCGCAAAAAAAGGCAGCACAGGGACGTAGCTTTCTTCTTGACTTGTTTTCTCACGCACCATATTCATTTCAGTAATTGAATACACCTGATAAAACTCAGGATGATGCGCATCTGTAATTAATGGATATTCTAATTGCTTGTGTACGATTTTTTGAGGTTCAGCATATTTTTCAAACAAATTAATGACAGGTGTAGTAAATAATTTAAAGTTAGCAACATTCAACTCAGAATAATTTCGAACTACAGCCTGATCATTTAAATTTAATTTAAAATGGATCAGAAGTTCAAACTCACCACCTTCTGGAGGTAGATTCTTTAAAAAGTCTAAATCTAGCTTAAGATAATTAAATTTTTCAGGAAAACAAAAATATTCCATCAGCAATCGATAAGCATGATGAGTATGCTGATCAAGAGGTAATAGACTTTCTTGCTCTAAAAAACCAGTTAACTCAAATGGATTTTTATCCAGCGCTACAACTTTCTGTCCTATTCTAACGGCAAAGGTTGTTCCCTTCTTAAAAATGCTGTCTAGGACTTGAAGCGGGAAATTAGAAATTGCATCTAAATAAATAGGTAATTTTTCGTTTGTTAAACATAGATGAGCATTGTTAAAAATTTCAAATTTCAAATTTAAAGTCGCATTTTGACTTAAATGCATATGTGCACTAGGTGTGCTTTTAAACTCTAGCGCTTGCAAACTTATCGGGAGTAATTTGACTTCTTGTGTAGTATTAAACTCACATTGAACCCCTTTAAAACTACGCGACTTCAAGACAGTGTGCGCAGGAACAATATGCGCTTCTGTGAGCTGCTTTATCTTATTTATATCTTCGAAACTTACCACCGAACAAGCAGGAAAGTGACGTAAATATTGAGGGAACATCACCTCAAATAGAGAACGTGTAAATACGTCATAACTATCAGCAAGTTTTTTATCAATACGAGCAGCAATTAACGAAAACGCCTGTATAAGACGTTCAATATGCGGGTCATCAATCTGCTCTTGATTTAAAGATAAGCGCTGAGCAATTTTCGGATATTTTTGAGCAAATTCACGAGATTGCTGACCAAATTCTTGTAGTTGTTTTTCGTAAAACGGTAAAAGCTCTTCTATCACAACACACCCACTACGCTTAGGTTCTCGCTGAAATTACATATTGCTGCGTTGTCGGTTTTAGCAATGCATCAAAAACGACAGGTTCATACAGTGGATGAATATTTAGATAAGCCTGAATACTTAAACATAGTGCCCCCATATTGTGTCCATCCAACAACATCTCTACCCGTATTTGTCTTAATCTAGGTTCATGAGCTGCTATTGATTGTTCAATTGATTGGCAAATCTTGTCTCGATCTAGCGGATTGGCTGTAGAAAGCCCCACAAAATCAATAATCCCGAACTGAAGTATAGATTTTTTAACTAATGGATAATCATCGACTACGTGGTCCAATTTAGCGACCCGACTATTAAGCAAGTCTTCTAAATCTTTTGCGACCGATTCTCTTAATTGCTGAATAGAAAGACCTTTTGCATAGTCTTCACTTTCAGGAATTAAACGATCAAACAAAGTTGAACGAAATCCGTATGGATAAAGCCGATCTAAATTCATTCGAGTTCACAACAAGCATGCTTAAAGACAGCAGAGGCTAACTTTATGTCAGCCTCCACCAAATATTCACTTAAATAATTACGCTGCGTAAGAAGCAGTATTATTAGAAAGTGACCATTTCTTAGTAACAGCACCTTTAGCAGTACCGTTAATATCTTGTTGGTTATAAGTCCACTCAACAGCTGCGTATTTCAAACCAAACGCTTCAGTTGGAACACCTTCTTCGTTAACTGTTGGAGTTACGCTAGAAACTAGAACATGCTTCAATTTAATTTGTAAGTACTTGATGCGTTTATCACCATTCGCACGATAGAAATCAATTTGTACTTCATCAAATGTATAACCAGCTGAACATGCTTCCCATAATTTCGGACTAGTTGCATCTAGGTCTTTAATAAAAAGCATATCTGAATGTTCAACACGTTCAGCAGTATGACCACCAACACTACTTGAAGTAGCAGATTTAGGTTGACGAATGTTGTGAGACCAAGAGTTAACTTCTAACCAGCCTTTGTGCTCAGAGTCACGAGACTCGCCATCAACTTTATATTTACCGCGAAACTCAACGTATATATCTTTCATTTAGAACTTTCCTATTTTTAATTTAAAGTTATTCTTTCGCTGACCTTTATTAATTTGAGGACTGAGGTAACTCAGTGACAAGTCGCAAAGAAACTGACAACTCATCCAGCTGGAAGTGTGGTCGCAAGAAAACCACAGACTTGTAGTGACCTGGTTGAGCAGGATCTTCTACAACTTTTACAGACGCTTCACGTAGAGGGTATTGAGCTTTTGCTTCTTGAGAAGCACCATCGTCAAGTAATACATACTGTGACAACCACTCATTTAAAAATGCTTCAACATTTCCAGCAGAAGCAAAGCTACCCACTTTATCGCGCATCATTGCTTTTAAGTAATGAGCAATACGTGAAACGGCCATGATGTACTGAATTTGACTTGATAAAGCAGAGTTAGCATTTGCTGTATCATTGTCATATTTTTTAGGTTTTTGAGTTGATTGCGCGCCAAAGAAAGCTGCGTAATCAGTGTTTTTACAATGCACTAAAGGAATAAAGCCCAAATCGCTTAATTCTTTTTCACGACGATCAGTAATCGCAATTTCTGTTGGGCACTTGAATACCACTTCGCCATCTTGTGTTTTAAAAGTATGAACTGGCAAGCCTTCGACTAAACCACCACCCTCAACACCACGAATTGCAGCACACCAACCATGCATATCAAAAGCGTTTGTTAAACGAGTACCGAAAGCATAAGCAGCATTCATCCACAAATATTCATTGTGGTTTGCACCTGAAACATCTTCAGCAAAGTTAAACCCTTCTGTAGCTGTTCCTTCTTTTGGATGATAAGGAAGACGGCCAAGCACATGTGGCAATGTTAATGCGACATAACGAGAATCTTCACTGTCACGGAATGAACGCCATTGAACATATTCAGCCGTTTCAAAGATTTTTGAAACATCTCTAGGGCGATCAATATCTGTAAATGATTCAAGACCAAGAATGCTTGGGCTAGCAGCCGAAATAAATGGTGCATGAGCTGCTGCCGCAACATGAGAGATTTGCTCAAGCAAATACATATCAGAAGGCGTGCGATCAAACTCAAAATCACCAATTAGAGCTGAATATGGCGCACCACCAAAAGACCCATACTCTTCTTCATAGATTTTTTTGAATAAAGTACTTTGATCAAAATCTGTAGCACCTTGAAAATCTTTGACCAACTCTTTTTTAGTCGTATTTAACATACGAATTTTAATGAGAGGATTAGAAGGTGTTTCTTGACAGAAGTAGTAAAGACCACGCCAAGTTGACTCAATCTTTTGGAATTGTTCATTGTGCATGATCTGACTTAATTGATTTGAAATCAGTGCATCAATTTCTGCAATACGTTTATCGATTGATAACGTCATATTTTCAGAAACCGTAATTGTTCCCGCCATTACTTCTTTAGCAAGTTCACCAATTAAGCTTTTTGCACGCGAATGTTCTTCTTCATTTCGGGCAATACGGCTCTCTTCAACAATCGAGTCTAAAAGATTAACTTGTTCATTTTCAGCAAGTGGCATTGCTGCCGATTGAGCATTATTCATGATCAGCCTCCGCACTTAATTTACGAATCTGATCTGTACTCTTAAGAACTTCATCAAGTAAGTCTTCTAAACGTTCACTGTTAGAAATCTTATTTCTTAAATCTGTCAAACGCTCACGTGCTTCAACAAGTTTCTTTAATGGATCAACCTGTTGAACAACATTTTCTGGACGAAAATCTTCCATTGACTTAAATGTTAAATCGACAGCAATTTTCCCACCCTCTTCAGTCAGCGTATTATCTACTTGAAAAGCCGCTCTTGGAGATAATGACTCCATAACTTCATCAATATTATCTAAATCGACATTAATGAATTTTTTATCTTTTAATTTTGTACGTTCAAGCTCAGATGCTGCCGAAAAATCACCCATCACACCAACAACAAATGGTAGTTCTTTCGCTTCTTTTGCATCACCAATTTCGACATCATATGTAAGCTGAACACGTGGAGGTCGAATTCGCTGAAGCTTCTTTTGTACGCTTTCTCTCTTAGCCATAAGATTCTATTCCTGATTATTTAATTAAAGGGTCAAAAGGCGAACTTTTTGATTTATTAACATTGGCTACAGGGGCAGTTTTTGGTTTAACCGCAGTTGCTTTTGCTGGAGTTGCTACTCGTTTATTTGAAGTTCTAGAAGTACTTGCTTTATTACGCGTTACATACTGTTTTTTATAACTTCTTTTTTCATTATCATCTGAACTACTTTCTGAACTCGCTTTAAAGCTCGATGGATCAGGAGCAGGCATTGCAGTGTGAATGTTTTCAATTAACTGCTTTGCGGGTGGATAAGTGACATCATTGCTTAAATAACGCATTTCCTGAGTACGCATTTGCTGTAATGAGTTATTTGCAATACTTACGCCAGATAAAAATAAAACATCTGTTATTAATGAACCGCGTATATTTTGACTTTGCAATTGACTTGCCAAATTTAATGCTTTAACTGGTTGATTAGTTTGATAGAAACGCATAGCTGCTTTAGCTAATAAATCATTTTTTTGAGTCGTATTATCGCTATCACAAACTTGTTTAAAAATATTCAATAGCTCAGGATCATTTTGACCTTCTGCTAGAGGATTCTTCTTAATACAGCTTTTTTTAAGTTTTACAGGCTCTAGTTCTGCTGCATGAGCACCTGATAGACCGATAATGTTTCCAGTCAGAGAAAGTATCAAAATACTTCGTTTCAACACAACTTTCATTCCTCTGTTTTCTTATTTATTCAAGGCTTTACTGAAAAGTTAATATTGATAAAACATTAAAAAATCAGCTTAAAAACCTTATATTCAAAAAATTTACGCGCAGTTTATCATATAAACAAACATATTTTATATAAAAATCATATCAACTTAAACTAAAAG
>Ga0268255_10002232_pt1 | contig 10315 bp, 9 predicted proteins | sample AgamicOrMarz_FD_200256 | JGI IMG/M metagenome (GOLD analysis project Ga0268255, IMG submission 200256) | Agave microbial communities from Guanajuato, Mexico - Or.Ma.rz (v2) (version 3) | ecosystem: Host-associated > Plants > Phyllosphere > Phylloplane/Leaf | place: Guanajuato, Mexico | collected...
GTTATCCAGTATTAGTAAGACCATCATATGTACTTGGTGGACGTGCAATGGAGATTGTATACCACCGTGAAGAAATTCTTCACTACATGCAAAATGCAGTTAAAATCAATCCAAAACATCCAGTATTGGTCGACCGCTACTTAACTGGTAAAGAAATTGAAGTAGATGCAATCTCTGATGGAATCGATGTATACATCCCTGGAATAATGGAGCATATCGAACGTGCTGGCGTTCACTCAGGAGATTCAATCGCAGTATATCCTACACAAAATGTATCACAAGCTGCGAAGGAAAAATTAATCGACTATACAATTAAACTTGCAAAAGGCTTAAATATTAAAGGATTACTTAACATCCAGTTTGTTGTAACAGATAAAGATGAAGTATTTGTACTAGAAGTAAACCCAAGATCAAGTCGTACAGTTCCATTCTTAAGTAAAATTACAAATGTACCAATGGCGAATATCGCAACAAAAGTTATCTTAGGTCAAACATTAGCTTCATTCGGATATTCAACAGGCTACCACCCAGAAGGAAATGAAGTATATGTAAAAGCACCAGTGTTCTCATTCGCTAAATTACGCTCAGTAGATATAACATTAGGCCCTGAAATGAAATCAACTGGAGAAGTTATGGGTAAAGATGTAAGTCTTCAAAAAGCATTATACAAAGCACTAATTGCTGCGGGAATGCAAATCCCAACACACGGTTCAGTAATCATTACAGTAGCTGATAAAGATAAAGAAGAAGTAGTAAATATCGCAAAACGCTTCCATGAAATTGGATTTACAGTATTCGGTACAGAAGGAACTAAAAATCATTTAGAAAACCACGGTGTACCAGTAAAAGCGGTAAACAAAATTAACGAACATGAAGACAATATGCTAGATATGATCAAGCGTGGAGATGCACAGTTTGTTATCAATACATTAACAAAAGGTAAAAAACCGGCTCGTGATGGATTCAGAATTCGTCGTGAATCAGTTGAAAACGGAGTAGTTTGCTTAACGTCACTAGATACAGCAACTGCAATATTATCAGTAATTGAAAGCTTAACATTCTCAACTTCTGCACTACCAAACAAAGAAATGAAGGCTGGCGTATTAGTATGATAAAAAAAGAACTCATGACAATTGTCTCAAACAGAGAAATTGCCCATCAAATTGTCGAAATGACATTAAAAGGTGAACTAGTTCAGGAGATGCACTCTCCTGGGCAGTTCGTCCATATAAAAGTGACTGGTGGACTAACGCCACTATTAAGAAGACCAATCAGTATATGTTCGATCGACAAAGAGAAAAGTGAGTTCACGATGATATTCCGCGCAGAAGGTGAAGGAACGAAGCTTTTAAAAGAAGCAAGCGTTGGACAACAAGTTGATGTATTAGGTCCTCTAGGTCAAGGTTATGATGTTGAAACTCTTTCAGAAGGAGATACAGCACTACTAGTTGGTGGTGGAATTGGAGTACCTCCGATGTATGAACTTTCGAAACAATTTAAAGCTCGTGGTGTAAATGTAATTCATGTGTTAGGATTTGCATCAAGTAATGTAGCTTTTTATGAAAAAGAATTTTCGGAATTAGGACCAACCTTTATGGCAACGGTAGATGGAACTCTGGGTACGAAAGGATTCGTAACAGATGTAATTCGTGAAAAAGAGCTTCAATTTGATCAATACTTTGCATGTGGTCCAACTGTAATGTTAAAAGCTTTACAACAGCAGTATAAAGGTATGAAGGATGGATATATTTCACTTGAAGAACGAATGGGCTGTGGAATCGGAGCTTGTTTCGCATGTGTATGTCATACTGAAGACGGATCTTATCGTAAAATTTGTAGCGATGGACCAGTATTCCAAGCTGAGGAGGTAGTACTATGATTTCATTACAAACAAAACTTCCTGGCTTAGATTTAAAAAATCCTATTATGCCAGCTTCTGGTTGCTTCGGATTTGGTAGAGAGTTTGCAAATCTTTACGATCTAAGTATTCTTGGAGCTATTATGATAAAAGCAACAACAGTTGAAACACGATACGGAAATGAAACACCTCGTGTAGCTGAAACTCAAGCGGGGATGTTAAATGCGATAGGACTTCAAAATCCTGGTTTAGAAAAAGTAATTGACGGTGAATTAAAATGGTTATCAAATTTTGATGTACCAATCGTTGCAAATATTGCTGGATCAACTATTGAAGACTATGTAACAGTCGCAAAAGAAATTTCTAAAGTAAGTAATGTAAAAGCACTAGAATTAAACATTTCTTGTCCAAACGTAAAATGTGGTGGGATTGCATTTGGAACGGATGCTGCAACAGCGGCTGAAGTAACTAAGAAAGTTAAAGAAGTAAGCGAAGTTCCGCTATACGTAAAATTATCTCCGAATGTAACGAATATTGTTGAAATCGCAAAAGCAATTGAAAAAGCAGGAGCAGACGGTTTAACAATGATCAATACGTTACTAGGGATGAGATTAGATTTAAGAACTGGTAAACCAATTCTAGCTAATAAAACTGGTGGATTATCAGGTCCTGCAATAAAACCAGTAGCGATTCGAATGATTCATGATGTGAGCCAAGTAGTAAACATCCCAATCATCGGAATGGGCGGGGTTATGAATGCAGAAGACGCACTAGAGTTTTTCCTAGCAGGAGCAAGTGCTATCGGTGTAGGTACAGCAAACTTTGTTGATCCATTTGTTTGTCCAACAATCATAGATGAACTACCTGAAGTGCTACAAAAATATGGTTATCAGTCAATTGAAGAATGTATTGGAAGGAGCTGGAAACAACATGTCATCACAAGTGGTCATCGCGCTTGATTTTTCATCAAAAGATGAAGTAATGAATTTTGTAAAAAAATTTCAAAAGTCTCTATATGTAAAGGTAGGGATGGAGCTATTTTACAAAGAGGGTCCAGCGATCATAAAGGAATTAAAAGAATTAGGACATCAAATCTTCCTAGATTTGAAACTTCATGATATTCCAAATACAGTAAAACATGCAATGAAAAATATCGCATCTCTAGAAGTAGACATGGTTAATGTTCATGCAGCTGGTGGAACGAAAATGATGAAGGCAGCATTAGAAGGTCTAGTAGAAGGCACTCCTGCTGGAAAAAAACGACCATTACTAATTGCAGTAACTCAACTTACAAGCACTTCAGAAGAACAAGTAATCCATGAACAAGGAATTTCTTCTTTACAGGATTCGATTAAACTATATGCTGCTATTACAGAAGAAAGCGGTCTTGACGGTGTAGTTTGCTCTCCACTTGATGTAGAGTTAGTTCAAGCAGCAGTTAAAGGTGAGAACTTCCTTACTGTAACACCTGGTATTCGCCTAGCAGATAATAGTGTAGATGATCAAGTACGTGTAACAACTCCAGCGAAAGCTAGACAATTTGGAAGCAGCTATATTGTAGTAGGACGCAGTATTACAAAAAGCGAAAATCCAGTAGAAGCATATGAAGAAGTAATTGCACAATGGGAGGGCGTAACAATATGAAAAAGAATATCGCAGCAAACTTATTAAGCATTGGGGCAGTAAGCCTTCAACCTGAAACTCCATTTACTTGGGCATCAGGAATCAAATCTCCAATCTATTGTGATAATCGCCTAACTCTTGGCTATCCAGAAATTCGTAAAAACATTGCAAAAGGCTTAGTAGAACTAATCCAAACTAAATTTGGTAACGTAGATGTAATCGCTGGAACTGCAACTGCAGGAATTCCACACGCAGCATGGACAAGTGATTTAATGGAATTACCAATGGTCTATGTACGTAGCTCTGCAAAAGGCCACGGCAAAGGAAACCAAATCGAAGGTCCAATTAAAACTGGACAAAAAGTAGTAGTAGTAGAAGATCTAATCTCAACTGGTGGCAGCGTAATCACATGCATTGAAGCTTTACGCGAAGCGGGCTGCGAAGTACTAGGAGTAGTCTCAATCTTCACATACAATCTACCAGCGGCAGTAGAGAAGTTCGATACAAACGACGTAACTTACTATTCTCTTACTGACTATGACACACTAGTTGAAGTAGCAAAAGAACAAGGCTCAATCGAAGCAGAACATGTAGCAAAACTAACAGCATGGAGAAAAAATCCACAAGATGCTAGTTGGATGACTGTTGAAGTTTAATACTTAGAGTAGGGAAGATGACTTTTTGGAGTCATCTTTTTTTTGTGGGGTGAGAGTTCCTGCAAATAAAAAAAGATGACTGCAAATAAATCGTTCTGGAGTGCAAATGAAAAGTGGACTGCAAATAAATTGGCTGAAAGTGCAAATAAAATCGTCGAAACTACAATTAAAATAGAAAGAAGTGCAAATAAAAAAAGTGAAGTGCAAATAAAATAGACAGAAGTGCTATTAAAAATAGAGAACAGCAATCAAAATGAAAAACTTTCACTCAATAATCTAACAAAATTAGTCGACTTTCACACCATACTCCCAAACATATTATTTGATAAATAATTAATAAGTTTTTAAACTATTCATAAAATTGATTGAAAGTAACTTTAATATTGGAGGGCCAAGTATGTCAATCGCAAAACAATTTCTTTCGAATAGTTTAAAGGAATTCAAAGGGATAAAAAATCTTGGAGATCGTTCAATGGATCAGCTAAATTATGAGGAGTTACACATACAGCCATCTAGTGAATCAAATAGTATTTCCATAATTGTAAAGCATTTAAGTGGTAATATGATTTCTAGATGGACGGATTTTCTCACGACGGATGGTGAAAAACCATGGCGAAATCGTGATGTTGAGTTTGAGGGGATTTACCAATCAAAGGATGAGGTGTTAGCTGATTGGAATAAAGGATGGAATGTTGTTTTTAACACTTTAGAGAGTCTTCAAGAAGATGATGTATTAAAAACAATTAAAATTCGTGGTGAAGATCATACTGTTTTACAAGCCATACATAGACAAATTAGTCATTACGGTAATCATATTGGTCAAATCGTTTATATTGCTAAGTTAATAAAAAATGAGGAATTTAAGAGTTTGAGTATACCAAAAGGAAAATCTCAAGAATTCTTAGAAAACAAATTAAATGTAATAAATAAAAAATCTTAAAATCTACGACTTAAGTTGTAGATTTTTTTTATAACCTAAGACTAAAAGTGTACGAATGTTCAATCAATTTAATGAAGAAATAGATTAATTAAAAGATTAAAATGTATTTGAGACCATTTAAAAGGAATAAGGAAGAGGATAGGAAAGTACTTCGGAGAGAAACGTTTTAAACAACATAAGAATACAAACATATCTCACCAGATCCATTTATAAATAACATTACTTTAATCCTGGTAAAAATTTTAATAGTGAAAATAGTTAGAAAATAATGTAAAATGTTACAGGTTAGGGGTTGTGTATTCGTTTTCTCAAACTTATAAAAATATACAAAAATGTAAAGAAAATCGAGAAACGGTTACGTAGTTGCAACGTCGGGTTTCTCGTAAATATGAGATGAATAAGGAGGGAAACCGTTTTGTCAAAACGAGCAACATTTTAAAAATCGAGAGAAAAATACGACTTCTGCATAGAAGAATATCAAATATCAGAAAGAATCATCTTCATCAGGCGACAAGCGATATAGTGAAAACCAAACCATATCGTATTGTGATGGAAACCTTAAATATTAAAGATATGATGAAGAATAAACACTTATCTAAAGCAATAGCCAAACAGTGTTTAAATGAATTCAAGAAGCAAATTAAATATAAATGCTTAAAGTATGGAATCGAATTTGTGGAAGCTGATTTATGGTATCCCTCTTCTAAAAAGTGTTCAGAGTGTGGCAATATAAAAAAAACCCTAAAGATTTCCGAAAGAGTATTCAATTTACGTGTGGCTTTGAAGTAGATCGGGATTTAAATGCTGCTATAAATCTAGCACGCTATCAATTAGCAAACTAACACATCAAATGTTATTGCTAATATGTAGGAGTCGTTGTTTCCGAATTTACGCCCTCGGAGTGTTATTTCAAACGAAAGTAGCTTCGGCAAAATCAGATACATTGAACAGGGAAATAAACAATTTCTTATAGATTTTTATAAGGTTTTGGCAACGGATGGCAATAGATGAAAATTTTAATCGAAACAGTTAATCATTTTAAACCGTATTGGAAAGTATTTCTAATTGCTTTTGCATGTTCATTAATTGCTGGCGCATTTGCGATTATTCCGCCGATTTTGACTGGTAAGTTGGTCGATGAGATTGTAGGTGGTCCTGATTCAAAAATAATCTTTTATTTAATTTTAGGGATTATGCTTTCATTCTTATTTAAGGTCGGTTTTGAATCAATACAAGAATTTATTCAAGTAAAAATTGGTCTAGATGTAATTACAGATATGCAGTTACGTGCATTTACAAAGCTTCAAAAAGCACCGATGACGTTTTTTTCAACAACACCAAGAGGGGATATGTTATATAGGTTAACGCATGATGTAGAGTCTGTTCAAAACTTGAATAATACAGTTGTTCCACGTTTTATTCAACAAGTAATTGCGGCTATTGCAGCATTTATAGCGGTGTTTCCGTTGTATTGGCCTGCTGCAGTAGTAATGCTAGTTGTATTTGCAATTTATTTAGTTCCTTCTTTTATGATTGGTAAAAAAGTAAGAAAAATGGGAGCTATAGCTCGTGATATGAGTGCTGATTTGTATAATCATACTCAAGAAAGTATTGAGTCAGTTCGTTTAGTGCGAACGTTTCAAACGCAGGATATAGAAAATAAAAAATTAGAAGATAAATTGTCTGTTTGGAAAAGATTTGCTATTCGCTTGGCTTTAATTGGGAAGGTTAATTGGCGTTTAGGAAATGTGATTAATAATGGTGCGCCAGGGGTCATTATTTTGATTGGTGGATATTCGATTTGGCAGCATGAAATTACAATTGGTACATTAATCGCCGTTTTAGGATTTATCCCAACTATGTTTATGCCAGTTCGCTCTTTAGCTGAAAATGCGTTAACAATTCAACAAGCAATTCCAGCACTTCAAAGAATTTATGAGTATTTTGATTTGCCTGCAGAACAGCCTGATGATTTACCGAAATTTGGAGAAGTGAAAGGGGATATAGAAGTTAAAAATGTTCGTTTTACGTATCCAAATTCAACTGAAGAGGTATTAAAAGATGTTTCGTTCTCAATGAAAGCTGGTCAACATATTGGGATTGTTGGTTCCAGCGGTGGAGGAAAAAGTACTTTAATTCAGCTATTATTAGGATTATATCAGCCTTCTTCAGGTTCGATTTTTGTTGATCGTAAAGATTTATCAACACATGATTATCAATCATTACGCCAAAATATTGGAGTCGTTTCTCAGGAGACTTTCCTTTTAAATAGTACATTAAAGCAAAATTTACTGTATGCCAAACCTAATGCAACTGATGAAGAACTTGGGCTTGCTGTTGAGGCAGCGGACCTATCTGATTTAGTTGAGTCACTACAGGAAGGTTTTGAAACGATTGTTGGTGAGAGAGGGCTAAAATTATCTGGTGGTCAAAGACAACGAGTAGCTCTTGCAAGAGCAATTTTACGTCATCCTCCAGTATTAATTTTCGATGAGGCTACATCATCATTAGATGGAGAAACAGAGGAAAAGGTACAATCATCGCTTGAAAAGTTAATCCCAGGTCGTACAACAATTACGATTGCACATCGACTTGTAACAGTAAAGGATGCTGATTGTATTTTATTATTAGATAAAGGACGTATTGCCGAACAAGGAACACATGAAGAATTATTATCATTAAAAGGTCAGTACTATCAATTATATATGGCACAATACAGTGAACTAGAAAAGGAGAGTGCTGTATGATGCAGAAAAATACTAAAAAATTAGGCGATGGAAAAAGAGTCATAAACTTTCTCAAGCCTCATAAAAAATGGGTATTTGCAGATTCATTTGTAATTGCTTTAAGTCAAGTTTGTGCAGCATTAATACCAACTCTAGGAACGGGTTGGTTAATTGATCATATAATTCCAAATCATGACAATGCATTACTATGGGGATTAATGTGGTTGCTTGTTATTGCTGCAATTCTAGATTTAATTTTAATGGTCATTGATGAGTATTTTTGTCATCATATTGCTAAATCTGTTACAAACTGGCAAAAGCTACGCTTATTTAAGCACTTGCAAATTTTACCTTATTCATATTTTCATCAATCTAAATCTGGTGAATTATTAGCAAGAGTTTCTGATGACCCAGATACTTTGCATAACTTTTTAGCATGGGAAGGCTCTACTTTTATGGCTTCTGTGCAAGGAGTATTTATATATAGTATTGTCTTACTTTGGATTAATCCTTATTTAATGATTACGAGTGTAGTTTTAGGTGTTTTATTTTACTGGACTTCTAATAAAGTCGGAGCTCGTACTAGAATTGCTTCGGCTAAAGCTAGAAATGAAGCGTCACGTTATTTAGAAAGATTACGAGAATCAGTAACAGGGATCCAACTTTCGAGAATTCTTGGTGCAACGGATTATGAGATTCAAAGTGTCGCCGATATCCGTAAATCATTTATTAAGGAATCGATTATCGAATTAAAAGCAAGAATGCAATCAATTGTCGTAATCGGCAGCTATAATGGTTTTGCTTTAGCTGCTGTCTATTTTATAAGTGTTTTACTAATTTCAAATAATCAAATCACAACTGGACAAATGTATACGGCAGGTGGGCTTGTGACCATTGCGGCTAACGAAATTCAAAGAATGCTAAGAAACTGGCTATCAGTACGTAGAACTGGTCCAGCATTAGATCGTTCTGAAAAATTGTTAGCTGAAGAAGTTTCAGAATTTGAAGTACAAGAAGGTGAAAAATTAAATTCTGTTAATGGGTTAATTGAATTTAAAGATGTTAAATTTGCCTATCCAACGAAGGAAGAATTTGTGTTAAATGGATTGTCATTTCATGTGAAACCAGGGGAAGCAGTGGCCGTAGTAGGACCAAGTGGTGCTGGAAAATCAACAATTGTAGATTTGTTATTAGGATTCTATCCGTTAAATAATGGAACTATTGAAGTAGATGGTTTACCAATTGAAAAAGCAAATGCAAAGTGGATCAGAGATGCGATCTCGTTTGTTTCGCAAGATGTACAACTAAGAAATGGTAGTTTAGCTGATAACATTCGTATAGGAAATGAATCGGTGACAGATGATGAAATGATTCAGGCTCTAAAAGATAGTGGATTATCAGACTATTTAAATTCATTACCAGACGGTCTAGAATCATCAATCGGTGAACGAGGGGCACTATTATCTGGTGGTCAAAAACAAAGATTATCATTAGCAAGAGCTTTAGTTAAAAACTCTCCGATTCTTATTTTAGATGAAGCAAGTTCGGCTTTAGATCCGATTACAGAATTACAAATAAATGAAGCGATTCAACAGCGAAAATCAAAACAATCTGTAATCGTAATTTCACATCGATTATCTACCGTATTAACAGCGGACCGAATCGTTGTACTCGAAAATGGGAAAGTAGTCGAAGAAGGAACGCATCATTCTTTATTAGAAAAAGATGGTGTTTATTCAAGATTATTTAAAAGAGAAGCTGAAACTGGTGAAAATGTCATTAGTGTATCGTAAAAAGATTAATAAGGGGTGTTAGAATGACTAATATTTCAGTAAAACTTTACGAAACAAAAGAAGAGTTAAGAAAAGGCTTTGAAGTATTAAAACAACTTCGTACCCATTTAAATGAAGAATCATTTTTTAGTTTGTATGAAGAAATGCAAAAACAGGGCTATCAATTATTTGGGTTAGAAGATCAAGGTGTGACGGTTGCAGTCGCTGGAATTAGTATATTAACAAATTTCTATAACGGTAGACATGTATTTGTTTACGATTTAGTGACGGATGAAAGTAAACGCTCAAATGGATACGGTAAGAAATTACTAGATTTTATTTCTGAGTTTGGTAGTAGAAATGGATGTCAATTAGTAACACTACAATCCGGTGTTCAAAGAATAAATGCGCACCGTTTTTATGAGCATAAAATGGAGTATAAAAAGCTATCTTATTCTTTTAGTAAAGATCTTGGATGAACATAAAAACCCTAATAATTTAGGGTTCACGCTGTTGAAAAACAACCTTGTCAATTAAATTACCAAATTTTCGTAAAAGGAGTAGAGTGATGTTGATTTCCATTACAGGATGCTCGCTTTCCATGGGGCGAGATTCTTTCGCCTCCTCGGCAAGCCTGCGGGGTCTCAGCCTTCCCGCTTATCCCATAGGAGTCGAGCATCCCTCCATTCCAATCAACTTATTCATCAAAAAATGTCTGCGATAACCCCTAATCAAATAGC
>Ga0268255_10002240_pt1 | contig 10287 bp, 11 predicted proteins | sample AgamicOrMarz_FD_200256 | JGI IMG/M metagenome (GOLD analysis project Ga0268255, IMG submission 200256) | Agave microbial communities from Guanajuato, Mexico - Or.Ma.rz (v2) (version 3) | ecosystem: Host-associated > Plants > Phyllosphere > Phylloplane/Leaf | place: Guanajuato, Mexico...
CGTAACTTCTTTTAACGTATTATAGGCAACTAAAATATCCTCAATCTTAACCGTACTTTTTACTTTCTCCATATAACTACCTACCCTTTGCATTTTTTTATATAAATTCCATTATAGTAAAAGTTAGTTAATAAATAAACAGAAAATTCAATTTTATAATGAAAGTTTTATGTCATTATACAAAATAAGCCTACTATCGGTTCTTTCATTCTAATTGGCAGTAATACACTAGTTATCATTTTCAGTCGGATATGCTATCATTTTCATATTAAATAAATAGATATTAGGTGATTTATAAAATGGAAAATCAATCTTTATTATTAATTGATGGCTTTAACTTATTAAGTAGAGGCTATTTTGCAACTTCTTATGGGAGAAGTGATGAACAACTTTCTAAGACAAAAGATGGCGTTTATATAAATGCATTAAGAGTATTTATTCCAAAGCTTTTTAATTTAATTAAAGAACATGATATTACTCATCTTGCAATTACTTGGGATGTTAAACGTGAAGAAACGGATCGTCGAAATAAATATGATTTTTATAAAGCAACTCGTGGAGAATTACCATCACCACTTATCGAACAATATTTCACTTTAAAAACAGCATTAGAAGAAATCGGTATTGCTCAATTAGAAATGGCACCGTATGAAGCGGATGATTTAATGGGTACTTTATCAAATAATTGGTCTAATTCTGTTAAAAATAAATGCTATATTTATAGTAATGATCGAGACTTACTACAATTAATAAACGAGCATACATCTCAAATCATTGCTCAAAAAACTGGTGAAATTGTCTACTCCCTAGAGCACTTCAGTAATGATTATGGGATCCATCCGAAACAATGGGTTGATGTAAAGGCATTATTAGGTGATTCTAGTGATAATATACCTGGTTGCCCTGGAGTAGGAGAAAAATCGGCAATTCCATTAATTCAACTTTATAACTCAGTTGAAGAATTGTACGAGAATATGGAAAATCTTGATTCTAAATTTAATCGCTACAAAAAGAAATTAGAAGCTGGTAAGGACTCTACTTTTATTAGTAAAGAGCTTTCTGCAATAACAATTGATATACCTCATTTTGCTGAATATACATTTGAAGATTTAAAAATTAATATTAATGAAGAAAAATTGTCCCTTAAGCTTGAGGAATTAGAAATTCGTGTTAAGCGATAAAAGTCAAATTTATTTAGGAGAAATATAAATGTCTGAGTATTGGAATGCGTATTTTAGTTTTATAAATGATAAACCTGCTACTGTAGTATTAGATATGGAAGTAACTGAAAAAGTAAATATTGAAGATTATCCAACGATTGTTTGTATAAAACTACAATTAAAAAATCCAGACGAACGAGGTTTTCCTAGTAAACATGAATTAAAAGTTTTAGAAAAAGTTAATAAAGATATTGAAAAACGTATTAATCCAAAACTCTACCTTAATGTTGGAAGGGTTACGACTGATGGTTTTAGAGAACTTGTCTATTATACTTCTGAACAAGATCCTAAAATGCTTATTGAAGTTGCTGAACAAATTATTGAAGCGAATGATTACAAATTTGAAATGTATGGTATGGATGAAGAAGAACTATGGGAATATTATTTCGAATTTCTTTATCCAAACCATTACCATCTGCAGCATATAAGCAATGATGAATTAATTAGGCAATTACAAAGATCAGGTGACAAATTAAAATTACCTCGCAAAGTCGAACATTTCATTCTATTCAATGATGAAATAAAGATAAAAGAGTTTATTAGTGAAATAGCAAAAGAAGGTTTTAATTTTGAAGAAAAGTATTCAAATATTGATGAAGATTTAGATGAAGAATATGAATTTACCATACGTATTTCTAGAATAGATCATGTTGATCTAGATAGCATCGATGAACTAACTGATTACTTAATCGAAACTTCAGAGCATTTCGGTGGTAATTATGATGGATGGGAAACTCTTGTTATCAAAGAATAAACATTAACTTCAGTATAAATAAAAGAACACTACAGTTTTTGAAGTACTAAAAAAGTAGTGTTCTTTTTTATTAATCATTAAGGTTGGGTAAATTATCCATCAATTCCGACGATCATAATAGTCACGACTAGTTGCTAACCAATCAATATAGCTTAAATTTTAATAGTATTTCCTTCATATAATCATATTCTCTCAACTAACCTGCCAGTTAGTCACATAAGAAAATCAAAAATCTGCTTTAACAGAGCCTTTATTTTAAATAATTTGTTTACTTAGAATTTTATTTTTTTAGTACCAACTTTCTTATTCAACTTGCCACAAACGCTCACAATCAAACTCATTATTCTTACACTTCAAAAGATAAATATCAGGATTGCTTAAGCTTTTCCAATTCCTAAAACCAAATTCTTTGTTAAACTGTTTTAAAATTAAAGACATCAAATTCCCATGAGTTACAACGATTGTAATTTGATTTTCACTTTTGATGATTTCATCTATTACGCTTATTGCACGATTAGTAGCTTCTTGACTTGATTCGCCGCCATCGAATTTCAATTCCATATCTTCAAATGTGGCTTCTAATTTTTCAAGCCAGTCTGGTAAATCAATCGAGCTTAGCTTACGTTCAGACAGTCGCTCATCGAGAACAATGTCTATTTTCTTTTCATTACTTGTCGGTTCGATTGTTTGAATTGCTCGTAAAAAAGGGCTTGAAATAATTTGGTCAATTTTAATCTTTGAGAAAAAACCACTCAAATGCTTAGCTTGTATTAAACCTTGCTTCGTTAGATTCGCCTCATATGGCTGTCCTTCTGCTTCACAATGTCTAATTAAATAAATCTTTTTTTCCATTTTATTTGCTCCCCATTAATTGATTGAATTTTTACTAATTTTCTCTCTTTTTTCTTATATTATCATTAACCATCCTAATTTTGATGATCGAATTTTCCGACTTCCATATTAAACATTTTTTTATATTAATTGATGACGACCTGAATTGAATGTATTATTTTAATTACAACAATCATTCGTGAAGATAATTACATTAACTATTTGAGGGTCACTGAAATTAATGAATTTTAGATTATAAGGGATTTAAATTTCATGGCAAAATAGAGGAGTTTTTTAAGAAATGAAAGAGTATTTTACAATTGGTGAAGTATCAAAATTATTCCAAGTCAAAATTGCGACTCTTAGGTATTATGATCAGATTGGTCTCTTATGTCCGGAATTTATCGATAAAAAGACCAATTATAGATATTATTCAACACAGCAGTTTGAACGGTTGAACTCAATAAAATATTTGAGGGCTTTAGATTTACCAATAAACGAAATTATCGATTTTTTTAATAATCGAGAAATTAATGCTCTTGTTGAAATGTTAAAAAAACAAAAAGATGAAGTTGCCCAAAAAAAGAAAGAATTGGAGATTATTGAAACTAAACTATCACGCCGCTTATTGCAAATTGAAGATGCTGTTAGTACACCTTTAGATAAAATATCGGAAATAACACTTCCTGAAATGCATGTAGCATATTTACGCCATGATTACGTTATAGGCGATGATATTGAATTACCTATTACAGAATTAAGGAATAGTTTTGGAATTAATGAGGAAATTTTTTTAGGGAAAATTGGAATCTCGATCTCAGCTTCTAATTTGAAAAATAATGTTTTTGATAAATATTCTAGTATTTTCATGGTACTTGAAGATGGTGATCAGATACCTTCAACCTCCATTCTTATTCCATCAAGAACCTATTTGAGAGTTCGATTTAAAGGTACTCACATTGATGCAGTTGGTTATTATAAAAAATTGTTGAGCTATATGCAAAAACACAAGTATGAATTGTTAGACGATTCGTTTGAAATTACACTTATTGATTATGGCTTTACTAACGATGAAGAAAAGCATGTCACGGAAATTTTATTACCCTACGAGTAAACTTAATAAAAAAATCCACTTGACCCTCTAGTTACTAGAGGGTTTATTTTTTATTAATATACTATTAATAAAAGGAGAAATGGAAATATGTTTGGCACGATTTTTAACACAATGATGATTATAGCCGGGAGCATGATTGGAAGCATCTTTAAAAAAGGGATCAAGGAAGAATATCATGAAATCCTTATGCAGGCGATGGGATTAGTAGCTTTGGGATTAGGGATAAACTCACTAGTACAACATTTGCCTTCCAGTAAATATCCAGTTCTTTTTATTGTAAGTTTAGCCGTAGGTGGATTAATTGGACAAAAACTAAAGTTAGAATCTAGATTTAATAGTTTAGTTAATAAATATTCGAAAGGTAATTTGGCTGAAGGATTATCAACCGCTATTTTATTATTTTGTATTGGAACATTATCTATTTTAGGACCAGTAGAAGCAGCCTTAAAAGGGGATTACACATACCTCCTTGCAAATGGTACCTTGGATGGTATTACTTCGATTGTTTTAGCATCCACATTTGGGATCGGAATAATTTTTGCTGGCGTCGCTTTATTTACATGGCAGGGTTCCATCTATTTAATTGCAATACTAATGAAGAATTCCTTAAGCAATGATCTTCTAAATGAAATAACGATTGTAGGTGGTATATTAATTATAGCGTCAGGCCTAAGTATATTGGGGATTAAGAAATGTAATACTTTAAATCTACTACCATCATTACTGATTCCTCCTATTGTATTTTTATTTATGCATTTATTCCATTTATAATCTTTGTGTAATTAGTTAAGGAGATTAGGGAACCTCACAAAATGAAGGTTCCCTTAATTACTATATAAAAATCAATATTTAAATTAAACAGAGCAAATAATAAAGAATTCTTAAACAAAAAAATTGGAGTTTACCTAAACTCCAATTTCTCTTTCTATATTAATCTGTCTAAAAATAAGTTTATAATTAAAAACTGAAGTTAAAAGTAATTTATTTATCCAGCTTTTTAATTATCCAACCACAAATGATAATAAATGCAACACAGCCAATTCCTACGAGTACCATTAACATTCATTCATTCTCCCCATTTAACGATCCCAGTCAAAATATTTCTATGATAGTGCTTCATTCGTTCAAAATATATTCACAATGTATATAATAACCTTACTCGTCTCCGTCTTTAGCCCCCTAAACAAGTTTAAAACCATCTTTGTTCTTGAGAAGAAACAAACTGATTGTGTAAACCGTTCTATTTTTTAAATACTGTACTTACTTTTAATTTGAATCTAGACATCTTTATAAAGCCTATAATCTTATGTAAAATAATTATATCAACTGAGATAATTTTTGTAATGAATAATTATCTGTTTATTCAAACTTATTAGTAAATCTGCAAATTCTCTAGTTTTTTATTTTATTCTATTTGCAAGTGGATGATTGTCTCTAAATTGTATTAAGTCCCATAAGTTTCCGTATAAATCCTTGAATACTGCAACCGTACCATAATCTTCTACTTTCGGTTCTCTTACAAACTCAATTCCTTTTGAAATCATTTCATCATAATCTCTCCAAAAATCATCCGTTCCTAAAAATAGAAAAACTCTCCCACCAGCTTGGTTGCCAATGAATGGCTCTTGCTCTTGTTTTGATGCCTTTGCAAGTAGAATAGTCGTTCCAGAAGAACCAGGTGGACTTACAACTACCCATCTCTTATCTTGTTCAGGCTGATATGTATCTTCAATTAAATTAAAATGTAGTTTCTTCGTATAAAACTCAATAGCCTTATCATAATCTTTTACGACTAATGCAATATGAACGATTGACTGGATCATTTTCTTTTCTCCTAACATGTTTTCTATTAAAAGTACTACTAGTTGTTCTATATTTCAATCCAATAATATTCCCTTTTCAATTGATCATTAATTTAGCATAATAAAAAGACTGCCGAAACAGCCTTTGTATTACTCATTTAATTTTGAAGCAAAAATTGGAATGATGATGATTGTAATAAATATTAATGACAAAACGAGTAATGAATTTTTCCATCTAAAATCATTTTCTCCATCATTTTTATGCTGATTTAAGAATTCTTCATATATTTTCGATGAAACAAATTTTCCCGGATCTAGTATTTCACCTGTTTGTTCATCAAGTAAATACGTATCATAATTCGCTGTTTTAAAGAAACGATCTCTTACAGTATCGTATTTTGCAGCAATGGCCACTACATTTTCGTTTGTGTTTTTTTCCCTATTTGTTAAACTAAATTCTTTTTGTTCGACAATCACCGTTGATTTCTTAACATAATAATTAACTTCCTTACGATTATTCTTATCTATTTGATCTAAATAGCGCGATGTTGCATTTGAGGTTGAGACATTAGATAAAAACAACAAAAAGAAACAGAAGATGCAAAATGCAACTCTTTTCATTTATATCCCCCCACTTCTATTCAAATCTACTAAATTATATTCACTAGATTTTTAAATAGTCCTAGAGAGTATTTCTCATCTGACTCATAAATCTGGAGTAGCTAATTTTTTGCTGTAGAAACCCTTTTATTTTATCTCTATTTTGAGATCATCTTCTATAAAATATAAAAATCTATGATTCCACATTTTTTCATAAAAATCAATTGTCTCTTTTGCAGACATGAATGGATTATTTAATGTAGAGGTTGCTCCATTTACCATGAAATTTTCGTAACCTAATCCATGTGCAAATTTAATTGTAGCATCCATACAGTATTCAGTTTGGGCGCCGCAAAATTCTATTTTATGTACTGCCAATTGATCTAAAAGATTTTTTAAGTTTGTTTTAAAAAATGAATTTGCATGTATTTTGTTAATAAAATAATCTTGTTTTTGAACATCTAGATCAGCATGAATAGCCCAAAGTTCTTCTCCAGCTACTAATTCGTTATCACAATGTTGAACAAAAATAATTGGTTTATTTAATTCCCTATATATTGAGATTCTTTTATTTACTTTACTAATTAAATTTTGTAATTCAAATAAATGCTTCTCACCGCTGTAACATACACCATTTTGCATATCGATAACAATCAAAACATCTGCACAAGTATCCATTTTTTCACCTCATATAGATTTGTATTGTATTTATCATTTCAACAAATTTTCTTATTGATCGAACTGGCTTTATCTTTCATTTTATATACTTTTAATAACTTTCGCTGGGTTACCGGCCACAATAGTATTAGAAGGAACATCTTTCGTAACGATAGAACCTGCAGCTACAATTGAGTTATCTCCAATCGAAATGCCAGGTAAAATTGTACAACTACCTCCAATCCACACATCGTCTCCAATATGGATTGGAATCGCGTATCCGCTCTTATTTCGATCCTTTGGTTCAATCGAATGACCAGCTGTATAGATCCCTACATTCGGACCAATCATGCAGTTTTTTCCTATTTTCACTTCTGCTATATCTAAGATTGTACAATTATAACCTGCATAGAAATGATCCCCTACATGTATGTTATAACCTAAATCACAATGTAAATTATGCTCGATACTTGGATTTACACCTACTGACCCAAACAGCTCTTTCAATATTTCTTCTTTTCTTTCGAACGATTCTACATTTACATTATTAAACTCTTGAACAAGTTTATGGGCACGAAGATTTTTCATTTTTAATTCTTCTGTCCCACGCTGATAATAAATTTTCTCTTTGGCTTCCATTTTGAGACTCCTAACTTATATGTGGTTTATTTTATAAATAACTTCGATCTATAATCTGCTATACCTCAACAAAATTCAATCATTCAACTATTTTGTTTTATCGAAATTTACATACTCTTTTTAAATTAGTAAAACCTTATTTCCTTCCACTCAAAATCATCGCATTTCCTAATACTTTTTTGTTCAATAGAATTTTTGGCAAGTCCATTTCTTTATCAAGTCTAGAGCTATTCAATTCAGATATACCACATTTCTTTAAGTCGGTTAAAAGCTCCTTTTCATCTCCAAATATTTTCTCATCAAAAAACAAATCTAAAAAGACGAAATTCCCACCAGGTTTCAACACTCTTAATGCCTCTTTTATTACATCCGTTTTATTACTTCGATCTTTTACTTCATGAAATGTTAGGCAGCTTATAATTACATTAAATTCATTCTCATTAAAAGGGAGTTCTGAAGCACTTGCTTTCTGAAAATGAATCTGACGAGATACACCTTCTATTTCTGCATTTTGCTGGCATTGCGCTTTTGAATACTCCCAATTATCCCCCCAATAATCAATTCCAGTTAATACAGACATTGGAAAAGCTTTTGCGAGTTTAATAATTAACGAACCGCTGCCAGTACCAATATCTAATAGTGTACCGTCTCCATCCCACTTCACTTTGGACACGATTAAGTCATGTATTTTCGACTGATAATTCCCTCCAATTGATAAGAATTGATACACAGAATAAGAAAGTATAAATGTTATATATAGAAAAGGCACCGCTAAAATTACTGATACAACTCGTACATATGGATTAACAGATAATAATGTTACCGATAGTAAGATGATTGAAATCACTAGAAATATAAGCAGTTTATAAATACGAATCCAAGTTTTATATTTAGGTTTTAATTTCAAGATATCACAAACCTTTTCGTTTTTAATTAAATTATACCTCTTCAAAAAAGTCTCGTTAATTCTTTATTAAACCAAACGCCAAAATAATTACCAAATGTTTAGTCTAACAAAACAAACCTCTAATGCTTCAACAATGCACTAGAGGTTTGTTAAATAAAGTATTAAACAGTAACTAATTCTTTTTCTTCGCTTCCGATTTTTGTAACGATATCACGAGCGATCCATACGCCACATGCGCTTGCTTGAGCTAAACCACGAGTAACTCCTGCTCCATCTCCACCTAAATATAATCCAGAGATTTCACTTTCAAAGTGTTCATTTAACTTTGGTCGAGCTGAATAGAATTTTGCTTCTACCCCGTAGAAAAGTGTATGTTCTGCAGCGATACCTGGAGTTACATGATTTAATGCTTCTACCATTTCAATTAAACTTTTCATTGTGTTATATGGTAAAACTAATCCTAAGTCACCTGGTACTGCTTCTTTTAAAGTTGGTTCTAAAAAACCTTCTTTAATACGTTTTTCAGTCGAACGGCGACCTTTTAAAATATCTCCGTATTTTTGCACGATTACTCCACCGTGTGAAAGCATGTTTGCAAGGCGTGAAACCTCATGTGCATATTCATTTGGTTTGTCAAATGGTTCTGCGAATTGATGTGATACTAATAATGCAAAGTTTGTATTTGGACTTCCTAATTTAGGGTCCTTATAAGCATGTCCATTAGCAGTCATAATACCTGAATGATTTTCAACTACTACGTGTCCAGACGGATTACTACAGAATGTTCTGACTTTTGTACCCACGCTAGTATTAAATACAAATTTTCCTTCGTATAAGTGCTTGTTAATCTCTTCCATTACTACGTTTGAAGTCTCAACACGAACACCAATATCAACTTGATTCGTTGACATTTTTAAACGACGTTTTTTCATAACATCAGTTAACCATTTTGAGCCATCACGACCAGGTACAATTACAACTTTCTCAGCATGTAATTCTTCACCTTTTTTTAATTTAATTCCCTTTATGATATAAGTACCTTCAACCTTTTCAGTTAGTAAGTCCTCTACTTCAGTTTTATACTTCATCTCGATTTTCGTTTTTAAATACTCATAAATGCTTTTTAGTATTTCTAAATTTTGCTCCGTTCCTAAATGACGAACTTGTGCACGTAATAATTTAAGTCCAGCTGCGTAACCACGACGTTCAATATCTCTAACTTCTTCTGTTAAAGGATCCGTAATCGATTCAGTCGCACCATGTTCTAGATTAATTTCATCTACGTATTTGATTAATTCTACTACTTGTGAATCAGTTAAGTAATCTGTCATCCATCCACCAAATTCACTTGTAATATTAAATTTCCCATCTGAATATGCTCCAGCACCACCAAAACCATTTGTAATTGAGCAAGCTGGTAAGCAACCTGAAAATTCTTTTTTACCTACAGCAGGCGGACATTTTTCAATTTTCTTTTGTAAAATCGGGCAATGTCTTGCGAATATATCATGTCCTTTATCAACAAGTAGTACTTTAGCATTAGGCATTTTTAAAGTTAATTCATAACAAGTAAAGATTCCAGCAGGTCCTGCTCCAACAACTATAACATCATACATCTATATATACCTCCAAATAAGGTTTAAATTATTTCATTTGATCAACCTAAAATAGAATACCATCAATCAGAATGCGTTTCAAGTAAAAACACGAACATTTTTAGCGTTATTTTTAAAAATTATTCGCTTATATTCAAAGTGAAACCT
>Ga0268255_10002242_pt1 | contig 10275 bp, 3 predicted proteins | sample AgamicOrMarz_FD_200256 | JGI IMG/M metagenome (GOLD analysis project Ga0268255, IMG submission 200256) | Agave microbial communities from Guanajuato, Mexico - Or.Ma.rz (v2) (version 3) | ecosystem: Host-associated > Plants > Phyllosphere > Phylloplane/Leaf | place: Guanajuato, Mexico | collected...
CTGCGCTCTGGAACCGATGGTCGAGCGTTCCCGAAAGCGACCTGATGTTACGTATCCGGCACTTGAGTGGCACGCCAGAATTTCACATCGAGCGTCCGCTATTGCAACGCCGCGTCTGGGCATTCCTCGAGGCATTTGACAAGGCTGACGCTGTCGAACAGGCACAGCTCAGAGCTGTTGCTGGAAGGTTCACGGAAAATGAACCAATTATTGGCGTCATGCTGGAAAGACTGGAAGCCGAAATTGAAAAATTTGATGCACGGCGCCAACACGTGCCACCGCATCAGTTACCCAAGCGACCGAGATTTGAATGAACGCAAGTTCATGCCTCGGCGCGCGATATAAAACCGGGAATTCCTGACCCGCCTGTATTCAGATTGCTCCAAGGCACAGCTCATTGCGCTGCGGTCTGAGTCCGAGGCGGGCAATCTCTGTCGCGCTCTCATTTCCCCTTGCATGATGCAGGGGGCATTTTTTTCAAGGATGAAAACATGCCATTAAAACCAGCCAAAGGTGGCTCTGCCCGCGCGAAAGTGGACGCTTCCACCAGTCCGACCCGACCGGACGACATCGATATCGAGCTCGCCGGCACATCACGTCGGGGAGGCGCCGGCGCGGCTTCCTCCGCCGATCATCTGGCGTCGCGCGCCGGCCCGTCCAGCGCTATCGACGCAGACGCCACTCGTGCGACTGCGGCAGTCGTGGTTAATGCGCTCCCTGCTCAAGCCAGTCTGCCAGCGTCTCAACCCACGCTGGACCATTACGTGATCAATGCCCGCGCAATGCTTCCAGAACTCAACAGCGAAGGACTAAGGGTGCTCAATCAACGCACCTACGTTGACGTGGCCGATGGTGACCTCGTTCTTGTCGCCGTGGATCCGCAGACGGGTCTGCAGCGTGCCCGCCGGCCAAGCGAGTTGTTGCCAGGTCCGGTGATGCTGCGCGATGCGGACAGCGGACTCTGGTATGCGCGCGAAGTCGTTGAGCCAACCACGCGAGCGCAGATCGAACGATATTTTCCGCAGGCGACCGATCAACAGGTGGAAAACCTTATTGCCCGATTCGGTGACAAGGATGTGGCAGACGTGGAGCTCAAACGGGTCCAGTCCGGGCTTGCTCAGATGGAACGGGATATGGCAATTCTTGATGGCACAGGGAGTTTCGTTGCCAGAGAAATGGCAAGCAGACTGCGCAGACTTTATACGTGGCAAGGCGATCCTGATGAGCGGGTCTACCACGATGATCGGCTGGCGGGGTTCAAGATCGAGATCGATCTCAACGCTTGGCCGACCCATCGAACTTTTCCAACAACATTCAATTCCATTGCTTCTCTCACCCTGAGGGACGGGAGTCAGCTCAACCTGGAGGCTTTCCTCAGGCAGTTTCCCAACGTCGACCGGGTACTCATCAATCCACCGTCTCAGTATCGGACTTTTTCGAAGCTCAGGATCGAGAATGGTTCTGTTGAGCAGTCGACGTTGCGCCGTTTCAGGGAGCTGCACCTGCAAGACTGCATCTTGCCCGATGATTTTTCGCTGGCTGGCATGACCAGACTGCAATTGCTTACGCTGGGTAACATTCAGCAGGGGCCGGACTTGATTGCTCTGGTCAATCAACTGCCAGAACGCTCACAGTTGCAGTTGCTGGACTTGAACCAAAATCCCTACTTGAAGGCCGCACCACCCATTGTGGGGATGACGCAGTTGCGTGTACTGGACCTGACGATGACTGGAATACACCAGTTGCCTGTCGGGCTGGGGGCTGAAAACGGGCCGTCACGCCTGGAAGTGCTGAGACTTGGATATAACCCGTTATCCGTTGTGCCTTCGCTCAAGGGAATGAATGCACTGCAGGAACTCGATCTTTTCGGCACGGGTCTGGACAGGTTTCCTGAAGGCATCACGTCTCAGTTGCCAGGGAAAGTGTTGAATCTGGCGAATAACCGTATTTCAGCCATCCCCGAATCTGTTGAACTTCGAGCAGGCCTCAATCTCAGTGGTAATCCTGTAACTGATCCGGCTCAACTTCAGCGCCTGATGGATGCACGTATTAAAACAGGCTCTGACATTTGGCTGGGTGGAGAGAGTATTGACCGATCGGTAAATCCCTGGTTACGGCATTCACCGTTGGAAGAACTACCTGAACAATTGAAGCTCTGGGAAAGGACCGGCGATTCCACATGCCGCCAAGGAATCTTGAAGCTTACTCGTCTGCCCGACTTTCATCTTGACCGACCATTCTTGCAGCAGCGAGTTTGGCGGTTCCTGGACGTCTACAGCAAGGCTGGCGCCAGGGATGTGTTTACCATGAGGAGTATCATGTCCAGTGAACTCAGCCCTGGGAAAATGCTCGACCGACTGGAAGCGGAAATCTATTCGCAAAGCGAGCCTATGCCCTCGGCCACGGATCTGCTCCGCGAATCCGGCAGTATCGTCCAGCCCCCCCGTATACGAGACGAGTCGGCCTCGCGAGCGCTGGTACGAAAATATTTTCCGGAGGCGACCGATCAGCACGCAGATCACTTTATCGCCAACTTCGGCGACAAGCGCGCGGCAGAGTTGGAACTCCAACGCATGCAGCTCGGAATTCCAGAACTGGATCGCCAGGTCAACGCTGCGTTTGAACAAAGCCCTCACACTCAAATGTGGCGCAAGTTGCGTCGTCTGTACAAATGGCAAGGGGAGCCTGATGAGTTGGTCTTCCACGATGCTCGACCGGTGGGTTTCAAGACGTCTATCAGTCTTGATCTATGGGGGGATGACCTGCAGTTACCTCTGCAATTCAGCTCCGTTGTCTCCCTTTCCCTGACAGCAGGCATCCTGCGTAAACCGGAGACTTTCTTTGCACATTTCCCCAGTCTTGAACGTCTGACGGTCATGAGCGAAGCCTGGCAACCACGCTTCAACGCGGACCCCGGCTTCACTGAACAATTGACAAAGCTTACGCGCCTGCGCGAATTGCACCTGCAAAGGACGTCCGTACCGTCCAACTTTTCGTTGGTGGGCATGAACGAGCTGCGCATACTCGATCTTACGCAGACGGGACTGGTTCGACTTCCTGTCGGGCTTGGTGCCGATAACGTCGCGCCGGGGTTGGAAGTACTGAAACTTGGCGGTAATCCTCTCTCTGAGGTGCCTACGGTCAAAGGAATGACTGCGCTGCAGGAACTGGATCTCTCCAATACCGGCCTGGACAAGTTCCCGGAGGGCATCACATCCCAGATACCCGGGAAGGTGTTGAACCTTGCGAACAACCGTATTACTTCGATTCCCGAATCTGTTGAACTCAGGGCGGGCTTCAATCTCATGGGTAATCCTGTAACAGATCAGGCTTCACTCCGACGGCTCATACGTGCACGTATCGAAACGGGTACTGATATCTGGCTGGGAGATCTGAGCAGCGATCAGTCGTCGTTCGTCTGGCTAAGAAATGTGGATAAGGACGTCGCTGAAAAACAGCAACTATGGGACCGCGTCGGCCCCTCTGGCGGTCTCTTGAAGAACAGGATATTGCTGCTTACTCGTACGCCGGAATTTCATGCCGAGTATCCGCTTCTGCAGCGGCGGGTCTGGTCGTTCCTCAAGATCTACAGCGAACTTGGGTACGGCGAGCAGGTCCGTCTCGATGACATTTTGCTCGGTGAATTCAGCCCCGGCAAAATGCTGGACAAGCTGGAAGCAGAGATCCGCGAACGTGACTCAGGGAGGCAAAACCAGCCTTCGCATCATTTACCCAAGCGTCCGAGGCTTGATATTTAACGGCTCGACGGGCAATTCGAAACCGCAACCGCTCCATTTATGTTGGCAAGATGCCAATTTCTTCGTCCCTTGCGTAAATGCCGGGGGCGATTTTTTCAAGGATGAAAACATGCCAGGAAAACCAGCCAAAGGTGGCGCTACCCGCGCGAAAGTGGATGCTTCCACCAGTCCGACCCGACCGGACGACATTGATATCGCACTCCCCGGCACATCAGGTCGGGGAGGTTCTGGCCCGGCTTTCTCCGCCGATAATCTGGCGTCGCGCGCTACCGACGCAGACGCCACTCGTGCGACTGCAGCGGTCGTGGTTCATGCAACCCCTGCTCAAGCCAGTCTGCCAGCACCTCAACCCACGCTGGACCATTACGTGATCAACGTCCGCGCAATGCTTCCGGAGCTCAACAGCGAAGGGCTAAGGGTTCGCAATCAACGCACTTACGTTGACGTGGCCGGTGGTGACCTCGTTCTTGTCGCCGTCGATCCGCAGACGGGTCTGCATCGTGCCCGCCGGCCCAGCGAATTGTCGCCAGGTCCGGTGATGCTGCGCGATGCGGAGAGCGGACTCTGGTATGCGCGCGAAGTCGCGGAGCCAACGAGTCGGGAGCAGATACGCAAATATCTTCCGGACACGACCGATGAGGACGCGGATGCCTTCATCGCGCGGTTTGATGACAAGGATGCAGCAGAGCTTGAGCTCAAGCAGATCCAGCTTGGGCTTGCGCAACTGAACTCGACGTATATTCGCGTGCCGCGCAGTCCGGATCGTATTGTATCGGGCCCGGAATTAGATGAGGCCTCTGTAACTTGGACGACGCTACGCCAGTTATACAAATGGCAGGGCCAGCCCGATCAACGGGTCTACAGTGATGGGCGGTTTGTGGGCTACAAGCTGGATATCAATCTCACGACATGGCCAGTTCAAGAGCCGCTTTCATTGAAATTCAGCTCAGTCGTTTCTCTGACCTTAAGAGGTCGTGGGAGGCTGGACCCGGACGCGTTTTGCGCACAATTCCCCAACCTTGAAAGTCTGACGATCACTAGTCAGGTGATCAACATGAATGGCCGGGTACCGGGACGGATCTCGGTAAGATTTGTTCATTCGAAATTCAGCATGGATTTGGGCTTTGCCGAACAATTGAAAAGATTCCCGCGTTTGCAAAGGCTGCGCCTGCAGGACTGTGAACTGACGGCTGGCTTTTCGCTGCGAGGCCTTACCAGGCTACGTGAGCTATGGTTTTGCAATACATTCGAGGCGCCGGTGAGTACGTTGTACGGGCAGATGCAACGTCAGGAGCAAGTCACCTTTTCGCAAGTGGCAGCTGACGTCAGAGGGATGACTGAATTGCGGGTGCTGGATTTGAGCCACACCGGAATAGAACTGCTTCCTACCGGACTTGATGCCATTGAAGTTGCATCGAAGCTGGAAGTATTGAAACTTGGTGGCAATCCGCTTTCAGCCAGCCCGCCACTCAAAAACATGACCGCATTGCAGGAGCTGGATCTTTCCAGCACAGGGCTGGATCGATTCCCGGAGGGCATCACCGACGTTTTTCCCGGCAAAGTACTGAATCTGGCGAACTGTCGGATTACTTCGATTCCTGAATCCATCGAGCTCAGAGCGGGCTTCAATCTCATCGGCAATCCCATAACGGACCCGGCCTCTCTTCGGCGGTTGATACGTGCACGTATGGCGACGGGCACAGATATCTGGCTTGGGCAGGAAAGCAGCGATGTGTCTGCCGGTCTCTGGCTGCGCAATGTACCGCAGCAACAGATAGCCGAAAAACAAACGCTGTGGGACAGGCATTTCGGAACAACCCCACAAGCCTTGACCATGATCATTCGTCGACTGAGTCGTACGCCCGAATTTCATGTTGAGCGACCGCTTCTGCAGCGGCGCGTATGGTGGTTTCTGGATATGTATGACAAAGCCGAAGTCAACGAGCGATCCAGGCTTGACGCCATTCTTGCCACCGAAACGAGTCCTGGAAGGATGCTGGACAGGCTGGAAGAAGAGATTCGCAAATATGACGGCGGGCGGCAGAATCAGCCGTCGCACCCCCCGCCCAAGCGCTCCAGACTGGAGTGACTCGCAGGCGTCCGCAATGCCGGTGTAAAAGCGGCGATATTCAGCCTCCCTGTACCAAAGGTGCCAACCCCAACATCGTCTCTGGCATTTATGCCAGAGAAGAACTTTCAAGGATGAAAACATGCCAGTAAAACAGTCTCGCGGTGGCAGCGTTCGCGTGGATACGGATGTCCGCACGCACTCCACTCACAGTTCGGAAAAGAATTTTTCACAGGCCGGCACGGCCGGCCGGGATGCTAAGGTCTCACGAGTTCGTGTTGATGACACGTGGCAGCGAAGCACCTCTGTTGGCGACGCTGCAGTCCGGGAGACGATTGCGTCGACGCTCACAGTCGAGGCTCGCCCGGATCCGCTTCCTGTCCAGAAGCCAATCGCTTTTTACACGTCGCTGGAAAATTACCGGATCCAGTCAGCTGCCGTGCTGCCGGACGCTGACAGCGAAGGCTTGAGGGTTTACAAGGATCGCCAATATGTTGATGTGCCTGACGCAGGCGTGGTGCTTGTCGGCGTGGATGCGGAAACCGGATTGTATCGCGCTCGGCTATCTAGCGAGTTGCTGCCCTCCGGCCCATGGATGCTGCGGGATATCGAGAGCGGCATCTGGCATCCGCACAACGACTTCAGCACACGTACCGATCCTTTGACCGACGCTAGTTTGCAGAACTTTCGCAGTGGCCTCGATCTTGGCAGTGTGGAACCCGGCGTTGACGGCGTGATACGTCACAACGGCAAGCTCTACGTGGTCATCCAGGAACACACGTATCAGGTTCTGCAGGATCTTGATGCGTCCCGCCCGGAATATCGAGTCTGGCGTCTGGTCAATCCCGCAGATCCCGTCGCCACCGACAGCGCAAACATTTATCGCGCCAGCCTTGGCGGTGAGACTGTGGCAATTACCCGTAGCGAACAGGATACGTGGGTTTCCATCCTCACAGGTCTGCGCGGCGGTATGGACCGCAACGCCCCCGCAGATGCCAACCCGTTCAACTTTCACCGCCCCTGGCTCACCGGTGCGGGTCAGTCAACGCCGCAACCACCGGCCCTTGTCGCGACGACCCGGGCACAGGTCAAACGCTATTTTGCAGACTCGACCGATCAACATGCCGATGATTTCATCGCACGCTTTGGTGAAGCGGGTGTGGCGGAATCGGAACTGCAGCGGATTCACCTCGAGTTTCCTCAGTTGAACCGTGAGATCGCGGCCTGGGAAACGGGCTATAAGGGCAATGACGATGCTGAGCGCAGTCGGCGACTGGAAATAGGTGCGAAGATGCGCCGGCTGTTCAAGTGGCAGGGAGACAGTAGCGAAAAAGTCTACCGTGACGGGCGGCTGGTCGGTTTCAAGCTGGAGCTCGACCTGGGAAGGCGAAGCAATCTGTCGTTACCGGAATTTTCGATTCCACTCAGATCCGTTGACTCTCTTGTCCTTGAAGGCAGCCCCTCGAGAAGCCTGGTGAATATGTTCGCAATGTTCTCGCATATCGATTCTCTCGAAGTTCGGAGATTCTCAGGCGAGAGCCGTGAGCTGCTTGCCGAAATTGCCAGGCTGCCGGCGTTGAGAGTCCTGCAGATGCGGGACAGCAAGGTCTGGGCGTCGTCGATCGATCATGAACTCTTTCCGCACTCGACGCGTTTACAGAAACTGATCCTGACCAACTGCAGTATCTGGCCAGATCTCTCAGTGCGTGGCATGGCCGATTTGCGAGTCTTGCGCGTGCGTGGTTGTGCTTTGCTCGGGTTACCGCCCGGACTGGGTGATATGCCCGCCGCGGCGCGGTTGCAGGTACTTGATCTGTTCCATAATCCGGCGATCACGGATGCGCCGGACGTGACCCATATGTCGGAACTGCGAGAACTGAATCTTTCCTATACCTGCATTTGGGCTCCACCGCGTGGACTTGGCTCGCAGAATGGTCCTTCGCGGCTTGAAACCCTGAATTTATCGCAGACCCCACTTGCCCAGGCGCCATCCCTCAGAGGCATGAGAAGCTTGCTGGAGGTTGATCTCAGCCATACTCAGATACAAGATTTTCCTGACGGTGTGACTTCCGAGAATCCCGTTGTTAGTTTGGATCTGTCTTACACCGGAATCACCTCGATACCGGACAGCGTTGAAATCAGGGCAGGTTTCGAGCTGACCGGCACTCTGCTTTCTGATCCGGTCACTTTCCGGCGGCTCATTGCTGCGCGTCGGCAAACAGGTACGGATTTCTGGTTGGGAAGAACCCTGTACGACCTGGTGATCGATCATTGGATGCATAACGTTCCGCAGGAGCAGCACGCCGCCAAAGCATCTCTCTGGGTCTCGTTGATCAATCCGACAAACATTCCGATGATGAGAAAAATCAGGGATCTTGTACGCACGCCTGAGTTTCAGGTCGAGCGGTCACTCCTGCAGCGTCGGGTCTGGGCGTTTTTTGAACATTTCCAAAGGGCAAGCCTTGGTGAGCAGGAAACTCTGCGGGATATTGCTTTCGCTGAGCCAAGTCCCGGGAAAATGCTGGACCGGCTCGAAGAGGAAATACGCAAGTTTGATCCAACGTGGCAGAACCCGCCCTCGCATCATGTGCTTAAGCCTGGGAGGGTGGGTTGAAGGGATGCAATGGCTGTATGTAAAAGCGGGAATCCCTGACCTGCCTGTATCAGGGTTCCCAAAAGCGTGGGCTGCGCTTGTGGCGTCAGCCCGGTGTAAAGAGGGAACCCCCGGCCTGCCTGTACCAAGGATCCCAAAAGGGTGGGCTCGCCGCTTTGCGCTGTGAGCCCAATGTAAAGAGGGGAATCCCCGGCCTGCCTGTACCAAGGTCCCCGAAACGGGTGGTGAAACGAATCACCTGAGATAGGTGTTGCAGGGTGCGTGCCAGCTTTTAATCTGCTGAAACAAAAAACGCTTTGGAAACGCGAAAGCCCCGGAACTCGGGGCTTTCGCGTTTTTGAATAAAGGGTTTTTCAGTGTTTTCAGGAGTGATTGTGGCGATACGGCTGTGCGCGATCGCGGGTCATTGTGCATTGATGCGGTGCACGGTAGCCCTCACCCTAACCCTCTCCCAGAGGGAGAGGGGACTGACCGAGGTGCCCGGTCAAGTTACGCCGACCTGAGATACCGAGCCGAACTCAGGCCTCGAAACCACCCGAGATCGGCTCCCTTCCCCCTCTCCCCCTCGGGGGAGAGGGCTGGAGTGAGGGGGATCGATCCTGAGTACACGACAATCCTTAAGCGTTAACCCTCTTCCCCCTCGTCATCATCCCCACCATCAACCTTCATCCCCAATTCCTTGATCTTGCGCGTCAGGGTATTGCGCCCCCAACCCAGCAGCACCGCCGCATCACGCCGACGTCCTGCGGTGTGCTTCAAAGCAGTCTCGATCATGATCCGCTCGAATGCCGGCACCGCGCTGTCGAGCAGGCTCGACTGGCCACGGGCCAAGGCCTGATCGGCCCACTGGCGCAGGGCCTGTTCCCAGTTGGTCACTGGCGCCGAATCCTGCGGCAGGTTGAGCAGTTCCGGCGGCAGGTCACTGATGTGCACTTCACGGCCGGAGGCCATGACGGTGATCCAGCGGCAGGTGTTCTCCAGTTGACGCACGTTGCCCGGCCACGGCAGGTTTTTCAGGTATTCCTCGGTTTCGCTTTTCAGCAGCTTCGGCTCGACCGCCAGTTCCTGCGCGGCGCGGCTGAGGAAGTGCCGGGCCAGGGTCGGGATATCTTCGCGACGATCCGACAGGCGCGGGATGTGGATGCGGATCACGTTGAGGCGGTGGAACAAGTCCTCACGGAATTTGCCGGCGTGGACGAGCGTTTCGAGATTCTGGTGGGTGGCGGCGATGATGCGCACATCGACCTTGACCGGCACATGGCCGCCGACGCGATAGAACTCGCCATCGGCCAGCACGCGCAACAAACGGGTCTGGGTGTCCGCCGGCATATCGCCGATTTCATCAAGGAACAGCGTGCCGCCGTCCGCCTGTTCAAAACGACCGCGACGCAAATTCGCCGCGCCGGTGAACGCGCCTTTCTCGTGGCCGAACAGCTCGGATTCCATCAGATCCTTGGGAATCGCCGCCATGTTCAGGGCAATGAACGGCGAAGCCGCGCGTGGGCTGTGGCGGTGCAGGGCGTGGGCGACCAGTTCTTTACCGGTACCGGATTCGCCGTTGATCAGCACGGTGATGTTGGAGTGGCTCAGGCGCCCGATGGCACGAAACACTTCCTGCATCGCCGGCGCTTCGCCGATTATTTCCGGGGTGCGGGTCAGCGCCGGCACCACTTCCAGGCCTTGCTGTTCCTGCGCATGTTGATTGGCGCGTTTGACCAGCGAAACGGCTTCGTCGACGTCGAAAGGCTTGGGCAGGTACTCGAAAGCACCGCCCTGATAGGAGGCGACAGCGCTGTCCAGATCGGAGTGAGCGGTCATGATGATGACCGGCAGCC
>Ga0268255_10002246_pt1 | contig 10268 bp, 12 predicted proteins | sample AgamicOrMarz_FD_200256 | JGI IMG/M metagenome (GOLD analysis project Ga0268255, IMG submission 200256) | Agave microbial communities from Guanajuato, Mexico - Or.Ma.rz (v2) (version 3) | ecosystem: Host-associated > Plants > Phyllosphere > Phylloplane/Leaf | place: Guanajuato, Mexico...
GAACCGTTCAGTAGCCCTTTAGGGTTTGGTCAGTAACAAAGGCTTTCAGCCGCAGAGCAAACCACCCGTTATCACGGGTGGTTATGTTTTGAATAAATAAAGATTACTTTGCTTTGTTAAAATCCTGTGTGGCTTCTTTGTTCATGCCTTTTTTCAGATAAGCATTTCCGCGATCACTGTAAGCAAGTTTAAAGTGAGGATTCAATTCAATTGATTTGCTGAAATCGGCAATGGCCAGATCGTACATCTGCTTATAGTAATAGGCAAGCCCGCGGTCGTCATATACGAGGTAATCTTTTGAATTCAAATTAATGGCCTTGTTGAAATCGGCAATGGCCAGATCGTACATCTGTTTACTGAGATAGGCATACCCACGGTTGTCATATACTTGGTAATCTTTTGAGTTCAAATCAATGGCTTTGTTGTAATCAGAAATGGCCTGATCATACATCTGCTTGCTTTGATAGGTAAGCCCGCGATCGTTATATACGAGGTAATCTTTTTTATTCAAATCGATGGCCTTGTTGAAATCGGCGATGGCCTGGTCGAACATCTGCATATTATAATAGGCAAGCCCGCGGTTGTCATATACCTGATAATCTTTTTGATTCAAATCAATGGCTTTGTTGAAATCGGCAATGGCCAGTTTATACATTCGCTTATTGTAATAGGCATTTCCGCGATCGTTATATACGAGGTAATCTTTTTGATTCAAATCAATGGCCTTGTTGTAATCGGCAATGGCCTGATCATACATCTGCCTATTATAATAGGCAAGCCCACGGTTGTCATATACCTGATAGTCTTTTTGATTCAAATTAATGGCCTTGTTGTAGTTGGAGATGGCCTGTAGATACATTTGCTTATCGTTATAGACAAGTCCAAGGTTGTTATATGTCAGGTAATATTTTGAATTCAAATCAATGGACTTATTGAAATCGGTAATGGCCTGATCATACATCTGCTGATAGTAATAGGCAAGCCCGCGGTTGGTATAGGCTATATATTGTTTCGGATCTAATTCTATTGCTTTGTCAAAAGTAGAAATAGCCACATCGTACATTTGTTTATCCAGATAGACAAGCCCAAGGTTACTATATGATGTTGCATAATCAGGTTTTAATTTTATCGACTCATTTAAGTCAGAAATAGCTCGATCATACATCTGCATATTGTAGTAGGCAAGCCCCCGGTTGCTGTATGGCTTATATTCTTTCGGATTCAATTCAATCGCCTTATTGTAATCAGAAATGGCTTGATCGTACATTTTTTTGTGATTATATGCCAGTCCGCGATTGTTATAAGCTTCCCACATTTTGGGATTATTTTTTATTGCCTTGTTTAAATGAGCAATCGCCTCGTCATACTTCCCATGTTGTTCTTCTTTATAGCCTTTATTATTGTAATAATCTGCCAGATAGCTACATCCGCCTAAAACCTGGCCAAAAGTTAATATTAAGATTAGTTTTAAAAATGACTTTATTGCACTCACCTCTTTCATTGAATCTATAAATTCGAATAAAAGAATTATTCATAAATGCAAGTTGATATTCTAAACAAAAAACAGCCTTCTCCTTTATTTTTTCGTATTAATCTGATTCACCCGTTTTGATTATATGCTTCTTTTTGTATTACTAGGCTAGTTACATAGCCTCAAAAAAAGAATTGGATTTTCGTATAAAAAAGAATCATAAGATAATAGGATTTTTCACCTCATTACCTTAATGCAACAAGAGATAAATAACCGAAACCAAGATGGCATTTTTTAAGGGAAAAGTATGCTTTAGTTGATAATCCCGAGTCACATTTGGATTTATCTTTACTTAATTGAACTTGTTAAAGTAGATTGATGATTTTCTTAAACAACTAACTGACAGGTTAGTGCAATAAGGAATGTTTGAACTTCATTGAAACAAAACAAAATTACGCCAATTACAAAAGTTGGTATAAACTATATAATTAACTTATTAACTCTAATAAGACAAAAAAATAATTCTAACAGGAGTTGAAAACAACAAGAATGAAAGTTTATAAGGCTAAAATCCAATTGATGTTTTTTTTCATAGTAATTGCTTCAATTTCACTATTTTTAACAATTATGTTCACAGTAAGTTTAAGTCGTTTTACTGTTTCAAATTTGTTCTATTGGATAGGGTTGGTAGCATTTAATTTTTTACTATTTTGGTCTTCATACTCTATATTCCTTTCGAGAAAAAGAGGTAAAGGAGTATATTGGGATGATGAAGGTGTGGTAGTTGATTTTAAAGGTAATAAAATTTTTTGGAATGAAATTGAGAATATTGAAATGCATAAAAATGATAATGAATGGTTTACAAAATCAACATTTATACGAGTTTTCATTTATAAAGAAGAGCAAGTTAGATTAAGACATAAACTTCCTTTAAAAAATATTTTTTGGAGATATAGTGGTAATATAAATTGGATTGAGATTGAAAAACCAAAAGAAATGCACGAAGCACTAGTTCAAAATTGGAAAGAAAAAAATAAACTTAATTCTATTTAACGTATCCAACTAATGCATGTTTTAGTTGAACAACACGATCGGCTGAAAAGTCGGTTTTTTTATTGAGCTAAAGCGGCAGGTTTGTTAAAGAAGGATATTTTCTGTTTTAAGCGAATTGTAATTTCAAACAAACCTTACACACCAACACATGTATTGATAATAACAGGAGCCAGGAGGCATGAGATTTGAAGATCAATAGAATAGATCATGTGAGTATAAACGTAAATGATCTTTCAGAGGCTAAAGCGTTTTTTCTTGATCTTGGACTTGAAGTGAAAGCGGAATGGGAATTGGATGGAGAACTGTTGGACAGGATAGTTGGGCTTAATGATGTTAAAACGGCATGTGTAGGATTGGGGATGCCAGATGGTCAGGCATGGATCGAGCTAGTCAAATTTTATACGCCGTCAGATGAAAGAGATATTCAGCAACCTCTTGCGAATACGCTGGGTATCCGTCATATTTGCTTTGCTGTTGAAGATATTGAAGCTATTATTGCAAAACTGAAAAAGAAGGGCACGGAAATCTTTAGTGAAATACAGCAATATGAAGATAGTTATAAGTTATGCTACGTTCGTGGGCCAGAAGGCATTATTTTAGAGTTGGCTGAGAAAATGAAATAAATAAAAACAATCGGTTAGAATATAAGAAAAGGATTTAAGAAGAAAAATATCTTCTAAAAAATAAAAACAGTTAGTAATTCTCTGTTTATATAAAAATAAGAAAACTACTATAACTCAGTACATAGGAGGATTTTATGAGAAATGTGATTTTATTTTTACACTCTTCTTTAGATGGCTTTGTAGAAGGACCAAAGGGTGAAATGGATATTGGATGGGTATCTTATAATGAAGAATTAGAAAAGCATGCTAGAGGAATTTTAAGTACTGTAGACACCGTGTTATGGGGTAGAGGAACATATCAAATGATGGAAAATTATTGGACATCAGTACCTTCTAACCCTGAAGCATCAGAATATGAAATTGAACATGCTAAATGGATTGAGGAGACATCAAAAGTTGTATTTTCTACGACACTTGAAAAAGCTGAATGGAATAATACAAAATTAGTAAAAGAAAATATTGAGGAAGAAATTAAAAACATAAAAAAACAGCCAGGTAAAGATATTATTATTTTAGGTAGTCCAAGGTTTGCCCATGCTCTTATGGAACTTGATTTAATTGATTTAATTAAAATTACGATTTCACCAGTTATTATAGGAAATGGTCTACCCTTATTTAAGGCCTCGGAATATAAACGCAACCTCACTCTTGTCGAAAACAAAACATTTAATTCTGGTGCAATTGGCCTTACGTATATTATTTTAAAATCGTAACTAAAATCGGCTGAGAAGTCGATTTTTTTTTGAGCTATTTTAGTTATTTTCACTTAATATATTTAATTTTTTTCTTTAAATTAATGTACAAAAATACACTCTCTCATTTAAGAATCCATTATAATAATTACTAAGGAAGGGTGTAATTATCAAAAAAATATTACTAGCTATCATTGTTTCTATCATTCTAATTGATATTGCTCATTTAATAATTTTTCCAGAATTTCGAAGTGAACAAAACTTAGCATATGCAAATGGTATGGGGTATTTGTTTATTTCATTAATATTCTTTATTGCATACGTGGTTATTAGGATACCTGTAACCCTAATAGTAGATTACGTAATAAAAAGATTTCCCCCAAAAAAGCAAATATACGACTATTTGATACAATTAATTTTGTTCTCAATTCCAGTGATTTTTGCACCAGGTTTAGCTGTCTATGTGTACCTATATTTTCATTTGCTTTTCTTGTTTAGAGTTATGAAAGGTAAGAAAACACAAATTATAGAATAATTTTAGATGTTGAGACACATTTGGGGCTCTATTTTTATTTCATTAAAGAGGGGATAGTAAAACAAATTGGGGGGATATTTAAATGTCAAATCATGAAAAAGATTCTCACAAATATAAAGTCTAAAAAAATTAGTATGTAACAATTTTAAAATTATTCCTGGATAAAATGAATAAGCCCCTAGTTTCCAAAATAATTGAATTCTAGGGGTTCATTTTAAATTTTGAGAAAGGCCTAATATACTATACTAGGTTTAAGAAAAATAACTTTTTAATAGAATAAACTTTTAGAAAATCTATTTTTTCTTATTATTTTTTTCATTTCTTTGAAAATTGATAACTAAATTCTTATTATTTTTATTAATCTCAACCAGTTCAGATTTTATTTGGGTAAGCTCATTGGATATTTTTTCCAATAGCTCGCCAGTCAGTGGCAACTCTAAATTTTTTTCTTTTTGAGCGGATTTTGGAAATGAAATTGATTTAGACTGATTGGTCTTTCCTAGATCCTGTACAGATTTCATTAGCGAATCATCTTTAAAAAGATTTTGTGCCATCCTCATAATTGAACTCATATCTATAGTAGTTTCATTTCCCTTAAGATTATTTGCTAGTTTCATAATATTTTCTTTATTTAAATCACTAATATCACTTGATTGAGTGAGTTTTTGCTCACTATTCGTTTTCTTATTATTCATTTAAAAAGCCCACCTTTATATTAATTTGAAAAAATTTGATTTTCCTAAAAATAACCTAGAAGATTATTAAAGTATATAAAAATCTTCTAGGTGTTTTGCCCTCAATTAGACGGGCTTGTCCTTGCTTTTCGTGCAATTGATTAACAGCATCCAAGTGTTGCACAGATAGCAGCTAAAATTGGTCCTTGGTCAACTCCTAGTAATGATGCTAAAAGCAATGCAACCAAAAGCACTACTACAACAAGAAAAGTTGCTAGATTAAATGACATTTTTTTCACCCTTTCTCGAAATATGAATTAAATGATATCCCTAACGGACTATCATATTATATAAATATGTTTAATAGGATAAGCTTGTCTGAGACTACAACCTATTTTTTGATATGGTAATTTTTTACATTTATTAATATTTTTGACAAGTCTATCTAGTTAGTGAGAGTTCTTTGATAGTTTTTGAACTAACTTAGTTGAAAAGTATAATCGGAATAGATGAAAATAGCGAGAACAGTATAATGGGGATGGTAATTGGATATGGGGTTTGGGCGATATTGCAAATATATTTGGGGGTTCTTAAAGGAACTAGTATAGTAGATAACATTGAAGTAAAGAAGAACTAATAAAATGGTATAATTTTTGTAATTGAAACAAGTGATATTTCCCTTTTGAAATAAGAGGAACGTAATTATGTCCAATGCAAAAATTGATGATATTGAAGCTAAATTATTTGAACTAAGTATATATAATGATGAAGAGAATGATAAATGATAGGATTGTTCAATAAAAATGGAAGTCTTAAACTCAAATTAACATAGATATTTGAAGTTATCGCATACTCTAAGATAAAATATAATGATTTTTAAATATGTAAATTAAAAAATCTCCTCTTCCCTTTAAATCTCCAAAGGACAAATAAAATCTCCTCGTTTAATTTCTTTCTATTTTCCTTTTTAACCAAAATGGGCTATACAATATGTAAAAGCTTACTATCATCACCAATTCTGCTGATAGAAGATACCATGGCCATGGTCCTAGATAATCTAATAGAGATGCATTTTCGGGCTTTTTCATGAGATACATAAAGTTAGTTTTCAATGACTTATTAACGAAATATACGCAAGCAGCATAAAGATTAACAATGAGAACGGTCACCCACATGGATGGTATGGTCGGTCGATATTTGCTAGCCACCACCATAATCAAACAGGCAAGCACCACTCCTCCGTGCGAAACAAAAAACTCGAAATATCGAAAATGCGGAAATGAATATTGACCAAGATCAGGTGTCATGATGGCTTGAATAGAACTGGCTAAACCAGCAAAATACATGAATTGAAACACTCTATAGCTATTTGTCAGAAGCATTACAATTGCCAAAATGACAGTAATATCACTAAGTTCAAGTGGCAAACCCGTTTTAAGAGACCAAGCATTCTCATACACAAGCCATATATGATAAAAAATCTCAGTAGCCAATAAGAGAAATGCTAAAGAGAAACGAAAAACCTGTTTTTTCCCCGAGTCCTGAATCTGCTTTCTGTAAACAAATAGAAGAACACCGAGAATCAATATGATTCCGATTGTTAATAAGTGGTCTTTTGAAAAAAGGCGAAACGGGCCTAATTTTGAATGAAATTGAAAAAATCTTTCCAACATAATACCCCATTATTTGATTTTATTTTATGATTGAGTATTGTTAGTTTAGGGCAAATTCTACCAGTTCTATACAGGAGTAAATGTTTCATACTTAACTTTAATGATTCCTTAAGAAAAAGGGTAAAATTAAAGGAGCATATTGAAGAATGATTAAATGAAGAAATAACGAGGTATTTATTTATGACAAGACAAAAGAAATTGAGGGGAGAACGAAGACGAATTCGTAATCTCAAAAGGGATATAGTTAAACTTTCTAAAGAACTTCCAAGCCCGCGTTCAACAAGTAGTACTTATAAGGGATATGATGCTTTTCATTTTCGAATGTTCGAATTGATAGGTGAGTTTGATTTAATTCCAAGACGTAAAAAAAGAGATTTTTTACAAGAGATTATTAACTTTGTTAGTAATTTACATAATCTGAAAACAGTAAAAGAAAGTGAATATCGAATTATGTGTTTCTTCTTTCTTCCTCATATGGAGTATATTGTAGTATCCATTGGTTATACCAAAGCAGGATTAGATGATTTCTATCGAGGACTTTATCATAGTGGTAGATTCAAAAAAGAAATGATTCCAATTGCTGACCCGAATTACTTACAAAAAGAGTGGCAAATAAATGTTCCATCATACTTAGAAGTAAAAGGCTATCTTTGTAATTTTAAAGCTAGACAAAATCAAACAATGTGGCTTATAGGAAATTTATCATAAGATAGATAAAATTGAGAACCCTTCAGCTATTTATTGAGCATTAGAGCAAATCTTACTGTAATCTGAAAGAAATAAAGTGAGGAATCCATTAATTATGGTTGGCTAAACCAGTCGTATTGATCGACTGGTTAGTCAACTTTTTTTATTGTAAAAGGAAGTTTATACAAATAAATAGGATAATTTGCTTTGGAAACTTAAAGGAAATTATTGTTAAAATTAGTTAGAGACTAGATAACTTTTGGGGGCTTATTAGTGCTAAATTAGCACAAGAAATTTATAATTTTGCCCATTTAACTAGGAGGAAAAGGATCCAATGAAACATTACTTAGAATTCACTGTAAACATAAAGCCAGCTCAAGTAACACAACTTATATTAGAGGACACAGAATTACAATCAAATTTGATTTTTCAGGATAATAAAGTTGCTGAAGAAAAAGAAATTGTAATCTTAGTTTTTCAAAAATATTTTTTTAGAAACAATAGTACAGCAACATTGACGGTTACAATTGATAACTTTAGTGGTGTTACTTATGTTAAATGCATTTCCTCAGGTAATGGAGATGGAATATTCGATATTGGTTGGGGAGCTGGCAAAAGTTTTATCAAACCAATCAGACTAAAGTTGGCAGTAAATATATTGGAAATAATTGAGGATAATTAATTTTTGTATGTGAGTCAAAATTAAATTACTGCAAAGTTAAAACAACCAAAGAGGTGAAAATGCATGGAGATTTCAATCCGAAATGCTAATCAAAAAGACTACGAGTCATTAATGCCATTATTTAGACAAGTTCACGATTTACACGTTTTTGAAAGACCAGACCTATACAAAGAGAACTCGAACCCAGTAGGAGAAGAGGCATTCAATAACCAACTAAAAGATGATAAACAACATATCCTAGTGGCAACTCTAGGTACTGAAATAGTAGGCGTGGTAGTTTTGAAGGAAGAAGAAATACTTGAAAACTCATTTGTTAATGCAAGGAAAATCTTACTTGTAAATAGTTTATGTGTTGATGACGCGAGTAGGAAAAAGGGGATTGGAAGAAAACTCATGCAATCCGTGATTGATTTCGCGAAAGAATTGAACGTTCATAGTATTGAATTGGGAGTTTCGGAGAGTAATCAAAATGCAATCCATTTTTATGAGTCTATTGGAATGGCGACAAAAAATAGAAAAATGGAGTTTCGATTAAGCTAAGCAAAAGAGATGCCAGTAACGGTATCTCTATTTTTAGTTATAATCAACCCTGCATTTTGTACATAAATCGTAGCTAGGATTGGATTCTGAACAAACAGAATTCAATCCTTTTTATTAATCCACTGTAACAATATTGTAAAAAATTTACTAGAATTTGCTAAATGTAAACGGTATAAGCTTGTGAAAATGGTGGGATTCATGGAATTGAAATTACGTTTACAATTCAAGGTGCAGAAGAAGTAATTAAGGAGTTGGCAGATCTTTACAAGGATTCTAATCAAGTCGTTATTGGAGCAGGATCGGTTCTAGACGTTACAACAGCTAGAATCGCCATTATGGCAGGAGCGCAATTTATAGTAAGCCCAGCGTTTGATGAAGAAACGGCAAAATTATTATGTAATCTATATCAAGTGCCTTATATGCCAGGCTGTATTACGATTACCGAGATGAAACATGCACTAGAAGCGGGTGTTGATATCGTAAAATTATTCCCAGGTAGTGCGTTTGGTCCTGACTTTGTAAAAGCGGTAAAAGCTCCTTTACCACAAGTAAATATTATGCCGACCGGTGGAGTAGATTTAAATAATATTGAAGAATGGATCGAAATGGAAGTGTAGCAGTAGGGGTAGGAGGCAAATTAATTGCACCTGCTAAAAATGGAGACTATGATCAAGTTACAGACAATGCAATTCAATATATGGAAAAGGTACGCGCTGCGAAAAAATCTTTGCAGTTAGTATAAAATAAAAAAATTGCTCTTTTTATCTATCTGAAAGAATAATATTGCATAAAATACCCTACTATTGATGGAATTAAAGTTATATTCAAAATGGTACAATCATTTTTATAACAACACTGTATTACTGATTGAATACGTCTTTCATTATCTTTTTTTAGAGGTTAATTATGAAAATAAAATTTTTGTACTATGCTCCATTTTTATTAACTGTCGTAATAGCCATTTGCTACGGCATACCTGAAACTTTATCATTTATTGCTGGATGGCTATATAATTCAATATTTTATGTTGGACTTCCAATATTACTTTATTTTCTTTATTTTTTATTGATAGGAAAATACTTTAAAAAAACAATCGGGTATTCAATTAAAGCAGTTCTTAGAACGATGGTCTTATTAGTAATCTTTTTAATATTTTCGGTTAATATTTACAAGCCAGTCGAAAATATAATTTATTTTACAAATGAAACAGAAACAGAATTAACGAAGCGATCGCTAACTTTATTCGAAGAAAGAATGAAAACAAAAGGTGAAGTTGAAGAAATATATCCGATTAGTAGAATAAAAGGCTGGATGCTTGATGAAGTAAGTGTTCTTGGAGATAGTAGGGCACTTGAAATCGATATTATGCCAATTAATAAAAATGATAAACGAGTCGAAGTTTTTTATTATATCTATAAGGAAGGTAAATGGTTACTAGAAAGAACAGAAACACCAATATACTAAGTTATAAAATAAAAAGGCTGTATCATTGATTACTGGGTAATCGCAGATACAGCCTTTTTTTATTAAATCATTGTTCCTGAATATGCGGTTGTTCTTTTAAATGATCAGTCAGATCATCTACAACAAATGCAAATTCATCGTAAGATACACATTCCAATGGGAATTCTAGTGCAA
>Ga0268255_10002247_pt1 | contig 10259 bp, 12 predicted proteins | sample AgamicOrMarz_FD_200256 | JGI IMG/M metagenome (GOLD analysis project Ga0268255, IMG submission 200256) | Agave microbial communities from Guanajuato, Mexico - Or.Ma.rz (v2) (version 3) | ecosystem: Host-associated > Plants > Phyllosphere > Phylloplane/Leaf | place: Guanajuato, Mexico...
GCCTGATACGATTTACCGTATTAAAGGCTATGTTAAGTTTGGTTTTTCGAAGCTTCCTTTTTTATTTCAATTTTCTTATGGAATGCCCTTATACATGAAAGAGGATATGAATATGCCATTAAACCTTGTCTTTATCGGTGAGAATATTGATTGGAACGGAATTAAAACGCAATTAGAAAATCTTGAGAAATAACAAAAATACCGGGATTGAATGAATGATAATTTCCTCTTCAGGTAATTCTTTTAATGTGGCAAAGTTTATTTTGTAAAAGGAGGATGCGATGAAGAGGGTAGTTATTTTTTTTGTATTTATACATATCCTCCTAAATGGTCAAGAGGTTAAAGCAGCATCAACCATTAGTTATAAAATTGAGATGTTGAACTGGAAAGAAGTTAATCCAATTCTGCCTAAATACACAAAATTTACTGTTTTGGATGTAGAAACGGGTAAAAAGTTTAAAGTGCAAAGACGGGCGGGGAGCCACCATGCGGACGTCCAACCCTTAACCACCAAGGATACGAAAATCATGAAAAGAATTTATGGGGGCAAATGGAGCTGGAAACGCAGGGCCATAATTGTTATCCATAAGGACCAATGGATTGCGGGCTCCATGCATGGGATGCCCCATGGTGCGGGTGCACTGCAGAATAACTTTCCAGGACACTTTTGTATTCATTTTTATGGCAGTACCACCCATCGTACAAACTCAATGGACTTATCGCATATGCTTATGGTACTGAAAGCTTCAGGGAAATTAAATCAGTATTTAGTTAAAGCGAATCCCTATGAGGTCATAAATGCCTATGTAGCAGGATTTAAGCAGCAAGACCGTAGAATTACATCACTAGCCTCACTGCAAAAAATTAAGTGGAAGCCCATTTTAGAAAATGTTGAAAATATTAGACTGTCTCGAATCGAATTATTGCCAGCAGAGGATTTAACGGAAGAACTCAGTTTGGACGTACCCGTGGAAATTGACTGGTATATTAAAAATAAAGGCAGACAAACCTTTAGGGGAGACATTCACCTAATCAGATTTTCGCCGCTGGACGGTTGGAAAGTGGATTCACAGGATTTTCTTAAGGAAAATAAACTTTAATAAACAAAACAAAAACATCCTCATATTGGACACTCCAAATGGGGATGTTTTTGTTTGAGGGTGAGGCTATAATGGCTGTTCTCCAAATTTGATAAAGGTACGTTCATCCTCTATTAAACCGCAAGCACCGCATTGTATTCGAAAATCGGGGCCATTGTAAGGGAGATGAAAGGGCTCTAAATCGTTTTCAGCATACTCTTTGATCACGGCCCCTGATTGTGGGTCGAGTTTAACAGAATGAGATACTTGTTGGATCACATTAAAACGGCTACGATTCGTCTTGCAATTTGGACATTTATAAGGTGTTGACATCTAAGGATTCTCCTTCCTCGGTGTTGTTAAAAGTTATTTTTTGCAATGTGGTAAGTAAATATGTAACAATGCAAGTGAAGACAAAAAGGGGGGATTGTTTTTGTCTATTGAAGAGGTGTCCTTTGATCATTTATTAGAAGAATATCGGCTGATTTGGAATCATCGGTTACTTGATACGATGGGGAAAAGTAGTAAGGAGACATTGCTAGAAGCAATAAAAAGAGAACTTCTCGATGAAAATTCACACCCGAGAATCAGAAAAAGCAAATTTGAGAAATATTTTTTTGCCATTAAAAGAGTGAGTGATTCAACAGTTTCGCTAGAAGCAAAGGTCCTGTTAATAAAAATTCACAATAAAGTGATGGAAGAATTAAGATAGGAGAGGGAGATTTTGAAAAAGTTTTTCGTTTTTTTAGTGATTGTTCTTTGTTTAAATATCGTTGTGTCTTGTAATAAAAAAGATCAAGAGGATAATCTGCCGCAAATGGTGGAAGTTGACTTGTCCATCAAACCCAATCCAGGTGAACTAGGCAAGCCAATCACATTTGAAGCGAAGGTTACCCAGGGAAAAGATCAAGTGGAGGATGCAGAAGTTATCTTTGAGATTTGGCGTGCGAAAAATGACAACCATGAAAAAGTAGAAATAAAACATTCTGAGAATGGAATCTATCGTCTAAAAAAAGCTTTCAATCAAGAAGGTACGTATTATATCATCTCACATGTTACTGCTAGAGATATGCACAACATGCCTAAAAAGGAATTTGTTGTCGGGACCCCGAGTGAACCTGAGGATGCTAATGGAAAGAACACAATGGATAACATGGATATGGATAATATGAAGGAATCAAATAAGGGTCAATAGCAGGAAGGACAGCAGGATTGCTGTCCTTAAGATTTAATGCTTTTTGAATTGGTTTAAATTTCCGTAACGTCTATTTGTGAATATTGCAAATCAATATTTTTAGGGATTTTAACTTCAAGCACGCCATCTTTGAAGGTAGCAGTTGCCCCTTTCTTTTTTACAATAGCTGGAAGGGTAATCGTGTGTTTATCGTCATGATGAGGGATATGCTCAATAATAAGTTGATTGGATGTGTGGTAAATTCGAAGCTTCTTAACCCATTCCTCCTGTTTTATTGGAATTCTAACGTATACATAATTATGAGTTTCAAAGGCAGTTGATTGTAAACGGTCGCTAGTCGATATTGGGGGGGATACCGATGATTGGAATCCCTGGAACATCTCCGCTGGATTTATTCCGGCTTTCATATTTCCAGGCATGAGTTTCCCTAATACATCCTGCACATAATTATTAATTTCTTCCGGCTTCATTTTTGTCATCTTATCCTTAATATTCTTATCAAAAGGGAATATATTCCACGGGAACAATGATCTCACCCTTTCCGTGTTACTTAGATATTTGTATCATATGCTAACACTTGCCCATGCGTTATTAAAACCTAAGTCAATATGAATGAATGTACAAAAATTGCGTATAAACATGTCTAGTTAACATATAGTTAAGGGAGAGATTCTAAACATAGAGAGGTAATGATTGTGAATAAGAAAACGGCTCTGATTACGGGGGGAGCAACTGGTATTGGCAAAAAAACTGCTTTATATCTCGCGGAAAATGGTTATCAGCTAGCCATAAACTATCGTAATAGTGAAACAGAGGCTATTTCTTTAGCAAACCAATTGACTGAATGTTTTGGAAACAAAAATATTGTTGTACAAGGCGATGTAGCAAACAAAGAGGATTGTATCCGAATTATTAATGAAACACTGGCTGCTTATCGTACTGTGGATGTTTTAGTCCATAATGCGGGTCCTTACATCCATGAACGAAAAAAGCTGGCAGACTACTCCTTCGAGGAATGGAATTATGTAGTCCAAGGAAATTTAAGCTCTGTTTTTTATTTGACTAAACTAGTAATCCCTTCCATGCGTACCCAAAAATGGGGGAGAATTATTACATTTGGATATGACCGCGTTGAAACTTCACCAGGTTGGATATATCGGTCAGCCTTTGCTGCAGCCAAGACAGGTTTGGCCTCACTTACAAGAACTATAGCGATTGAGGAAGCGGAACATGGGATTACGGCAAATATGGTTTGTCCAGGAGATATCATTAACCAATGGAAAGAAAGTAATATTCATGATGCAAGGGGAATGAATGGAAATGCCCCGATTGGCAGGTATGGAACAGGGGAAGATATAGCCAGAGTCATTGCATTCTTGGTTGACGAAAAATCAGATTTTATTACAGGTAGTATCATCCCTATTAATGGGGGATTAGATGTATTAGGGAAGGTCCATAAGAATTAGTATAATTTTTTGAACTATTTGATTTTCTAGAATGAAAACTACTCCTTTTGTTGACAATAGATAATATTCATCTATGAAAGGAGCAAAGAACATGAGTTTTAATATGAACAGAATAAACCCTAATCAAACCCAGGTATTTTTTCATGATGGCCGCTTTGAAACATTAACAAATGAGGAACTAGACGAATTTTTGCTCCAAATGGGTCTTAATGACGTGAATGAAACGATTGAACAAAACGTAACGGAATAATATTTGAATAAAATCCTAAACAAAAAGCAATCGGACAAGGCCGATTGCTTTTTTATGCTTCCAACAATTGTGAATCGTCTGTTTGAACAGCGCCATTTCGCATGAGGTAGAAAGTGTACTGATCCTTAGGTATTTCATACAAATCATATACGTCACCATTTGCGTTTAATTGTTCATATATAGATTTTCTCGTTTCGTTTGCTTTTATTACATAGGGTAGTTTTTCAGCTGCTTTGATTGAGCGAATATTAATCTTGCGTATTCTCATAAAGACGGTCTCGATGCCTAAGTCATAAAAAAGTTCTTGAAAAAAGGCATCTTTAGCCGGGCTATTATATCCTTTGCCATGATAAGGCTTGCCTAGCCAGGTTCCTAAAAAACCGGCGTTGTCCTCAATATCAAACAGATTAATGGTACCGATCGGTGCACCCCATTCATCAAGAATCGTTCGTGAAATCAATTCTCCTTGGTCTTCGGCCTCTATCGTTTGTTTTGTCATAAATAAGAACTCTTCATAAGAATCAGCTTTTTGGCGCACAAAAGGGAAGACATCAGGGTGCGTCATTAATTCGTACAATGTGTGGCTGTCATGAAGATCACGTTTTTTAAGCATGAATAACCCTCCATTAGGGCATTCCGATCCCATGTCAAAAGAAACGGTCCGGTCCACCCTCGAAATTTTTTATAAAGTTACTAAAAAATTTCGGGGTGGGAATCGAACCCACTAGAACCAGTATAACTGGTGGCGCACCATTTGCCTTCCCTATATCATTTTTTTGTTCATTAGAATTTGTTCGTAAACCCCCAAAGTTTTTCAGGTTTTTAATGGCTTCACTAGAAGTATAATACAAGAAAAAAGCTAAAAAATAAATAGGTTTTTTGTGGATTTTTCGATAATATTTTTTACCAAATTCCGGCAATGTTCTATGCTTCTTGATAGACCATTTCGCCGCCTATCATCGTCCATTTTGGTTTAGCTAAATAGTGGAAAGGATGATGGCTCCAAAGCACTAAATCGGCTTCCTTACCCTCCTCGATACTGCCCACTTGACTGTCTATTCTTAAGTTCTTGGCTGGCAGAATCGTAATCCCTTCTAGAGCTTTATGCTCAGGTAAACCCTCCCTTACCGCAAGGCTTGCACAAATATTTAGGTATTGGATGGGTGTATAGGGATGATCGGTAGTAATAGAAACTTCGACACCGTGATTCGTCAGTTCTTGATAGGTTTTCCAGGTTTTATTCTTCAGTTCGACTTTGGATCTCCGTGTTAAGGTTGGACCGACTGAAACCTTTAAATCGATCCCTGAAAGTTCACTTGCAATAAGATGACCCTCAGTACAATGCTCAATCCTTAAATCAAGATTAAATTCTTCTGCGAAACGAAGAGCCGAAATAATATCATCAGCACGATGTGCGTGGATTCTAACGGGAATTTCTCTTTTTAGGGCCATAATGATAGGTGCGATTCTAGGTAAGTCTGGATTATCCGCATGGATTGCTTGGTAAAAAGCCTCCCTAAGCATCCCCATAATCCCCATGCGAGTAATGGAATCACTGTTGCCGTGGCTATGAATTCTTTTTGGATTTTCCCCTAAGGCAATTTTTAAGCCTGAGATCTCTTGGTAAATCATCTTTTTAATATTTCTGCCGGTAGTTTTGATGACTGATGTTGTTCCTCCGATGACATTTGCACTCCCAGGCATAACATGAACGGTGGTGATACCGCTTTTAACTGCATCAGAGAATGCGGGATCCAAAGGGTAGACCCCATCAATTGCCCGAATATGAGGTGTGAGCGCCTCAGCTGTTTCATTGGCATCATTCCCAGCCCATCCTGTTCCTTCATCATAAAGGCCTAAATGGGTATGGACATCAATAAAGCCTGGAAAAAGAAATTGGTTCCCACAATCGATGATTTTTACATTTAAATCAGTTGTAAGATTCTTTCCAATTTTGCGGATCTTCCCCGCATCAATTAACACATCTCCATGTGGGATTGGTTTCGATGTAATCGGATATACCGTTGCATTTTTAAAAAGTATTTTTGTCATAATAAAACCTTTCTTCACATTGATAATAGTTATTTTATCAATTTTAACAATTTAGGTGCCTAGGGAGAAGTTTTAACCTGAAAAAAATTTTTATGCAAAGTCGTTTCATTTTGTAAAAGAATTAAGTGGGTCTATAATGACAAGTAAGTTTAACGTTAACAATGAGAGGGCGAGGCAACATGGAAAATCAAGTTGGTTTGGTACTAGAAGGTGGAGGAATGCGAGGTGTTTACACTGCCGGGATTCTGGAATACTTTTTAGAAACTCAATTATCTTTCCCTTATGTAATCGGGGTTTCTGCAGGTGCATGTAATGCTGCCTCCTATTTGTCGAAGCAAAAAGGAAGAAATAAAACCGTTACGATTGAATATGCTTCTGACCCAAGATACATTTCATGGAAAAATTATTTTCGAAATCGGCAATTTTTTGGAATGGACTTTATTTTTGACGAAATTCCAAATAAACATGTCCCATTCCATTATGATGTTTTTTACAATAGTCCTTCAGAATTTGTTGTGGGCACAACAGATTGTCTGACAGGAGAGACTGTTTATTTTAAGAAGAAGGATTACGGGGATGACCTTTTAACCGTGATACGGGCATCAAGCTCACTTCCATTTATTGCACCTGAAGTCCGTTTTAAAGATAAAATATTACTTGATGGGGGCATTAGCGATCCCATTCCAATCAAGAAAGCACAACAGGATGGGTTTGCAAAAAATATCGTCATTCTTACAAGAAATGAAGGGTATTTGAAAAAGCCCTCGAAGTTTCATTTTCTTGTTGATCGTAAGTATCCCGAATACAAAGGCTTGCAACAGTCCCTTAGGAATCGATATCAAAAATACAATGAAACGGTCGAATATGTTGAGAAGGAAGAGAAAAAGGGAAATGTTTTGATAATCCGCCCATCCCAGCCATTGAAGGTCGGTAGAATGGAACGGAATCCCCAAAGGCTGGAAGAACTATACAATCAAGGCTACGAAGATGCAAGAGCATCTATGTCAACGATAATTAACTATATTAATAATTAAGAGAAGGGACACTTGCGTCTCTTCTTTTTTATTCTAATCGTAATCTCCTATCATTTTTTTTGTTAATAGTAAATAAACTAAGAAAAGAGGAATTGATAAGGAGTTTTCTAGATGAAAATAAATGAATATTACCGGGATACAGCTCATTTGAACTTAAATGGTAGTATTGCTTCTCTATTGCCAGTTATCATAATCATTGCTGGCAACCTTTCTATTTTTAAAACGAAAGAAATCATGTTATTAACAATTCCATTTCTTATCTATAGTTTGGTTAGTTTTCAATTCTATCTTTTTAGAAGGCGGCAGTCGATTTCAATTGACAGACAGATGAGGAAATCTGAGGTCCGAGGAATGTCTTTATTTGAATCACGCCATTTACTAGTGCTCTTTCTGAACACTAAATCTTCTAGACTACTATTTTACTTTCCGAACGGGCATCTTGCTGGAATGATTAAGAGATATCGAGGCAAAGGGACGAAGAAGCTATCTTTTTCAAAAATTTATGCACTCTATTCCATGGAGAACCAGAACCAAGCAATTGGTTACTATAAGGTTAATAGTGGAAAAACGATAAAAATAGAGGTATTTAATCATCGAAGGCAATACTTAGGAAGTTTTGAGCGAAGAAAAAAGGATTGGAGAACATCCAAAAAGGAATTACTAGATTCAAAAGGAAGGTTCATTGGTGCCGTAGAAGGTGCTGTTGCTTTTATGGATGAACAATTCATAAACCACGATCACTTTCAGGAAGCACGTCTTCGTCGTGGATGGATGCCATTGGAGTGGAGTCCCTTGTTTCCAGAGCCGAATACACCAGTACTTTCCATGAGAGAGACTTTATCTGAACAAGACAAACTCCTTCGGATGTCATTTCTGATTAATGAGTATTTTATCGAAAGATAGAAGTTTCGACAGTTTCCCTCATGGACATTGTTTGGTATGATAAATAAAATACTGATATCAAGGTTGTGGGGGATGAACAATGGAAGTCCAATTAATAAAAGGTCATGGTTCGGGAAATGACTTTCTAATCATTGATGAAATGTCGAATGGATATGCATTTTCGGAAAGTGAACGTGCGGAACTCGCGAAATTGTTATGTAATCGTCAGTCTGAATTAGGGGCAGACGGAATTCTTTTCGTGATGAATAGCAAAAACGCGGATGGTCGAATGCGTGTCTTTAACTCAGACGGGTCTGAAGCATCGATGTGTGGAAATGGATTGCGGCTTGTTGCGAGATATGTATGTGAACATCTTGGCCAAAATAAAGCAGTAATTGAAACAATGAAAGCAAATTTAAAGGTGAGCAAACAAAACGACCTGTTACCAGACATCCATACTTATCAGGTGGAAATTTCTCCAGTCTTGTTTGAATTAAGGGCTCTTCCATTGAATTTAAATAAACCAACTCTTTTCAACGAAAGAATTGAAGAACTATCAGCAAATTTAAGGTTTTCAGCACTGGCGGTTCCCAATCCGCATCTAATTGCTTTAGTTGAAGCTGCACAGCTAGAAGGCGACCTTCAAAAACAGCTTAGTGAAAAAGTTAATGGTCCTAATCAGTTGTTTCCTGACGGTGTCAATGTAAGCTTTGTTAAGGACTTACAGCCGGGTTCCATTTATGTAAGAACATTTGAGCGTGGTGTTGGTTTTACCAATGCCTGTGGGACTGCCATGTCAGCTTCCACGCTCGTCACTTGTTTACAGGAATTAAATGAATTGGAAAGCGTCGTTAATGTTTATAATAATGGCGGCAAAGTCCAATGTGTTGCCCATGAAAGCGAAGGAAAATACTCGATTGACTTAATAGGGAATGCAACCTATCTCTATAATGCTACAGTAAATGTTGACCTAGAGAATCGTTCGTTTACAGTTTCAGCTAAAGCAGAACATGCTGAACAGGCCTCGTATGAGCAGTTGCAAAATGAAGCAAAAAAGTTTGTTGAAACGAATATGAAAGGATAGGATGCCCCTATCCTTTTTTTTTCGTCCCTTTTTTTAATACCTCCAACACAGGTCCAAATGGTTGAATCGATTTTGATTGAAAATAATTTGAAAAGGGATCTCCATTTTGACGAATTCGCTTTAATGCATTTTCCATATTAAACGAAACAGGTTTGAGTTTTTCACTTACTTCCTCCCAATAAAGGGGGGTGGCAACACCAGCATGTTCATTTCCCCGCATCGAATAGGGGGCAACAATTGTTTTCCCTTCGCTATGTTGCACATAATCAACATAAAGCCTGTTACCGCGGTTTTTCTTCATTCGTTCAATCGTGAAGGAGTCTGGATCCTTTGAAATCAAATATTCAGCAATAAAGCTTGTAAATAATCTTGTATCGTCATAAGTAAATTCATTTTCCGGCAAAGGCAGGTAGATTTGCAATCCTTTGTTTCCAGACGTTTTAATAAAAGCGATTAAATTTAATTGATCGAGGACTTCTTTAATTAACAGTGCTGCTTTTACCGCCAATTGAAAGTGCTCCTTAGAGGGCGGATCTAGATCAAAAACAATCTCACTTGGCCCCCTGCTATCGATGGTTTGAAAGGGGATGTGGAACTCAATCGCTAATTGATTGCCAAGCCAAACGAGTGTTTTTAAATTATTGCAAAGGATATAGTCAATTCCATCATCTGTGTGTGTTTGCACAAATTCTGGTGCATAATCTGGACAGTTTTTTTGATAAAACGCTTCACCGAACATCCCGTGCGGATAGCGGATGACGGTTAATAAGCGATTGTTTAAAAAGGGCAGCATATAGGGTGAAATTTCTCGCAAGTAGTGAATATAGTCTGCTTTTTTAATTGCCAATTTTTCCCATAATGGTTTATCAGGGTGGGTTATATCTAGGTCTCCGGGCAGGTTTTTTTGTGCAAAGATAAAACGATCATATGTACACTCAGCGGGTTCTAAATCAAAGCGAAATCGGTCAAAATGGGGCTCGCGAAGTTGGTTTTCATATAGCTCTAAATATTTCACCTCTAGGCATATGGCCGGTTCCACAATCATTAGTTGTCCTTCTTCACGGAGCATATTTTGTTTAATCGTTTGCTGGAGTGCTTGTTTTTCTTCTGGTTTAAATCCGAAAAGGACCTGACCAATTGGATGGATTTTTTTGTCCTTATAAACACTTACATAAAAATAGCCATTGGTTTTATCATAGGCGTTGATAAAACAACTT
>Ga0268255_10002248_pt1 | contig 10257 bp, 8 predicted proteins | sample AgamicOrMarz_FD_200256 | JGI IMG/M metagenome (GOLD analysis project Ga0268255, IMG submission 200256) | Agave microbial communities from Guanajuato, Mexico - Or.Ma.rz (v2) (version 3) | ecosystem: Host-associated > Plants > Phyllosphere > Phylloplane/Leaf | place: Guanajuato, Mexico | collected...
CCCAATATTGATAAAGATCCGTACGAATAAAGCCATTAAAGAGTTTTCTCTTTTTTGTGGCGGGCTTACCATAAAATTGTTCAAACTGCTCGTTGGAAGTCAAAATATATATTGACCATGTATCTAGTGCGTTGAATGCCTGGCCCATTTCCTTATACATCTGTTCAACTGCTTTTTTATCCCCAAGTCTTTCTCCATATGGAGGATTCCCGACGATTACCCCGTATTGCTTATGTGTAGAAATATCTCTGACCTGCATTTGCTTGAATTGGATTAAGTCGCCAAATCCTGCTTCAAAGGCATTATCTTGGGCAATTTTCACCATTCTATGGTCGATATCAGTTCCTAAAATATCTATTGGCTGATCATAATTTGCTAAGTCTTCCGCTTCATTTCTAGCGTCTTCCCAAACCTTCTCTGGTATCCAATTCCAACGCTCAGATACAAATTCCCGATTAAATCCTGGAGCAATATTTTGCCCAATCATTGCCGCTTCAATGGGAATCGTCCCCGAACCGCAGAAAGGGTCCATAAATGGACGGTCTGCTTTCCAATTAGTGAGGAGAATAAGTGCAGCAGCAAGAGTTTCCTTTAGTGGTGCCTCACCCTGGTCAACTCGATAGCCACGTTTATGCAGCCCTTGACCGCTCGTGTCAATGGTAATGGTAGCAACGTCTTTTAGAAGTGCCACTTCAATGCGAAAAAAAGCACCGTTCTCCTCAAACCATGTACTTCGCTTATAGTGTTGTTTCATTCGTTCTACTACGGCTTTTTTTACAATAGCCTGGCAATCTGAAACACTGAATAGCTTTGACTTTACTGATTTACCAACAACCGGGAATTCAGCATCCTCGGGTAAGAATCTTTCCCATGGGAGGGCCTTGGTTTTTTCGAATAACTCATCAAAGGTATACGCCTTAAATTCTCCGACCTTAATCTTAATTCTATCCGCTGTACGCAGCCATAAATTACTACGGGCTATTGCATATTCATCCCCCGTATAGGTAACCTTGCCATTTTCAACTTCACAGTCATATCCTAATGCCCGGACTTCTTTGGCAACTAAAGCCTCAAGCCCCATTGCCGCAGTAGCTATTATTTGATAATTTCCCATTTTTTCACCCTTAATTCATTCATTTGTATGTATGTTTTTGTTTAATATGATAATCTTTCATTCGCTTTCATTATTGACAAAAAGTAGGAAACGAATGCAATCTGTATTCTATATTAGTGGCTTGTTGATTTTAAGCTCCAGGCGCTCCAATCAACAAAGTGGCATATTCAACAATTAGCTTTAAAAAGCCATAATAATAAAAAGCCCTCCTTGTTAGGAGAGCCGTTTAATATCCAGCATACATTCCCATTAATAACGTTCTGTAAGCCATGTTCTGTACCAGTGTACTACAAACGACACGGGTGTGTCTCGTACTTAGGTGGTAATCATCTATCTACAGGCTCATATCCTGAACCTGTCCTTCTCCTTGTTCAATTCCTCAGAGAAAGTGCCCCTACCATTATTTGGGTTTCTCGCTCGTGGGGTTTACCCGTTCCACCCTTTCCATTTCTAGAAAGGCTACGTCACTGTGGCACTTTTATAGGTATTCATACCATATCCAAAAAGGACTTAGGTATTTTCCCGGCCGTCAGTTGGATGCTAGCCCCAACTGCCCTAGCTTATGAATTCGCTAGGCACGAACACTACGAGCATCTCAGCTCGTGCGAGCATGGACTTTCCTCTGCAAGAATGCAAATGCATTTTACAGCGATTACCCGAACGTTATTAATGAATACAATTTATTATATGTATTTCACGCTGGTATTTCAATGGTTATTAACAGGAAATCTTCCTATTTTTTGTTAATCGTAGAGCTTGTTACCAAAAACATGTTTTTCAAGATTGGATAAACGCTTCAAGATATCAAAATTTGTTGTACCTGCAGGTTGAGCTGCTGGCTGCCTTTTTGAAGTTTCTTCAAGCTGTTTTCGTAGTCGAAGGTTTTCCTGTTGAAGTTCTTCAACCTCTTGATGAAATGTTCCATAATCTTTAATGATAAGATCTAAAAACTTATCGACATCTTCTTGTTTATAACCACGTACTCCAGTCTTAAACTCTTTTTCTAAAATATCCTTAGCTGTTAATTTCACTTTATCTGAAAGCATTCTATTCACCTCGGTATTCGCCAATCACTACCTATTATTTTTTCAAAAATATGTAGTTTTGTCAATTTTCATTTGTTTTGTAAATATTGTGATTTATAAATCAATTCAATATATGGAATAACTACCGTAAAAATGACCAAAACCTAAAAATCATTTCGTTTCAATTGTTCTTCTTCCACGATCATTTGTAAATCATAAAAAGTTATCAGTTCAATTGAGTATGAGTGTTTCTTTTGGTACTCCAACGCCATTTCGTAAAGATATTTTGGGCTTCCATCCTTTTCTTGATCATAAAGTAGGAGGAGTCCTTCGCTTTTTTCAATAAAAAATTGATTTTTCAAGCGAAATTGCCATGGTTTTTCATATCCCTTTTTCGTAACAGAATCAATAAAGTCTGCTTGTGCAAGGACAGATTCATACCATTCCTTGTTATTTTCCTTCCATGATGCTTGCTGGTCTAGAAATGGAGTAATTACCGCAAGCTTTAGATCAGGAAATTCCATTTGTAATTCAAAAACAACCTCAGCAGCCCACAGTTCCACGCCTAACTGACCGCTTATCAGCACCCATTCTAAACCCTCTTCCACCATTGGTAGTAAGGATTTCTTTATGGCAGACTTAATAAATAAAACCGATGGATGGTCGTTCTTAAAAATCCCTAATTCAAACGGTTTATAACCCGATATGACTAGAACTTTCATCTAAAATGTTCTCCTCAATAAAGAAATTTTATAAAAATGGACAAACATTTGGACAAGGACAGCATATCATGTAGTAAGAATAATAAAAAACAAGGGCTAGAAAGCCCCTGTAATCGCCGTTACCCTATTAGCGTCTAGGTCCCATGAATGGTCCTGGGCCAAAACCTGGGCCTCCTGGGCCAAATCCCGGGCCTCCTGGGCCGAAACCTGGACCTCCTGGACCGAAACCTGGACCTCCTGGACCTCCTGGACCGAAACCTGGACCTCCTGGGACAAAACCTGGGCCTCCTGGGCCGAAACCTGGGCCTCCTGGGCCGAAACCTGGGCCTCCTGGGCCGAAACCTGGGCCTCCCATTCCTGGCATAGCATTTGGCAGAGCATTTGGTAAAACATTTGCTTCAGGCAAAACTGCTGGCATAGGTGCTATTGGCGCACAAGGGTTACAGCAGTTGATTTGCTGATTGCATACCTCTTCAGCGCAGGAAGCAGTTTGCGGACAATAATGTTTATGTTGATACAAATGGTGATTCACCGTAGTTGTATGAACAGGGTGAATATGGGGAACCACTGTTGTTGAAAACGTATGGTTCACAATTTGTTGAGTCGGATGAATAACAGGCGGCATGAAATTAGTTCCAAGATACATAAAATAATCTCCCTTCAGAATTTTGTTTACATTACAGCCTATGTTGAAGGGATTACTCTTGTACTAATGAAAATACCTATTTTTCCTTGAAGATAGTTCATTTTCATGCTTCTATTTAGATATGTTTAAATATGCCTAACTTTGAACAAAAAAGTAGTTCTTATTAGACATATGTTTCATTTATAGAAAAGAATAAAAGCTATCTTTTAAACTTGTAAAAATAACTGCAGTTAAACAGACGACAACAAAAAATAAAAATAAAATCGCTTTATACATATTACCAGCTCCAAATGTTTTGTAAGTCATTTTTTTCAATTCAATTTCAAATTTTACAACTTTCTACCTTGTTTAACAATATGGAAATGCTGGTTTTTCAAACAAATTACAAAGATTTTTTGACAAAAAAGTGAACTTTACTTTTAACAATGGTTTTACAAGCTATTTTGCCGTTTTCGCTCTAAGCGTTTAAGTCTAAATTGGAATTGTTCTAAGTTTAATTGACCTGAAATTTTTGGTGTTTGTTCCAATTGAGATACAATCATAGTTGCTTTTTGACAGTAATCTATGGCAAGTCCAAAATCTTTTAATCTATGTTCATATATTTTGGCCAGTTCTAAGCAGGCTTCTAACATCAGCCGATTATCACCAGATTCAACAACATCTGAAAATAATTTCTCAGCTTTTACCCAATCATGTTCTTTTTTGCGTTGTAAAGCCAAAGAATATTTTGCTTGAAAGGAAGTAATATCACTTCCATTAACAAGTTTGGTTAAAACTTTCTCAGCTTGATTTTTTTCACCTAAAGAAGCAAACCAGCGCCCTACTTCAAAAGATTCCGACCTTGTTTGATCTGTGTCAATTCCACATAGTTGAAAAGTGATATGTGTATATAAAGTAACGAGGGATAAAATATCAATTTCATTATGCTTAAGAATACCTAGCATTCCATCAGGCTGTTTACTATCAATGAAATCAAAATAAATCATGGGAGCTAAAAAGCCAGGAATATCATCAACGCGGTCCACCCCGAGAACCTCTTTCTCCACTACAGCTAACTTTAACCGTTCTAATTTATGCTTCCAAAGCCTCCTTGCCGCATGAAACAAATCAAAATGACCAAACTGCGGCAACTTAGGGACATGTTCCCTCACAAGGGTATGCCTTGTTTTAACCTGTGGCCAATCAAATGACTTTCCATTATAAGTCACTAGCGTTTTATAATCCACTTTTTCTAGAAAGCTTTGATATAAAGGGACCTCTGCCCCTGGATTCGGTAAAATATGTTGTCTTAAGATAAGAGAATCGCCAGAAATGCTCGCATAGCCGAGTAGGAAAATAGTGTTTCCTACTCCCCCTCCAAGTCCAGTTGTTTCAGTATCAAAAAAGAATAATTCTTCAGCTTGATGACCTTCTGCTGATAAAGGATGATTGACGGGCTGATTGTTCCAAATTTCGACTGCAGTTAGAAAATCACGAAAACGATAATGTCCATGCTGGTGTGAAAGTGGATAGATCACTTCTCTTATCAAACAGTAACTCTCGTCCAAAAAATAAGGGAACACGTTTGCTTGCTCCCATTTTTCCTTAAAGGGAACCTCAATGTTCGTTTCTTGTGAGGGGATATACATTTTTTCTAATGGTCCACCGACAGAAAGATGTGGTTTTAAACGATTTAATTTATTTTTTAACGACATCGCTCATCTTCCTTCTCCTATATGGAGGATTTTAAAAATGCTTCAATTATTTTTAAGGCATCCTGTTTGGCTGATTCACTAACGGTGTCCGTGCCAATACATGACGGGCAGCCAAATTTACACTGACAGCCAGTTATCATTTTCTTTGTTTCCGCAAATACTTCTGTCATCCCAGAATGTATTTTTTCGCTTAAGCCAATCCCACCTGGGTAACGATCATAAAAGAAAATGGTTGGCTTTTCGTTATGGTCCGCTTTTACTTGCGGGATGACATGTATATCCTGAGGGTCTGCCATTACGAATAAAGGTGCTATATGGTTTAGTGCATGTGCCGTTCCAACAAGACCCTGTTCGAGTCGCTCATGCCCCATTTCTGCCAGCGGTTGGTTTAAGGAAATCCAAGCAGCATTTGTATGCAGCTCCTCTTCAGGCAGATGGATCGGTCCAGACCCAATGTTTTCGTGTGTTTCAAATTTTATTTTTTTAAAAATGGTTGCCATAGCTCTTACACTTACATCCCCATAGCCAAACTCTGCATCAACTAATGATTGAAGTTTGTCCACTTCTAAAACTTTTAATTGAACCGCTAAATTAGCATCTGTAAAATAGTCAACATCCACTTCCCTCACGAACGCCTTTTTCTCTTCCCAATCGAGTTTTTCCACCTGGAATTGAGTACCTTGATGTAAATAAATCGCTTCATCATGGAGAAGCGTCATCGCAGAAAAGCGGTCCATTTCACCAATGACCCTAACATTGGCTACATCTGATTGATCAACTATTATTACATTTTCCTGTGATGCGGACCGCAAACTAATGTTATGGGCAGGAAAGGAATCATTCATCCAATACCACTTGCCACCGTTATGATATAGAACACGTTCTTCTGTTAAGTATTCTAGGAGTTCCTCTGTTTCCAGATTTCCAAATTGCTCTCCTGTTTTAAACGGGAGTTCATAGGCAGCACATTTCATATGATCGATTAGAATAATTAGATTATCTGGATTGATCCTTGCAGTTTCAGGGCTTTTATTAAAAAAGTATTCAGGATTCTGGATAATATATTGATCAAGCGGACTAGAACTCGCCACCATAATGACTAGTGCCTCACTATGCCTTCTTCCCGCTCTTCCAGCCTGTTGCCAAGCACTGGATATGGTACCAGGATAGCCGGTCATGATACATACTTGCAACTGTCCAATATCCACTCCTAGCTCAAGAGCATTGGTGCTGACAACCCCGTAAATTTCACCCGAACGGAGACCTTTTTCAATTTTCCTGCGTTCCGTTGGGAGATATCCTCCTCGGTAGCCCATAATTGATTTTGAACCCAATTGATTTTTCACTAATTCTTGCAGATAGGTCAAAATAATTTCGACTCTAACCCTACTTCTTGCGAAAACAATCGTTTGAATTTTGTTCTTTAAAAGTTCCCCTGCAATTTTTCGGACCTCAAGCGTCGCACTTCTTCTAATATTTAATGGCTTGTTTACAATGGGAGGGTTATAGAATAGAAAATGCTTAGTACCACTCGGTGCCCCGTTGTTATCAATCAGGTTCATCTTTTCATTCGTTAAAGTTTCTGCTAACTCAAGTGGATTCGCAATGGTTGCGGATGTACAGATAAACACAGGGTTGCTTCCATAATATTTACAAATCCGTTTTAGCCTTCTAATGACATTGGCCACATGGCTGCCAAATACGCCGCGATAAGTATGAAGTTCATCGATAACAACAAATTTAAGGTTTTCAAACAGAGAAACCCATTTTGTATGATGAGGCAGAATGGCAGAATGAAGCATATCTGGGTTAGTAATCACCACATGCCCAGCTTGTCTCACTCGTTGGCGAATATTTGCCGGCGTATCCCCGTCATACGTATAACTATTAATGTCTACCCCTGCAGCTTGAATAATTTCATTGATTTCACTCTTTTGATCTTGTGCAAGTGCCTTAGTAGGAAACATATAAAGAGCGCGTGCACTTGGATTTGCGAGAATCGTTTGCAAGACTGGCAGATTATAGCAAAGGGTTTTTCCTGAAGCTGTAGGTGTCACTGCAACAATACTTTTTCGATCCATAATTTTTTCATAGGCAGCGTTTTGGTGTGTATAAAGCTGTTCTATTCCCCTGCCATTAAGAGCAGATTTTAAAACTGGATGGAGGTCATCAGGAAGAGGGACAGTTTGAGCCTGCTTTTCTTCGATTGTGTGCCAAGTAACAATATTTTCGTTGAATTGGTCATTTATTTTTAAGTCTGTTAAGATATCTTGTAAATTTTTTCTTAACTTCATGAACTCTCACCTCATTACATCTATTCTACCCGAATGAACGTTCGCAGCAAAAGTATAAATATTTATTTTATGCTATTATTCTGGTGGTATCTTTTTCCTTTATAATAAATTATCTCTGAACATTTCTTAACTATTAAAATGAATAACATAAACAATTTTTAAATTTTTTTGTTACAATAATAATAACTGACTATGACTGTGAAGGTGATTGAATGAAGATTGAAGAAATAAAAAAGGTTCTCGCGGATTTTACTCTTTTTCGTGAATTAAATGATTTTGAACTAACAAAAATCACTGATATCGCCATTGCTAGAGAATGGAAAAAACAGAGCCATGTTTTTCTCCAAGGTGACCCGCTGGAGAATGTCTATTTTATTTATGATGGTAAAATCAAAATCTACAAAAGTGACATTAATGGCAAGGAACAAATTGTCGCGATTGCAAAAAAGGGCGAGATGTTTCCTCATGTTGGTTTTTTCAGAAAAGGAGATTATCCAGCCTATGCGGAAGTGCTGGAGTCTTCAACACTAATTACTATTCCAATTTCCAAATTTGAAACTGTTTTAATTGAAAACCCTGAGTTATGTATTAAAGTGTTCAAAGTATTAGGAGAGAAAATTGTCGATTTACAAAACCGTTTAGAAGAGCAGATTCTTAATAATACCTATGAACAAATCGTTAAACTTCTGATCCGACTTGCCCAAAAGCACGGAAAAGAACAAGAAGATGGGACGATTCTTTTAAAATCCGAATTCACAAACAAGGATCTTGCTAATATGATTGGTACAACTAGAGAAACGATTAGCAGGACGCTGACCAAAATGAAAAAGGATGAATTAATAGAAGTAGATGATGAAGGCAACATGGTCGTAGACGTAAATATTCTAATGGAAGAGATTCATTTAATATAACAGTAAAACCGCAGCATAACCTCTGCTGCGGTTTTATTATGATTATTTTACTGATAGTTGAAGCATGTCTTCCATGTCTTCTTTAGCAGTACCAATCAATTTTAGATTAAAGGTATCCTTGAGAACCTGTAAAACCCCTTCAGAAATAAATTCAGGTGGTTTTGGCCCAATTCGAATATCCTGGATCCCTAGACTAAATAGGCCCAGTAAAATCGCGACTGCTTTTTGCTCAAACCATGATAAAACAATGCTTACTGGAAGTTCATTCACTTCACAGCCGAATGCATCTGCAAGCGCGAGCGCAATTTTAACTGTGGATCCAGAGTTATTGCATTGGCCTAAATCGATATACCGTGGGATATTCGTTCCTGGCACAACCCCATAATCCACATCGTTAAAGCGGAATTTACCACATGAAGTCGTTAATATAACAGTCTCTGGAGGTAGTGAGGTGGCAAGCTCACGATAATAATTACCGCCAGGACCTGGCGCATCACAGCCGGCGATGACAAAAAACCGTTTGATTTTTCCTGCTTTGACTGCATCAATTACCTCTGGTGCTAAGCCTAGAACGGTTTCATGATGAAAACCAGTTAGTAATGTTTCATCAGAATCAATGGCAGCTGCAGGAAGTTCTAACGCTCTGTTAATTAATGGGGAGAAATCATTATTGATAATTTTCTCTACATTTTCAAGTCCAGCAACTTCATATGTAAACATTCTGTCTGCATATGTTCCTTTAATTGGCATTACACAGTTTGTTGTTGCAAGGATGGCCCCAGGAAATTTTTCAAAGAGACGACGCTGATCATACCAAGCTTTTCCGATATTACCCTTTAAATGTGCATATTTTTTCAACGCTGGATAACCATGAGCAGGTAACATTTCTGAGTGGGTATAAATATTGATACCCTTCCCTTCTGTTTGCTTCAATAATTCCTCTAATGCAAATAAGTTGTGGCCTGTAACAATTATGCATTTGCCTTCAATTTTGTTTTGGCTGACTCGGATGGGTTTAGGAATTCCTAAACGGTTTGTATGGGATTCATCAAGCAGTTCCATTACCCGGACCGCTGATTTACCGACTTTCATCGCCATGTCAATATGTTCTTGAACATTGAAATTAGAATTCGTTAACGTCATGTATAAAGCTTCATGTGTGGTTGCATCTACAAAAGAATCCGTATACCCTAATTGATTAGCGTGTGTTCGATATGCCGCAATTCCTTTTAAAGCAAAAATAATTGTGTCTTGCAAACTAGCAATGGTCTCATCTTTTCCACATACACCAATTACATTACAGCCGCCAGTTGGAGTTTGTTCACATTGATAACAAAACATGTTGTTTCCTCACTTTCGATTTCATTTCTGCTTTACTATACTAATCAGCTCACACTTTTATTGTGATTTAGATCACATTTAGAGCAATTGTAATAAATCGTTCAAAAAATTATCGTAATTATATGGCGGCACCTACCCAGTTTTCTCAGCATATACTAGCGAGTGAAATATCGGAAAGTGAGGGAATCCACATGTCTTCTATGGTGCCGAATGATAAAAATTCCAAAAAGCCTAAATCTGAATCTTTTGGGGATTTAATGAAAACGATGAACGACTTTTTCAATGAAAAACCAATTAAGGGCTTTTTACAGTCAATCGATGATTTTTTCAAAAGTCCATTTCCGCCAGGGGCAACCTTCAATGTTGACACAATTGAGACAGGTGACGAATATATCATCTCTGCTGAATTACCTGGAGTTAAAAGGGAACAGATTCATTTAAATATCTCAGGAAACTATTTAACAATTTCTGTGGAAAATAAAGAACTTGAAACAGCCGAGGATGAGCATA
>Ga0268255_10002252_pt1 | contig 10249 bp, 9 predicted proteins | sample AgamicOrMarz_FD_200256 | JGI IMG/M metagenome (GOLD analysis project Ga0268255, IMG submission 200256) | Agave microbial communities from Guanajuato, Mexico - Or.Ma.rz (v2) (version 3) | ecosystem: Host-associated > Plants > Phyllosphere > Phylloplane/Leaf | place: Guanajuato, Mexico | collected...
CGATGACGACATCGGCCTCGGCCGCGAGCCGCTTCACGATCTCGACACCCTCCGGCGACTTCAGATTCACGCACACCGACTTCTTGTTGCGCGACTGCAGATACCACCAGAGCGACGTGCCTTCGTGCAGCTTGCGCCATTTGCGCAGCGGGTCGCCGGTTTGCGGCGCCTCGATCTTGACGACGTCCGCGCCGAACTCGGCCATCAGGCGCGCGGCAAACGGCGCGGCGATCAGCGTTCCGATTTCAACGACGCGGATACCTTGAAGGGGTCCACCCATGTGCTGTCTCCGAAGTGGTTTTCTGTTGGGAGACAGCTTGCAGGCGTGCGGCGGCGGCGTCCAACCGCAATTCGCCAACGACCGTTCGCGAACGGCGAACGCTCAACCGCGGCACAGATTCATGCCGCTGGCGTTTGCGTGGCTTCGGAGGCTTCTATCGAACGCAGATGATCGAACAGCAAACGGCTCACCGGCGAGAGCGCATTCACATCGCGCACGACCAGCACGAGGCTGCGCTCCGACCAGTCGTCTTCGAGCGGCGCGCCGACGAGCCCGAGCGGCCGTCCCATGAGTTCATAGACTTTGCGCGGCAACACGCCGACGCCCATGCCCGCCTGCACCATCCGGCAAACGGCGTCGAAGCCCGGCACATGGATGCGCAAGCGCAACGGCTTGCCGGCGACGCGCGCGGCGATATGCGTTCGCGCATTGATCGAACTCGCGGCGTGCAGGCCGACGTGATCGCCGTCGAGCGTTTCGGCAAACGCCACGCTCGTGCGCGCGGCGAGCGGATGATCGTCGCGCATCACGAGCACCAGCGAATCGCGGCGATAGTGCTCGACGTGCAGCTCGCGCGTGTCGGCGTCGGCGGAACAGATGCCGAGATCGGCGAGGCTATCGTCCACCGCTTCGACCACGCCGCCGCTGGGCCGCTCTTCGAGGTCGAGCTTCACGCGCTCATGCAGCAACTGGAACGCGCGCAAATCTTCAGGCAAAAATTCGACGATGGCAGACAGGTTCGCCATCATCCGCACATAACCGCGTACGCCGCTCGCATGGCCAGCCAGTTCGATGCCGATGTTTTCGATGTCGCGCATCACGCGCCGCGCATGATGCAGCAGCGTTTCGCCGGCCGGCGTGAGCGTCATGCCGCGCGCGTTGCGCTGAAAGAGCGTCGCGCCCACGGCCTGTTCCAGTTCGAGCAGCCGCTTGCTCGCAGCGGAAACGGCAATGGCCTCGCGCTCCGCGGCACGCGTGAGCGTGCCTTCCTCGTAGACGGCGAGGAACAGTTGAAGCGTGGTCAGGTCGAGCTTGCGGAGAAGGTTTTTAATCACCATGGCGCGGCGCCGGAAGTTCGGTCAGTGGCTAATCATCCCATATGCGGCGCGTGAATCATTGCTTGCGCGACGACTATGCGAGGCTGTTTGGCCTCGCCATGCAGCGTCAAAGCGCGTTTGGTATGCTGGGCCACCGCGTTTTCCCCGACAATCGCGCGAGGCCGTCGAACGCTGCCAATCGCACCGCGTTCACTGCCGCGGTTTGCTTATCGTGAAAGGAATCATTCGATGCCCACCGTCGCGATCGCGATCTTTGCTGGCGTGCAGGCGCTCGACGTCGCCGGTCCCGTCGACGTCTTCTCCGAAGCGAACCGCTTCATCGCGCCGGACGCGCGCTACGAAGTCACTCTGCTGAGCGCGCAACAAGCACCGCTGCGCGCGTCCAACGGCATGACGCTGATCGCCGACGCCGTGTTCGCGCGCGCTCGCAAACCGTTCGATCTCGCGTTAGTCGCGGGCGGCCCCGCGCTGCCCGAAGGCGCTCCGCCCGAGGCGTCCTTGCTCGACTGGTTGACCAACATCGCGCCGCAATGCGGCCGTTACGGCTCCATCTGCACGGGCGCTTTCGCGCTCGGCCATGCCGGTCTGCTCGACGCGCGCAACGTCACGACGCATTGGCAGCACGCGGCCCAGCTCGCCGCGCAGTTTCCGAAAGCGCGCGTCGACTACGACCGCATTTATCTGCGCGACGGGCAACTGGTCACTTCCGCGGGCGTGACTGCGGGCATCGATCTGTCGCTCGCGCTCGTCGCCGAAGATCACGGTGCGCATATCGCGCTCGCGGTGGCAAAGCGGCTCGTCGTGTTCGCACAGCGCCAGGGCGGACAGTCGCAATTCAGTCCGTATCTCACGGCACCCGTCGACGAAACATCGCCGGTTGCAAAAGTCCAGGCGCATGTGATGGAGCGCATTCACGAGAGTTTTACAGTCAAGCAACTCGCCGATGTCGCCGGCATGAGCTCACGCAATTTCGCGCGCGTGTTCGTGCAGGAAACCGGCGTGACGCCGCATGAATTCGTCGAGCGCGCGCGTGTCGATGCCGCGCGCAAGCTGCTGGAAAGCAGCGGCGCCGCGCTGAAAGCGATTGCCTACGATTGCGGTTTCGGCACCGCGGATCGCATGCGGATCGTCTTCGTGAAGAGAATCGGCGTCACGCCGATGCAATACCGCGAGCGCTTTCGCGCGGCTTGAAAGCGCGCGAGCGGCGCCGCTGCGCGTGCGAAACATGCGTGAGAAGATAACGGCCTGCATGAGCTATCTTCAAGGAACGACATGAATCCCTCTTCTCCCATTCGCGCGATCGTCACCGGCCATACGCGCGGCCTCGGTGCGGCGCTCGCCGCGCAACTGCTTGAGCGCGATGTCGCGGTGCTCGGTCTCTCACGCTCGCGTCATGCGTCGCTCAAACAGCGCTTTCCCGCGCTGCTCGATGAAGTTGAACTCGAACTCGCCGATACGTCGCGTGTTGCGCAATGGACGGCGACCAATGCACTGCGGGCATTCGTCAGCGGCGCGCACACTGTGCTGCTGATCAACAACGCGGGCATGGTGCAGCCAATCGGTCCAATCGACGTGCAGGATGCAGCGGCCATTGCCAGCGCAGTGAGCCTGAACGTCGCGACGCCGCTGATGCTCGCAAGCGCGCTCGCCGCGGCAAGCTCCAACGTAAGCGACCGGCGCATCATGCACATTTCGAGCGGCGCGGCGCGCAACGCTTACGCCGGCTGGAGCATCTACTGCGCGACGAAGGCCGCGCTGGACCATCATGCGCGCGCCGTCGCACTCGATGCCACTCGCGCGCTGCGTATTTGCAGTCTCGCGCCGGGCGTCATCGATACGAACATGCAGGCGGAGATCCGCAGCACCGGCGTCGAACAGTTTCCAATGCGTGAGAAGTTCGAGGACTTGAAGCGCAACGGTCAGCTTTCGACGCCCGAGCAAGCTGCGGCTCAATTGCTCGACTATGCGTTCAGCGATGCATTCGGCGAAACGCCGGTGGCTGATATTCGCGAGGTTGGGAAGCGGGCGTGATGCGCTGTTGATGCGCTGGGGTGCACAGTCACTATCGCGGCTCCTGAAAAGTCTCACCTTTGGACCCGCGCGGCGATGATTCGTGTGCTTTTTGCAGCGGCGCGTCGCGCGAATTGCGCTTGATATGCAGTGGTTTTACCGCGCTGCTGCTGCGGCTTGCATCGCCACCTGCGCCAGAACAGCGGGCTCCCGAAAATCCTCACCTTTGGCACGCAGCTATCGGAGGTCGGCCGAAGGGAGCAGTTTCACAACTCCCGAAAACCCTCACCTTAAGCGCTTGCGGACCGCCCGCAAAGCCATGCTGGGCGTGGGCCGACGACCCCGAAAGAGGCGAATCCCGAAAACTCTCACCTTTAGAAGCACGCGAATGATCGGGATACCCAGGTAAGACGTCGATGTGGGGTGCGGTGAAAAAATGACTCGCAAACCGCGAACCGTCCGACTCGATATGGACGGTGAGGCACATGCGTTCCAGTCGCTCACGGATCGCCGCAGCGTCGAAGTGCTCCCGAATTCCCTCACCTTAGAGCGGATGAAGCCCCGGGACGACACAGCTTTGGCCCCCGCACCAGGCGGACATTCAGCGGATTTCGCCCATTTCCGCGACGATAACGCGTGCGAATCAAGCGCGGAACTCGCCCGCCGAACCGCTCCCGAAAACCCTCACCTTTGAGGCGTGGCGCGCAAGCGTCAGTTCGCGAGCTTATGAAACGTCTCCAGCACCGCGTCGCCCTTGAACGGCTTCACGATCGAGCCCTTGACGCCGCAGCCTTGCGGCGTTCTTTCATTGCCGGGCTGCTTTCGGTTGTCAGCATGATGACGTTGACAGTCTTGTTCGCGAGTCGCCGCGAATTTTCTTGACCATCGTGAGGCCGGCTATATACGCGCGTCTACGTCGCTGATCAACGAGCTTGATGCTTTGCCATGCATCGCTCATGTCGATGCCGAGAGGGTTCCGGTTCGGAAAGAAAACCAGCCACTGCGTCGCGCACAGTACTGGACTCATCCACGATCTCACCTTTGCGGCGACCTCCTGGAACTCCTCACCTTTACGCACGCTGTCGGGTGAAATGCATCAAAGGTGCGGCGTGAATCCTGGGACGACTCACCATTGCACGCGTCGCGTCATCTCCTGGAACATCTCACCTTTGGATTTGAAGACGTCGATGGTGATGCCGTCTCCTGGAATTCCTCACCATCCTGGAACGGCTCACCTTTGGCGATATCCGCAAGCAACGTTCGAATCCGCGCGATACGTTATCGCGTCAGCTTGATCACATTCGACAGCCCCGCAGCCGGCGAACTGCCGAAGCTATAGGTCGAACGCCCGCTGCGTTTGGCCGCGTACATGGCGGCATCGGCGACGTCGAGCAAGCCCGCGATGCTCTGCACTCTGTCGGGAAACGTGGCGATGCCGATACTCACGCCAATCGCAAAACGGCCGCCGTACTCCTTGTCGCCGATTGCTCGCACACCTGAGACAAGACGCTCGGCCAGTTCACGCAATTGGGCGTCGTCGCCGCAATCGGTTGCGAGCAGCACGAACTCATCGCCGCCGACACGAGCGAGCATGTCGCTCTGCCGCGTCGCGGCCCGCAGCGATTCTGCAAGCCGACGCAGCAACACGTCGCCGGCGCTATGGCCCATCGCGTCGTTGACCTTCTTGAAGCCGTCTATGTCGAGGTACAGAAGCGCGATTCGGCGCGACTCGGCCTCGTTGCCCGAGAGCGCGTCGATGGCGGACAGCAGCCGGCGGCGGTTCGGAAGTCCCGTCAGCGTATCCTGCGCGGCCTGTTGATCGAGCATGTTCGAATACGCGTGCACCCTCGCGAACGCACGACGCTGAACATACACTGTGTACCCCATCAGGCAGCACACGAGCACGGCAATGGCAACGAGCGCGGCGCTTCCGAACACGAGGCGCCGATGCGCATCCTGAGTGGCGACCTTGCGCCTTTCGCGCCACTCGTTCAGCAGTTCGCCGAGGTCCTGGCGCAGGCCATCCATATAAGCCTTGCCTTCGTTGGTCTGCACGAGCTGGATGGCGGCCGCACGATTCCCGCTGCGAGCCAGTTCGATCGTGCGCGCGAGTTCGACCACCTTGTCGGTCTTCGCATGCTCGACACGGCGCACGAGTTCGAGCGATTTTTCGTCGCTGCCTGCTGTCTGCTGCAAACGCAAAACGGTGTCGTCGAGATCGCGAATGCCCTGGCGATAGGGCACGAGGTAGGCCTCGTCGCCGGTGAGCAGATAGCCGCGCTGGCCGGTCTCCGCGTTCTCGAGATCGTGCAGCACGCGATTCGCGGCGCCGAGCACGGCGAACGCTTCCTCGTCGCGCAGACCGTCGGCGACAATGATCTTCGCTTCGTACACGAACAGACCGGCTGCGACGAGCAAGCCAATGGCCATGCTGATGTAGAGCGCAATGAAACGGTTACGGTCGGCTTTCGCGGAGCGGAACAAACGCGCGGGCACGAGAGGCTCCAGGGCGGTGGGAATGGTGGAAGGGTGCAATGATACTGGAGAGCCGTGACAGGCTCTCGCGAAGCGTCTCTGGGTCGGCTATTCCGGTGATGCGACCGCATAACAATTTTTTTGAAAAGCAGTGTCAGGTTTTTGCGGCAGCCCCGACTAAGCCCAACATCACCCGTGTTGGATAGCGCGACAACGTTCGAACTATCAAACGCAACACGGGAAGAATGATTTGGCCAAAGGAGCTTGACGGATGGATATCGACTTCGACTGCACGATGTGCGGCAAATGTTGTCACAACCTTCGGTTGCCGCTGACCGTATCTGAAGCAATCGCGTGGCTCAAGCGAGGCCACGACGTTCAGCTATTTGTTGAAGCGCTGCCGTGGCCGGAAGAGCCGCCGGAAGACAATCTGGTCGCGGCACATAAGTGCCGACGCTCGTTTGCGGCTACAAGCGGTTCTCTGCCCGTACGAGTGGTCGTTGTCATCGTTGCAGCATTCGATGGTCCATGTCCGAACCTGCAAGAAGACATGCGATGCGGCGCTTACGAAAGTCGACCTCTGGTATGCCGTATTTATCCTGCGGAAATTAACCCGTTCATTTCCATGGACCCAGCGCAGAAAGCATGTCCGCCGGAGGCCTGGACGGGTGCGAGCTCGCCACTGTTGCGTCAAGGACAAATTGTCGACGCGCAGATCGCCGCGCTAGTCGCTGAGTCGCGCAACACGGATGCTGCCGATGTCTGGGCGAAAGCCGCCCTCTGCACAACGCTCGGAATCAGCAGTGCGGCCTTGAGCAATGAAGGGTTCGTTGTTCACACGCCGGACCGATCCAGTCTTTTAAGCGCTCTTGAGTCGGCGCAAATGGTCAAGACGGCCACGGCAAGTTCGTGGCAATTTGTCTCGAACCGAAGTGAGACGGCGAACGCATTGGATTCAGTTGATGCGGTCGTATCGAGAACGTCGGCTTGGGAAGCAAAGGGCGCTACCTTCTTGGGCTTTTTCCCGGACGATGTCTCGGGGAGTGGGACTCACGAAAGCGGCGCTCACTGAAAGGTGAATAAGCACTAAAACTTGACCTTCACCTGAAAGCCGATGGTGAAGGGAAGATCGTCGGAAGGGATCGGCGGAATCACGATGAAGTTCGCGCCGACACGCTTGTATTCGACCATGATGAGCGGCGCGAGCACGGGTCCGATCGTGTGATCGCGGCCGAGTCCCCAGTTGCCGTAGTTATAGCCGGAGATGATGCCGCCCATCGCCGCGATGCGGACAATGCCCCAGTGCAGAAAATCCGGCGACCAGACGCCGCCGCCGTAATACGACGGCCGGCGCAGTGAATTGCGAAAGCCGCCCGCCGTCAGCGCCCATTGATTGTTGAGCCAGCACTCGACGCCGAGGCCTGGGTTGAACTGCTCGAAGTGTTTGTCTGGGTCGGGATTGATGTGATAGGAACCCAGCATCGCGTCGACCCATACGCCGCCCTCGCACCAGTTGCCCGCATGCGCCGCGGAGGTGCCGGCGACGCTCGCGGCAAACGCGAACAATACGCGGCAAAGGTGCGTTTTGAACTGGCCGGTGTGCTGGCCGATTTGCTGGTTTTTGTGCTGGCTGATTTGCCTGCCGATTTGCGTGGTCATCCGCCTGCTGATCTGCCGAAGATGCATGTCCTCTCCATCGCCAGTCGAACGCCGGCGCGATGCTGTTCTCATATCGGTGCGTGCCGCCCGTCGCGCACTGTACCGCAAGCCACTCGCGCGATGTTGAAGACGCACTCGGGCTTGCGGGCACAAGACGTGCCGGCAAGCGTCAACACAACTCTAATGGAGGACCGATGGCAAAGCGGTGAAGACGCGCGCCGCATTTTCACGCGTTTTCACGTTGCAGGCAGAGTGTTTATAGACCGAGGTCGGAAAGGCCAGGGTGATCGTCGGGACGGCGGCCGAGCGGCCAGTGATACAGACGGTCCGCTTCGCGGATCGGCAGATCGTTGATGCTGGCGTGACGGCGCGCCATCAATCCATGCTCGTCGAACTCCCAGTTCTCGTTGCCATACGAGCGGAACCAGTTGTTGGAATCGTCGTGCCATTCGTAGGCAAAGCGCACGGCGATGCGGTTATCGGTGAACGCCCACAGTTCCTTGATCAAGCGATAGTCGAGTTCCTTCGCCCATTTGCGGCGCAGTAAGCCGACGATTTCCGCGCGGCCATGTGTGAATTCCGCGCGATTGCGCCACACGCTGTCCTGCGTATAGGCGAGCGACACACGTTCAGGGTCGCGCGTGTTCCAACCGTCTTCCGCGGCGCGAACTTTCTGGATGGCGGTTTCGCGCGTAAAGGGCGGCAGCGGCGGACGGGTTTCCATCGGATCGGTCATGAGATACCTCGCTTGTGGGTCAGGATGGCAGTCAGGATGCGGGTCGCCTCGTCGGCGGGGACTTGCGTGAAGGTTGGCTTGAAGTTTTGTTGCGTGCGGGCGTGTTCCCGTTGCCGGCTGATTGAGCGTCAAGCAAGGTGACAGCGACGGCCTGCGCGTCGAGCGCCGCATCGGGCTCGCCGCTCACAAGCGCAACGGCGATCGCACCGTCGAGCAACACCAGCCACTGCCGCGACAAACGCGCGGCGCGCCTCGCGTCCAGTTTGCTTTCGGCAATGAACTCGTCGAATTGCGTCCGCACGAAAGTCAGCAAGCGCTCCTTGTGCTCGCGCGCGACGATGCGAATCGGGTCTTCCGCCGAAGCGATCTCACCGGCCGCGTTCAGAAACGCACAACCGTGAAAGTCCTCCGACGCGAACCATTCGCGCAATACGTCGAACATGCCGAGCAGCCGTTTGCGCGCGCTCTTGCCGCGCCGCTGCGTGCCCTCGACAAACCAGTTCATCCAGCGTTCGTCGCGCCGCTCGAGCGCGGCCGCGACGAGCGCGTCTTTCGATTCGAAATGCGTGTAGAAGCTCTTACGCGCGGTGCCCGACTGCTTGACGATCGCGTCCACGCCGGTTGCATGAATGCCGCCCGCGTAGATCAACGCTTCGGCAGCGTCCAGCAGACGCTCACGCGCGCCAGCCGCCGATGCCTTTTCCATGAGAGTGTCCGTTGCCATGTGCGAAGGGTAGAACGATCATTCTCCCTCGTCAAGTCTTGCCGCTTTTTGCACGACGTGCGCGGCACCTGTTATCCTGGTTGCCAGCAAACAACCGGAACTCACTTGATGAATGCGTTCACTGCCCGCAGCATTGCCGTACGCGCTTTACTCGCCGCAATGCTGCTTACCTCAATGGCCTGCACGCCGCTGCAAGTGCTGACGCATTCGGTCAGCCAGAACGAAGCGCGCGTGCCGGTCGGGCGCTACGACCTCGACCTGGATCATTGCAGCATTACGTTCGACGTCGAACACTTCAAGTATTCGCGCTTCACCATGCGCTTCGATCGCAAGAAAGGGCAACTGAACTGGAACGAAGGCGGTCTCGAGCAAAGCAGCGTGTCGGTTTCAATCGACGCCGCGAGCATCGACACGAACGTGCCGCTGCTTGACAAGATGGTGAAAAGCGAAAGCCTGCTGGACGTGGAGCGCTATCCGGAGATTCGGTTCGTGAGTACGAAGTTCGAGCGCACCGGCGAATCTCGCGGCACGTTGACGGGCAATCTGACCATTCACGGCGTAACACAACCCGTCACGCTGGATGTCACGTTCAACGGTTTCGCACGAGATCCGCTAACGAAAAAAGACACGCTCGGCTTTTCCGCGGAAGGACAGTTCAGCCGCGCGAAGTTTGGCCTCGCGACGTGGTATCCCGCAGTGGGCGACGACATTCACGTACGAATTCAGGCTGAATTCGGCAAAACGCCCGCGGGCGCGTGAGCGCATCGCGGGCGTGTGCAAGACGGCAAGCGTCGTGATGCTTACGCGGCGGTCCAGTCGAGAATGACCTTGCCGCTTTCGCCGGAGAGCATGGTCGCGAACGCTTGCTGGTAATCGTCGACCTTGAAGTGATGCGTGAGAATCGGCGACAAGTCGAGCCCGCTTTGCAACATCGCCACCATCTTGTACCAGGTCTCGAACATCTCGCGGCCGTAAATGCCCTTGATTTCGAGGCCTTTGAAAATCACCTGAGTCCAGTCGATCGCGGTCTGCGCCGGCGGAATACCGAGCAGCGCGATCTTGCCGCCGTGGTTCATCGCTTCGAGCATGCTCGTAAAAGCGCTCGGCACGCCGGACATTTCGAGGCCGACGTCGAAGCCTTCGGCCATGTGCAGGTCCGCCATCACGTCGCGCAGCGATTCGCGCGACACGTTCACCGCGCGCGTCGCGCCCATCTTGCGCGCGAGGTCGAGCCGGTAATCGTTGATGTCGGTAATCACGACGTTGCGCGCGCCGACGTGCTTCGCAATCGCCACGGCCATGATGCC
>Ga0268255_10002257_pt1 | contig 10243 bp, 9 predicted proteins | sample AgamicOrMarz_FD_200256 | JGI IMG/M metagenome (GOLD analysis project Ga0268255, IMG submission 200256) | Agave microbial communities from Guanajuato, Mexico - Or.Ma.rz (v2) (version 3) | ecosystem: Host-associated > Plants > Phyllosphere > Phylloplane/Leaf | place: Guanajuato, Mexico | collected...
CGGAACTTTTGCCAAAACATCAATCCCATTTTGCAGCCTGCTTGCCAGCAATGTTCCACCAATATTACATACAGCCATAAACAATACAGCGCCCAGTGCCGTTGCTACCCCAGCCCCCAGCAGCCCTGCCGACTGAATCCATTCAGCCATCCACGGGACGGATTTTCCTGCCAGATGATATGCCGTGTAGCCAAACCATGCACCGCACAATCCTGTAAAAGTTAAAATGCCTTTTTTCCACATATGTCCCTGCACCTCCTTCAATTGTCGTTCCTCTTCATATCCAGTATGATCCAATTCCTGGATTGCTAATCCCGATTGGAAGAACTTTTTGGAAATGTTGCAATCGTCAGTTGAAAGAAGGTAAATTATTGGCATATAATGAATTCAATTCATATCCCGAGGTGAGTAGCAAAATGAGTACGCTAAGTTTACAGGCTTTTCAGGATCAGGTTTCCGAGCTGTTGCTGCGTCATCGCAGTCTGATTGATGTACTGTCCAAAACAGGACAAGCCGGAGCTTCTGTCAATCGTGCCGTGTCCAAGGCCATTACCGAATGCGGCTGCATTGAGCTGCACGCCACCAAGCAGAAATATGCCCCCGAGAGCGGTATTGCTCAAACCAAGGGCCTGCTGGAAACGCATGTGGAAGGTGAATTGTGCGAGAATTGCAAAGAGGTCATCAGCTCCGAACTGGGGCGGAACCTGTTTTATATGTCAGCTCTCTGCAATCTGCTGGATATCAACATGGAAGAAGTCGTGAATCACGAGTCACAGAAATGTTCGACGTTAGGGATGTTCAATTTGTCGTAAACGATTGGCGAAGTTGCCGTACAAGAGTAGGTACCTTATAAATCCGAATCAACAAAAAAGCACGTACACTCCTGAAGGAGAATGCGTGCTTTTTCTTATGCATTTCTGGTGCATTGTCCCATTCGAACAGATTACCGATCAGAAGGACGGGACGACTTCTCTTCCTTGCGCTTCTTCGCCCGGCTGCGGGAGGCTGCCGTCCGCATATTATGCTTCATTCCATATAGGGCGTACAGCACCAGTGGAATAAAGATCAGCTTCGACAACTGTTCTGGGAAAATGACAGCAACCGCTACGGCGAATAAAACCACCCAAGGTGCGATCCAGATCGCTTTTCGCGGCAGACCGACCTTTTTAAAATTCGGATATTTAAGCGAGCTTACCATCAGATAGGATAATAACAATGTGGCTATCATCATGCTCACGGGACCAATATCCTTGTTAAACAACGTCAGCGTTGCTAGAACACCTCCAGCTGCCGGAATGGGCAGACCGGTAAAATATCCAGGAATTCCGGGTCTTACATTAAAGCGTGCCAGCCGAATGGCTCCGCAAATGGGGAAGCTTGCCGTGGCGATCCAGGCGAACACCGGCGATGCATCCTGGAAGGATACCATAAACATAATAAGTGCCGGGGCTGCACCGAACGAAACCATGTCAGACAAGGAATCGAGCTCTTTTCCGAATTCACTCTGGGCATTCAGCGCACGCGCGACCCGGCCATCCAACCCATCCAGCAGCATCGCAACAATCACCATAATTGCAGCCAGGCTGTAATTCCCTTCAATTGCAAGCAGTATCGCCATCATTCCAAGAAACAGATTACCCAAGGTAAAGAGGTTCGGAATGAATCTGGTTAACATCGTTGTTTCACCTCATCATCTTCAGGGCCGTTATAGGCAAGCCTGTACTGATCGCTCTGGATTACATTTGTCTGTCAATAAACATCTGCTCCTGCAGACGCTTCAGACCTTCCTTAATTGTACGGGCACGTACCTCACCAATACCATCGACTTCATCCAGCTCTTCAATCGTTGCCATGATCACATGCGGCAATTGTTCAAATTGATCCACAAGGTTATGAATAATGACATTTGGAAGACGTGGTATCTTATTCAATACCCGATATCCGCGCGGTGCAACCGAATCCTCCGATGTGGCAGCAGAAGAAGGATAACCGAGCAGACGGACGATATGATGGGCATCAAGCAATTCATCATCCGACAGACGTTTGAGTCCCACGATAATTTCACGAATTTTCTCGTCACTATCGTCGCGTGCATAGTCTTTGTACAGCAACCACGCTTCTTCTTCGGTCGTTCCAACCAATTCTTCCATCTGCATGGAGATCAGTCGCCCTTCATTCCCAAGTTCATGGATGTAACGCTTGATTTCCGTTTTGATGCGCATCACCATTTCCGTACGCTGAATGACGTTCACCACTTCAGGGATGGTCACAAGTTCTTCGAACTCCGAGGCACTTAGATTCGTAAGGGATTGGGTCAGTACAGCTTTGTACTTCTCAAGCGTTTGAATGGCCTGGTTGGCCTTTGTTAAAATAACTCCAATTTCCTTGAGCGAATATCTAAGCGTTCCCTGATATAAGGTAATAATATTCCGGCGTTGCGAGATGGATACGACCAGTTTGCCTGTTTGCTTGGCTACACGCTCTGCTGTCCGGTGACGGATCCCTGTCTCAGAGGATGAGATGGAGGAATCCGGAATAAGCTGAGTGTTGGCATACAGAATACGCTTTAAATCCTCGCTAAGAATGATGGCACCGTCCATCTTGGCGAGTTCATACAAGTAGTTGGGGGAGAAATCGCAATTGATCGAGAAGCCCCCGTCTACCACTTCCATTACTTCAGGGCTGTATCCTACAACAAGCAGTGCCCCCGTCTTGGCGCGCAGCACGTTCTCCAGACCTTCGCGGAAAGGTGTACCTGGTGCGATCAGCCTCAACAATTCATTCATATTATCCAGTTGGCTCGAATCTTTCATCTTGTTATGCCCCCTAATCTAAAGCAACCGCTAGTGCATCTGCCACGGTATTCACACCGATCAGTTGTATCCCGCGAGGATGTTTCCAGCCCTTTAAGCTTTTCTCCGGTAAAATGACTCGTTTGAAGCCCAGTTTCTCGGCTTCCTTCACACGTTGTTCAGCCCGTGATACGGCCCGAACCTCACCTGTCAAACCAATTTCGCCAAATATCACGTCATCCGGCTTGGTCGGCACATCTCTCAAACTGGAGGCGATGCTGACGGCAACCGCCAAATCTACCGCCGGTTCATCGAGCCGTACTCCCCCGGCCACATTCAAATATGCATCCTGTGTTTGCAAAAACATGCCCATCCGTTTCTCAAGCACCGCAATAATCAGGTTCAGCCTGTGATGGTCTATCCCTGTTGCCATACGGCGGGGAGACGGGAAATGGGTTGCAGAGATTAGTGCCTGCAGCTCAACCAGCATAGGTCTTGTGCCTTCCATACTTGCCACTACGGTAGAACCCGCTACACCGAGCGGACGTTCAGACAAAAAGAGTTCGGAAGGGTTGCCCACTTCACGCAGGCCGTCTTCGCCCATTTCGAAAATACCAATTTCATTGGTTGAACCGAAACGGTTCTTAACCGCACGCAGCAGTCTATACGTATGATGACGTTCCCCTTCAAAATAAAGAACACAATCCACCATATGCTCCAACATACGCGGACCAGCGATAGCCCCTTCTTTCGTAACATGCCCCACAAGCACGGTTGCAATGCCTCGGCCTTTGGCGATCCGCATAAACCGAGAGGTACATTCCCTTACTTGTGCCACACTCCCGGGTGCACTGGTGACTTCTGGCAGATAAACGGTCTGAATGGAGTCGATGACAAGAAAATGCGGCTGGATCTGCTCCACCGCTTCCTCTATGCGTTCCATATTTGTTTCACACAGCACATACAGCTCCGGAGAGAGCGCATCCAGACGGTCAGCCCGTAATTTGGTCTGTTTCACCGATTCCTCACCCGAAACATATAACACGCGCAAACCCGAATGCGTTAGAGCATGGGAGGTTTGCAGCATCAGCGTTGATTTTCCGATTCCCGGATCTCCACCCACCAGCACGAGAGACCCCGGAACAATGCCCCCGCCCAATACCCGGTTCAGCTCTCCGATTCCAGTCTGCACACGCGGTTCCTGACCGCTATCTATATCTATGATGGGAAGCGGTTTATCTTTACTGTCAAAGAGGGGCGAATTTCTCCCTTGTGTTTTGACAACCGTTTCCGTTTCTTCCACCATGGAATTCCATGACTGACAACCCGGACATTTGCCGTACCATTTGGGGGCTTCATAACCACATTCCGTACATTGAAACTTGGTTTTAACTTTGGCCACTTCAGCACTCCTAGGATTTATTTTATAACAACATTTTGTATTTTTCGACGAATTTTGCCCTGATTTTCTGACGTGCAGGGTTAATAAAAGTTTACCATTGTTTGAGATTTTTCGTAAAGGATTATCGTAAACTTTACAGATGTTCCTTGAATAACAATAATATAAAAAATCCTCTCCGGCCGAAGCCGGAAAGGATCAGGATCACATTTCAATCAGGTTATATTTTGCTTACTTTGTTTCGATTTCCTCATTCGTGGGAACGACAGCTTCCTTTTTGGTTACGGACAATGCACCGTTCTCTTCGTCGATCAACAACGAATCGCCTTTGGTTACCGTACCTGTAAGCAATTCTTCAGACAATTTGTCTTCGATATGCTTCTGGATTGCCCGGCGAAGCGGACGTGCACCATAAGCTGGATCGAAACCTGCTTTGGCCAGGAAGGCCTTCGCGTTGTCTGTGAGCTCGAAGTCGACCTCGTATTCACGCAGACGTTTCCGAAGCTCCTCGCTCATCAGGGTCACAATCTCTGCAATGTGTTTCTCTTCAAGCGAATGGAATACGATGATTTCATCAATCCGGTTAAGGAACTCTGGACGGAAGCTTTTCTTCAGCTCATCCATGACTTTACCCTTCATGTTATCGTAATCCGCACCTGCATCCACAACAGCGGTGAAGCCGAGTGTAGAGTTACGTTTAATCGCTTCAGCACCCACGTTGGATGTCAGAATGATCAAGGTGTTGCGGAAGTCCACGACACGACCTTTCGAGTCTGTCAGACGACCATCCTCAAGCACTTGCAGCAGGATGTTGAATACTTCCGGATGTGCTTTCTCAATCTCGTCGAGCAGGACTACGGAATACGGTTTGCGACGAACTTTCTCTGTCAGCTGACCGCCTTCTTCGTATCCAACATATCCTGGAGGCGCCCCAACGAGTCTTGAAGTCGAGTGCTTTTCACCATACTCGGACATGTCGATCCGGATGACTGCATTTTCGTCGCCGAACATGGCTTCGGCAAGCGCTCGAGCCAGCTCGGTTTTACCTACCCCAGTAGGACCGAGGAAGATGAAGGATCCCATAGGACGTTTTGGATCTTTCAATCCGGCACGAGCACGGCGAACCGCACGGCTGACCGATTTCACTGCTTCATCCTGACCGATGACACGTTCATGCAGGATGGACTCCAAGTTCATCAGGCGCTGTGTCTCTTCTTCTTTCAGTTTGTTCACCGGAATTCCGGTCCAGTTGGCTACCACTTGTGCGATATCCTCAGGAGTTACTTCGGAATCCGTACGACCTTGTTTTTCTTTCCATTGATTCTTCGTTACATCCAGCTCTTCACGGATCTTTTGTTCCGTATCACGCAGAGCTGCTGCTTTTTCGAACTCCTGGCTTTGGACCGCTGCGTCTTTTTCCTTACGGATGTCTTCCAGACGGCTTTCCAGTTGTTTCAGGTTCGGCGGGATCGTGTATGAGTTCAATCTTACTTTGGAACCCGCTTCATCGATCAGGTCAATTGCTTTGTCTGGCAGGAAACGATCTGTGATGTAACGGTCAGACAATTTAACCGCCTGTACAATGGCTTCGTCCGTAATTTTCACACGGTGGTGCGCTTCATAACGATCACGCAGGCCGTGCAAGATTTGAATTGCTTCTTCTGGTGAAGGTTGATCTACAGTAATCGGTTGGAAACGACGCTCAAGCGCTGCATCCTTCTCGATATATTTACGGTATTCGTCCAGTGTTGTTGCACCGATGCATTGCAGTTCTCCACGAGCCAGAGCCGGTTTCAAAATGTTCGAAGCATCAATGGCTCCCTCAGCTCCACCTGCACCGATCAAGGTGTGCAATTCGTCGATGAACAGGACGATGTTACCCGCTTGACGAATCTCATCCATGATTTTTTTCAAACGATCCTCAAACTCACCACGGTATTTCGTTCCGGCAACAACAGAACCCATATCCAGGGTCATGACACGTTTATCGCGCAATGTCTCCGGAATTTCGTTGGCGATGATTTTCTGTGCAAGACCTTCAGCAATCGCTGTTTTACCTACACCAGGTTCACCAATCAATACAGGGTTGTTCTTGGTACGACGGCTCAGCACCTGAATAACACGCTCAATTTCTTTGCTGCGGCCGATCACCGGATCCAGGTTGTTCTCCTTCGCATAAGCGGTGAGATCACGTGCCAGACTGTCCAGTGTTGGCGTGCTTACGTTAGCAGGCGTTCCATTATGACTGGATACAGCCTCACTGCTGCCAAGCAATTGCAGCACTTGTTGGCGCGCTTTGTTCAAGCTGATGCCGAGGTTATTCAGCACGCGTGCTGCAACACCCTCTCCTTCACGAATCAATCCGAGCAAAATATGCTCTGTACCAACGTAGGTGTGACCCAATTTGCGAGCCTCATCCATGGACAGTTCAATTACTTTTTTCGCACGTGGCGTATATGCAATGTTGGTAGGTTGCTCTTGGCCACGGCCAATCAGCGTCTCTACTTCATCTTGAATTTTTTCCAATCCGAGTCCCAGGCCGATCAGCGCTTTGGCTGCGATGCCTTCGCCTTCACGAATGAGGCCGAGCAAAATGTGCTCTGTACCGATGTTATTATGACCGAGACGGACAGCTTCTTCCTGCGCGAGTGCGAGCACCTTTTGGGCCCGTTCCGTAAATCTTCCAAACATCATATCTCCTGCACCTCCATGGTTTTGGATAAAACGGGGGCCTTGATCACGATCCCGCCGTATAATTCATATCATTCTTGCTTGCAGCCATGCTGCGAATAAAGTCATTCCGTATTAGGTAAATGCTCATTTTATATAAAGCCGCAGATGCGGCATGAAACCTTATGAATGTTCAATTGATTTGTTACCACTAGGACTGGCTGGCTGAATTGATCGTATCACGAATCAACTGAGCCCGGTAGATGTCACGTTCATCCGTGCGCATATCTTCTCCAAATGTTTTCTGTAAGAAACCCGGTTGTGTCATCACGTTCAACTCATTCATTACCGTGATGGACAATCCGTTCAACAGACCCAGATCCACACCTAAACGAACATCCGAAAGGCGCTGTGCGGCTTCCTTGGAATCCATAATGGCTGCGTGGGACAAAATCCCGTATGAACGCATCACTCTATCGGTAATCCGCAGTCTGGAGTCGGAAATCAACCGCTCTCTGGCAGTACGTTCATGCCCAATAATCTGCAGCACAACGCTATGCAGGTTATCAATGACCTCTTGCTCCGTTTGTCCAAGCGTAATCTGATTGGAGATCTGAAAGAGGTTGCCCATTGCCTCGCTGCCTTCGCCGTAAATACCACGCACGGTCAGACCCACTTGAGAAACAGCCGTCAGAATACGTCCAATCTGCTGTGTCATCACCAGAGCAGGCAGATGCATCATAACAGATGCTCTTACACCGGTACCTACATTGGTAGGACAGCTGGTCAGGTATCCTCTGCGATCGTCAAAAGCATAATCCACATGCGCTTCAAAAGCATCGTCTATGGCGGAAGCTTTCTCCCAGGCTTCTTTCACCTGGAACCCCGGATAGAGGCATTGGATACGAAGATGGTCTTCTTCGTTAATCATAATACTGACGGATTCATCCTCACTGAGAATAACCGCACCATTCTTTGATTCATTCGCAAGACTGGGGCTAATCAAATGTTTCTCCACAAGCACCCGCTTATCGAGATCATCAATATCCATCAGGTCCAAGGTGTGAAAATCTCCAAAGGCATGAACGTCATCATATTGAAGTACTTCGCTCAGCTTATTCAGCACTTCTTCCGATTGCTCATTGGAAGCAAGCATTGGAAATGGGTAATGCTGAAGATTACGTGCGATCCGGACACGGCTGCTAATGACGATTTCGGAATCAGCCGCATCACTGCGCATCCAGTCGCTGAGCGCCTTCTCTGTAAAGCGCAGATTAGGCATTACGCGTCCCTCCTACTCATGACAAACTCTACTCCTGAGCTATTTCTTTTTCAAGTTCCCTGATCTGGTCACGGATTTGAGCTGCCTCTTCAAATTCTTCCTGGGCGATACTCTCCTGAAGATCGCGTTTCAGGTCGGCAATCTGCCGCTTCACTTTGATGCGACCACCAGCTCGTGCAGGCACTTTGCCCACATGGGTTGTGCTGCCATGGACCCTTTTAAAGAGTGGATCCAGACGACTGTCAAAGTATTTATAACAAGAACTGCAGCCGAATCGGCCGATTTTGCTAAACTGTGAGTAAGTCATGCCGCACTCTTCACAACGAAGAGTCTGAGCAGGGGGTGCTCCAGCATTTCCATTCTTGGGTTCGAAATCAAGCAACCCGGACAACAGATTGTGAATGGAAAATCCATTCGAGGTTCCCGGAATCATTTCTCCCTTTTCACGGGCACATGACTCACAAATATGGAATTCCGTCTTCTCTCCATTCACGATTTTGGTGAAATGAAGTGTCGCCGGACGTTTGTCGCATTCTTGGCACAGCATTTAGGATGTACCTCCTTGATCCCGATAGTTTTCATTTACCGAGCAAAGATATTAACATCGCCTTTAACATTCTGGCACGAATTTGATCCCGGTAAGGAAGTTTGACCAATAAAATTTCTCTTGATACAGCTGCACGCATCAACCCGGCTTCCCGTTTACTCAGAAAACGTGCTTCTTCCAGTTGATAAATCAAGCCTTCGGCAGCTGTCTGTCCAATCTCATCCCCGATGCTATGGTGCAGATGATTATGCAGAGCAGAGTGAGCCGGCAATTCAATCCGCTGTATGCGGACATAACCGCCACCACCACGTTTACTCTCTACCAAATATCCTTTTTCAAGAGTAAAGCGTGTGCTAATTACATAGTTGATCTGGGATGGTACGCATGAGAATTGATCTGCAAGATCATTGCGCTGAATTTCAACCATTCCTTCGGGACTTTCATGCAAAATACTCTTCAGATATTGTTCGATAATATCAGAGATATTACGCATCCACTCATCCTCCACTGTCTGAAACGTTAAGTCAATAAGGACCCACACGCCCCCACAGAGTGCACCTTCTCAACCCATTTAACCAATCAGGGAAACGACGAATCTTGAATTCCGCTGGTTTATTCGGGAGAGCAAGGACGCACGAAGGTCCTCTTGGTACTGCCTCTTTCCGATGATATCCAAACTCCATTTAAATGTTCCTCATCACCGGAATGTAGAAAGAAAGCTACGTAAGTATTTAACCTTCGGTTGACTTTGACTTTCTTTGACTTTATATACATTATAGCATATTTTGTGGTTTTGCCAAGTGGGGTCACTATTCATTTTTTACGATTTTACACGAAATATTCCCCGGACACAAAAAAACCTCTCCAAAAAAGCCGGAGAAGTCCATTTGTCTCACTGTAGCACCGTTTCTCTATAAACACTGAAAGGGGAAGCAGCCAATATAAATTGGCCCCCGAATGTACACATATGCACGTTTGAAAAATCAAAAGAAATCAAGCAGATAGGTTTCCCGCTCAGGAATTGCATGCTCCAGTGCAGTAATGACTTCGGCGGGACCATGGATCCGTCCCATTCGTGCCATCTCCGCTGGCCTGCGATATCCCAACAGCATTGCTGTAAGTGCTTGAATGTTGACCTTGAGTGTCTGATCTTCCAAGAAAGGTTCGGATGTTTTCCAAATGGAGGCTGTGCCATTCATCGCTACATTCAACTGCCACACGCCTTCATTCCAAGGAGCATGCGCATCCTCAACCTGAAGATTAATCTGCACCGGTGAGTCCTGGTTTGCAAAAGGATATTGCGAAACGAACTGCTCCACACTTACAATCCGCGCCATGAAGTAAGGTACAATCTCCTGCTGTATTCGTGGATTATCCAGTTGAAAGGCCAGTGTATCACTCGCTGGTGCCTGCAGGGTCACCTCTTCAATCATTGAATCATGGTTTGCAATAAAGGTCCAAAGTGCTTGTCTGGCCTCTTCATTGAGATAAACGATCTCATCAATCGCAAACTTGCGTTCCTTAACCTCATACAAAAGGTACCCCTGAGCTTG
>Ga0268255_10002260_pt1 | contig 10240 bp, 11 predicted proteins | sample AgamicOrMarz_FD_200256 | JGI IMG/M metagenome (GOLD analysis project Ga0268255, IMG submission 200256) | Agave microbial communities from Guanajuato, Mexico - Or.Ma.rz (v2) (version 3) | ecosystem: Host-associated > Plants > Phyllosphere > Phylloplane/Leaf | place: Guanajuato, Mexico...
TCTCCCTGTGGGAGAGGGCCGGGGTGAGGGCATCAGGTTAACACTATGAATTATCATCAGTATTATCCCGTCGATATCGTCAACGGCCCCGGCACACGCTGCACGCTCTTTGTGGCAGGCTGCGTTCACGAATGCCCTGGCTGCTACAACAAAAGCACCTGGCGTCTGAATTCCGGTCTGCCGTTCACCGATGAAATAGCGGATCGGATCATCGCCGATCTGAACGACACGCGCATTCCCCGCCAGGGGATTTCACTCTCTGGCGGCGATCCGCTCCATCCGCAGAACGTCCCGGACATTTTGAAGCTGGTGAAACGTATTCGCCGCGAGTGCGCCGGAAAAGATATCTGGGTCTGGACGGGTTATAAGCTGGAAGAACTGAATGCTGAGCAGAGAGAAGTGGTGGATCTGATCAACGTGCTGGTCGACGGCAAGTTTGTGCAGGACCTGAAAGATCCTGCGCTGATCTGGCGCGGCAGCAGCAACCAGGTTGTGCATCATTTGCGCTGAACGCTAAAGCCGTTTGCTTGCGGCCTGATACACAGCGGATTTCTCTCGCTTACCAATGGAAATGACAAAAACGATCACCATCGCGTCCCGCACCTGTTAAACCAGGCGGTAACCAGAGGATTTAGCTTTATCTTGTAGCAGTCAGGCAGGTCATGCAGGCAGGCAGATTCATTCCGGGGATTCACTAGTACGCTGGCTAACTTCTTCTTAAACTGGGCTTTCACGGTATCGCCCAGTTTATGCCACTCCTTTAACGCCCTCGGGTCGAATGCCAGTTCATAAGTCATCCAGCCTAACCTTCATTCCTTTTTGCGGATTAGCCAGCCGCTCCCGGACTGTCTGGATCAGTTCATCTTCACTGTCGCTAAGGGTGACCGTTTTCAACGGCATACGCCCCGTCTCCGCAACGTACTGAAACAGTAGCCGGACGGCTTCCGTTGGCGTGATATTGAGTTTTTCCAGCACGGCATAAGCCTCTTTTTTGAGTATGTCATCCAGACGGACGTTCAGCGTGGCCATTATGCTTCCAGTGAAATCGAATATGTAATGCATTTTAGCATTACATTCGCATTACATCGAATTCTGGATAACGCCTCTCAAAACCGACTCAGGCATTCCACGGCCACCGTCTTAAACTCGGCAAAATCGCCGCAGCTACAGAGCCTTGCCATCGCGCGTTCGCGCAGGAAGGTGACGAAAATATCGTAGATCGCCATCGCCTCTTCGTACTCGCTTTTGCTGATGGCGAGCAGGAAAATGACGTGGGCCGTTTCATCGCCCCATTTAATCCCCTTCGGGGCCAGCACGGTATAGACCACGGTTTTTTGCGCCAGCAGCCCCAGGGAGTGCGGCAGCGCAATGCCGTCGCCCAGCATGGTACTGACTATCGCTTCACGCTCGACAACGGAATCGAGAAATTCCGCGCCGACAAAGCCCTCTTCCTCAAGCTGTTCACACAGTTCGTGGAATAACGTTTGCCGATCCACCGGTTGGTCCAGAATACGGAAATGGGCGGCATCAAAATATTTTTCCAGCATCCAGGGCCGCGTGCGGTCCACCAGCACCAGCTTGCCGATCTGTTCCAGCTGATAATCCGTTGGAAAAGGCGCGATCTGCACCACCGGTTTGGCTTTCTCGCTGATGCGCGCGGTGGCGATGACGAAATCCTCGCTGATGCTTTCTGCCAGCTCGTACTCCCGCAGCGTCACCGTGCGGGTGATCTCCACCTGCGGATATTTGCGCTGCATGACCGCTTCGATCATTCGGGCCATTGCATTGCCCGCATCACACACCAGCAGTACCCGCGGCTGGCGCTGATAGCCCACGTTGTAATGCCGCTCCAGCCCGACGCCAATGTGCAGCACCAGAAAACCGATCTCGTTTTCACTGATAACATACGGGGTGTATTTTCCCCATCCCGACACTGCCGCCAGCGTCATGTCCCATGCCATCGGGTAGTGCTGTTTGATGTTGTCCAGCAGCGGGTTGGGGATCATGATTTGATAGCGCACGCGGGTGATCATCGTTTTAATATGCGTCAGCAAATCGGCGTGCAGCTGGGCATCGTTAAGCAGGTTGTAGTTATAGTGCGTGTTGATATAGCGCAGGATGTAATTGACCAGCGCCTCTTCGTCATCGGCGTTAATGGCGCTGGGGGCGATCTCCTGAATCTGACGCGCGGCAATGTGCACGCAGAGCCAGTTCTCTTCAGAGGGTGAAAGCACCTTATCGGCAAGTCGCGCAATCGCCGCCGCAATATCCCGTGCCGCGTCGCGGACATTCTCTTCAACGCCCTCGGCATTAAACTCCGGCAGCGGGAAGCCTTCGCTGATGCGCCGGACCGACACCGCACAGTACAAACGGACAAACAGTTCGCCTTCGTCGGTCAGGCGAATGTGGTGCCGCGTCAGGGTGTCGTGCAACACCGCGACCAGCTGTTCAGGCACGCCCGCATTGAGGGCCACTTCGGTGACCAGCGGGTTCAGGCTGTCCTGTTGGGCCAGCTCCCAGAGTAAATCGGTGAGACAGGCGCGCACGGACATCTCGCTGCCAAACAGCTTCATGCCGTGACGCGGACGTGTCTCAAGCGTCAGGTTATAACGCTGAAACCACTCCCGCACCTCGACCATATCGCTTTGCAACGTCGCCCGGCTGACAAACCACTCGTCCGCGAGATCTTCCAGCTTTAAGGAAAATGCCGAGGTCAGAAAGCGCACCACCAGGTAATGCACCCGCTCCGGCCCGGTTCGCGGGATACGCAGCGCTCTCGGGCGTGAATCCTGCAGCGACTGATAGCGCGCCGCATCGTCGATCTTTAACTGGTAGCCGTTACCCCGGCTCAAAATAAACTGCGCGCCGTGGCTTGCCAGCAGCGCGTTGAGTGCGGTGATATCCGCCCGAACGGTACGTGTAGAGACCGCCAGCCGCTGCGCGAGTTCGTCCTGCGGCAGCGTTTCGTTTTGCAACAGGTCGAAAAGTTGCGCTAAACGTTGGTTCGGAAATCGCACGGGGGTGTCCTCTTAGGGCTTAAGGTGAAATAACCATCTGGGATGGACTGCCGACGGGCGTATAGTCTGGCTCAAAGCTGAGCTTACCGTCCTGCGCCACGCGGAAACGGGTAATGTTGTCGCTGCGCTGATTCATGACGTAAAGCCAGCGCCCCTGTTTATCCAGCGTCAGGGTGCGCGGGTAATCGCCTCGCGTCCAGACATCGTCCTGATGCGTCAGCGTGCCCTCGGCGGTTACGGTAAAGTGCCCGATGCTGTTATGCAAACGGTTAGCCACATACAGTTGTTTGCCATCGGCACTGAGCGCCAGCCCGGCGGCAAAGCTCGTCCCTTTATACCCCTCAGGCAGCGCTGTGATCGTGTTGCCCTCTTTCAGCGTCCCGGTTGCCGAATCCAGCTTGTACCAGGTTAACGTGGAGGCTTCTTCATTAATTAACCATAGCCCCTCACCGTCTGGCGAGAAAACAAAATGGCGCGGTCCGGCTCCTTTTGAAGAGGCGCTGATAAACGGCGGATCGTTCGGGGTCAGCTTGCCGGTTCGATCGTCAAAACGGTACTGGTAAAGACGATCCAGACCCAGATCGGTAGAAAACACGTATTTCCCGCTCGGATCGGCGGCGATCATGTGCGCATGCGGCCCGTTGTGGTCGCTCATGGCAAAACTGCCTTCTGCCGCTGCCGCCGGTTTCGCCGCGCCCGGTTCCCCCTTATCCTGATGGGTATCCGTGGCTTCACCCAGGCTGCCGTCTGCGTTAACGGGCAGAACAGCAATCGACCCGCTGACGTAGTTTGCCACCAGCAGGTGCTGGCCCTTTGGCGTCAGGGAGAGATAAACCGGCCCCGCACCGCCGGACGCCACCTGATTCAGCTCGCTCAGTTCACCGTTATCGCCCACCCGCAATGCCTGCACCACGCCCTGCTCCACTTCGCTTGCCACGTAGAGGGTTTTGCCATCGTGCGAGACGGCCAGCTGCGCGGCGTTTGGCAGCGTGCTCACCAGCGTTTTATTACCGAGCGCGCCGGTTTGCGGATCGACCGTAAAGCGGTACAGGCCTTCGCCGTTGGGGTTGTAGGTGCCGACCCAGGCGTAGTGTGTCTGGGCCATGGCGGCGGTGGCCAGTAAAGAGAGTGAAGCGACAAGCAGGTTACGGGTATGCATGGTGGCTCCTTTGGGTTTGTGCGGTGTGTTTCCCCTCACCCCGGCCCTCTCCCAAAGGGAGAGGGGGTAAAGGTTCCCTCTCCTTTTGGGAGAGGGTTAGGGAGAGGGGCAGTTTTTATTTCACCAGCTTCTTCGTCATCTCCAGCAGCGTGCGCACATCTTCCGGGCGCGTATTGCCGCTGGCTTTATCGATAATCGAACTGTAAATATGCGGAATGATCTTGCTCACGCCCGCGTCCAGAGCAATCTGCAGGATCTCTTCAAAGTTTTCCAGATCGATACCGCCGGTCGGCTCCAGCCAGAAATCGTGACGGGCGCAGGCTTCCGCCACCGCCTGGTATTCGTCACGACACGCCAGACCCCCCATCGGGAAGTATTTGATGGAGCTGCCGCCGAAATCTTTCAGCAGAGCAATCGCGGTGTCAACCGGCACAATGCCGTCCGGCGCCGTACTGCTCAGCGGACCGGTGGAGATTTTCACCATGCCAACGGTGCCGGTCGGCGAGACCAGGCCGTTCACCACGGATTCACGCTGCCCCAGCAGCGCACGGCTGGTTGCCACGCCGGTGAACACCTGGTTGACGTGCTGCGGCTGCACCTGACGGGCGATCTCGCTCACCATCGCGGACTGATTCGGATCGCCTGCGCCCAGGCCCACAGAGAGCGCATTATCGATCAACTGAGCGTAGTCGCGCATATCGGCAACCGCACTGGCGACGTCCGGGTAATTTTTGGAGAGCACGCCCACCAGTACATGGCCTTCCGCCGCCTCGTAAATGGCGCTGGCGTTGGCTTTCGATCCCGCCAGCACGTTCAGGCAGACGCGGTCACGGTAAAAGTTGGGGGTCAGTTTCATGCCTTTTTCTCCTGTCCTAACACTTCACTAATGCGACGGTACACAATATTCAGCTGATCGGCATTCACGCTGCGCACGTCCGCTTCGATAATCCCTTCGTTGGCCTTATAGCCCCGGAAGTAAATGGCATACTCGCCCTGCTTCAGCGCGGCCACCAGGTCGCCGGTGCCCACGCCGGTGATGGCTTCGTCAAACTTGATCTCGGTACGGGCGATGTCGCGCCCGGCGCTGTCCCAGACCACGCGTGCCGTCACGCCGTTCAGGGTGTTGAGCGCATCGATAAACGGCGTCATCTTCGCCACCATCTCTTCGCCGCTCTCTTTGGTCGCCGTCAGGTAGTGTTCGATGGCGCAGGTCAGGCCGAGGATCCCCTCTTTACCCACTTTCATTGCGCGACCAATGCCCGCCGTCTGGCGTTTCACCCACTCAACGTACTGCGTTTTGCCGATCACCAGCCCGCTGGTGGGCCCTTCAATCGCTTTCGCGCCGCTGTAGATCACCAGATCGGCGCCGGAGCGGTAGTAAACGTGCAGATCTTCTTCCGCGGCCGCATCGACGATCAGCGGCAGATCGTGTTTACGCGCGACAACCGCCGCCTGCTCGACGCTGAGCATGCTTTTCTGCACGCAGTGGTGAGATTTGATGTAGAGGATCGCCGCGGTGCGCGGCGTGATGGCCGCCGCCAGCTGATCGGCGGAACATTCGTTCGCGTAGCCCGCTTCCACCAGCTTGCCGCCGCCCAGCGCCACCATGGTGCCGACCGGTGCGCCAAAGTTGACGTTATGGCCTTTCGGCAAGACGATTTCGTTGTTTTCAATCGGGGTGACGTGCAGGTTCTCCAGCAGCCAGTCGCTGTCTTTGACCAGCACCGCCGCCACAGACTGGGCGATACCCGCTGACGCGCAGGAGACCACCGTCGCCCCTTCCACGTCCAGCAGCTTCGCGATGTATTCGCCGGTTTTGTTGACCAGATCCTTCATCTCGAAATAGTGATTCATGCCATCCATCGCCGCCTGCACCACGTCCGGGCGCGGCGTGGAGACACCCAGCGCCGTCATACGGCCTGAGGTGTTGATGACTTGCTTTAAGTGGTACTTCTCATAAATCGAAGGCATGTTCCGTGCTCCCTTGTTCGGTCATGTAGCCCTTGCCCGCGCGGATGGCGGCAAGCGGCACCAGAATATGTTCAGCCTGCAGGCTGTCGTTTTCAGCATCCACCAGCAGCGTTGGCTGGCGTTTTATCGTGAACAGCGTCAGGTCAGCATCGAGGCCGGGCTGAATACGGCCTTTGTGCGTCAGACGCAGGCCGTCGGCGGCGTTCGCGGTGACGCACTCAATCACCTGCGGCAGCGACATGCCGATGGCGAGAAACTTCGACATCACGCTTGCCAGCGACCCGACCGGGCCGTTGAGACGGTTGCGGCAGTAAATATCCGAGCTGATGGTGTGCGGCAGAATGCCCATCGCGATGGCGCGCTTCGCCACCTCAAAGCTAAAGCTCGCGGTACCGTGCCCCACGTCCAGACGGACGCCGCGTTTCAGCGCCGAGGTCACGGAGGCACGCAGTTCGCCGGATGGCGTCAGAATGCGGTTGGGTTTGCCGTTGTAGCAGTGGGTGATGATGTCGCCAGAGCTGAGCAGGTCGGCAATTTCATCGAGATTGGGCGGGTTGTTGCCAATGTGCACCATCAGCGGCAGGTCGCCGTTCTCTTTCTGGATGGCTTTCGCGCGCTCCAGCGGCGTTATGCCGTTTTCGCCCACCACGCTGCTGCTCATGCGCGCTTTCAGTCCCACGATAAAATCCGGGTGGCGCGTAACGGCCTGCTTGACGGCGTCCGCGTCGATGTTGGCCATATTGGCCAGTTCGTTCTGGGCAATCAGCCCCACGCGGGAGATGTTCAGTAGGGCATATACGTCGGTAGAGGCTTTGCGGGTGATTTCATAGAAATCGTCCACGTCATCCGCGCCGGTACTGCCCGCGTCCACCACCGTGGTGACGCCGGTGGCGATGCCCACGCTATCCGGTTCATCGTGATAAATGGGGGAGTTTGGATAGCAGTGAACGTGGGAGTCAATCCAGCCTGCGCTGACGAACACTTCGCCGTTCAACTCAACCGTTTTGCGGGCAGGCGCGTTAATTTCGCCCAGCGCCGTAATTTTCCCGTCCTGAATGGCGATATCGGTCAGGGTATCGTCGGTGAGGCGCGCACGGCGCAGGAGTAAATCAAACATGGGGTTCTCCTGAAAAGACGGGCGCCAGAGCGCCCGCAGGTATCAAAGGGCGACCGGGAACAGCCAGCCCAACAGCATCGCACCGAGGATGGCACCGCCGGTAATCGGCTTCTGCCAGATGTAAAACAGCAGTGCGCCCAGCAGTGAACCCACGCCAATAGGAATGGAGGCCGTCATGGCGCTGAGGATAATCAGCGGCCCCAGGAAGCGGCCAGAAGCGTTACCCGCCCCCATCATCACGTCCGCCCCGTAGGTGGAGTTGCTCTGATTGATGGTGAACTTACGCGCCAGGATGATGACGTAGCCAATTGCCAGGCCAATCACCAGGCCGGTGATCAATGCCGCGATGAAGTTGGTCACCGGGAACATGATGCCTGCGCCCAGCAGCAGTGCCGGAACGCCCAGGCCCACGCCGGTCTGGATCGCCCCGCCGATATCCAGGATCCCCACCAGCGATCCTTCGATAATGCGGGCAAACAGGAAGCTGGCGCCAAATGCCGCCACCGCGCCGTAAACGCCGGTATCCATACCCGCTTTCAGCATCGCCACAAACGCCACTTCGTTAAACGCGCCGATCCCGTAGAGATAGTACATGTGTGTTCCGGCGAAGACGCCGGAGGAGAGCAGGCCAACAAAGATCGGGAACGACCAGTCGGCATACCAAAAACCTTTATTCTGTTCCATGTCGAGGCTCCTGTTATTTACCGCTGAGCGAGTTGTGGATCATGTCGAGCCAGTTCGGCACGGTCAGATGGAAGGATTCGATCATCTTCATGTCGAAACCGCGGAAGAAACCGCTCAGCACAAACAGAGCGACGATAGCCGCCATCATCACTTTGGTGACGTGGTTCCAGCCGCTCTCTTCAACGCCTTTACCAATCAGGATACCCAGCACCAGGCCCGGTACGGCGTTACCCATGATCAGCTGCGCCGCGCCGCCGAAGACAGTGGCCCAGAAGCCCGATTTTTTACCCGCGTCGATGGCCGCCAGCCAGAAGATCACCGGCATCACGGTATTCACCAGCAGGTTGGCCGCAGGAACCAGCACCTTCACGGCGGTGACCTGAAGCGCGGCGGGAACGGAGGAGGCCGTCAGGTTAAGGAAGGTCACGACGAGCATGCCGATCACGCCGCAGGCAATCGCCATTTTGCGTGGATCGTGCAGCGTTTCGCCGACGTTACGGTTTTTGATCATCAGCGCCGCCGCACCCCAGTTCGGGATGATGCGATGGTCTACGTCCTGAGTGAAGGCACCTGCCGCCACCGAGGAGGCCCAGGCGTTAAAGAAGAACCCCAGACCGAATGAGAAGTGGGACGCGGGATCGCCTTCACAGGAGTTCAGTTCCCCCAACGTACGAAATGCGCCCATACCCTGTGTGGTAGGCGCATGAAACATGCGTGCAGCCCCGGCCCCAACGCCGACGCCAACCAGGCCGCCGATGATGAGCGATTTTATTAAAATTATCAGGAACATTAGTCTGCCCTATTAGTAAGAATCAGCGTTGCGTGACGAAATCCACCTGATCGAGATTGATGGCGGTCACGTTGACGGTCACGTCCAGCTCCACGCTGTAGGTGCGTCTTTCCCGGCGCAAAAAGAAGAACAGAAACGCTTCTTTACGCACCGCTTCTTGCGCCTGAACAACCTGCACGTCCTGTGGCTCAATGCGCAGTAAGATGTGGGGTGATGCTTTCATCACCGTGGCCTGAACCTGGTTCAGCGCGTCGGCAAAGGCGCGCGCTTTCGCCTCGCCTTTGCCTTTTACTCTCACCGTGGTGGTGAATTGCTCTTTCATACTACGCGCCGTACTTTTTCAGCCAGGCTTGTACCAGCCGCTCGCCCAGCTCTTCTTTATCCATAAAGCCAAAGCCCAGCACGTTGCAGCCTTCATTGATGGCGGTCACGCCCTCTTCTACCGAACGCATGCCGTATTTGGCCTTGTAGCCATATTTGGTTTGTGCGGTGATAGCCCCCGCGCCGCCGCTACCGCAGAATGAAATGCCGAAGGTGGCATTTTCTGCTTTCATCACGTCGCCCAGCTTCATGTCTGCCGCCACGCCCGGCACAACAACCGCGCGTCCACCTGCTTTTTCCACACCCGCAGCCACTTTCTGACCTTTACCCAGGCGATCGCCAATCACGACTGTAATCTGTTCCATGTAATGCTCCTTAAAGGTTGTCTTTCGCGACTTCGAAGTGAACGGAGAGCAGCCAGGCCTCTTCGTCAGGCAGATTGCCAAACTGTGCGACCACTTCGCGGGCAAGCCGCATTGAATCTGGTGAAATTTCGTCAAACAGGTCTGCTTCGACCTCCGGCAGCGGCTCCCCGGTCACCGACCGGTGCGCCATTGCGCGGACGTGGGAGGTCAGCATTTGCTGCTGCACGTCGTTGGGGATGATGTTGTTGCGGCTAAGCAGGGCATACACCTGCTCCAGCATGGTGGTGGCAAGCGTCTCCGTTTGCGCAGCCTGTTCCCCAACGTCGTTCATTACCGCTCCGTTAATCACTCGTCTTACCCCGTTAATGGCTCTGGGGTAAAACTAACGTTGGGGGGGAATTGTTTGTAGCGAGTTGTTTTCCACTTCAAAGTGGAAAGGAGAGCGGAACCAGTGATCTGTGCCACATAAACCGGGCGAATATATATAAATCACCGGATTTACGTGATGAATGTCACTCATTTGCGTGGCAGAAAGGCAGGGAGACAGGCGTAAAAGTTTACGAGCGGACTCGTGAAAATGTGACGTGGATAAGGTTTTCTTATGGGGATTCGTTACAGTGCGTGCGGGTGCTTGAGACTGACCGTCTCATGCATGGGACGGAAAGTGGAAAGCCCCTACCTGAATTTAAATCAGGGCGGGGCCGTAAACGACACGTCTAGCCACGTGATGTTCGCTGCCTTACCCGCTTTTAAAGCAAGGAGGCATCCATGAAACGACTGAAACCGAGTATCGGTGTTTTGATGATTATTGCACTG
>Ga0268255_10002264_pt1 | contig 10229 bp, 7 predicted proteins | sample AgamicOrMarz_FD_200256 | JGI IMG/M metagenome (GOLD analysis project Ga0268255, IMG submission 200256) | Agave microbial communities from Guanajuato, Mexico - Or.Ma.rz (v2) (version 3) | ecosystem: Host-associated > Plants > Phyllosphere > Phylloplane/Leaf | place: Guanajuato, Mexico | collected...
AATTATCAAGAAAATTAGTGCAGATAATATGTATAGCACCATCGCGTTGTTGTCCGAGCAGCCAAGGGAAGCTGGAACCGAAGGGGAAGTTCGTGCGGTGAAATACATAGAGGGCCAATTTAAGAGCTTGGGATTTGAAACAAAAGTGATCCCTTTCCCAATCTATGATTATCGGACAAACCACGTTTGGGTAAAAAGTGGTGGATCAAATATCGAAGGGGCAGAACCTCGTGCCTTTAGCGGCAGTGTAACCGGGAATGTAACCGCTCCGCTTTTGAATGTTGGGAAAGCGAGGCTTGGGGAAGTTCCGGATGAAGTGGCAGGGAAAATTGCTTTGGTGGAACGTGGGGACATAACGTTTATCGAAAAAGTCCAAAATGTTTTAGATAAAGGTGCTGTTGGGGTACTCATGTACAACAACAGTTCAAATGGTAACAACTTTGGACAAGCTGCTGAGGGTCAAGATATTCCATCTGTAGCGATTACACGGGAACAAGGCCTAGCTTTGGTGGAAAAACTAAAGTCTGGACCGGTTACGGCAACATTAGACGTGGATATCGAAAAAATCGAGAAAACATCTTATGTTGTTGAAGCTAAATTGAAGCCGAACAAGAATAAGGATACCGGCCAAATCGTTACTGTCGGTGCCCACCATGATTCTGTTCATGGAGGACCAGGGGCAAATGATGATGCCTCAGGTGTGTCAGCTGTCCTTGAGTTAGCAAGGATTTTTGCGAAAGCACCAATTGATACAGAGGTTCGATTCCTTACATTTGGATCGGAAGAAAGAGGTTTAGTGGGCTCGTCCTTCTATGCTTCCCAGCTTCCGAAAGATGACGTGGACCGAATGGTTGCACACTTCCAAATGGATATGATCGGCGGCAGAGATGCTGGAGCAGACAACCCAGCGGGCGGCTTAATTATGTATACGATTGACGGTCAAAAGAACCTTGTTACCGATTTGGGAGCAGCAGCAGGAGTAAGGACAATGGGTGTGGCCATTCCTTATGGACAATTAGGCCGAAGCGACCACCAGCCGTTCCATGAATTAGGAATTCCATCGGCATTATTCATCCATTCACCGGTTGAGCCATGGTACCATCAGCCAACAGATACTATAGATAAAATCAGCAAGGAAAAGCTGCAGCAGGCGGCTGAGATTGTTGGTGCGTCTGTTTATCAAATTGCCCGTCCAGAGACTCCGGCATTAGAAAATTCACGTGTTGCAGCAGGAATCGTTGACTACGATTTTGAGGACCGCCCAGTCGATTAAAAAGGCTATTTTCATATACTTGTTGCTTTAGGAGTATTATAAGGGTCGGTTACCAGGGTTACTATGCAATTTTTGCCTATGTTCCTATGAGATGGTGCCGCGAATCCTTTAGGTATACCGGTCTATAAATTTAAACGAAAAATAACGATCAAAGCGGAAAATCAGCCATTCATAAAAAGAAAGAGCTACGCCTGGCCACTTACCACCTGGTCCAGGCGTTTTTTATGTAGCAACACATATAATTTGTCCTTGTGGGGCGGACAAAATCATGAAATGTCTTTTTGTGGTGCCTGACACCATAGTAGACATATTGTGAGATGGTAATTGTAAATTTCTTCTTTTCTTTATCGAAAAACTCTGTAAAATGGAAATTAAGAGTATATTTGATTTGTTTGGAGAGATCTTTATGTCGAAGTTTTTCCCGATTTTTACGAAAGAGAATGAATCGGTGGTTTATAATCCAGATGATTTAATTGATTTATTTCTAGACTGTACAGCGGATGGGATTTGTATAGTCGATATGGAGAATCGGTTTATTCGAATGAACCAAATGTATACGAAAATTTTTGGCTTTACAGAGGACGATTTATTAGGTAAAAAAATTGATGAATTACCTGATCCTGACATAGTGAATCATATTATTGAATCTGTTAAACGTGGTGAAGCCTTTTCCGATATGGTTACGCAACGGTATCATAAAGACGGATCCATTCTTGATATCGCCGTTTCGTATTCTCCTTTTCGAAATCCCTGTGGGGAGATTATTGCTGTAATTGCTATTTTTCGAGATATTACAGAACATATTAATATTGAAAGAGAATTAAACAGAACTCGTGAGTTGTATAAGCTTATTACTGAAAATACCGCGGATATGATCAAGGTCTATTCAAAAGATGGAAAGGTTGTCTATGCATCTCCATCTCATGAAGATGGGATTGGGTATACCCCTGATCAATTAATTGGTAAAAGCGTCTATGATCTGATCATACCAGAAGAAATAGAACATTTTAAAATGGTTTATCAAAGGTTAATAGAAACCAAGGAACCTCAACTAATCCAAATTCAGATGCAAATGGAGAATAAGGAAGTAATATATTCCGAGACCACCATTTCTCCGATTTTTAATGAACGAGGAGAGATTGATTCCTATGTCACGGTTGGCAGAAATATCACGGAAAGGATAAAAAATGATGATGCCCTCCGAAATTTAGACCGTCTTTCAATTATCGGCCAGTTAGCTGCCGGGGTTGCTCATGAGATACGAAATCCTTTAACTTCATTAAAAGGATTTTCAAAGCTTTTGAAGGATACGTCGAACAAAGAAAAACAAGGTGAATATTTATCAATCATCATGAACGAATTAGATCGTATTGATATCATAGTCAATGAATTTATGTCGTTAGCAAAGCCGCAGGCGATTCAATTTGAACAAGAAAGTTTAACTTCAATCTTAGAGAGTACGATTAATATCTTACATCCGCAAGCATTGTTACATAATGTTCAAATTACAAACTATTATCAAAAAGATAACATCTTTTTAATTTGTTGTCCCAATCAATTGAAACAGGTTTTTGTTAATTTTTTAAAAAATGCGATTGAATCTATGCCGTTTGGCGGGAATGTCGATATTCATGTCCAAAGGGTGGAAGACAATCGTGTGCAGATAAGTTTTTCTGATGAAGGAATGGGAATTGACAACGAACTTATGCACTTTTTGGGAACTCCGTTCTACACTACGAAGGACAAAGGAATCGGCCTTGGTCTTACCGTAAGCAATAAAATCATCCAGGAACATAATGGCTCTATGAATATCGAAAGTAAAAGTGGTAAAGGCACGACCGTTAAAGTTGAACTGGATTGTATTTAAATTAGATGATAAAAAAGGGTGTCAGGCACCACATTATTTTGTGATGTCTGATACCCTTATTTTGTGTATCGATTTGCGTAGCTGGAAGCCACAAAGGCGTTCGGTTTGATTTTTGGTTCAACGCCCATGGATTCGATTCTGGTTACCATTTCTTTCACAAACTCACTCGTTTTGTTTCGCTTACCTGCACCAATATCAATGTGTCCCTCCATTGTGAAGGTAGCTCCTTGGTAGATATAGGGAAGGACAAGATTGATCAACTCATTTTTCCTCTCTTCGGTGAACATCGTAACAATTTCCTCTGTTAATGATAGTTCAAGAGATATCCGCTCATGTAAGTGGGTCATTTTTCTGGGGATGACCACCTTCCTTATACACGCCCATACTCCTTTTCCCTTATTCTGAATGACAATTCCGGTAATAAACACAGTCGTAGATCTATGGACTTGAGAATCTGTGCCGACCATTAGTTTGTATTTTCCACTTTGATCTAATTTCATGAATGATACAATCCGTTCAAAAACCTGTTCGAATGTCATCCCATTCTCTTGAAGATTTTGAAACGAATCATGATAAGCTCCGCTTTTTTTCATATTGAAGCACCACATCTTTCCTTTCCATCTGAAAAAGTTTAGTCTCGCCTCTTATTCCTATCTTATGGAAAGTGATATATAGTCGTGCAGCCATTGAAATATTTGCTCTTCTTAGAAATGTATGTAGAAAGTTGAGCAAAAATGCATGAAAGCTGGAAGGTGAGTGGTGTCAGGGAAAGTGAGTAATGGTGTCAGGCACCGTCCGTGGACAAATGGATCGTTTGTCCACCGTGGGAGGACAAATCTATTGAGGAATTGTGTTGTGTGGGGCAGGTAACCTGTTAGCTAGTGGCGAATTTCAGTATACAGGGAATTTTAGATTAGGATGGAATATAGGGGGAGAGCGCTTGGCTTATTCAGAATTGAACATAATTACTGAAACGAATGGGGGTCATGTTAATAATGTGAAACTCATAGATTATTTAGATCAGGCACGAAAGGTTTGGTACCAATATTGTATTTTGCTAGGAGTGGAGGCGGTGGTCGTTCACCTTGGTGCTGATTTTAAAAAGGAAGTATTCAATCATGAAAAGTTGTTGGTCCAGACGGGGCTGGAACGTGTGGGAAATACAAGTTTTACACTCATGCAGTCGATTTTGAAGGACGGGAAAGAACTGGTTATGTCTGCTGAAGTGATTCTTACGACCATTAATCGGGAAACGAGAAGAAAAGTCACTGTTCCAGATGATGTTCGAATGATGCTTAAGATAGATTCTGTGTTGAATGATGAGTACTTATCACAGGTGAATGGAATCAATTAATCCTGTACTGAAAACATGATCCCAAACGAACATCCAAAAAAAGCATTCACCGGACAACTGGACTTCCGGCAAAACCTTTTTTCAAAAAAACAATTATATGCCTAACAATATTTGTGCCAGTCCATCATTAGATAAAGAAAAGGATCTAATATGGATAGGGATGGATGGAGATGGCAAAGAGAAACCGAGGAAAAACAATCAGCTACCTGCCTTCAAACGGGCGCGGAACTTGCCCGATATGTGGAAGAACTAGAATCAAACTACTATATCCACATCAAACAGAAACAAACCAAACCATCAAAGTTTGCAAAAACTGCCGGGATAAATAATCAAAGGTGTCAGGCACCACTCGTGGACATTTGTCCTTTTGGGTTCCTGACACCTTTACTTTTTTAGTGGGCAGGTCTTTCGGGCTATTGTTGAAATAATATAGAGTGTCCGTGTAGGGCGGACAATATGGAGAAAGTGTCTTTTTGTGGTGCCTGACACCGGATTGTTCCTTTTTACCTAATATGGTAATAAATAGGTTTCTTGTTTGGTAATTTGGTAGGATAGAATTATTTCTGTTTTCGTAATAAAATTAGTCAAACATAATAAAAATACATAGAGACTAATAATAATACATAGGCGGAGGATTACGAATGAATAAAAAGAAAACAGTTGCTGGCTTATTGGCCGTGGGCTTACTAACCTCAATTCCATGGACTGTGGGTTTTGCTGAGGGACCAAAATGGACAAACGTTAATGTATACGAAGAACAGAATGGGAGCAAGTTTAATAGTGAAAACTATGACTTTGTTAAATTCTCGCAAATCGGCACGAAGTTAAATGCCATACAAAAGCAGTCTAACAGAGTAAAAGTGGAGGTTCGCGGAACCTCAGCCGATGGCCATCCCCTTTATGTTGTAACAATTGCGGACCCAACTACGCAAGGAAAGTTTGGAAAAATCCAATCCCTAAGAAAACAAATGTTTAAAAATCCTGGGAAGGCGCAAGAGTGGATTGCCAATAATCCGGACTTTAAAGTTCCAATCATGATTAACGGTTCTATTCATGGAACTGAATTTGTAGGTTCCGACGCACTTCTTCAGCTCATCGAACGCTTTGCAACACAGAATGACCAGGAGACCAAAAGTATTTTAGAGAGTAATATTCTTATCTTCAATGTCGTACAAAACCCTGACGGACGGGTAAATGCTACCCGTTTTAATGGAGAGGGAATCGACTTGAATCGTGACTTTATTACCCAGTCACAGCCAGAAACGAAAGAAACGGTTGAACTAATTAAAGAATGGAACCCAATGGTATTCCTTGATACTCACGGATACGTGAGTGGGTATGGTCCAAATTTACAAGGATTAATCGAACCATGTACACCGCCGCATAATCCTAACTATGAGTATGACCTTTATAATAAGTGGGCTTTCAAACAAGCGGAAGCGATGGAAGCATCAATCATGGGAGATAAGGCCAATTACACGGGGAATAGATATCAAAACATGGAAGGTGTTTACGTTCCACAACGAGATGATGCTGCAGGCTGGGATGATTACCCGCCAATATTTACACCAATGTACGCCATGTACCATGGGGCTTACGGTCATACATTAGAGGCGCCGACCAATGATTTAGATGGCGTACGCTGGCAGTATAATGCCATTCTAGGCGCACTAAAATTTGCTACAGAGAATAAACAAGGCATGATCACAGACCAAATCGAAATGTTTAAACGGGGGATTAATTTTGACCATCCATTCCATCAGGATGGATTTTTCCCTAAAGCCTATATCCTGCCAGTCGACGAGAAGGACCCAACGGTAACAAATAAGGCTATTAATCACTTGATCAATAATGATATTGAAGTGGTTCAAGCGTCAAAAGCCTTTACGGCGGATGGAAAAACGTATCCTAAAGGAACCTATCTTATTCAAATGGACCAGGCGAAGGCTGGGTTAGCCAACACGATGCTTTGGGATGGGGAAGACATCTCTGACGATACACCTGCAATGTATGATATTTCGGCATGGAGCCTGCCAGAGCTTTGGGGCTTTGAAGCTAACCCTACACAATCCTCGGTTACGGTTCCGACTACGAAGGTAAACCAAGTTACCGAGCAAGGCTCTGTCTCAGGTAAGGGTCCATTCGTGATTCCAAACAGCTCCGTAAAGGCTGTTAATCTAGCAAACTCATTGCTCCAACAAGGTGTCATTGTCAAGCGTGATGCAGCGGGTAATTTCTACACGGAAGCAGCGGCAAATCAAATTTCAGCAGCTGTGAAGGCATCAGGATTACAAGTTGTATCTACAGCTAAAATACCGGCAGATGCGGTTGATTTATCCAGCTTGAAGGTAGCCATTTTGAAGGATGGCGGTATGGGCAAAGTCCAGTCCCATAGCGGAACAAAGCTAGCCTTGAAACGACTTGGCTTTGAGGTGACAGAAGTGACGCCTGTGGAAGTAGCAGAGAAAGGCCTTGGCGGATTCGATACATTTGTTTACAGTGGCACTGAAAATCTAATTTCTACAAGATTATCGGAAGCAAACAAAGAATTTGGTTTCCAAAGCGCTGGACAGTTCGATATGTTTAAAGCGAATGTTACTGATTTTATAAGCAAGGGTGGAAAATATATTGCAGTGGGCGCAGGTGCATCAAACGCAACAAAAACTCTTGGTCTTACGGACGATGTAATTAATGCTGCTGGATCGAATAGCAATGGAATCGTGAAGGTTAGCTATGAAGGAACCGGTATAACTGCCGGTTATGACCAAGATGACCTTGGTTTTGTGTACCGCCCAGTTTGGTATACCGGCACTGATAATGATGAAGTAGTTGCAAGTCTAGCCAACTCTGATGATTTCTTTATGGCAGGGCATTGGATTAATAGAAAAGCTGATGCAAAGGGTAAAGCAGTAATTGTTAAAGAGAAGGAGAAGGACGTAACATTAATTGGATTAGAAGCAGGCTTCCGTGACCATACGGATTACCTATTCCGACTATTATCCAATGCAATTTTTGAAAAATAAACGTTATTGAAGGGGCCGGATTCAGTGATGAATCCGGCTTTTTCCTATTTATAATAAGTTTAATATTCCGCTTAGGGTAAGGGCCATTCCATTTCTTTGTAATCAAAGGATATTTACAATATTTGTCGAATAAGCTTAACTGAACAGCATCTAGTTTGAAGTAGATTTGCGGGGGATTTTTGAAAAAATAGACGCGAAAAGGGGTGGGATGGTTGAAGAAGCGTATGGTAAAACAGAATGAATTAAATTTTTTAAAGCGGGAACTTAAGTACCTAGAAGATTCAGAGATTCTGCCAGCAGGTAAGGCACTTGAAATAGAAACGATTTACGAGGTACAGAAACTTTCATTTACCAAAACACTATTGTATGTTGGTACGATTTTAATTGGTGCTGGGGTGCTCAGTTTTATCGCAAGCAATTGGGATGAAATAGGAAAAATAGTGAAATTCCTTGTAATCATCACTTTGTTTGTCGCCTGCAATCTCGCGGGATACAAAATGGAAAAAAACTTCCCAAAGACATCGAAAAGTCTTTATTATTTAGGCTGTCTGGTGTTCGGGGCGGGAATTTTCCTTGTTGAGCAAATGTTTCACCTCGGAACATATTCCCAAAATGCCTTTTTATGGTGGTCACTAGGCATATTGCCGTTGGCATGGGTATTACGGGATAAATGGATTTTACTAGCATCCGCCCTTTTTGTCCTCAAATACATGCTTGATGGGCAATATCTTCAAGGAATAAACATCCCGTACTGGACGTTGCTTTGGATTGCAGCAATTTATGCCCTTAATGAAAAAATTGGTTTTTCAAGGGTGACGGGTTTTGTCACTGGATTGTTGTCGCTGGCATTTATCGGGACGATCATTAGTTATATAATCAACCGGTTTGATTATCAAGATTTTAATTTTGTGTACGGACTAATCTATTTGATTATCGGCGTGGCCCTGGTTATTTATAAAGGGAAAATTAGAGACATTTATGTGGTATTAGGATACCTCGTTCATGGTGGGGCCGCGCTATTGTTATCTTTTGAAGATAGCTGGCCGCTCGATTGGATGTATATTCCTTTTTCGATCCTTTACCTGATCTACGTCTTGTATTTAATCAAAAGAGGAAGTCTGCTCAGTATCATTATTCTATGTGTGATGATTTTCCGTTTTTACCTTGATTTATCCTTTGCGTTTTTGCCAAAATCGTTCGTGTTTATCATTGGAGGATTCCTGCTGCTTGGTTTCGGTTTTTATTTTGAAAAGCAAAGAAAAAAAGGGGGGAGTGCGCATGAATAAGCGAGCAAAGCAGCTAGTTTTGGCTTGTTGCGTGCCGGTGCTCATTCTATTAGGCATGTGCGTCAAGCCCCTTTATACCTTGATAACAGGGGAAGATATGATTCTCCAAACGAAACCACTCGACCCATCCGACGTATTTAGAGGCGATTATGTGACCCTTCGATATGAAGCTGAAGAGGTCCCAATAAAATTGGTGGAGCCATCAATAATCACAAGATTACAGGAACGAGGTGGAGAGTTTGAAGTGTTTGTTCTGATGCAGAAAAAGGAAGGTGTCCACACGCCCGTTAAAGTCACCCTTTCGAAACCAGAAAAGGGAAAATACCTCAACGGAACGATAAGCTACATCGATAAAAACAACCAAGGCCAAGAAACTGCTTTTATTAGCTATGATTTGGATAACTACTACCTGGAGGACAACACAGGCACAAAATGGGAAAAAGCCTCTGCAAAAGGAGAAATACTAGCGAAACTAAAAGTAAACAACGGCTACGCCATCCTGACCGATATTACAACCAAGTAAAAGTGGGTGTCAGGCACTACTCGTGGACAAATGTCCTTTTTAGGTGCCTGACACCTTTTGCTACCTGTTCATGCAAAATTGTTACAAGAACGATGTAAACACAAGTTTTAGAAAATAGACAAGTGTTTGTGGGGTGAGGGTATGAGTGAATCACAACCGATTATTTGTATTGGCGGAGCTAACATCGATCGGAAATTGTATGTAAAGGATAAGGCCCAGTTTGGAACTTCCAACCCTGTTCAATCTGCTCTAAGTGTAGGAGGGGTTGCACGAAATATCGCTGAAAATTTAGGACGACTAGATCTTGAAGTGATCCTGTTAACTGCCAGCGGGACAGATAGTGATTGGTCGTTTATTACAGAAGGCTCTTCATTGTATATGAACCTAGATTACGTGTCACAAATTCCAGGAATGGCGACGGGATCATATTCTGCCGTACTTGACCCCGAAGGAGAGTTAATAATTGCGCTCGCAGATATGGATGTGTATGAGGAGATTACACCTGAATTACTACGTAAACAGGACGTTTTATTAAAACAGGCCAAATGTATCATTGCAGATCTGAACTGTCCAAAGGGTACCCTTCAATTTATCTGCGATTTTGCCAAAAGTCATCAACGGCCACTAGCATTGATTCCTGTTTCATCACCAAAAATGAACAGACTGCCAGATGATTTAAAGGGGGTAACCTGGTTAATAACCAACCGCGATGAGTCGGAAATGTTTTTGAAAGGGAAAATGAATACGGATCAGGAATGGAAGGATGCCCTAAAGAAGTGGCTTTCGCTTGGGATAGCGAATGTCGTTATTACGAATGGAAAGAAAGGGGCTATGATTGGAAACAAAGAAGAAGGAATTTTTCATTTTCCGTCAATAGAAACAAAAGATATTGTGGACGTGACT
>Ga0268255_10002265_pt1 | contig 10223 bp, 10 predicted proteins | sample AgamicOrMarz_FD_200256 | JGI IMG/M metagenome (GOLD analysis project Ga0268255, IMG submission 200256) | Agave microbial communities from Guanajuato, Mexico - Or.Ma.rz (v2) (version 3) | ecosystem: Host-associated > Plants > Phyllosphere > Phylloplane/Leaf | place: Guanajuato, Mexico...
GCTATCGAAGCGGTGGTCGACCGGATTGGTTCCGATTTTCACGAGTTGTCTGGTCGCGCAAAAGATATGGGCTCCGCCGCTGTGCTTCTGGCCATTATTACTGCGGTTATCACCTGGGGCACGCTTCTTTGGTCACATTTCCGATAAGCCTCGAGAAATAATTAAGTCCCTGGTTTTTTGTGCACTTTTTGATTCCAAATTCGCCTTTAACTGTATATACTCACAGCATAACTGTATATACACCCAGGGGGCGGAATGAAAGCGTTAACGACCAGGCAGCAAGAGGTGTTTGATCTCATTAGGGATCACATCGGCCAGACGGGTATGCCACCTACGCGTGCGGAAATCGCACAGCGACTGGGCTTCCGTTCTCCAAATGCGGCTGAAGAACATCTTAAGGCCCTGGCGCGTAAAGGCGCGATTGAAATCGTGTCTGGGGCGTCGCGTGGTATTCGTCTTCTCGTTGAAGAAGAGACGGGGATCCCGCTGATAGGGCGTGTTGCGGCAGGTGAACCCCTGCTGGCACAACAGCATATTGAAGGGCATTATCAGGTTGACCCTGGCATGTTCAAACCCAGCGCTGATTTCTTACTGCGCGTTAGCGGTATGTCCATGAAAGACATCGGAATTCTGGACGGCGATTTGCTGGCCGTGCATAAAACTCAGGATGTTCATAACGGACAGGTTGTGGTTGCGCGTATTGACGATGAAGTGACGGTCAAGCGCCTGAAAAAACAGGGCAACTCTGTTCAGCTGCTTCCGGAAAATAGCGACTTTTCCCCGATTGTGGTCGACCTGCGCGAACAGAGCTTCTCCATTGAAGGGCTGGCCGTGGGCGTCATTCGCAACGGTGAATGGCTGTAATCTCTTCCTGACAGGTTGCGGTACGTCCGCAACCTGACTCTCTTTATTTCTGCTCCGGACATTTCTCATGTCTCTGCTGACACCTTCAGACAAGGCATTGTGGCGTCTTGCTCTCCCAATGATTTTCTCCAATATTACCGTCCCTCTGTTAGGGCTGGTGGATACGGCTGTCATTGGCCATCTTGATTCCCCCATTTATCTTGGTGGCGTGGCGATTGGCGCAACGGCAACCAGCTTCCTTTTTATGCTGCTGCTCTTCTTGCGCATGAGCACGACGGGGCTTACGGCACAGGCTTTTGGCGCGAAAGATCCTTTACGTCTGGCGCGTGCGCTGGTGCAACCCCTGATTTTAGCGCTGGGTGCCGGGCTGTTGATTGTGCTGCTGCGCGCCCCGCTGATTAATTTGGCTTTGCATATCGTTGGAGGCAGCGACGCGGTGCTCGAACAGGCTCGCCGCTTTCTGGACATCCGCTGGCTGAGCGCCCCCGCCTCTCTGGCAAACCTCGTCCTGTTAGGCTGGCTATTGGGCGTTCAGTACGCTCGCGCACCGGTGATTCTGCTGGTTGTCGGCAACCTTCTGAATATCGTCCTCGATCTGTGGCTGGTGATGGGGCTGCACATGAACGTGCAGGGCGCCGCGCTGGCAACGGTCGTGGCAGAATACGGCACCTTTTTCTTAGGTTTGTGGATGGTGAAACGTGTGCTGGTCATGCGTGGGATAACCGTCACTGTCCTGAAAAACGCCTGGCGTGGGCAGGTTCGCAAGCTGCTGGCGCTGAATCGCGACATTATGCTGCGCTCTCTGCTGCTGCAACTCTGTTTTGGCGCATTGACCGTTTTCGGGGCACGCTTAGGCCCTGAAATCGTTGCCGTGAACGCGGTGTTGATGACGCTGTTAACCTTTACCGCCTACGCGCTGGATGGTTTTGCCTATGCCGTTGAGGCCCACTCCGGCCAGGCGTATGGCGCAAATCAGGCGGGGCAGCTGCAGGGCGTCTGGCACGCAGCCTGTCGCCAGTCCGGCCTGGTCGCGCTGGCATTTGCGCTGATCTACGCCCTGTTTGGCAGCAACATTGTCGCGATGCTCACCTCTCTACCAGAGCTGCGCGCACTGGCAAGCCACTACATCGGCTGGCAGATTATCCTGCCGGTTGTCGGAGTCTGGTGTTACCTGCTGGATGGCATGTTTATTGGCGCAACGCGCGGGGCGGAAATGCGCAACAGCATGGCGGTTGCGGCGGCGGGCTTTGCGCTAACGTTGCTTACGCTTCCTTATCTGGGCAACCATGGCTTATGGCTGGCTCTGGCCGTATTTCTTGCTTTACGCGGGCTGTCGCTGGCGCTGGTCTGGCGTCGTCACTGGCGAAATAACACCTGGTTTACGTAGCGGTCTCGTTTGCGCAAATGGTTAAAGATTCTGAATAACGAAACAGGTTCCCGATCCTCATCTACAATTATTATCACGTCCAGCATGAAATGAACGTTACGGACGAGACGAATTTACGTGATACCTGAACGATGAGGATATGATTATGAATAAAGACGAAGTCGGCGGTAACTGGAAGCAGTTCAAAGGTAAAGCGAAAGAACAGTGGGGTAAGCTGACTGACGATGACATGACGGTCATCGAAGGGAAACGCGATCAGCTGGTCGGTAAAATTCAGGAACGTTACGGATACCAGAAAGATCAGGCCGAGAAAGAAGTCGGCGAATGGGAAACGCGTAACGACTATCGCTGGTAAGCGATATTTTCCCGACATGACTACCCAACGTACAAGGACGTACAGCTAAGAGGGCGGCGATAAGCCGCCCATTTTTTTAGCGCGGTTTTTTCTTTACCAGAATCGAGTGATCGTGCTGACACTCTCCCTGATGAGAACACGCTTCCACTTCCACACAGTTGGAACACAAGCCATGCGCTTCAATCACATTATGGCGAAGAGCAAAGCCCATTTTGGCTGCCAGCGTGTGAAGAATATCTTCTACTCCCTCTGCCCCTTTCTCCTTCACCGAACCACAGCGATCGCAAATAAACATGGCGGACGTGTGCGTAGGCTGATCAAAAAGATGGCACAGCACATAGCTGTTCGTTGATTCCACCTTGTGAACAAAACCCTGCTCAAGCAGAAAATCCAGCGCCCGATACACCGTGGGGGGTTTGGCCTGAGGCTCGCTCTCGCGCAGGAGATCGAGCAGGTCATAGGCGCTGATGGCATTTTGTTGCAGGCTCATCAGACGCAGAACTTCAAGGCGCTGCGGAGTCAGGCGCACATTGCGTTGCGCACAGAGCTTTTCAGCTTGCGCGAGCAGCTCCTGCGTAGTGGTCTTATCCATTAAGCACCTCAAATAATAATTGGCTGTAAGCCCCCACTTTATCATGTTCTGCTAAAAACGCCGAGATCCGACGCCATGTGCTATACATGACGCAACGCACTTATGGGCAATAACATCATGAAAAGACCTGAATGCATAAAACACTGGCGCGATGTCGAGGGCGCGGATGATTCAACCTATCCAGACAGCGACGAGCTTTTTTCCATCGGCGCGCCGTTAGCGCGCAGGCTGGGGCTCGGGCGTCTCGGTATCCATCATGAACGGCTGCCGCCAGGGCGGCGCACCTCGTATCCCCATGCGGAAAGTGACGAAGAAGAGTTCATCTACGTGTTAGAAGGGCATCCGGAGGCGTGGATTAACGGCTATTTATGGAAACTGGAACCGGGCGACAGCGTGGGCTTTCCGGCCGGGACCGGGCTGTGTCACACCTTTATTAATAATACCGACGAAGAGGTGCGCTTGCTGGTAGTGGGGGAGGCCAACAAGAAACAGAACCGCATCTACTACCCGCTCAACCCGGCGTACGCCGCCAGTCGTCAGGACCGCTGGGTGGATCATCCGCCGCAATTTTTTGGCCCACACGATGGAAAACCTGGGCGAAAATAACATCCTCTTCTATAAATATTGAGGGCCATCACAGAATACAACAGGCCAACCGGAAGATTTAACTTAGGGAAATAGCAGGTCTTTTTGTACTTATTCACAGCAATAGTTCGCTCCTGTTTGGGTGATAACTGACAGGGGGTTATTTAATAACAGACTATAAGATGAGAATACTGTGAAAAAACATTTTAAATTTTCGGTGGTTAGCATTGCTGTCTCTCTGTTTATGGCAAATCAGGCGGGAGCAGCCAATACCTGGACGGAATCGCGTAGTGATGCAATGGGCGGCACGGGTGTGGCGTCAGGCAGCTACGGCAGTGGGGCGTTAATTAACCCCGCATTGCTGGCGAAGGCGAAACCTGACGACGATGTGACCGTCATTCTGCCTGCCGTCGGCGCGCAAATTACGGATAAAGACAATCTTCAGGATGAAATCGATAAGATCAACGATAAAATCAATCGCTATCAGGATGTGATTGATAACCTCACGCCCGGCCAAATCATTACCAATCCTTTAGGATCGATCAATCAGTTTCAGGGCGCGGCAAAGGATCTGGCCGATGAGCTGGATTTCCTGAAAGGAAAAACCGCACGTGCGACAGCAGGCGCTGGTCTTGCCGTCTCGATTCCTAATGATGTGCTCTCCGTCGCTTTCATGGCTAAAGGCTATGCGCACGGGCGCGTGAGCTCGTCTATCGATCAGCGGGATATCGACTATCTTCGCGGCATCCAGCGAAGCGACGTAGTCGCAGCGGGCGTCGCGCTGGATGCGGCGATCAACGGAACCGACCAGATTACCAAAAACCTAAACTCCACGGCGTCTGGCCGCGCGGCAATTGTGTCTGACTATGGTATTGCTGTGGCTCGTCAGTTTGAGCTGGGTGGCGTCCCGGTCTCGGTCGGTGTAACGCCAAAACTGCAAAAAACCTGGGTCTATAACTACACCACGTCTATTTATGACTACGACAGCAATAAATGGAACGACAGCCGTTACCGTACCGACGACACCGGCTTTAACGTGGATGCGGGTATTGCCGCAGACTTCGGGGAGCACTGGACCGTTGGCGTGAGCGGGCAGAACCTGATGTCGCGTGATATCGACACTAAAGATGTCCGTATCCGCAACGGTCGAACCGGTGAGGTGGTGAGCTATAAAGATACATACCAGATTCGCCCTCTGGTGACCGCCGGGGCGGCCTGGCATAACGATCTTGTCACCCTGACGGCGGATGGCGATCTGACGGAAACCAAAGGATTCAAAAGCGAAGATACCTCCCAGTACGTTGGCGTGGGCGCCGAGGTCACACCGCTCAGCTGGCTGGCCGTTCGCGCCGGTTATCGTGCTGATGTAAAGGGGAATGACAGCAACGTCTTCACCGGCGGTGTCGGTTTTGCACCCTTTAATACCGTGCATGTCGACCTGATGGGCCTGTATGGCGAGGACGAAACCTGGGGGGCGGGCGCACAGTTAAGCGTCACCTTCTAAGCAAAACCGGAGGCCATGCGCCTCCGGCTTTTCTTATGCTATAGTAGCGCCCCTTTTCCAGCAGATGCTTAAAACTTCGCCATGTCGTCAGAATCTCAGTCAACTTTCCCTGCACATCGTTTTTCCATCGCGCCGATGCTCGACTGGACGGACAGACACTGCCGCTACTTCCTGCGCCAGCTCTCCCGCCATACGCTGCTCTACACCGAAATGGTGACGACCGGGGCGATCATTCACGGTAAAGGCGACTATCTGGCCTACAGCGAAGAAGAACATCCTGTCGCCTTGCAGCTGGGTGGCAGCGATCCGGCGGCACTCGCCCACTGTGCGAAACTGGCCGAAGCGCGTGGCTACGACGAGATAAACCTTAACGTAGGCTGCCCTTCCGATCGCGTACAAAATGGCATGTTCGGCGCGTGTCTGATGGGCAATGCGCAGCTTGTGGCGGACGGGATCAAAGCCATGCGTGACGTGGTGTCTATTCCCGTGACGGTCAAAACCCGTATCGGCATCGATGACCAGGACAGCTACGAGTTCCTGTGTGATTTTATCGATACGGTAGCCGGAAAAGGCGAGTGCGAGATGTTCATCATCCACGCTCGTAAAGCCTGGCTTTCTGGATTAAGCCCAAAAGAAAACCGTGAAATCCCGCCGCTGGATTACCCGCGCGTATACCAGTTAAAGCGCGATTTCCCGCACCTGACGATGTCGATCAATGGCGGCATTAAATCCCTCGATGAGGCCAAAGCGCACCTGGAGCATATGGATGGCGTGATGGTCGGACGCGAGGCGTACCAGAATCCCGGCATTCTGAGCACCGTCGATCGTGAAATCTTTGGCGTTAACGGCGCGGATAGCGATCCTGTCGCCGTGGTGCGCGCAATGTATCCCTATATTGAACGTGAACTCAGTCAGGGTACCTATCTGGGGCATATCTCCCGGCACATGCTCGGCCTTTTCCAGGGGATCCCTGGCGCACGTCAGTGGCGTCGCTACCTGAGTGAAAATGCCCATAAACCCGGCGCGGACATCAATGTGCTTGAGCATGCGCTGCGTCTGGTCGCTGATAAACGATAAATTTCACTTAATTTTCGTCAATTTCACCAGGGCCTGTCAGATATGACAGGCCTTTTTTGTCCTTTTTCAATGAGTTAAAATTGGCATGATTCTTGTAATAGCCTTTACATCATTCGGGTATTACGTGGGAGAGAACCATGCTTGAACTACTTTTTGTATTAGGATTTTTTGTCATGCTGATGGTTACGGGTGTCTCACTGCTGGGCATTATGATCGCAATGGTGGTGGCAACCGTGGTGATGTTCATTGGCGGGCTCTTTGCCCTGACGATTAAGCTGCTGCCGTGGTTGCTGCTGGCGATTGCGGTTGTGTGGGTTATTCGGGCGATTAAATCACCAAAAATCCCGACTTATCAGCGCAATAAGCGATTCCGTTACTAAGGTATTGAGGGGTTCGTCACATACCTGCAACTTTTCCGGCAGCATTGCTTAGAACAGAATAGGATTTACTTATTGAATCTGTCACTATGACTGCCGCTAAAGAATTCATCGAGCTGTACCCTACATACAGCCGAACTAAAAAAAGAAAGGGCTTCCCCACGGGAAGCCCAATTTCTTTTTTAGGGTCAGGGAATAAGCAGGCTCGATCCTTCCGTTGCCCGGCTCTCCAGCACTTCGTGCGCACGCCGTGCCTCTCGTAACGGATACTTTTGGGCGTCGGCCACATCCACCTTAATGACTCCGCTTGCAATCAACGAGAACAGCTCATTGCTGGCTTCCTCCAGCTCTTCACGCGTGGTGATATAGCCTTGCAGGGAAGGGCGCGTGACGTACAGCGAGCCTTTCTGATTGAGGATGCCGAGATTCACACCGGTCACGGCGCCTGAGGCGTTGCCAAAGCTCACCATCAGGCCACGGCGCTGCAAACAGTCGAGCGAGGCTTCCCAGGTATCTTTCCCTACCGAGTCATACACCACGCGCAATTTCTTGCCGCCAGTGATCTCTTTGACCCGCTCGGCAATGCTCTCTTCACGATAATTAATCACCTGCCAGGCGCCTGCCTGTTGCGCCCGCTGGGCTTTTTGCGCGCTCCCCACGGTGCCAATCAGTTTTGCTCCCAGTGCTTTCGCCCACTGGCAGGCAATCAGCCCCACGCCGCCCGCGGCCGCGTGAAACAGGAATGGCTCGTCCGGTTTAATTTCGTAAGTTTTACGCAGCAGATAAAAGACGGTCAGCCCTTTCAGAAAGGAAGCAGCGGCCTGCTCAAACGAGATCGCATTGGGCAGCAGGGCGGCTTTGTCGGCCGGAACGTTGTGAACGGAACTGTAAGCGCCCAGCGCCGACTGCGCATACACCACCCGATCGCCTTCTTTAATATGCTTCACGGCGCTGCCGACCTTCACCACCACGCCTGCGGCTTCGGTTCCTAATCCGCTCGGCATCGAGGGAGGCGGATACAGGCCGCCGCGAATATAGGTGTCGATGTAATTAATACCGATGGCTTTATTTTCCACCTGGATTTCGGTTTCGCCAGGCGCCGCGGGGGTAAACTCAACCGCATTAAGTACCTCGGGACCGCCATGCTTGTGAAATTCAATACGCGTTGCCATGCTTCCTCCATAAGAAAATGTGGTAATCTTTCGACCCACTCTTTATCTCGGTAACTCCATTCACTATGGCAGGAAACAAACCCTTCAACAAACAGACTGAACCTCGCGAACGTGATTATCAGGTCGCCGGGTTAAAAGTCCCGCCGCACTCGATTGAAGCGGAACAGTCGGTGTTGGGCGGTTTAATGCTGGACAACGAGCGTTGGGACGATGTTGCCGAACGCGTGGTGTCCGAGGACTTTTATACCCGTCCGCATCGCCATATTTTCACTGAAATGGCACGCCTTCAGGAGTCGGGCAGTCCGATTGACCTGATCACGCTGGCAGAATCCCTTGAGCGTCTTGGCCAGCTGGACAGCGTTGGTGGCTTCGCCTATCTGGCTGAGCTCTCTAAAAATACGCCAAGTGCGGCGAACATCAGTGCCTATGCGGATATCGTGCGCGAGCGCGCCGTTGTCCGTGAGATGATCGCGGTCGCTAACGAGATCGCCGAAGCGGGCTTTGATCCCCAGGGCCGCACCAGCGAAGATCTTCTCGACCTGGCTGAATCACGCGTCTTTAAAATTGCGGAAAGCCGCGCCAATAAAGACGAAGGGCCTAAAAATATTGCGGATGTGCTCGACTCGACCATTGCGCGTATTGAACAGCTCTTCCAGCAACCGCACGACGGCGTAACGGGGGTGAATACCGGTTATGACGATCTGAACAAAAAAACCGCGGGCCTGCAGCCGTCCGACCTGATTATCGTTGCGGCGCGTCCGTCGATGGGTAAAACCACGTTTGCGATGAACCTCGTCGAAAATGCGGCAATGTTGCAGGATAAACCGGTTTTAATCTTCAGTCTTGAGATGCCCTCCGATCAGATTATGATGCGTTCTCTGGCATCCCTGTCGCGCGTGGACCAGACCCGCATTCGTACCGGTCAGCTAGACGATGAAGACTGGGCGCGTATCTCCGGCACTATGGGCATTTTGCTGGAAAAACGTAATATCTATATCGACGATTCCTCTGGCCTGACGCCGACGGAAGTGCGTTCCCGCGCGCGGCGTATTGCCCGCGAACACGGTGGCATCGGTCTTATCATGATCGACTACCTTCAGCTGATGCGTGTACCTTCGCTGTCGGATAACCGTACCCTGGAAATTGCCGAAATTTCGCGCTCGCTCAAGGCGCTGGCGAAAGAGTTGCAGGTGCCCGTCGTGGCCCTTTCGCAGCTTAACCGCTCGCTGGAACAGCGCGCTGATAAGCGCCCTGTTAACTCCGACTTACGTGAATCAGGCTCCATCGAGCAGGACGCCGACTTAATCATGTTCATCTACCGTGATGAGGTGTATCACGAAAATAGCGACATGAAAGGGATCGCCGAAATCATTATTGGTAAGCAGCGTAACGGTCCTATCGGGACGGTACGTCTGACCTTTAACGGGCAATGGTCGCGCTTTGATAACTACGCGGGCCCTCAGTACGATGATGAGTAATTTCTAAGGAATTCAACATGCAAGCGGCAACTGTCGTCATTAACCGCCGCGCTCTGCGACACAATTTGCAACGTCTGCGTGAACTGGCGCCTGCCAGCAAGCTCGTTGCAGTCGTGAAAGCGAACGCTTATGGACACGGTCTACTTGAGACTGCGCGAACGCTCCCGGATGCCGACGCTTTTGGCGTTGCCCGACTCGACGAAGCCCTGCGACTTCGTGCGGGCGGCATCACGCAACCCATACTGCTGCTTGAAGGCTTCTTTGAAGCCAGCGATCTGCCGACGATTGCTTGCCAGCATCTCCATACCTCCGTACATAACGAAGAGCAGCTGGCAGCCCTGGAAACCGCCGACCTGAGCGAGCCGGTCACTGTCTGGATGAAGCTCGACACGGGTATGCATCGTCTTGGCGTGCGTCCTGAACAGGCTGAGGCGTTTTATCAGCGTCTTTCCCGGTGCCGCAACGTGCGTCAGCCGGTGAATATTGTCAGCCACTTTGCCCGTGCCGATGAGCCTGAGTGTGGCGCTACCGAGCAGCAGCTGGATATTTTTAATACCTTCTGCGAAGGGAAGCCGGGGATGCGTTCTATCGCCGCTTCCGGTGGGATTTTGCTGTGGCCACAATCGCATTTCGACTGGGCGCGTCCGGGCATTATCCTGTACGGCGTCTCGCCATTAGAAAACAAACCCTGGGGCCCGGATTTCGGCTTCCAGCCCGTGATGTCGTTGGTCTCTAACCTGATTGCCGTCCGTCCACACATGGCGGGCGAGCCTGTAGGATACGGCGGAACATGGACCAGTGAACGAGATACCCGGCTGGGCGTGGTCGCAAT
>Ga0268255_10002268_pt1 | contig 10211 bp, 9 predicted proteins | sample AgamicOrMarz_FD_200256 | JGI IMG/M metagenome (GOLD analysis project Ga0268255, IMG submission 200256) | Agave microbial communities from Guanajuato, Mexico - Or.Ma.rz (v2) (version 3) | ecosystem: Host-associated > Plants > Phyllosphere > Phylloplane/Leaf | place: Guanajuato, Mexico | collected...
AATGGCAAGAAGATTTAGGGGCGTAGCTCAGTTGGTAGAGCACCGGTCTCCAAAACCGGGTGTCGCGAGTTCGAGTCTCTCCGCCCCTGCCATATATAATCCTTTGCTTCGGCAAAGGATTTTTTTTGCCTAAAAAACGGCATAGCGACCCCTCTTCAGAAGAAGCTGCCCGCGTCCTTGCAGGCTTTCGCATTAATCCATAATATTGATTTTCAACAGATCTTTTATCTGTGATTGCTTATCACTGTTTTGCAGCCAAATTGCATACAGCGGCCTTGAAAGGGTCGTGGAGTCAGTGACGGTATGCAGCCCCGCCTTATTATCCGCCCAGCGAGTCGGTAACCAGGTGCAACCTTTCAGTAACGCTAGCTGCTGACAGGCGATTTCCGCCGAGCTCGTCGTCAACTGCGGAACATCATCGCTGGCAATTAACCCTGCCTCATGTTGCTGGAAATCGGGTCCCCACTCCAGGCGAAGATAGTTGAGATCGGCCTTCATGAGAGAAGGCTCGGAGGCATAAAGTGCCAGACCAAACTGTCCTACAATCTGGCTGCTAAATTCATCCATCTTGGGGGCTTCTGTCGTGATCAGGAGATCCAGCTGGCGTTCATGAAGTTGCTTAACCAGCGACTGCCGTTGCGCAATTCTGGCCTCAAACTGCAGGTGATTATGCGAGCGATACAGCCGGGTAAGCCACTGGCTGAGCATGCATTCCCACAGCGATGCGCTGGCACCAATAGAAAATTCATTGTGCCTTGAGGTATGTGCCACCTCTTTGCGCGCGGCCTGCCAGGTGCTCATCAATGTCTCCGCATACGGGAGAAGTTTTTCACCGGCAGGCGTAAGGCGAATATTGTTGCGGTGGCGAGTAAAAAGGTTCACACCCAGTTGATTTTCCAGCTGTCGAATACGAAAACTGACGGCTGACTGCGTCAGGTAAAGGGCTTCAGCTGCTCGCCCAAAGTGGCGTGTTCTGCTCACTTCAAGGAAAGTTTTTAGCAATTCCGTATCCACATCTTTCTCCGCAAAATTATTTGTCGTTATGATTTAAATGTTTTGTTTTACACTCTGTCAAGCGTAACTAATACTCCGCGCCATAAATAGCTCGGCCAAAGAATTAGGAGCGTGTAGGATGGCGGAAAGCTTTACGACGACTAATCGTTTTTTCGACAATAAACATTATCCGCGCGGGTTCTCTCGTCACGGCGATTTCACCATCAAAGAAGCTCAACTGCTTGAGCGCCATGGTTATGCCTTTAACGAGCTGGATCTGGGTAAACGTGAACCTTCAACCGAAGACGAAAAACAGTTTGTCTCTGTTTGCCGTGGTGAGCGTGAGCCGGAGTCTGAAGCAGAACGTGTGTGGATCAAGTACATGGCGCGCATTAAGCGTCCAAAGCGCTTCCATACGCTGTCTGGCGGTAAGCCGCAGATGGAAGGTGCAGAAGACTACACCGAGTCTGACGACTAAGATGATGAGAAGGGGCTACGGCCCCTTTTTTTATCCCAGCAGTTTTTGCAGATGCAGTAGCAAACGATCGATAGCCCGATAGCTCAATGCTTCCTGCAGATGTTTCCTCTCAATATCATCACACCCCTCCACGTCAGCAAGGGTTCTGGCCACCTTCAATAAGCGTTGCCATGCACGTATGGAAAGACCAAACCGCGTTAACGTCTCTTCCAGCCAGACAGCATCCTCCGTATTGAGAGAACAGAACTGACGTATCCCCGCATTATCCAGCCGTGCATTAAGCCTGTTTTGGCGAGCAAACTGCCGCGCCTGGGCAGCCATCACGCGTTCGCGTACGCTTGCCGAACATTCGCCTTTGCTGCTCGTCTGCCTGAGCAGACCGGGCGGTGGCAGAGGGATCTCCAGCGATAAATCGAAACGGTCAAGGAACGGGCCTGATAGCTTCCCCAGATAGCGCAGCGTCTGTTCTGGCGTACAGCGGTTATGATTGCCCTGATAGTGCCCGGTAGGGCTGGGGTTCATCGCTGCGACGAGCTGAAACTGGGCGGGATAGCTAATTTTGGCTCGCGTCCGTGAGATATGGATCTCCCCGGATTCAATGGGCTCTCGCAGCGCATCCAACACGCGACGCTCAAATTCTGGCAGTTCATCGAGAAACAGGATCCCGTTATGCGCCAGCGAGATCTCACCCGGGCCGGGAATTGACCCTCCACCGACCATCGCAGTGAGTGAAGCGCTATGGTGCGGGGAGCGAAAAGGGCGACGCCGCCACTGTTTATGCAGGGACGTTGAACTGATAAGACTGTATATGGCCGCGCTTTCCAGTGCTTCCTGGTTATTGAGCGGGGGAAGCAAACCGCTCAGCCTGCTCGCCAGCATGGTTTTACCCGTGCCGGGTGGGCCAATCAGTAAAAGGTTGTGCCCGCCTGCGGCCGTCACCTCTAAAGCACGCTTCCCTTGCTCCTGCCCCATAATCTCGCTGAGATCCTCCTGTGCATCAGGCAATACCGCGTCGCTCTCCTCCGGTTCGGACAGTTCGTGCCGGCCTTCAAGATACGCGCATACCTCTTGTAAATGCCCGGCGATGAGACACCCCTTCTCCGCGATAAGACTCACTTCTGATGCATTTTCATTGGCAACAATGATTTGCCGCCCTGCGCGTATGGCTTCCAGCGCCCCGGAGATGGCTCCGGGAACGCCTCTTAGCGAGCCCGTGAGCGCCAGTTCACCAATGAACTCATACGAACCTAACCTGGTCGTCTTAAGCTGCTCAGAGGCTGCGAGAAGCGCTATAGCGATAGGTAAATCATATCTTCCCCCCTCTTTGGGAAGATCGGCAGGTGCAAGGTTGATGGTGATCTTTTTCGCCGGGAAGGCATAACCGCTATTTATAATCGCACTGCGAACCCGATCCCTGGCCTCTTTAACCGTTGTTTCAGGTAACCCGACCAGCGTGAGTCCCGGCAGCCCATTGCTCAAATGGACCTCCACGGAAATAAGCGGCGCCTTCACTCCCAGAGCCGCTCGCGTAAAAACAACTGACAGTGACATAAACACTACCTCCTGGCGTGACTATCCCAGCAGCGTTCTTACCTTTTAAGTGCTATTTCGTTACTTTACGGCGCGTATTCCTGACTTTTTGCCACACGTTCAGAATGTTACATCCTGGTGGAACTTGCGTCGCAAAAAGAGAACGTCCCTCGTTTTGACGAGTGATGAGAAGTAGAAAAAATGAAAAATCTTCATTTTCTTTTTTTGTTATATAAAACAACGATTTTTAGAAATATGATTCGCTGGCTAACCAAATCAGCCATAAATAAATCTTGTGTTAGATTCAAAAACTGTGATACCTCTTTAGGTATTCCTTCGAACAAGATGCAAAAAGAACTGAAAATGACAGCCCTTCTACGAGTGATTAGCCTGGTCGTGATTAGCGTGGTGGTGATTATTATCCCACCGTGCGGGGCTGCACTTGGACGAGGAAAGGCTTAAGAATCAAGCCTTAACGAACTAAGACCCCCGCACCGAAAGGTCCGGGGGTTTTTTTATGACTTAAAAACGTAAACGAGGAGCAGAGAATGACGACTAGCACAAAATTCTGTTTCTCCAGATTTATGACGGGGAACTAACTATGAATGGGGCACAATGGGTTGTACATGCGTTGCGCGCGCAGGGTGTGGAAACCGTATTCGGTTATCCGGGTGGCGCAATTATGCCGATTTACGATGCACTGTATGACGGCGGCGTGGAACACCTGTTGTGCCGACACGAGCAGGGTGCAGCGATGGCAGCCATTGGTTACGCTCGTGCCACGGGCAAAACCGGTGTCTGCATGGCCACTTCAGGCCCGGGCGCAACTAACCTTATCACCGGCCTGGCTGACGCATTGCTGGATTCCGTTCCCGTTGTCGCTATCACCGGGCAGGTGGCATCTCCGTTCATCGGTACCGATGCTTTCCAGGAAGTCGACGTCCTCGGTTTATCGCTGGCCTGCACCAAACACAGCTTCCTCGTCCAGTCTCTGGAAGAGCTGCCGCGCGTAATGGCAGAAGCGTTCGAAGTGGCAAGCTCAGGTCGTCCTGGCCCGGTTCTGGTCGATATCCCGAAAGATATCCAGGTGGCGCCTGGCGATCTGGAACCGCACTTCTCTACCGTGGAAAGCGACAACGCGTTTCCGGATGCGGAAGTTGAAGAGGCCCGCCTGATGCTGGCACAGGCGAAACAGCCGATGCTGTACGTCGGCGGTGGCGTAGGCATGGCGCAGGCCGTCCCCGCGCTGCGCGAATTTATCGCAACAACGCAGATGCCAGCGACCTGCACGCTGAAAGGTCTGGGCGCGGTAGAGGCTGACTACCCGTACTATCTGGGCATGCTGGGGATGCACGGCACTAAAGCGGCAAACCTGGCGGTGCAGGAGTGCGATTTGCTCATCGCCGTCGGTGCCCGTTTTGACGACCGCGTCACCGGCAAGCTGAATACCTTTGCGCCGAATGCTAACGTCATCCATATGGATATCGACCCGGCGGAGATGAACAAGCTGCGTCAGGCGCACGTCGCGCTGCAGGGCGATCTCAACGCGCTGTTACCCGCGCTGCAGCAGCCGCTGGACATTAACGCGTGGCGTCAGCACGCCGCGGATATGCGCACTGAACACGCCTGGCGTTACGACCATCCTGGCGACGCCATCTACGCGCCGCTGCTGCTGAAGCAGCTGTCCGACCGTAAACCGGCTGACAGTGTCGTCACCACCGACGTAGGCCAGCACCAGATGTGGTCCGCGCAGCACATGACCTACACCCGTCCGGAAAACTTCATCACCTCCAGCGGCCTGGGCACCATGGGCTTCGGTCTGCCAGCAGCCGTTGGCGCGCAGGTCGCCCGCCCGAACGATACCGTTATCTGTATCTCGGGTGACGGCTCCTTCATGATGAACGTTCAGGAGCTCGGCACCGTTAAGCGTAAGCAGTTACCGCTGAAAATCGTGCTGCTCGATAACCAGCGTTTGGGCATGGTTCGCCAGTGGCAGCAGCTCTTCTTCCAGGAGCGCTACAGCGAAACGACCCTGACCGATAACCCCGATTTCCTCACCCTGGCCAGCGCCTTTGGCATCCCTGGCCAGCACATCACCCGCAAAGACCAGGTTGAAGCGGCGCTCGATACCATGCTGAACAGCGATGGACCATACCTGCTGCATGTCTCAATCGACGAACTTGAGAACGTCTGGCCGTTGGTACCGCCCGGTGCCAGTAACTCACAAATGATGGAGAAATTATCATGATGCAGCATCAGGTCGCCGTACAGGCTCGCTTTAACCCGGAAACCTTAGAACGCGTTTTGCGCGTGGTGCGCCATCGTGGTTTTCAGATTTGCTCTATGAATATGGAGACGGCCACTGACGCCCAAAACATCAGTATCGAATTAACCGTTGCCAGCCCGCGGTCGGTCGACTTACTGTTTAGTCAATTATCAAAGCTGGTAGACGTTGCCCATGTTGCCATCTGCCAGAGCACAACCACATCACAACAAATCCGCGCTTGAGCGTGACAGGACGAAAAAATGACGACAAAAAAAGCTGATTACATTTGGTTCAACGGTGAGATGGTTCGCTGGGAGGACGCGAAGGTCCACGTGATGTCCCACGCGCTGCACTACGGTACCTCCGTGTTTGAAGGCATCCGCTGCTACGATTCTCACAAAGGGCCAGTGGTGTTCCGCCATCGCGAACACATGCAGCGTCTGCATGACTCAGCCAAAATTTATCGTTTCCCGGTTTCCCAGAGCGTTGACGAGCTGATGGAAGCCTGCCGCGACGTGATCCGTAAGAACAACCTGACCAGCGCCTACATTCGTCCGCTGGTCTTCGTGGGCGACGTGGGCATGGGCGTGAACCCGCCAGCCGGATATAACACCGATGTGATCATTGCTGCGTTCCCGTGGGGTGCCTACCTGGGCGCTGAAGCGCTGGAGCAGGGGATCGATGCAATGGTTTCTTCCTGGAACCGCGTTGCGCCAAACACCATTCCGACCGCCGCGAAAGCGGGCGGTAACTATCTTTCCTCGCTGCTGGTTGGCAGCGAAGCGCGCCGCCACGGCTATCAGGAAGGTATCGCGCTGGACGTGAATGGCTATATCTCCGAAGGCGCGGGCGAAAACCTGTTTGAAGTAAAAGACGGCATTCTGTTCACCCCTCCGTTCACCTCTTCCGCGCTGCCGGGCATTACCCGCGACGCCATCATCAAGCTGGCGAAAGACCTCGGTATCGAAGTGCGCGAGCAGGTGCTGTCCCGTGAATCTCTGTACCTGGCCGATGAAGTGTTCATGTCCGGTACCGCGGCTGAAATCACGCCGGTGCGCAGCGTAGACGGTATCCAGGTGGGCGAAGGCCGCTGTGGCCCGGTCACCAAACGCATTCAGCAAGCCTTCTTTGGCCTCTTCACCGGCGAAACAGAAGATAAATACGGCTGGTTGGATCAGGTTAATCACTAAGCATAAATTTGGGACGGCACGCACCGTCCCATTTAATAGTCAGACGGGAGTAAATAAAGCATGCCTAAGTATCGTTCCGCCACCACCACCCACGGCCGTAATATGGCGGGAGCCCGCGCGCTGTGGCGCGCCACCGGGATGACCGACGCCGATTTCGGTAAGCCGATTATCGCCGTAGTGAACTCCTTCACCCAGTTCGTTCCGGGCCACGTGCACCTGCGCGATCTCGGTAAACTGGTTGCCGAGCAAATCGAAGCCTCCGGCGGCGTGGCGAAAGAGTTCAACACCATTGCGGTGGATGACGGTATCGCGATGGGTCACGGGGGCATGCTCTATTCACTGCCGTCGCGCGAGCTGATCGCGGATTCGGTGGAGTACATGGTTAACGCCCACTGCGCCGATGCGATGGTCTGTATCTCCAACTGCGATAAAATCACCCCGGGGATGCTGATGGCCTCCCTGCGCCTGAACATCCCGGTGATCTTCGTCTCCGGTGGCCCTATGGAAGCGGGGAAAACCAAGCTCTCCGACAAAATCATCAAGCTCGATCTGGTCGATGCGATGATCCAGGGCGCCGACCCGAAAGTCTCTGACGAGCAAAGCGACCAGGTTGAGCGCTCCGCGTGTCCGACCTGCGGCTCCTGTTCCGGTATGTTCACGGCCAACTCCATGAACTGTCTGACCGAAGCGCTGGGCCTGTCTCAGCCGGGCAACGGTTCGCTGCTGGCGACCCACGCCGACCGTAAGCAGCTGTTCCTCAACGCCGGCAAACGCATCGTTGAGCTGACCAAGCGCTACTACGAGCAGGACGATGCCAGCGCGCTGCCGCGCAACATCGCCAGTAAAGCCGCGTTTGAGAACGCGATGACGCTGGATATCGCCATGGGCGGTTCCACCAACACCGTTCTGCACCTGCTGGCCGCGGCTCAGGAAGCGGAAATTGATTTCACCATGACGGATATCGACCAGCTGTCCCGCAAAGTGCCGCAGCTGTGTAAAGTGGCACCAAGCACCCCTAAATATCATATGGAAGACGTTCACCGTGCCGGTGGCGTGCTGGGGATCCTGGGCGAGCTTGATCGTGCCGGACTGTTGAACCGTGAAGTGAAAAATATTCTCGGCCTGACGTTGCCGCAAACGCTGGATCAGTACGATGTAATGCTCACCAACGATGAGTCAGTAAAAAGCATGTTCCGCGCCGGTCCTGCGGGCATTCGTACCACTCAGGCGTTCTCGCAGGACTGCCGCTGGGACACGCTGGACGATGACCGCGCTGAAGGCTGTATCCGCTCGCTGGAGCACGCCTACAGCAAAGACGGCGGCCTGGCCGTGCTGTACGGCAACTTCGCGGAAAACGGCTGCATCGTGAAAACCGCGGGCGTGGACGACAGCATCCTGAAATTCACCGGCCCGGCAAAAGTGTACGAAAGCCAGGACGATGCCGTTGAAGCCATCCTCGGCGGCAAAGTGGTGGCAGGCGACGTGGTTGTCATTCGCTACGAAGGGCCGAAAGGCGGTCCGGGCATGCAGGAGATGCTCTACCCAACCACCTTCCTGAAATCCATGGGCCTCGGTAAAGCCTGTGCGCTGATCACCGACGGGCGTTTCTCCGGCGGGACCTCGGGCCTCTCTATCGGGCACGTGTCGCCGGAAGCGGCAAGCGGCGGCAACATCGCGATCATCGAAGATGGCGACCTGATCGAAATCGATATTCCGAATCGCGGCATCCAGCTGAAGCTGAGCGACCAGGAAATTGCGGCCCGTCGCGAAGCGCAGGATGCGCGCGGCGACAAAGCCTGGACGCCGAAAGATCGCCAGCGTGAAGTCTCCTTCGCCCTGCGCGCGTACGCGACCCTTGCCACCAGTGCGGATAAAGGCGCGGTGCGCGATAAATCTAAACTTGGGGGCTAATGATGGCCGAGTCACAACCCTTATCCGCCGCCCCCGAGGGGGCGGAATATCTCAGAGCGGTGCTGCGCGCGCCGGTCTATGAAGCCGTGCAGGTCACCCCCCTGCAGAAAATGGAAAAACTTTCGTCGCGCCTCGACAACGTGATTCTGGTGAAGCGCGAAGACCGTCAGCCGGTGCACAGCTTTAAGCTGCGCGGCGCCTACGCGATGATGGCCGGGCTGACCGACGAGCAGAAAGCGCGCGGCGTCATTACCGCCTCGGCGGGCAACCACGCGCAGGGCGTGGCGTTCTCGTCTGCCCGCTTAGGGCTGAAGGCGCTGATCGTGATGCCCGTCGCCACGGCGGATATCAAAGTCGACGCGGTGCGCGGTTTTGGCGGCGAAGTACTGCTCCACGGCGCTAACTTTGACGAAGCAAAAGCCAAAGCGATTGAGCTGGCGCAGCAGCAGGGTTTCACCTGGGTGCCGCCGTTCGATCACCCGATGGTGATTGCCGGGCAGGGCACGCTGGCGCTTGAGCTGCTGCAGCAGGATGCCCACCTGGACCGCGTGTTTGTGCCGGTCGGCGGCGGCGGCCTGGCTGCGGGCGTGGCGGTGCTGATCAAACAGCTGATGCCGCAGATTAAAGTGATTGCCGTTGAAGCGGAAGACTCAGCCTGCCTGAAGGCGGCGCTGGATGCCGGTCATCCGGTGGATCTGCCGCGCGTCGGGCTGTTTGCCGAAGGCGTGGCGGTGAAGCGCATTGGGGATGAAACCTTCCGTCTTTGCCAGGAGTATCTCGACGACATCATCACCGTCGACAGCGACGCCATCTGCGCGGCGATGAAAGATCTGTTCGAGGATGTGCGCGCGGTGGCGGAGCCGTCCGGCGCGCTGGCGCTGGCGGGGATGAAAAAATACATCGCGCAGCACAACATTCGCGGCGAGCGTCTGGCGCACGTGCTGTCTGGTGCGAACGTGAACTTCCACGGCCTGCGCTACGTTTCGGAGCGCTGCGAGCTGGGCGAACAGCGTGAAGCGCTGCTGGCGGTGACCATCCCGGAAGAGAAGGGCAGCTTCCTGAAGTTCTGCCAGCTGCTGGGCGGACGTTCGGTAACGGAGTTCAACTACCGCTTTGCCGATGCCAAAGATGCCTGCATTTTTGTTGGTGTGCGCCTGAGCCGCGGCTTAGAAGAACGTAAAGAGATCCTCCACCTGCTCCATGAAGGTGGCTACAGCGTGGTCGATCTCTCTGACGATGAAATGGCGAAGCTGCACGTGCGCTACATGGTCGGCGGGCGTCCGTCGAAGCCGCTGCAGGAGCGCCTGTTCAGCTTTGAGTTCCCGGAATCGCCGGGCGCGCTGCTCAAGTTCCTGCATACTCTTGGAACGCACTGGAACATTTCCCTGTTCCACTACCGCAGCCACGGCACTGACTACGGCCGCGTGCTGGCGGCGTTCGAACTGGGCGAGCACGAGCCGGATTTCGAAACGCGGCTGAACGAGCTGGGCTATGAGTGTCACGACGAAACCTACAACCCGGCGTTCAGGTTCTTCCTCGCGGGTTAAGGCTTGAGCTGCGTGTAGGCCGGGTAAGCGCAGCGCCACCCGGCTTTAGTGGTTCGGCAATATCTTCCAGAACGCATCAATAAGCGGCTCATGCAGCCGCTTTTTTTGTGCACAAACGCCAAGCTCAAACGGCGTTTTCTCGTCGCTGCGCTCTAAAATCATCACGCGGTTGCGCACCGGCTCCGGGCTGTTCTCCAGCACCACTTCCGGCAGGAGCGCCACGCCGCAGCCCAGCGCCACCATCGACACCATCGCCTCATGGCCGCCGACCGTTGCATAAATCGACGGGTTGCTGA
>Ga0268255_10002269_pt1 | contig 10211 bp, 11 predicted proteins | sample AgamicOrMarz_FD_200256 | JGI IMG/M metagenome (GOLD analysis project Ga0268255, IMG submission 200256) | Agave microbial communities from Guanajuato, Mexico - Or.Ma.rz (v2) (version 3) | ecosystem: Host-associated > Plants > Phyllosphere > Phylloplane/Leaf | place: Guanajuato, Mexico...
TATAATTCTTATTTGATGATCTAATTAATATTTATTGTTAATATGTTTGAGCAGTTTTATAGTTATCAACAAATTCCAGTAAATGTTTATTCTTAAGAAGTTAAAAATATTTAAGAGCTAATTTTAAAAAAAAAGTTCAAAATTATTATATACTTTGATGTTAGACCTTAATTGACCTATAAAATGATTAATCTAAGTAAAGGATATTAAATTAGGTTTTTAGTGTAATCATTCTTTTGAAGAATAAGTTGATTGGAATGGAGGGGTGCTCGACTCCTATGGGATAAGCGGGAAGGCTGAGACCCCGCAGGCGGCGCCGAGGAGGCGAAAGAATCTCGCCCCATGGAAAGCGAGCATCCCGTAATGGAAATCAATATCACTCTCCTTTACGAAAATTTGAATGATAAATTGACAAGATTATTTTTCAACAGCGTGAATATCATTTACCTATTTTTATAAAAAAGGTAGGAGTATAACAAAACAAATAGAATAATAACTTATAAGGAATATAAAGTCTCATGGAGGGTAAATAATGAAAATTGCTTTTCTAATCATTGATATGCAAAAAATATTTTTAGAGGATAAAAAAGAATCGTTGAATGTCGAAGGTGCATGTGAATATATAAACTTTGTTGCTGACCGTATCCGATCAAAAAATCACTTAGTTATACATGTTCAAGATATCGAAGGTGCAGATGAAATAAATTCAGAATTAATTTCTTTCATCCCAGAAATTAAAGTTGAAGAACAAGATATTTGTCTTTCAAAAGAACATTCAAATGCATTTTGGAATACTGAATTAGAGCAGATTTTGAAAGGTAATAACGTTGAGTTAGTTATAATAGCTGGATTTGCAGCAGAACATTGTGTTCTATTTACTTATAATGGAGCTAGCGAAAGGGGCTTTAAACCAGTCTTATTGCAAAATGGAATACTAAGCACAAAAAGTGATGTAATAACTCAAACCTATCGCGATCGAAACATTATTTCATACAATGTTGTCCCATACATTATTTAGTATAAAAATAGATTGATAACAGAATAAACAAAGAAACCACAAGGTAAAATTAATGATCTTGTGGTTTTAATTTTATCTTTTGGAAAATTAGACAACCTTCCTCATATTCTTCTAATGGATACGGATTAATTCATAAATATCAGAGTCAAATCGAACTCTTGTATGCTTGGATTCAATTCGTTCAATTTCTTCTATTTCTTCTCGTATCTCTCCAAACCACCAAAATTTGATTTCAGTTAAAAAATTAGTAAGCATTGTATTCCCCCTAGTTTGAATAATGCCTTAACACTATTAGATTATAAAACCATTTTTTAAAGCCAAGATTAATCTGATGTAAAGGTTAGCAAAGTTTTTATGAAGGGATAGAAGATGTATCAAATTGCTTAATTAAATAAATGAATCTACTAATTTCCAACTGTTTTAGAATTAATTTTAAATAAAGTTGAATTTATTTAAAGGAAAATTATGGTTGGATGTAGAATACTAATCTATACCTCAAAGATTTATCCTTTATGAATAAATCCCAAAAAGGAGTTGGTAGGCATGTCTAAATTTAGATTAATTCCTTACAAGCTGGAAGAAGTTAAAGGTAGTACAAATGAAGTACCACCTGGAGTTCGTTTAATTGAAGCTAAATCTATTTGGGACAAAGGGTGTCAAGGGGAAGACGTGGTTGTAGCAGTTATTGATACTGGTTGTCAGACTGACCACCCTGAATTACAAGAGCGAATTATTGGTGGATATAATTTTACTGAAGATTACGGTGGGGATCCTAACGTATTCTTAGATAATAACGGTCATGGAACACATGTATGTGGAACGATTGCAGCTTCTGAAAATGGAGAAGGGGTTGTAGGAGTTGCTCCAAAAGCTAGACTTCTCGTTTTAAAAGTACTCTCTGGCGCTGGGGAAGGAAGCATTGAATCAATTGTTCAAGCGATTGATTATGCGACGAATTGGAAAGGCTCGAATGGAGAAACTGTGCGAGTGATTTCAATGTCACTAGGTGGTCCAGAGGATGATTCTTCGTTGCATGAAGCGATTCAAAGAGCGGTTGAACAAAATATAGCCGTTGTATGTGCAGCTGGTAACGAAGGTGATGGAGATGGCTCAACCAATGAATATAGCTATCCAGGTGCTTACGATGAAGTTATAGAAGTAGGTTCTGTAAGTCTTCAAAAACGATTATCAAATTTTAGTAATACAAATAACGAAATTGATTTAGTTGCGCCGGGAGAAAAGATTCTTTCGACTTATCCGACAAATCAATATGCTGTTCTTTCTGGTACATCAATGGCAACACCTCATGTATCAGGGGCAATTGCATTATTAATTCAACAGTATGAGTCTGAAAATAATGAGAAAATCACTGAACCAGATTTGTTCGAACTGCTGATAAGTCATACAGTACCAATCGGATACAGTACGTTTGAGGAAGGCCATGGACTTTTAAATCTAGGCGTAAATATACCCTCAAAATCTCCGAATGTAATAAAATAATAGGTAAGGTCCCGGGTAGTGATGGTAGACTATTCGGGACTTTTTTGGTGAGTAGAAAAAAGGAAATTAATAGAGGTGAAAGGAATGTTTAAAAATCAACTAACTGAACTTTTAAAGATAGAATATCCAATTATTCAAGCTCCGATGGCTGGAGGTACCACAACCTCAGATTTTGTAGCTGAAGTATCAAATTGTGGGGCTTTAGGTACAATCGGAGCAGGTTATATGACTCCATCACAAATACGTGAACAAATTAGAGAAATAAAAAAGTTAACAAATAAAAGCTTCGGAATTAATTTATTTGTCCCAAATGATTTTATAGTAAATGAAAATGAAATTTCAAAATCCAGTGAATTATTACAACCTTTCAATGAAGAATTAAATATAAAACAAAATGATCGCATACTAGTTCAAAATATTAATTCTTTTAATGAAACATTTCACGAACAAATAAAAGTGATAATTGAAGAAGGTGTTCCGATTTGTTCATTTACGTTCGGTTTACCTTCAAAAGAAATGATAAAAGAGTTAAAGCTTCATAATATTATTTTGATTGGAACAGCAACTACTGTAAATGAAGCAATTGAAATTGAGAAATCCGGAATGGATCTAATTGTCGTACAAGGTAGTGAAGCAGGTGGACATCGAGGTAATTTTTTAAACAAAAATGAGGAAAGTTTAATTGGATTAATGTCTCTAATACCCCAAGTAGTTGATCAGGTTAGTATTCCAGTAATTGCAGCAGGTGGAATTATGGACGGAAGAGGCTTAATGGCGTCCCTTTGTTTAGGGGCGAAAGCTGTTCAAATGGGTACAGCTTTTCTAACCTGTAATGAAAGTGGGGCACATGAAGTACATAAAAATGCTATTCTAAATTCTACAGAGGACCAGTTAGTTTTGACCCGTGCATTTTCTGGAAAATGGGCAAGAGGAATCGAAAATAAATTTATTACGGAAATGAGAAAATACGAGGCTGATTTACCAGAGTTTCCTGTACAAAATTCGATTACACAGACGATTAGAAAAGCGTCCTCCGTACAAAATAATAAAGAGTTTATGTCACTTTGGTCGGGACAAAGTCCTAGATTAGCTAAAAAGGAATCCGTAGAAAACGTAGTAAATGAAATAATGGATGAAGCTAAAAAACTAATTCAAAGTATAGAAAAGAATTGAGTTAAATGCTATGAAAATTAGTTGGTACTAGTTTAGTTTAGGAGGCTTTATGAATTATTGTGAAGTTATGAGAGAAAAGATTGGTAATGCTCCTTTAATTATTGTTCGTCCAAGCGTTGCTATCCTAAATTCTGTAGGTGAAATCTTACTTTATCAAAACGGTCGAGGCAATTGGGGTATACCAGGTGGGATTTTACAATTACATGAATCGGTTGAGGAATGTATTAAACGCACTGTTCTTGAAGATATAGGTCTTAAATTAAATTCATTATCATTAATAGGTGTATATTCCGGTGCAGAATTAATAAATAAAGTTGAGGGAAGCGGAGATGAATATCATACAGTAGCAATTGGTTATATTTGTACAGATTTCGAAAATGAAATTTGTCCAGATCAAAATCAGTTAATTAAAGCGCAATTCTTTCAGTTAAGTCAATTGCCTAAGGATATTGATCCTTTTATAAAAAGTCAGTTGAAAAAATTAAAATTTTAGCCAAGTAAAAAAGGTTCTAATAGGTTTTTTTCGAAGAACCTATATTTAGAACCTTTTTTGTATTTTTTATCAGTTACTTTAAAAGCATACGATCAATATACGATTTTATTGCTTCAATATTACCAGATACTTGTTCTTCTCTTAGTTCATCTTTTTTTATTTTATCTAATGATTTTTCTAAAATCGTTTTTGCTTCCGACTGAGGGATTACAACCACTCCATCTGCATCACCGACAATGATATCACCTGGGTTAACTGATGTACCTCCACATGATATTGGAATATTAATATCACCTACCCCAATTTTTCCACTTGCAGCTACGGTAGTTCCTTTACAGAATACTGGGAAGTTTAATTTTTTAATACCGCTTATATCCCGGATTACCCCATCAACAACTATTGCACTAACACCCATTGTTTGTGCCATTCCAACAACAAAGTCTCCTGCAATTGCCCGGTATCGATCCCCTTTTGCATCGATTACGATGACATCGCCTGGATTTGCTTCACGAATTGCCTTTAAAACAGCTAAGTTATCGCCAACAGGGATTTTAACAGTCAATGCTCTTCCAGCAAATCTATATTCTTCTTTTAAAGGCTTTATTGACGGATCCATATTATTCAGTCCATCCATTACGTCTGAAATACAAGTTGTTGGTATATTTTTAAATTGATTAATAATAGAAATCACTCCTTTATAAATCATTTATTTAAAGAAATTATATAAATAATATGTTCTCGTGAGAATTTCGAAAAAATTATTAAGCCTAATAAAAAATAATTATTGATTTAAGAAAGGTTGCAATAGATTAATATCGAATAAAATAAGTTGATAATAAAAATTAGTGAAATCTTAAAACATCTTGTAAATAAAGATCTCTGATTGAAGTGTAAATCAAGTTACTTTCAAAAAAAGTTTAAGAAGACAATAAACATTAAGTATCACTACATTATTAATATTTTGCATTAGTCTATCTTTAGACCAGTCCTATTTAAATTAAGAGTAAGCCTAATAATGTAACATGAATGACTTCATTATTTAATAGATAGATTTATCCTTGTATAGTAACATTTAATTAAGGAGTTGAGGTGCTTGAGAAACAAAACTAAATACGTTTATTTAACACATAAGGTTCAAATAGAATCCACTGAAAAACTGGAAAAGCTATCCCAACTTACAGGGAAAACTAGTGCAGAATTAATCGAAAAAATGATAGAAGAAATGTATGATCTACATATAAATTCAAAGGAAAATGAAGAAGTTATTAATGAAGTTCTTAACGATGAAAATTTATTTGAAGAAACTACAGATCAAGAAATAAGGGATGCAGAGTTAAGATGGCGAAACTCAAAACAAGGTATTAAAGATTTTAGTCAAAGAATGGAAGATTGGAAGAAAGAAGAAAAAAGGAAAAATGCTGAGAAAGCAAAAGAATATAAAAAGAAAATAGTTGATTGGGCTAGAGTCTGGGAAGAGTATTTAAGAAATTACTCTACTTCAATCAAGAAAAATAAAAAACATAATTTCAAGTATTTCAATCCGAATGATAGTGCTGAAGTTTGGAAGAAACAGATGAGAGAATATACAAAGCTTTGGCACCCTGATTATGCACCAGACCATGGGAATCCTCAAAAGTTTGGTGAAATGAAAGCTGAATATGATATTTTAAAGGGTAGAATTCCAACTGAAGAATATAGTTTATAAATTTATCGGTAATACATATAAAGATTCAAATAGATGCTTTCTATTTGTAAAAATAGTAAAAAGTAGTGGAGCTAATATCGTTCCACTACTCACTTGACCTACTGTATTTAATCTTCTTTTGCACTATCCTCAGCAATTACTCTTAGTTCTTGATAAAAAAGGTCATGATTACATTCTGGATTTTCAGCTTGTTTATACTTGTCTACAATTTCAAGTAACTCACCAGTATCACCTTTTGCATTGATAATTTCTAATAGTTGATTCATATCGTCAGTATATTCATCTTCTTTTTTCATTATAGACCCTCCATTCACATTTAGATGTTAATTATTATTCGCTAGCTTTATGAAAAAAATAGATCGTTTTTTGAAATATATAGACATCTAATGAAAGATTGAAGCTAGAAATTCATACAAACCCCACCATTTTAATAAAGTGTTGTTCTTGGCATTTCATACTTTTTTAAATTAATATTAAAATTTGAATTTTATAGCGGAATAGTATAATTTGGATATAAATTATGATTACGAAAATACTATTGAATAACTAGATACTGGAATAGGAGTATTCAAATCTTAATCATAAATGATTGAAAAATGGTGGGGGATTAAATATGAACTTTAACTTTAATGAAGAACATAATAGAAAAAATACAAATAGTACAAAGTGGGACTCAGTTGATCGAGTATTTGGATGTACGGATGTACTACCTTTATGGGTTGCCGATATGGATTTTGCTTGTGCACCCGGGATTGTAGAGGCTATAACGAAACGAGCACAACATCCTATTTATGGTTATGGACATATACCTGAAGAATTTTTTGAATCAGCAATGAATTGGGCTAGTAAACGTTTTAATACATCGATTAAAAGAGAATGGTTAACAAATGTACCTGGAGTGGTTCCAGCATTAAATTTAGCCATTGATGCTTTCACAAAACCTGGTGATGAAATCATCATTCAGCCACCAGTTTACTTTCCATTTTTCAGTACAATTAAAAATAATGGAAGAAACATCGTTGAAAATTCTTTAATTGAAGAAGATGGCTATTATTATATGGATTTAGAAGATCTAGAAAATAAAATTACTTCAAAAACTAAAATGATTATTCTATGTAGCCCGGCAAATCCTGTTGGAAGAGTCTGGACGAAAGAGGAATTATCAGGTTTATTTGAAATATGTAAAAAGAATAAAATTGTTGTAATAGCAGATGAAATTCATGCTGATTTAGTCTACGAGAAAGGTAGTCACATACCTTTTTATTCATTAAGTGAAGATGCAGCAAATATGAGTATTACATTTATGTCGCCAAGCAAAACATTCAATATTGCAGGTTTATTTTCGTCACTTGCTGTTATTCCAAATCAAGATTTATTTACGGAGTTTTCTCATGCAATTGCTCGTGCTAGTTTAGAAAACTTAAATATTTTTGGAATTGAGGCAGTAATAGCAGCTTATAACGAAGGTGAAAAATGGCTTGATGAATTATTGATTTATTTAAAAGGGAACGCGGAGTTTATACATAATTATTTAAAAACAAATATTCCAGAAGTAAAAATGAGAGTTACAGAAGCGACGTACTTAGGGTGGCTTGATTTTAGAGGCTTAGGGCTAAGAGGTGACCAATTAAACGAATTTATGATTAACGATGCTAAATTAGGTTTAAATGAAGGTCGCGGTTTTGGAATAAATGGGGATGGTTTTATGAGATTGAATTACGCTTGTACACGTAAAACATTAGAAGAAGCCATGACACGATTAGAGAAAGCTGTAAAAGCTAGTAAGAAATAGAGAAGGAGATGGCATTATGACGTTAAAAATAACACCATGTATTGTTATGAGTGGGAATGCTAAAGAAGCGGTACATTTTTATGAAAAAGAACTTGAAGCAGAGGTTCTTAATATACAAACATACGGTGAAATGCCACTACCTTGTCCAGAAGCATTAAAAAATAGTGTTGCAAATGCAATTTTAAAAATCGGAGAAAGTGACCTTATGTTATTCGATGCGCCGATTCAATCGAATCCGATTATGGACAAAGATTTTCAACAAAATACACCTAATTATGAACATAAAAAAGTAGAAGTCACGATAAATCTTTCAATCGATAGTGTAGAAAAAACAAAGCGCATTTTTAATTCATTACAACAAGATGGACATGTTATTGCCCCGTTAGAAGCAGTACCATTTAGTCCCGCATTCGGAACAGTTACTGACAAGTTCGGCGTTACATTTATATTAATAACTCAAAAGTAAAAATACACATAATTTATTAGTTTGAAAGCAAAAAATGGGGAGATTAGATGGATAAAATAAATGTTGAATTAGTAAAACAATTAATTAATGAACAATTTCCAATTTGGTCTCAATTAGAAATAAAGCCTGTAGAATTAAGTGGCAACGATAATAGAACGTTCCATTTAGGGGATAAGATGAGTGTAAGATTACCAAGCGCAGAATGCTACGTTCCTCAAGTTGAAAAAGAGCAAAAATGGTTACCCATTTTAGCGAATAAACTAAGTTTACCAGTTTCAAAACCACTAGCCAAAGGAAGTCCTAGTAAATACTTTCCTTGGCCATGGACAATCAACGAATGGATTGCTGGAGAATCTTTAAATAAAGAAAATATAAGTGATTTAAGTCAATTTGCAAAAGATTTAGGACAATTTTTAAAGGAGTTCCAATCAATTGATGCTCATGGAGGGCCGATTGCAGGAAAGCATAATTTCTTTAGAGGTGGAAGCTTGGCTGTTTACGACCAAGAAACTAGAGATTCAATAGACCAAACGAAAGAGTTTTTTAACAAAGATTTACTAACAGAAATTTGGGAAACAGCTCTAAGCTCCAAATGGGAGAATGAACCAGTATGGGTGCATGGCGATATTGCACCTGGAAACTTACTTGTTAAAAATGGAAAGCTATTTGCAGTCATTGATTTTGGAATCCTTGGAGTAGGTGATCCATCATGTGATGCCGCAATGGCATGGACATTTTTCGATAATGATAGTAGAAAAGTTTTTAAAAACAGTTTAAACTTTGATGAAAATACTTGGAATAGAGCGAGAGGTTGGGCTCTATGGAAGGCTTTAATTACATTTAATGCAAATAAAGATATTGCTACATCAATTAGAGAAGAATCATTTAATACGATAAATGTCGTTATGAATGATTTTACATCTTAAATAGATGAAAAATTTACGAGTTGCTTTAATAGTGACTCGTTTTTTTCTTTGTACTAAACTGAGTGTGCAAATAAAAAAGCTCAAACTGCAATTAAATCAATGTAAGTGCAAATGAAATTGATAGAACTGTAAATAAAAAAGTCAAAACTGCAAATAAAATTTTGTAATTTGTAAATAAGTTACCAATGATGAATAAATAGAATGAAAACCACAAAAATTAATAGAAATATTAATAACAATGACTTTAAAATCGATGAAAATAATTAATAAACTGTAAAAATAGCTTAGAGTAGACGAAAAGTCCTTCTCTATTTTTATGGTAAAAAGGGTCGGAAAGAAAGAGCATTCGTGAACATGAAAGTATTGAATCTTGTTCATACTAATGTTGGGGTGAAATACGACTATGATACAAAAATTACTAGCTAGTTTTTTATTAATGACGCAATCAGTTGAACTTCCTGACAGCTTAACTGTTATTCAACAGGGCCATCCGATTGCTGTGGTTAATCGTGAAGATTTTACAATGTCACTTCCAGGTACACCATTGATAAACGATAAAAAGTTTAATCAATTTATTGAAAAACTTGATCAACAAATTTACCGTAACCCTATAAATGCGACAATTAATGAACAAGGTAGAATTGTACCAGGCCAGGTAGGATACAGGCTTTATAAAAAAGAATTTAAGGATAAATTTACTACCTATTTTTATAGTAAAGGTCGATCTAAAATTGAAGTACCAGAGTTAGATATTTATCCTAAAGTTGATAGTGAATTATTAGCTCATATTAGAGTTCAACAAATTGGACAATATGTAACCTACTTTAATTCGAATAATAAAAGTCGGGTACATAATATTTCTCTTGCTGCAAAAGCAATTGATAATTACGTAGTTTTTCCAAATGAAGTTTTTTCTTTTAATAAGGTAGTAGGAGAGAGAAGTGGAGCAAAGGGATATAAACGTGCACCAATCATTGTAAGGGGAGAATTGTCTGAAGGAGTAGGAGGAGGTATATGTCAAGTGTCATCTACCCTATTTAATGCAGTCGATCGCGCTGGTCTAAAAATTATTGAAAGATATAGCCATAGTAGACGAGTACCATATGTACCAGCAGGACGTGATGCTACTGTTAGTTGG
>Ga0268255_10002270_pt1 | contig 10210 bp, 10 predicted proteins | sample AgamicOrMarz_FD_200256 | JGI IMG/M metagenome (GOLD analysis project Ga0268255, IMG submission 200256) | Agave microbial communities from Guanajuato, Mexico - Or.Ma.rz (v2) (version 3) | ecosystem: Host-associated > Plants > Phyllosphere > Phylloplane/Leaf | place: Guanajuato, Mexico...
TGCATGTATTAGGCACGCCGCCAGCGTTCGTCCTGAGCCAGGATCAAACTCTCCATGAAAGTTGATTAGCTCATTTTGTTACGTTGGCTTAGTTTCTATGATAGAAACTAATGTTATTGTTTGTTGACGTTCTTGTTTGTTTAGTTTTCAAAGAGCAATATCGCGTCGCTCAAATGCGACTTTATTATCTTACCAAGTTATCACCTAAAAGTCAATAACTTTCTTTTTTTCTTTATCATCTCGGTGACGACTTTTAATATATTACAGCATTCCATTTAATCCGTCAAGCAAATAATCATTATTTTTTCTAAAATAGATTTTCCATTTGTCTTTTACGCATAAGAAATGCGGAAGCGCCTTGGTCAGCCCCGACAAGCATAAGACGAGCCGACCGAAAGGTTGCTTTTTAACCTTTTGGACGGATTGGCTTATGACCTCGAGAGGCTAGGCGCTGGAGCTAGACAATTCTCAAAGTTAAAAAATTTTATACTTTCTTATCTCATAAGAAAAACCGCTGTTTTTCAGCGGTTTTTTTCTATAGAACCCAATGCTGGATCGCAACTAATGCGACTAATCCCGGTATACCAAGAAAACCTGAAACTGCGGAAGTCGCAAAATTAATCGGGACATGAATTCCATAGCGATTGCCAGCCACATTCAGGAAAAATAAAAACAAAGCTCCTATTAAAAACTTTACAGCTGCCTGTCCGACAAATCGTATTGGCTTAAATGGTGCACCAGAAAATAATAATAAAAGAATAAGCCCGCCTAAAATAGAAATTACGACTATTGGTTCCAACTAGAGCTTCCCCCCTCTAATGTCTTTTTACTACAACATATGTACAAGTTGTTCTGTATAGACCAAATGGGGAAAAATACTATATTACTTAAGAATGGTTACATTTCGTTGCTTTGCTTCTCTTAATAGAAAGATATATTTAGCTTCCGCTATTTTAGTTTGACAGATCACTTCTTCTGAAGGGTCAAAGCTTTTTTCTAAAAGCATCTTTTCCTGCTGCCAATGTGTTTTAAATCGGTTTAATTGTGTTAACAGCTTCTCATCATACTCTTTTCGCAGCCGCCCTTTGCGCCGAAAAAACATCTGTTATTCCTCCGGTTATAGTGTGTGTCTAGCTAAAATCTGCAATTAGATTTCACGAGACTTATTACCTACTTATGGTTTACAATTCTCGTCTTCCCTCAAGTGCCTTAGATAAGGTAACCTCGTCTGCATACTCAAGGTCTCCGCCAACAGGAAGTCCATGAGCAATTCTAGTTGTTTTAATGCCTGATGGTTTTAACAATCGGGAGATATACATGGCTGTTGCTTCTCCCTCAATATTTGGATTTGTGGCGAGAATGACTTCTTGAACCGTTTCGTCTTGGAGACGTTTCAATAAATCGGGAATATTTATATCCTCTGGTCCAATTCCATCCATTGGTGAAATAGCCCCATGCAGAACATGATATAAGCCATTGAATTCCTTCATTTTTTCCATCGCAATAACATCCTTTGGATCTTGAACGACACAAATAATGCTTCTATCCCGGCGCTGGTCCTCACAGATATAACACGGATCTTGATCGGTAATATGCCCACAGACGGAGCAATAGGTTAAATTACGTTTTGCGTTGACAAGTGCTTTTGCAAAGTCGAGCACTGTGTCTTCTTTCATATTTAAAACATGGAAAGCCAGCCGGGCAGCCGTTTTAGGACCAATTCCTGGCAGCTTCATAAAGCTGTCTATCAGCTTTGATATGGGTTCTGGATAGTGCATTTAGCTTTTCTCCTCTAGAAAGCAGGGGTGCCAGGCCTCAGGGACGAAAACATCCTAAGTTCCTATGCACCCCAACTAAACATTTAATAAAATTGCGATCACGCCTTAAACATTAAAAAGGTAAATTCATTCCTTTAGTAAATTGACCCATTGTATTGTTTGTTAATTCTTCTGCCTTTTTAAGGGCATCATTAACTGCTGCAAGAACCAAGTCTTGAAGCATTTCAACATCATCTGGATCTACGGCCTCAGGTTTAATTTGCACATCTACTACTTCTTTATGTCCTGTAACAATCACCGTTACCATTCCGCCGCCGGCAGTACCCTCAATTTTTTGCTGGCCTAACTCTTCTTGAGCCTCCGCCATTTTCTTTTGCATCTTTTGCATTTGTTTCATCATATTTTGCATGTTACCCATTCCGCCACCACGCATCATAATCCTAACCTCCATTTATTTATTCATTAGTCAATAATTTCTACAAACTCAGCACCAAATAATTTCTTTGCCTCTGCAATATGCGGTTCCTCTTCCTTTGCAGACTCACCGCCTAAGCTTGTTCCTTCTTCATCATGCTGACTATTTAAAAAGCTTTCGCGAATCGGCATCCATTGATCTTCAGGAACGCCTACAAGCTGAAGCCTCTTGCCTGTTAATTTTAAAAGTGCAGCTGTAACGGCTTCAAGAAAATCGGTGCGGTTCATTGCCATTTGGCAAATCATTTCATGCTTAAATTTTATAATAAAAGCGGTAGAGGAAGCGGCGATCGGTTCAGCATCATTTAATAATGCTGCCTGCGACTTTAACAGGCTAGACCGCATTTCTCCCCAATTTGCTTTAATTAAATTTAAATCGTTCTTCGTTGCCTGCTTTAAAACTTCATTTATTTTTCCAACTGGTGCCTGAAAGGCCTTTTTCGAGGATGATCTTTGAGCAGTTTTTTGCTGTTGTGGCGCTCCCTCTTGAGCAGCAGGTGCTGCACCATTAGCCTTTAAGTGCTGCAGCTCTGCCTCAAGCTGATCAATTCTTGCTAGTAATTCCCCAATAGGTGCAGTATCAATTTGAACGGATGATGGTTTCACTTCCAATTGACAGAGCTTTACAACCGCTACCTCCAAAAAGATCCGGGGGTGATTGGTCCACCGCATTTCCTGCTGTGTCTTATTCAGCAAATCGATAAGCTGATAAATTTTTTCAACTGGGATCGTTTCCGCCAATTTTCGAAAATCCTCATCCAGCATCACTCTTTCAAGCGATTCCTCCAGATTAGGGGCGGTTTTATAAAGGAGCATATCCCGGTAAAATAAAATTAAGTCCTCCATAAATCTGGATGGATCTTTCCCGTGAAATAATAGTTCATCGAGTGCCTCTAGACCGCTTGCCACATCACCTTCTTGAAAGGCATGGGCTAATTTATTAAGAAATCCTTGTGATACAGATCCCGTAACGGTTAACGCGTCTTCAAGTGTAACATGGTCCTGACTGTAGGAAATAGCTTGGTCCAATAGACTTAAGGCATCACGCATACCGCCCTCAGCAGCGCGGGCAATCATTTGCAGCGCCGTTTCATCACAATTCACGCCTGTTTCTTCCACAATTAATTTCATTCTATTCACAATGGATCCTGCTGTTATGCGTCTAAAATCAAAACGTTGACACCTTGAGATAATCGTTAGCGGGATCTTATGAGGTTCCGTTGTTGCCAAAATAAAAATAACATGCTTTGGCGGTTCCTCGAGCGTCTTCAACAAGGCATTAAAAGCACTAATCGACAGCATATGCACTTCATCTATAATATAGACCTTGTAGTTTACAGCCGTTGGCGCAAATTTGACCTTATCGAGGACATCCCTCATTTCCTCAACACGGGAATTTGAAGCAGCATCAAATTCTAATACATCTGGAATAGTACCATTGGTGATGCCGCGGCATGCCGAACATTCATTACATGGCTCCGAAACCGGCGCATGCTCACAATTAATAGCCTTTGCTAATATTTTAGCAGCACTTGTTTTACCTGTTCCTCTAGGACCTGAAAAAAGGTAGGCATGTGAAATTTTTTGCTGAAGCAGGGCGTTTTGCAATGTCTTGGTAACATGTTCTTGTCCTACTACATCAATAAATGCCTGCGGACGCCAAACACGATATAAAGCTTGATATGCCACTGGACACCGCCCCCTTCAAATTTTTTATCATCATATCCATTATAGCTTATTTAATTTCCATTTTTCAAAATCTATGTAAAAAAACTCATCCCGTAATTTGAGATGAGTTTTTGAGTGCATGCATATATGTACTGCCGTGCACCTTCCGTCGACATACGCCCATAAGCGTTACTTAAGCAGTTAGCTCGGCCCAGGCAACCCTGCGGCACATGGGAGCGTCCACTTAATGCTGCTTCCTTCCGGACCTGACATGGTTCATGGATTCCCATTGCGCAGGACCAGGGCGTCAACACCACTTACTTAAGGCAGACCCTACAGGTCGTAAGCCTCGGGAAGGGATTCAGTCCCGCTAGAGCGGATTGCGGGTACAGGGCACCGCTGCCTCCCCACCTAGCACGGCAAAATTGATACCTAGATTTTCATGCGTCGTATCTGACGCCTTTCTAATATACAACCTATCGCGAAAAAAAGCAATCTTAATCCACTGTAAATTACTGTAAATCTTTAAATGTTTGATTATTCTTCAATTGCTTTTCGAGCTTTTTTCGATCTCTTATGCTTCGAAAAAATGCAGAAAGCAGCTGCCCGCATTCTTCTTCTAAAACGCCCTTTGTGACATCACATTGATGATTGAAGCGTTCATCGTGTAACAGATTCATGAGAGTCCCGGCGCAGCCCCCTTTTGGGTCACTTGCGCCATAAACCACTCTTTTCACTCTTGATAAAATAATCGCACCGGCACACATAGGACATGGCTCCAGGGTGACATATAGGGTAGAATTCTCTAACCGCCAAGATCCAGATTGTCGGCAGGCCTGATCTATCGCTAGCAACTCGGCATGAGCAATTGCACTTTGTTCTAGCTCTCTTAAATTATGGGCCCGAGAAATAATTTCGCCTTTCATCACCAGCACTGCACCAATTGGTACTTCATTTAAATCTTCTGCTTTCTTTGCTTCCTTTATTGCTTCCTTCATAAAAAATTCATCTTGAGATTCTACGATATTTATCAAATTATCACCCAATTATTTTAGTATTAAAGGATTTGAAATCCCCTAATCAATGAAAGGCGGGATAAAAACTCCCCTGCTACTCCAAAATAAACGAAAAGGAGGGAACAGTTTGGATCAGATCCGTCCTGCACTCTTAATCATTGATATGATCAATAACTTTGATTTTGCACATGGTCCGATTCTTGCCCAAAAGGCATTGAAAATTGCCGAACCGATTAAAGAAGTAAAAGATCAGTTTAATCAGCAGCAGCTTCCTGTTATTTTCATTAACGATCATTATAATTTATGGCAAGCTGATTACCATAGAATTATTGAACATTGCCGAAATCAATATAGTGAGCCTATCTACAAGAAAGTGCTGCCGGGCAAAAATGATTTTTTTTTAATCAAACCTAAACACTCCGCCTTTTATGGTACTGCCTTAAATACATTACTCCACCAGCTAACAGTAAATACCCTTATTGTAACTGGAATTGCCGGCAACATCTGTGTTCTATTTACAGCAAACGACGCCTATATGCGCGAATACAAGCTCCTCATCCCTAATGATTGTATTGCCTCAGCCGATGATCAAGATAACCAGTACGCTCTGATGATGATGAAAAATGTTTTAAAAGCAGAGGTTAAATCCTCACAAAATTTATCAACATTATATCATGTAAACAAACCCTCCCTCATAGAATAGCTGTAGCGTATGTTTCGGGGAGGGATTAGGATGCAAATCCATGTCATAAAGAGTAATGAATCATTAACAACGATTGCAAGGACTTATCATACGACCGTACAAGACATCGTTGAGGCAAATGAACTGCCCAACCCAAATAATCTTGTCATTGGACAATCCATTGTTATTCCCATTATCGGCCATTTTTATTTCGTTCAATCTGGAGATTCCCTTTATTCAATAGGGCGTAAGTTCGGTGTTTCTCCTCAACAATTGGCAAGCGTTAACCGTATTAACATCAATCAGCCCTTAAATGTAGGTTTACGTCTCTATATACCTCAAGGGGCAAAAAGAAACGCTGAGTTTAACGCCTATGTTGAGCCGCGCGGAACGACCGTAGCCCCTGTTTTAGAATCAAGCGCCCGAGAAGCGGCTCCGTACTTAACCTATTTAGCCCCGTTTAGTTTCCAAGCGCGCCGCGATGGGACCTTAAAAGAGCCTTTATTAAATAACTTCCCTGCAATAGCTAGAGCCAATCGCAACGTATTAATGATGGTCATTAACAATCAGGAGAATGATCAATTTAGTGACGAACTTGGCCGCATTTTATTAAACGATATTCAGGTCCAGGATCGATTCCTCAATAATATTGTCGCTACCGCCAAAAAATATGGATTCCGCGACATTCATTTTGATTTTGAGTTTTTACGGCCAGCTGACCGAGAAGCCTATAATAACTTTTTGCGGAAGGCAAAACAAAGGTTTAGCCGGGAGGGCTGGTTCATGTCTACTGCCCTTGCTCCGAAAACAAGTGCCACCCAAAAAGGAAAATGGTATGAAGGCCACGACTATCGAGCACATGGGGAAATCTCTGACTTTGTCGTGATTATGACCTACGAGTGGGGATACAGCGGCGGCCCTGCCATGGCTGTATCACCAATCGAACAGGTCAGGAAAGTTCTAGAATACGCCATTACTGAAATGCCTTCAAATAAGATTCTAATGGGACAGAACCTCTATGGCTATGACTGGACACTTCCTTTTGTCCAAGGAACAGTAGCAAAAGCGGTAAGCCCGCAGCAGGCTATTCAGCTTGCTGCAACACATAATGTTCCGATTGAATACGACACAAAAGCACAAGCTCCTCACTTCCGATATACCGCCGATGGTAAGCAGCACGAAGTTTGGTTTGAAGATGCCCGGTCAATCCAGGCAAAGTTTGACTTAATCAAGGAGCTGAATCTCCGAGGAATGAGCTACTGGAAACTTGGGTTAGCTTTTCCACAAAATTGGCTATTAATCGTAGATAATTTCAATGTAACCAAAAAGGGATCCTAGCATATATAAATTTCCATTTCTTCAAAAACTGCCGTTATTCGGCAGTTTTTTTATGTATTTGACATAAAATTTACAGCTTGGAAATATTCATATCCCTTCCTTCGACAGATTATGATAAAATATTCTTTGCGTCTTATAAAGAACGTATAACAATAGGAACTAAGATAAGATAGATAAAAACTTATCATAAGATAACATAGATGTGCAGGCAGTTGGAGAAGGAGGACTTGCAATGGGGGTTACACCCTTTATTACCGTTGAGGGGCCGATTGGCGTGGGAAAAACATCTCTCGCAAAAGCTATTTCAGAAAAGTTCCATTTTGCTTTATTAAAAGAGATTGTTGATGAAAATCCATTTTTAGGGAAATTCTACGAAAATATAGAGGAGTGGAGTTTTCAAACCGAAATGTTCTTTCTCTGTAATCGCTATAAGCAATTAGGGGATATCAATACCCATTATTTAAGCCAAAACAAATCGGTTGTGGCAGACTATCATATTTTAAAGAATTTGATCTTCGCTGAACGGACTTTAAATAATGGAGAGTACCAAAAGTACTTTAAGATTTATCAAATTCTAACGGAAGATATGCCGAAGCCGAATGTGATTATCTATTTAAATGCAAGCCTCGATACACTTTTGAAACGGATTAAAAAAAGAGGCCGAGAAGTAGAGAAAAATATCAGCCCTTTATATTTAGAACAACTCTCTATTGACTATGAAAATACCATAGCTGCCTTTGAGAAAGAACATCCGGAAATTCCCGTTCTTCGCTTTAGCGGAGATGAGCTGGATTTTGTAAAAAGTGCACAGGATTTAAATTATATTTTTCAAAGGTTAACTACTTCCTTAAAAGAAAGCAGCTGGACAAACAACATAATATTGAACGGGGGATGTTAGGTTAGTGAGTATCGTTATTGGTGGTATGATTGGTCTAGGAAAAACAAGTGTAGCTGATACATTGAATGCACACTTTAAAAATAAAGGCATTGAGAGTAAGGTATTTTATGAAGCGGTCGATGACAATCCAATTCTTCCCCTTTATTATGAACTGACACCAGAAGAATTAGATGCAAGAAGAATTCCATTCCTCTTACAATTATTCTTTTTAAACAAACGATTTAAAACTGTTAAGGAATGTGTGAATTGGCGCGAACCCGTTTATACCATTCAAGACCGTTCGATTTATGAGGATTGGTATTTTGCTTATGTAAATAAAAATTTAGGCCGAATTTCTGAATTGGAATTCAAAATCTATGAAGAGCTTGTTGATAATATGATGGAAGAACTCAATGAACTTCCTAAGAAGGCACCAGATTTAATGGTTTACCTAAAAGGATCATTTGATACGGTCATTGACCGGATCATGGCACGCGGCAGAAGCTTTGAAATTAATCCTGAACTAAAAGAGTACTACTTCGAGGTTTGGAAGGGCTACGACGAATGGGTCTTAAATCAGTATGCAGCAAGCGAAGTGCTAGTGATTGATATGGACAATACTGATGTGGTCAAAAGCAAGTCAGATACCATCAAGGTTTGCAATGCTGTAGATGAGAAATTAAATAAAATTTTAAAAATAGAAAAAGCACAGATTGGTTAAACCAATTTGTGCTTTTTTGTCGAAAAGCGCCAAGCACCTTGTTCAGGGGCTTATGCCCCCGAGCCCTTAGGCGCTGCAGCTAGACATATCTTTTCGCAAAAAAAAATTCGCTACAAATAATTGTAACGAATTTTTATCTCCAGTTTTTATGCGCGTGATTCTTTTTAGATAATGGCGGAGGAAGAGGGATTCGAACCCCCGCGCGGTTTAACCCGCCTGTCGGTTTTCAAGACCGATCCCTTCAGCCGGACTTGGGTATTCCTCCGTATCAACAAATGATAATTTACCATAAAAATAATGATAATGTCAAATAGTAAAACAGGATTTTTTCGGACAAATTTAGAGTGCCCGAAAAAATCCTTTGATATGCAGTTTTTACATAGGTTTAATGACGTCGCGGTTGCCCATATATGGACGTAAGGCCGTAGGAATGACGACACTGCCGTCCTCCTGCTGATAATTTTCTAATATTGCGGCGACCGTGCGGCCAATTGCAAGACCAGATCCATTTAAGGTATGGACATGCTCCGGTTTCGCTTTCGGATCACGACGGAAGCGGATATTTGCCCGTCTTGCCTGGAAGGCTTCAAAGTTACTGCAAGAAGAAATCTCACGGTAGGTTCCGTAGCTTGGGATCCAAACCTCAATATCGTATTTTTTGGCAGCTGTAAAGCCGAGGTCACCGGTACACATGCCTAACACACGGTAAGGAAGTTCTAGCAGCTGCAACACACGTTCTGCATCATGTGTAAGCTTTTCAAGTTCGTCATAAGAATCTTCGGGTTTCACAAACTTAACAAGCTCAACCTTATTGAATTGATGCTGACGGATTAATCCTCTTGTATCACGCCCTGCAGATCCTGCTTCAGAACGGAAACAAGCACTATAGGCAGCAAAACGAATCGGAAGGTCTTCTCCACTTAAAATCTCATCACGATGATAGTTTGTGACTGGCACCTCAGCTGTAGGAATGAGGAAATAATCTTCATTTTCTATTAAGAAGGCATCCTCTTCAAACTTTGGCAATTGTCCTGTACCGGTCATGCTTGTACGGTTGACTAAGTATGGCGGCAATATTTCTGTATAGCCGTGCTCATCAACATGAAGGTCCAGCATGAAGCTGATTAAGGCCCGTTCTAAACGAGCTCCCAGCCCCCTATAAAAGACAAAGCGGCTTCCTGTAACCTTTCCTGCCCGTTCAAAATCAAGGATGCCTAGTTCAGTCGCAATGTCCCAGTGCGGCTTTGCTTCAAAGTCAAACTCACGGACTTGGCCCCACTTTCTAATTTCCACATTATCATCCTCGGTTTCACCGATTGGTACACTTTCATGTGGAATGTTAGGAATGCTTAATAACAGCTGTTCTAACGTCTCCTCGACGCCGCGGAGCTCGTCATCTAAGCTTTTTATTTGATCGCCAACTTCACGCATCTCTGTAATTAAGTGGTCTGCATCTTTCTTTTCACGCTTCAGTGCGGCCACTTGCTGTGATACTTCATTTTTCCGGCTCTTCAATTTTTCAGATTCAACGATTAACTCTCGTCTTTTTACATCCAGATCCTCAAATCGGCCTAAATCAGTTAAATCCTCACCGCGATGCTGAAGCTTTTCTTTTACTTCAGCAAAATTAGCTCTTAGTACTTTAATATCTAACAT
>Ga0268255_10002279_pt1 | contig 10188 bp, 6 predicted proteins | sample AgamicOrMarz_FD_200256 | JGI IMG/M metagenome (GOLD analysis project Ga0268255, IMG submission 200256) | Agave microbial communities from Guanajuato, Mexico - Or.Ma.rz (v2) (version 3) | ecosystem: Host-associated > Plants > Phyllosphere > Phylloplane/Leaf | place: Guanajuato, Mexico | collected...
TGCTCGAAACCGGCATCAAGGTTATCGACCTGATCTGCCCGTTCGCGAAGGGCGGTAAGGTTGGCCTGTTCGGTGGCGCCGGCGTGGGCAAGACCGTGAACATGATGGAACTCATCAACAACATCGCTAAGGAACACGGTGGTTACTCCGTGTTCGCCGGTGTTGGCGAGCGTACCCGCGAAGGGAACGACTTCTATCATGAAATGAAGGACTCGAACGTTCTGGACAAGGTCGCGCTGGTGTACGGCCAGATGAACGAGCCGCCGGGCAACCGTCTGCGCGTCGCGCTGACCGGCCTGACGATGGCTGAGCACTTCCGTGACGAAGGCCTCGACGTGCTGTTCTTCGTCGACAACATCTACCGTTTCACGCTGGCCGGTACCGAAGTGTCGGCACTGCTCGGCCGTATGCCGTCGGCAGTGGGCTATCAGCCGACGCTGGCTGAAGAAATGGGCAAGCTGCAAGAGCGCATCACGTCGACCAAGACCGGCTCGATCACGTCGGTTCAGGCCGTGTACGTCCCTGCGGATGACTTGACCGACCCGTCGCCGGCTACGACTTTCGGCCACTTGGACGCTACCGTCGTGTTGTCGCGTGACATCGCTTCGCTGGGTATCTACCCGGCAGTGGACCCGCTCGATTCGACCTCGCGTCAGATCGACCCGAACGTGATCGGCGAAGAGCACTATTCGATCACGCGCGGCGTGCAGCAAACGCTGCAGCGCTACAAGGAACTGCGCGACATTATCGCGATTCTGGGCATGGACGAACTCGCACCGGAAGACAAGCTCGCCGTGGCGCGCGCTCGTAAGATCCAGCGTTTCCTGTCGCAGCCGTTCCACGTTGCTGAAGTGTTCACGGGTTCGCCGGGCAAGTACGTTCCGCTGAAGGAAACGATCCGCGGCTTCAAGATGATCGTTGAAGGCGAGTGCGACCACCTGCCGGAACAAGCCTTCTACATGGTCGGCACGATCGACGAAGCCTTCGAAAAGGCCAAGAAGATCCAGTAAAGGTCGGGTGTAACGAAGCGAGCGCCGGCCTCGCGCGCGATGACTTCCGCACGGTAGTCGTCCGCAAAGCCGGCGCCTCTCACTACGCTTAACCCAGCCTTGCACGGGGCCAGAGCGAGCGCCAAAGCGCTAACCCTGGTCGCCACAGGAGTCGACACTTATGGCAACCATTAAAGTAGACGTCGTCAGCGCGGAAGAGCAGATCTTCTCGGGCCAGGCGAAGTTCGTCGCGCTGCCGGGCGAAGCAGGTGAACTCGGCATTCTGCCGGGCCACACGCCGCTCATCACCCGGATCCGTCCGGGTGCAGTGCGCATCGAAGCTGAAAACGGCGAAGAAGAGTTTGTGTTCGTCGCCGGCGGCATCCTCGAAATTCAGCCGGGTGCAGTGACGGTTCTCGCCGACACGGCAATTCGCGGCAAGGATCTCGACGAAGCCAAGGCCGAAGACGCGCGCAAACGTGCGGAAGAAGCGCTGCAGAACACTGGCTCGAACCTCGAATACGCGACCGCCCAGGCGGAACTGGCGTACGCGACGGCTCAGCTTGCTGCGATCCAGCGTCTGCGCAAACTGCGCGGTCAGAGCTAAGCAACACGTATCAGAGAAAAGGCAGCCCGCGTGGCTGCCTTTTTTTATCCTTCACTTGACGTTTACGGAAAGGTAAGTGAGATTGTGAGGCCGTCCGGACCACCGCAAAGAATGGACAGCCATCCAATACGCCGGCCCGCTGCGGGTAAGACTTGATGCCGCGCAAGCAACCACCGGTGGCACAATCGGTTTCAAATTCATTTCAATAGGGCGATCTGCTCACGGAGACAGCACCATGGCGACGCAAGTGTCAGGCGAAGGCGCAATCATTGAACCGAAAGACGGACTCTCGTATGTCCGTGGATCGACAGAGATTCCCTTGAGCGAAGCGACGATCGGCGAGTTCCTGCGCGCAACCGCCGAGCGCTTTCCCGACCGGCCTGCGGTGGTTTTTCGTGAGCAGCAAATCCGGTGGACCTGGAAAGAGTTCGCCGAAGAAGTCGACATATTGGCCGCCGGCTTCCTGGCGCTCGGCATTGCGAAGGGCGACCGCGTCGGCATCTGGTCGCCGAACCGGGTTGAGTGGCTGCTAACGCAGTTCGCGACAGCGCGCATCGGTGCGGTGCTGGTCAACATCAATCCGGCTTACCGCCTTGCAGAATTGGAATACGCGCTGAACAAGGTGGGCTGCAAGGCGATTGTCGCGGCGGAGCGCTTCAAGACGTCGATGTACCTCGAAATGCTGCAGCAACTCGCGCCCGAGCTTGCTACACACGAGCCCGGCGACCTTCACGCGGCACGACTGCCTGATCTGCGCTACGTGATTCGCATGTGCGACACGGAAACGCCCGGAATGCTCACGTTCTCGGACGTGATCGAGCAGGGGCGCGCCACGCTCGACGTCGCGAAGCTCGACGAGATCGGCGCGACGCTCTCGTGCCACGAGGCGATCAACATTCAGTTCACCAGCGGTACGACGGGCAATCCGAAAGGCGCGACGCTCACGCATAGCAACGTGGTCAACAACGCGCGCTATATCGCGATGGCCATGAACCTGAGCGAGCAGGACGCGCTGTGCATTCCCGTCCCGCTATATCACTGTTTTGGCATGGTCCTCGCGGTTCTCGCGTGCGTCTCGGTGGGCGCGAACATGGTGTTTCCGGGCGAGGCTTTCGACCCCGCCGCGACACTCGCGGCCGTCGCGCAAGAGCAGTGCACGGCGCTGCATGGCGTGCCGACCATGTTTATAGCTGAACTGGATCACCCGGACTTTGCCTCCTTCGACCTCTCACGCCTGCGCACTGGCATCATGGCGGGTTCGCCGTGCCCGATCGAGACGATGAAGAAAGTCGTGTCGAGGATGCATCTCAACGAAATCACGATTGCGTACGGGATGACAGAGACTAGCCCGGTCTCGTTCCAGAGTTCGACCACCGACCCGCTCGACAAGCGCACGACCACCGTCGGCCGCATTCAGCCGCATCTCGAAGTGAAGATAGTCGATCCGGTAGGCAACATCGTGCCGGTGGGCGAAACCGGCGAGCTATGCACGCGCGGATATTCGGTGATGCAAGGCTATTGGGACGACGAGGCGAAAACGCGTGAAAGTATCGTCGACGGCTGGATGCACACCGGCGACCTCGCTACGCTCGACGCCGAGGGTTATTGCAACATTGTCGGTCGCCTCAAGGACATGCTGATCCGTGGCGGCGAGAACATCTATCCGCGCGAGATCGAGGAGTTTCTTTTCCGCCACCCGAAGATCCAGAGCGTGCAGGTTTTCGGCGTGCCAGACAGCCGATACGGCGAAGAGGTGTGCGCTTGGGTTGTCCTACGTCCAGGTGAACAGGCCACAGCTGAAGAGATCCAGCAGTTCTGCAATGGCCAGATAGCGCACTACAAGGTGCCGAAGTACATCCGGTTCGTCGACGAACTGCCAATGACGGTCACAGGCAAAGTGCAGAAGTTCGTCATGCGTGAGCGCATGATCAGCGAACTGAAATTGCAGGAAGGGAAGACGGCCTGACGTGCCCCGGCCAAGCCATGAGTGCGCGACACGCGGTGACCTGCTTGGGAGCGGGCCCGCGCAGCGAGGTGCTGCCGACGCCAACCGCCGCATACGCCGCCAAACAGCAAGTTGCGCCTAAAAGCATGTAAAACATGCCATCTTGCACTGCGCAAACGTTTGGCTAGACGAAAAAAAAGCGGGCCTGGAGCCCGCTAAAAACCACACGCTACGGGGTTAGCGCGAGGAGACCAATGTAGGAACCGACTGAGACGACGACCCGGCGTCGACTACGGTCCCAGCAGGGATGCCCCTTTACAGGGCTTCGGCATACGCCGACCGGCAAGTGCATCGTATCCGCTCACACCATGCACGCAGCCACATCCGTGTTGAAACCGTTGAGGGCATTGTGGGCGAATTAACAAAGGAGCGCCGTAACAAAGTGTTTCAGGTTGTAACGCCCGCCAGATAAGGCGCTGAGGGATTTATTGCGGAATTCAAGGGCTAAAAAAGTAATATATACCGATGACTGCACGGCAATTTAATACGACCGTTTAATGATATTCGCGAAGCATAGCGCCGCATAAAGCGTTAAGTCGATTCCGCATGAAATAGTTGCGTCTTCATCTTTTTGACAATAAACCGTTGTTGTTACAACTGGTTCCGGGTATCGAAAATGTCGCGCGCAGTGGTTGGCGCAGTTAAGTGCGGCGCAATAAACGCCGCGCAACCTTCAAAAGTGTAAGGGCCGGTTCACGAATTTACCCGGCGCCCACCTTTGTTTACGTCTAGCCGGGCTTTTCCGTTCTGCCGTTACATGATGCGACCCGCAAACCGTCCCCATATACAGCGGCGCGGCCGCCGATCTTCCGTAATCACGCCCGGAAAGAACGCGGCCGAGCAGCATGGCTCACTTCAACCACTTATCCAGCACGGCTTGATATTCACCCGTCGCCCGCGCGAAATGCAGCCACTGGTCAACGTACTGTTGAAAGGCGACATCGCCGCGGGGCAGCAGCCACGCTTTCTCCCCATACTGGAACGGCTTCTGTGGATGCACGGCACACAGGCCAGGATTCAGCTTTTGCTGCAGCAGGGTTTCGGACGCGTCGGTCACCATCACGTCGGCCTTGCCGGCGAGGATCTCCTTGAAGATCGTCACGTTGTCCGGATAAACAGTCATCGAGGCGTGCGACAGGAACTGCTTTGCGAAACGTTCGTTCGTGCCGCCTGGATTAACGATTACACGCGTTCCCGGCTGGTCGATCTGTGCGACGGTCTGGTATTTGTCGACGTCGTCGCATCGGACAATCGGCGTCTTGCCGTCCACCATAAACGCCTGGGTGAAGAAGGCCCGCTTTTGCCGCTCCAGCGTCGGCGAAACGCCGCCCACGCCGATGTCGCATTTGGCCACGAAGTCGTTCATCAGGTTCGACCAGGAAGTCTTCACGAATTCCGCTTTGACGCCGAGCGACTTGGCCAGCGATTCGGTCATATCGATGTCGATCCCCTCGAACTGACCGTCTGCCCTATAGAACGAGTGCGGTTTGTAGTCGCCCGTCGTGCATGCGCGCAAGATGCCACGCGCGGGGATCTCATCGAGCCGGGAAGGTGTCGCGGTGGTGGCCGATGCTTGCGCCTGCGCCGCGCCGGTGTGCATGAGAGCGCCCGTCAGGACGCCGAGCAATGCGACTGCTGCCTTATTCATTGAGTCTCCTTAATTGTGCTTTGTTATGGTCAGGCCGCTGGATAATAGCCAAGAGAGTTCCGCTTGAACATTGGCCGTTTGACCAGGTTGCGTCGCTTCCCGCCGACCGGGAAAATGGGCTTCAAACCGTTCGCGAATCACAGTTATTGGCCGCATCAAGCAGGATGCGGTGCGCGCTGTCCGGTAAAATGCCCCTTTGCTCCTAGTCGCACGCAACGTGGCCCATAAACTTCTGAACGACACCTTCCTGCGCGCGCTGCTGCGCCAGCCCACTGACTACACGCCTGTCTGGCTGATGCGGCAGGCGGGTCGTTACCTGCCGGAATACAACGCCACGCGGGCTCGCGCTGGCAGCTTCCTCGGGCTGGCCAAAAACCCCGCGTATGCAACGGAAGTCACGTTGCAGCCCCTCGAGCGCTACCCGCTCGACGCCGCGATTCTGTTCTCCGACATTCTTACCGTGCCCGACGCAATGGGCTTGGGTCTGGAGTTCGTCACGGGCGAGGGGCCGACGTTTGCGCGCCCTGTGCGCACAGAAGACGATGTGGCGCGACTCGCGGTGCCCGACATCGACGCCACGTTGCGCTATGTAACCGACGCGGTTCGCGAGATCCGCACCGCGCTGACCGACGCTCAAGGCCGTCAACGCGTGCCGCTGATCGGATTCTCGGGCAGCCCGTGGACGCTGGCGTGTTACATGGTCGAAGGCGGCGGCTCGGCGGACTTCCGCACGGTCAAGTCCATGCTGTATGCGCGTCCAGATCTGATGCATCGCATTCTCGAGATCAACGCGAATTCGGTTGCCGCTTATCTGAACGCACAGATCGAAGCGGGCGCCCAGGCCGTTATGATTTTCGACACGTGGGGCGGTGCGCTTGCGGACGGCGCCTATCAGCGCTTCTCCCTGCACTATATCCAGCAGGTCGTCAGTCAATTGAAGCGCGAGCACGACGGCGAAAAAGTGCCTGTGATCACCTTCACGAAGGGCGGCGGGCTGTGGCTCGATGAGATTGCGGACATTGGCGTAGACGCAGTTGGTCTCGACTGGACGGTCAACCTGCGTAAGGCGCGCGAACAGGTAGGCGCGAAGGTGGCTTTGCAAGGCAACATCGACCCGTCGGTGTTGTTCGCGCCGCCAGCGGCGATCCGAATGGAAGCGCGCGCCGTGCTGGACAGCTTCGGAAATCATCCGGGCCACGTCTTCAACCTCGGTCATGGCATCTCGCAATTCACGCCGCCGGAAAGCGTCGCAGAGCTCGTCGACGAAGTCCATCGTCATAGCCGCGCCATTCGCAGCGGCGCACACGCACCGGCTTGAATGCTGTAATAATTGCCGTTTTATGTTGCGATGCAGCGCGCTGGGCTCTGCCACTCAGGAAAAATTCGCACCGTGCAGGCCGTCAGATGGCGGTCTCGCAGTTGTCAAGACTTGACTTATACACATTTATCACGCTGCGGCGCGGTAGAAGCTTTAGTCCTGTCCTGACCCTTGCAGAACGCGCATTTATTTGATCTCGGCCTTACGGGGCAAGGGTTTGGCGGCTTCCCGAAGAAGTGTGCGGAACCCCACAGAACGCCGCTGCGGCGCGGTTTCCGGGCTTTCGGGGCGAAGTTCTCAACAAAGTTATCCACAGGCACCCGGGGTCGAGAGCAATTGTTCAGCGGAATCCAAAACTTAGCGGCGAAAATGAAGCTTTACTTTAACTTCGGCGGCTCGCCCCAGAGTGGGGCAATCTCGATTGCCACCTGCGGCGCAATGACGCCATTCGCCGTTGCCAGCATCCGCGCAGCCGAATGAGTGAAGCGTTCGTCCGCGTCGCACTGGACCATCCACTGCCGACCCTGTTTGATTACCGCTGCGATTCGTCGCAGTCGCCCGTACCGGGAACGCTCGTTAGCGTGCCGTTCGGCAAACGCGACGTGGTCGGCCTCGTCTGCGAAGTGACTGGTCACAGTGACGTTCCCGCCGATCGTCTTAGGTCGGTGAACGGCGTTTGCACCGCATGCCCGCCGCTGTCGGCTGAATGGCTCGCGCTTGCTTCGTTTGCTGCCGATTACTATCAACGTGGACTTGGCGAAGTGGCGTTGCCGGCGCTTCCGCAAGCGCTGCGTGACGCCTCGCGCTGGTCACGGCTGCTCGCGCCGGAAGAGCGCTACAGGCTCACGCCGGAAGGCCGCACGACCTTGCCCGAGGCTTTGCCCGCGCGCGCGACTGCGCTGCGAAACCTGGCGCAAGCGCTTGCCGCCGGCGAGTTTTTGAGCGCCGCCGACGCCCGCGGGCTGCACCCTAAAGCTATCTCCACGCTCGCCGCATGGCAAGCCGAGGGCTGGGTCGCGCTCGACGTGGTCGATGCCGCCACGGCGCCCCCTGCCGCCGCGGCCACGCCGGCGCCGTCGCAGCCGCTTCCTACGCTCACAGACGAACAAGCCGCCGCCGTCGAAGCTATTCGCGACGCGCACGGCTTCGCGCCGTTCCTGTTGCATGGCGTCACGGGGAGCGGCAAGACGGAAGTCTATTTGCGCGGGCTCGCCGAGATTCTTGCCGCCAATGCAGACGCGCAAGCGCTGGTGCTGGTACCCGAAATCAACCTGACACCGCAGTTCGAAGCGGCTTTCCGCGCCCGCTTCGCGGCGCTCGCGGACACAGCCATCGTCACGTTGCACAGCGGTCTTGCCGAGGGAGAGCGCGCGCGCAACTGGTTCGCGGCGCATGCGGGCCACGCGCGAATCGTGTTGGGCACGCGCCTCGCGGTGCTCGCGTCGCTGCCCCGGCTCGCCATCATCGTCGTGGATGAAGAGCACGATCCGGCTTATAAGCAGCAGGAAGGGCTGCGCTACTCGGCGCGCGACCTCGCCATCTATCGTGCAAAGCAGCTTGGACTCCCGGTCGTGCTGGGATCGGCCACACCGTCGCTCGAAAGCTGGTGGCAGGCGGATCAGGGGCGATACAAGCGGCTCACCTTGTCGCGCCGCGCGGTCGCCGATGCAGTGCTGCCCACGGTGCGCCTGATCGATCTCGAGGACGAGCGGCGGCGCGGACGCGCTTCAGTGGAAGGATTGTCCGGCCCGTTGATTGCCGCGCTGAAGACGCGGCTAGAGCGCGGTGAACAGAGTCTCGTGTTCCTGAACCGCCGTGGCTTCGCGCCACAGCTTGCTTGCGATGCCTGCGGATGGGTCGCCGGTTGTCCGCGTTGCAGCGCGTATGTCGTTTTACATAAGCCGGAGCGCGCGCTGCGCTGTCACCATTGCGGTTGGGAGTCGCGAATTCCGCGCTCATGTCCCGAGTGCGGCAATGTCGACATTGCACCCATGGGTCGCGGCACCCAGCGCGTCGAAGAAACGCTCGCGAGCGCGGTGCCCGGCGCTCGCGTGCTGCGCATCGACGCCGACAGCACCCGCCGCAAAGGCAGCGCGCAGGCGCTCTTTTCCGACGTGCATGCGGGCGAAGTCGACATTCTGGTCGGCACGCAGATGATCGCAAAGGGACACGACTTCCAGCGCGTTTCGCTAGTCGGCGTGCTGAATGCCGACACCGCACTGTTTTCCCACGACTTTCGGGCGAGCGAACGCCTCTTCGCGCAACTGATGCAAGTCAGCGGCCGCGCCGGCCGCGCGGGTTTGCCAGGTGAGGTGCTGGTGCAGACGCGGTATCCGCGCCATGCGCTTTATCACGCGCTTGGGCGCCACGATTACGTCGGCTTCGCCAATTCGACGCTGGCCGAGCGGCGCGACGCGCATTTGCCGCCGTTCGTATATCAGGCGTTGCTGCGTGCGGAAGGCCGCACGCTCGAGGCTGCGCTCGCTTTTCTGCAGCAGGCCGCAGCCGAATTGACGGGCATTGCGGCTGCCGAACGCGTGACCGTCTACGACGCGGTGCCGCTCACCATCGTCAAGGTGATGCACGTCCACCGCGCGCAGTTGCTGATAGAAAGTGCGTCGCGCGCGGCGCTGCAGGCCATGTTGCGCGCGTGGCAGCCGTTATTGCGCGGGTTGAAGGGCGTGCTTCGCTGGAACCTCGAAGTCGACCCGCTCGATATTTGAGCCGGCGTCTCTGCTGCCGGTTTGCGTCGGCGCGACTCGGATCAGCAAACAATCACTATCGACAGCGGCTGCGCGCGCTCCGGGCGCGCGCTCGGACCGTGTTCGAATAGCTTGCGGCGGAAGTCGCGGCGCGCGTGCGTGTCCGCGTACCCAACACCGCCGATGCTCGCGACGAAACGTGCGCGCCGCGTGCCGCGAGTTGTCGATAGCGAGCGGAAGATCTGTAGTCGCTGGAACAAAGCATGGTGGATCTCACAGTGTTCACTTGTCACTTCCCGGCGGGAACGGCCGGCAGACCTGGCAGACCCGCCGCCAATCCGCCCGCGGCAAGCCAGCCAGGCCAGGCATCCGTTGACACCGCGCAGCTAATCGCTGCCGCCGCTGCGCTCAATCGTTCAATGCCGCCTGCGCGTCACCGGATGATGCGGCCGACGTCGCGCGTCCCCGACCTTCGGACGCATCACGTTTGTCTGAGCCGCCCGTCGCGCCGCGGATAAACAGCACAGCGCAGGTTGCGCACATCGCCCAAATGCCTAATACGACCAGCCACTTTTCCATTTCGCTTGTCCTCACCCCGTACCGTTTTTGTGCGCGCATGACCCCGCGCCCGCTATGTCCTCTATAACGGCGCGCCTGCAGGTTTGATAAGGGCTCGAAGAAAAGAAATCTGGCCAGGGAAAATACCGATCCTTACCGACCTTCGCGCTTTCACGAAGACTGGCCGGAAAGCCGTGCTGGGCAAGGGATTCGACAAGGTGCAACCGTTTCGCTATGCCGGTTGCACCTTTTTATTGGGAGGCGTACGATTCGGCCAACTTTTGTCTTTCGCCAGCATTTCGTCTGGTATCCGAAGAAGGAAACATGGCTAGCACCACCCTTGGCGTCAAGGTCGACGACC
>Ga0268255_10002280_pt1 | contig 10181 bp, 8 predicted proteins | sample AgamicOrMarz_FD_200256 | JGI IMG/M metagenome (GOLD analysis project Ga0268255, IMG submission 200256) | Agave microbial communities from Guanajuato, Mexico - Or.Ma.rz (v2) (version 3) | ecosystem: Host-associated > Plants > Phyllosphere > Phylloplane/Leaf | place: Guanajuato, Mexico | collected...
ACGGTAAAAATTGGGGAGCGCACGTGGATTTGTATTGGAGCTACTATTATAAATAATATTAATATTGGTTGTGACTCAGTCATAGCAGCAGGAGCAGTTGTGACTAAAGATGTACCGAGCAATGTTTTAGTAGCAGGTGTACCGGCAGTTATAAAGGAATAGTTTTATTAATTAGATATCGTACAACGAAATAGAAAACACCTTATAAAGGAAGGAAGTCCTTAATATGCAAGATAGAATTTTCCTTTCTTCTCCTCATATGAGTGAAGAAGAATATGAAATGGAATACGTAAAACAAGCTTTTGATACGAACTGGATTGCTCCTCTTGGAGAAAATGTAAACAAGTTTGAAGAAGAGTTAGCAGCTAAAGTAGGTTCTAAATCAGCAGCAGCTTTGTCTTCAGGAACAGCAGCCATCCACTTAGCTTTAAAAGCAGCAGGGGTAGAAGCTGGCGATATTGTTTTTTGTCCAACCCTTACTTTCTCAGCTACGGCAAATCCAATAATCTACCAAAATGCTACTCCTGTTTTTATTGATAGTAATGAAGAAACATGGAATATGTGTCCTGAAGCGTTAGAGGAAGCTTTTACAAGATATCCTAATGTAAAAGCAGTTATTGTTGTGCACCTTTATGGACTATCAGCTGATATGGATAGAATTACAGAGCTTTGTACAAAACATAATGTGCCCTTAATCGAGGATGCAGCTGAAAGTCTAGGAACTTATTATAAAGGAAAGCATACAGGTACTTTTGGGGACTATGGTATTTTCTCTTTTAATGGTAATAAAATTATTACAACTTCCGGTGGGGGAATGCTTGTCTCAAACAATGAAGAAAAAATCTCAAAAGCTCGTTTCTGGGCTACACAGAGTCGTGACCAAGCAAGACATTATCAGCATAGTGAACTAGGTTTCAACTATCGTATGAGTAATGTTGTTGCAGGGATCGGCCGAGGTCAGTTAAAGGTGTTAGATCAACGAGTAGAGAAAAAAAGAGAGATTTTCTCTTTTTATAAAGAACATTTAAGAGAACTCGAAGGAATTGAGTTTATGCCTAGCAATGAATGGGATGAACCGAACTATTGGTTAAGCAGCATAACTTTAAATGGCCAAGTAAGACCTCTTGACGTTATGGAGGCGTTAGAAAAAGAGAATATTGAGTCAAGACCTGTATGGAAACCAATGCATATGCAGCCATTCTTTGAAAAGTATGACTATATTGGTAATGGAACAGCAGAAAAGCTATTTGAAAATGGTGTATGTCTGCCTTCTGATACGAAGATGTCCTTAAAAGATTTAGAAAGAATAGTAAATGTTATAAAAGGATTGTGGTTAAAGTAATGAAGGATTTTAAAGGTGGGATTTATAAAATCTTTTTTAAAAGGTTATTGGATTTCATTCTATCTCTAACCGCGATTATAATTCTTAGCTTAGTTTTTTTTATAGTTGCCATATTGGTGAGGATAAAGTTAGGGAATCCCATACTATTTAAACAAGAAAGACCTGGGATAAATGGAAAAATTTTTATTATGTATAAATTTAGAACTATGACAGATGAAAAAGATAAAAAGGGAAATCTATTATCTGATAAAAAAAGGTTAACTAGGTTTGGTAGATTTTTACGTTCTACTTCTCTTGATGAACTACCAGAACTGTTTAATATTCTAAAAGGCGACATGTCGATTATAGGGCCAAGGCCATTACTAGTTCAATATCTCCCCCTCTATAATAAGCACCAGAAGCGTCGGCACGAAGTTAGACCTGGCCTCTCGGGTCTAGCTCAAATTAGTGGGAGGAATGCTATAAGCTGGGAAAAAAAGTTTGATTTAGACATTGAATATGTTGATAATATTAGTTTTATTGGTGATTTCAAAATTATATTATTAACTATCAAAAAGGTATTAATCAGGGAAGGGATTAATTCGGAAACTGCTGCAACTATCGAACCATTTAAAGGTAACGAAGAAGGAAAGTCATCATTATAAGTAATAGACGTATTTTAATAAGTTCTGGTAGTGTCGTAATGAAAGATATTAATACAAGGACCATCTACGTTGGAATAACTGTAAGGAGAACAAATAGATGAGAATCTTACAAATAGTAAAAACAAATGAAGGGGCGCATTGGGCTTTTACACAAGCTAAATGGCTCTTTAACAATGGAGTGGATATAGTAACGGTCTTACCTTCTATTAAAGGTGGAATGGCAGAAAAATATAAAGCAGAAGGAATGCAAATAATACAAGGTGATTTCTCTCTACCAATTAAAACTCCTTGGAACATTGTAAATAGAATTAAAAATATACATAATATTATTGATCAGGTTAAACCTGATATAATTCATTGTCACTTTGTTACCAACATTTTAATGTTAAGGATAGCTTTAAAAAATTCAAATATTCCACGACTATTTCAAGTCCCTGGTCCTTTACATTTGGAAAGTAGCTTTTTTAGAAAAGCAGAGTTAATAGTTTCTAATGATAAGGATTTCTGGGCAGGAGCTTGTAGGAAAACTTGTAATATATACAAAGAGAATGGTATAGAAGATTCTAATGTTTTTCTTGCCTATTATGGAGGATATGGTGGTAAGTCGGTAGATGAGTATCAGGACAGTAATTATAAGTTACATAGGGAAAATAATATACCTACAGATAGGTTTTTAGTCGGCATGGTTAGCTATTTTTACAAACCTAAAGCTCACTTATTACAAACCAGGGGGTTAAAAGGTCATGAAGACTTTATAGATGCTATTGCTCTAGCGCGGGAAACTAATCCATCTATTAAAGGAGTAGTAATTGGAGGCGCATGGGGAAATTCTGCTAACTATGTTAAAAAAGTCAAAGCGTATGCTGAAATGAAATGCAAAGATGAGATTATTTTTACAGGGTTTAGAAGTGATTTAAAAGAGGTTTATAGGGATCTTGATCTGGTGATCCATCCATCCCATAGCGAGAATTTAGGTGGAGCGGCAGAAAGTTTAGCAGCGGGAGTACCAACTATATCTACCAACGTAGGAGGGTTTACTGACATAGTAATCAATGAAGAAACAGGCTACACAGTAAATCCTAAATCTCCTGAAGAGATTGCTTCGGCCATTATTAAAATGATTGACTCTCCTGAAATCAAAAGAACTATGGCTCAAAAAGGAAAAGAAAATGTAAGGGAGCTACTTAGTATTGATAATACTGGTCGCAAAGTATTATCAATTTATGAGAAAATTTTGGCTGGAAACACATACTAGTTGTCTAAAAGGAGTTAGGATTAATGAAAGGATTATTTTGCTACGATGGTCCAATAAACTGTGACGAGCAGGGAAATTATTTCGGGACGGTTCTAAATAATAACGTGTTTAGAAGATATTTTAGTATCGTAAATTCTCTTGATATTGCTATAAGAGTTGAAGAGCAAGAGCAAAACAGTAAAGCTTCTCAAATAACATTGGATAATCTTAATATTATTCCTATGCCTAATGTTGCATCTGCTACAGGAATATTTAATACAAAAGAGGCTACTCATGCCTTAAAACAAAATATAAAAAAGGCCGATATCTTGTTTATCCGATTACCAAGTTTTATTGGTAATATAGCTATTAAATTAGCAAAGCAACTGAATAAACCTTACATTGTGGAAATGGTGGGTTGTCCTTGGGATTCTCTATGGAATCATAGTATAAAAGGTAAAATAATTGCCCCTTACATGTGGCATACTACAAGACAGAACCTAAAGGACGCTAAATATGCTGTTTATGTGACTAATGAGTTTCTTCAGAATAGGTACCCTACTAATGGAGAATTTGTAAATTGTTCTAATGTTGAGTTGCCAGAAGTAGAGGACAGTATTTTAGATAGTCGTATAGAAAAAATACAAACATCGGAAGAAAAAATCACTATTGGAACTGCTGCTGCATTAAATGTGAGATACAAAGGGCAACAATATATTATAGAAGCAATTTCAAAACTTAAACGTGAAGGTATAAAATGCGAATACCAACTTGTAGGCTGGGGGGATTCTTCTTATCTAAAGGAGAAAGCTAAACAGTTTGAAGTAGAAGATTGTATTAAATTTGTCGGGACGTTACCGCATAAAGAGGTTTTTTCGTGGATTGATAATATAGATATCTATGCTCAACCAAGTAGACAGGAGGGGTTGCCCCGAGCTCTTATTGAAGCAATGAGTCGGGGATGTCCTGCAATAGGAGCGAAATCAGGTGGAATCCCTGAATTATTAGAGAAAGAATATGTTTTCAGTAATAAGAAAACTAATATAGACGAGATCTGTAGTATTATTAGAAATTACAATAAAGAGAAGATGATAAAGCAGTCAAAGAGAAACTTCATGGAAGCTAAACAGTACCACAAAGAGTTAATACAAAAGAGACGTATATCCTTATTTGAGGCAGCTATAAATTCAATCTAATATAGCGTAAGTAAAATATACATTATTAAAAGAGGGATGATTACTTTTGCGTGAAATCAAACACAGCAAGGAGAAGCCAAAAGTGGTTTTTCTTTCAGCTAAAATGTCACTCGGCGGAGCAGAGAGAGTAATCTCTAACCTAGTGAATGGACTGGCAAGTGAAGTAGAGGTTCATACCTTGTTATTAAGTTGCCAAACGCCACAAGATTATCCATTAAAAGGCACGGTTGTATCTCTTAATGATGGGAAGGATAGAAGCAGGTTAGCTGAAATACCTTATTATTGTTCGAAAATTAAGAGATACATAGAAGAAAATGAAATTGATTGCATTATTAGTTTTATGGAATATCCTAACTTGTTGAATATCCTAACACCTATAAAAGTTCGAAAGATTATCTCTGTTCGAAATTTTATGTCGGAGAAATGGAAAGGTAACAAGGGTTTGGTGTGGAAGTTAAGTTTTAAATACCTGTACAAAAGAGCTGATACTGTCATAGTACCGACTAAATTAATTGGAAAAGATCTAGTTGATAACTATAGGATACCAGGCGATAAACTGAAGCTAATTAATAATCCATATGAACTTGAAAAGTTAACGAAGAATATGGTAGAGGATATCCCTAAAAAATATGAACATTGGTTTAATGGAAGTACAATTATTACAATGGGAAATTTAAGTTTTGCTAAGGGACATTGTCACTTGATTCGCTCTTTTGCTAATGTAAAAAAACAAATTCCTGAAGCTAAATTAGTGATATTGGGTGAAGGCGGATATAGAAATAAATTGGAAAATTTGATAGAAAGCCTAAGTCTATCAAATGATGTGCTTTTACTGGGCTTTCAAAGTAATCCTCATAAATATATAAAGAAAGCAAATATCTACGTGCTTTCGTCCTATTATGAAGGCTTTCCAAATGCATTGGCTGAAGCCATGGCCTGCGGTTTACCTGTTGTTTCAACAGACTGTAAATCGGGCCCAAGGGAGATACTAGCTCCAGATACAAATATTAACTTATCGGCAGACTCAGTTGAATATAGTAAATATGGTCTGCTTGTTCCTGTTTTTAAAAAGGAATGTTTTAGTTCTTCAGACGACCTCTCTAAGGAAGAAGAGGTTTTATCCGATAGTCTAGTTAATATAATGAGTAATCGAGAACTATATAAGGATTATCAGGCCAGATCCAATAGGAGGATTCTTGATTTTCATATAAATAATATAAAGAGAATATGGTTAGAATTTTTAACTTATTAATAAGTTAGGGTTCTCTAATAGTAGATAGAATACGTATAAACTAATTTTTATTACTATTGAAATAAATTGGCTATATTATCCTTTGTAGAATACTAGAAACTTGTAAATACTGTTCTTATAGTAGAAGTGAATAGTATTTACAAGTTTCTATGTCAGCCTTATTTAAGCAATGTAAATTATTTTCTAAGAATTTAGGGTTTTCTTCGTTGTAATTAAGTTCTATCTCTAAAACTAGTTAGATTAGAGATGTTAATGGGAACGCTTAGATTTAGAGGAGACTTTATGGAGAAATTAAGTGTAAATAAGCAGAAAGCATTATCACATGCTTTAACTAGTATGATTTTATGGATTGCTTTACTGTCTATGTTTTTGTATTGTTTATTTGTCCTTATGGACGTTTTTTCAATACCTTCTCAGTTGCAGATTAGTTGGATAAGTATTGGAATATGTATGCTATGTATGTTTGTTCTAAAACAGAATAGAAAGATAGCAACATTTGGATTAACTTCAGTACTACTTTTATATACTATGTGTACACAGTTCGGCTTGGGTACGGTTTACTATATATTAGGTCCTGAGTATGTAGTTAATTATAGTAATTATACATTACGATTTCTCTTTTCTCATCAATATGTTCAAGCAGTTCTTATTGGTTTGATTGCGGTAATGACATATACTATAGCATCTACTTTGGGGACATTAAGTGAAGAAAGCATTAGAAGGCGATTAACCCGTAATGAAAATAATATATTTAGTATAGAAACACAACGCGCGGTTTGGGTTGGATACTTACTCTTAATGATAGTACTGATTTATATGTTATTTCAAGTAGCAACTGGTAGGATTAGTTTAGGAATGGACTACAATTCTTATATACAAAGTATGGTAGACGCAAGCAATGTATATCATTATATATTAATTATATATTCAGTTGGGATAGCATATATTGTTTCCTCTGGAAATAGGAAACAAATTAAATATGGATTAATCCTTTATTCTTGCTCAGCCATCATATTTTTTATAACTGGTAATAAAGGGGAAGTTTTATATGCTGTACTGGCATGCATAGGTGCCTCTCAATATAGAGGCTTCAAGATTAAAATTTCATTAATATTACTTTTAGGCTTTATCTTAGGAATATTCATACCGTTTATTACGACCGCTAGAGAAAATGGGGTCCTAGGAAGTATTGATAAGATTGGTTTCAGTCTTACAGATTCATTTGTAGAAATGGGTATGCAATTAAGATTAAATGTTTACATTTTAGAACAATTCTTTTCAGGTTCTAGGGATTTTTTAATGGGTTTTTCATATTTTAATCCATTTATAAACATCCTCGATAATTTTATTCCTTTTATATCAATAAGATTAGATTCTCCTAAGGATTATAACTTCCAAAGTGTATTTCCAGGTTATGGATTTAATCAAGTTGCTGAAAGCTATGCTAATGGTGGTTTAATAGGTACTATATTCTTTTTCTTCTTAATGGGTTTCATAATTGCAAAGTTAGAATCTAGAGATATGAATCTACTGACCCTTGCATATTTCACTAGTATAGTGGCAATTCTTATTAATGTAACGAGAAATAGTTTTGCATTTGTTCCAGGTCAGATCTTTCTTCTGACTATGTTATATATAGTGGTGAAGTTCCTTCCTAAGAGGGATACCAAATAAACTGGAGGCGTCCAGACAACTTCTTTAAGATATAAGGCTTAGGCTTTTATGATTAGTTACCCTATAAAAAACAATGCTGTATTTAATTTGATATAATACACTGTTTTAACCCGTATGTATCTATGTCTTTATATAAGTTGTAATCTCAAAACCAATAATTCAAGTAGGAGAAATATTTTCATGCAGGGAAAAAGTTTAATCCAAAAGACTGGTCTGTACTTTATAGGTAACTTGTCTTCTAAAATTATGTCTACTCTTATAATTCCAATCTATGCTTTTTACGTAAAAGCTAATGATTTAGGATATTACGATTATACTCAGACTATTATGTCAATTCTCATACCAGTGTTTTTTGTTGCTATATGGGAAGCAATTCTACGCCATCTTCTTTATGAAACTGATGAAATACAAAAAAGAAAGGTTATCTCTACCTCTACAGGTTTTACTATATTAATGTCATTTATTGTTATACTTCTCATGGGTATATATAGGGGATTTATTGATCCTGAGACTAAATTTGTATTGTTTATTACTGTCATGTTTATAGTGTATGCTCTTACTCAAATCTGGCAATACTACGCGCGTGCGCTATCAAAGAATAAATTATATATACTATCTGGAATAATAGGAACATTTATAAACTTTATAAGTGTTTTGGTATTTATATGTATATTAAAATTAGGTCTTAAGGGTCTCTTTATTTCGTATATTTTAGGCCAAGCATCTATATTCCTGCTAATAGAAAGTAGATTGCATATTCTGAGAGAATTTAAGATTAAATATTTTGATGTTAATATATTGAAGAAAATGCTTGTATTTTCCATTCCTTTAGTTTTAAATCTAACCTCTGCTTGGGTACTTTCAGGCTTTGGGAAAACTTTGATTGCTGATAAATTAGGTACAGATATGAATGGATTATTCTCTTTCGCTAGTAAATTTTCAATTCTTGTTACCATGATAGGGTCAGTGGTAACAATGGCAGTTATTGAAGAGGCGATAATCACAGTTAAAACTAAAGGGTTCAATTCCGAGTTCACAAGAATCATCGAGAATGTTTTTAAAATATTTGTTACTTTAGCATTACTATCTATACCGATTATTAAAGTGTTTTATTTCTTTATAAGAGATACAGAATATTACAGCTCATTTAGCTATGCTCCTTGGTTAATAATATCAGCTGTTCTAATAACTATGGCTTCTAATGTAGGGGCAATATTTCAAGCAATAAACAAAACAAAATATCAATTTACTACAACCCTATTTGGAGCAGTTATAACAATTATTATCTCTTTTACCCTGATTTCAATTATGGGGGTCTATTCTGTAATTCTTGGTCAAATACTAGGTGGTTTAGCTATGTTATTTGCCAGATATTTTCTTGTAAATAGATATGTGGACTTTAAAGTTAATTGGAAACCTATAGTAATAGCATTCTCTTTTCTACTACTAATAATATTAATAAGTACGAATACATCTATACTTGTTAACGTTATAATTTTAATATTAACTGCTATTATAGTTAGTTATCGGAATAAGAATTATTTGGTAATTAGTTATAAAATACTAAAAAATCGATTTAAACGCTAATAATTACTTACTATTTTCTATATTTCTATTTTAAATTCATTACTGCGAGGAGAGAAAATGATAAATATAATCAGAAGAGGAATCAGGTTAGTTAAAATGCGTCTAGCTTCTCCTAGTAGACGTGCTGAATTACTAAGAGCTGATGGAGTAAACTTAGGAGAGGGTTGCCAAATATATAGTAATGTAACCTTTGGAAGTGAACCATATTTAATTGAGATTGGGGATCGTGTAAGGATTACTAACGGTGTAATCTTTATCACTCACGACGGAGGGATGTGGGTACTAAGAAATAATGGCTTGTTGAAAGATGCAGATGCTTTCGGAAAGATCAAGGTAGGGAACAATGTACATATTGGTATTAATGCTGTTATTATGCCCGGAGTAAAAATTGGAGATAACGTAGTAGTAGGAGTTGGAGCAGTCGTTACCAAAGATATACCTTCAAATAGTATAGTAGCGGGTATACCTGCTAAAGTTATTAAGACTATAGATGATTACTATGACAAACATAGAGTTACTGCAGATTTCACTAAGAATTTAAGTTCTGAAGAGAAGAAGAAATATCTATTACAAAAATATAAAATTTAAGAATAATATAATGTACTTACTGATTTCTATTCTAGGAGTCTTACAAGGTTATAAGTCTAAGTAAGAAATAATTAATTGAAGAGGTGTAGGTAATGTATAGAATAGCGGTAGCAGGAACAGGTTATGTTGGACTAGTAGCAGGTGTATGTTTTGCTGAAATGGGCCATCAAGTAACGTGCGTGGATATTGACCAATCTAAAGTAGAGTTAATGAAATCCGGTGTTTCTCCAATATATGAAGCAGATTTACAAGACTTGATGATAAAGAGTTATGCATCAGGAAATCTTAACTACACAACAGATTATCAATCTGCTTATAAAGATGCAGATGCTATCTTTATCGGAGTAGGAACACCAGAACAACCGGATGGATCAGCAAACCTCTCTTACATTGCAACAGTCGCAAGACAAATTGCGGAATCAGTAGAAAAAGATTGTCTAGTCATAGTAAAATCCACAGTTCCAGTTGGTACAAATGATAAAGTGGAACAATTTATCCAAGACTTCTTAATCAATGATGTAAGAGTAGAAGTAGCATCCAATCCAGAGTTCTTAGCACAAGGATCTGCAGTACATGATACATTACATGCAGAACGAGTTATTATTGGAACGGAAAGTAAATGGGCAGAGAAGCTTTTACAAGATATCTATAAACCATTTAATCT
>Ga0268255_10002289_pt1 | contig 10161 bp, 14 predicted proteins | sample AgamicOrMarz_FD_200256 | JGI IMG/M metagenome (GOLD analysis project Ga0268255, IMG submission 200256) | Agave microbial communities from Guanajuato, Mexico - Or.Ma.rz (v2) (version 3) | ecosystem: Host-associated > Plants > Phyllosphere > Phylloplane/Leaf | place: Guanajuato, Mexico...
TTTCGTTCATGGGCCATTTCCTTTTCGGAATTTTGTACAAATACGGGTGATTTCTGCCGGGTCCTCTTCACCATAATCAGTGCGTGAACGAGTAAGCTTTCTACTGCACTATCGGTAATCGCGATCGAAAACCGCTCCTTCATATCCCCGAGTGCTTTTTTTACAATTGAAATCTCATAGGGTAAAAATAAATCCAATACCACATTTTTATCCTGTGAAAGGGAAGAAATAAGCTCGGATAAATGCGCTAAGGCATTTCGCTTCTGCAATTCCTGCCCTTGAATGATATTTCCAACCCGTGGTTTTGATACGAGCTCTAGCCCAAAACGCCCAAGCCAAGTGGTAATCGCCTCGATATCTTTTTTAATCATCGCTTTAGGGACATAGTAACGATCAGCAAAAAACTGTAAAGTAATGGCTTGGCTGCTGGTTAAAAGCTGAAAGGCAATTTCAAAAAGGCGTTCTTCACTTGTTTTAGGTTCGCTAGAAAGTAAAGCACGTAATATTTCAGAACGTTCCTCTTCGTCACACTCAACTGATATTCCATATCCGGGCTTACGAATTAGCTTTGCACTGGGATACGCCCGTAAATGCTCCTCCAATCGGTCCAAATCGTTTCGTACCGTTTTTTCCGCACAATCAAGCCGCTCGGACAAATCCTTTATTTGCCATACTCCTTCTTCGTCAACAAGTAAGATTCTTAGTAGTTCCTTTTGTCTATGATTCATTCATTACACCTGCTCTATTAAACATATATAAGAGTTTATCTTTATTTTTGTTTCTGTTCAAATGAATAAAATTCAACAAATTAGTCCATACCACCCAAAAATTGATTTTTAAAAATTCAAGTAAATTATCCTATTGCACATGTAAACGTTTTCATTTATAGTGATATAAACATACTTACGAGAAATAATGGGTATCTACAACTATTAGTAGGAGTGGATGAGCATGGACGAGCAAGGGAATCTATTAGTTGGATTATTATGGGGTACGTCTCTAAGTGTTCCGTTATGGATTGCGTTTATAGGTTGGATGAAACTTCTTTTACAATTTGTCATGTAGTCATTTGCTAGATGCTATAAATATCATTTTATAAAAACAATAGAGTAGGGACCCACAACTATATAGGATCCTTACTCTTTTACATTTAACCAAACGGATTTTTCGCCCGCCTCTTATCGAAAGTTTTGTTCAATGAATTCTTGTTCTTCTTCTGGTGTCAACAGCCGTGTCGCAACTCCGATTGACCCGTTTTGAAGGGAGAGAATTTCATTGTGTGCTTCGACCGCGTTTTCGAAATTCCCTTCGTTCCACTCGTTCAAGATTCGTAAATAAACGTCTTTGTAATCATAATCCGTTTCGTCTAGTGTTTTAAGTAATTCGTCAATTCTTTCGGGTGTCATTTCGGTCGCTCCGTCCTTCATATCTGCAGCAACTTTTTGGTGCGTCATACGGTGAACAATCCATTGGAATTCGTCTTCCTTAGGAATGTATTTGCCTTCAGTGATTTTCTCTTCAAGTTCGGCTTCGTTTTCTATTTGCGTGTCTTCGTTTTCTATTGGTGTGTCAAGCGAAGATACGTCTTCGTTTTCTACGTTTGTGTCCGACGAAGCTACGGCTTCCGCTTTTTCGTTCCCGTAGCTAGTCGCTTGATATATTAGCACACCGACAATAATGATCCCCAAACAAGCAACAATCGAAATACTAATCAAAAATCTGTTCAAGAATTTTTCCATTTCTCAACCCCCTCTTTTAAACTTAACATACTTCTAATGAATACGGATTTGAAAGCATTTCGCTACAAAATATGTTCAAGCCAAGATTCTTTTTCAACTGAATGGAATTTTTATCTTGCAGAAATGTGTTTGTCAGTATTCTCAGACGGTTCTCATGCTTTGGAAGCATGAGAACCGTCCCTGTGCTCTGAAAAATAAAAGAGGAAGGATTATAATCAAAAACAATCCTTCCTCTTCTATGCAATTAAGTATGTGACACAATCATCTCACAATTACCGTCTACCTCAAATTCTCCAAATCCAACAGGAATAACAAAATGAGTGCCCTTCTTCAAACGATAATCTATACCATTATGAGAAAGTATTCCTTCTCCATTAATCACACTAAAAAGCAAATATTGATCATTAAATGAAAAGCTAGACTTCCCACCAACTTCCCATTTATATACGGAGAAGAAGTCAGATTCCACATATGTAGTAATCCTAGTATTCCCTTTCTCCTGTACCAATTTCGTACTTACAGCATCTTGATGCGGAACCGAAGTAACCTCCATTGCTTTCTCTAGATGAAGATCCCTTAAGTTCCCTTCTGCATCCCGACGATCATAGTCGTACACCCGGTAGGTTGTATCAGAGCTCTGCTGCGTTTCTAATACAAGCGTCCCTTCACATAAGGCATGAATGGTTCCACTTGGAACATAGAAAAAGTCCCCTGGTTTAATTTTCACGCGACGAAGCAAGTCATTCCACTGGCCTTCTTGAATTTGCTTCTGTAATTCTTCTTTCGTTTGCGCATTATGACCGAAGATCATATCGGCATCTTCTTTACAGTCAATGATATACCAGCATTCCGTCTTACCTAGTTCACCATTTTCATGAACCATCGCATAAGAGTCATCGGGATGCACCTGGACGGATAAATCCATGTTGGCATCCAAAATCTTTGTTAATAAAGGAAATACCTTTTCCTGTGGATTTCCAAAGAGCTCAGAATGCTCACTCCACAACTTGTCTAGAGTCATCCCTTTATAGGGACCATTTTCGATTATAGAAGGTCCATTAGGGTGAGCTGAAATTGCCCAGCACTCCCCTGTGTTTTCGCTAGGGATCTCATAGCCGAATTCTTTCTGTAAAGCTGTCCCGCCCCAAATTCTTTCCTTAAAAACGGGTTTTAAAAATAATGGTTCCAAAAGAAGTCCTCCTAAATTACTGTTCATCGGTCATAAACTTATATCTTAAAATAGCGGCAAGGCCCGCACCATGCATGAACTCACCTTTAATGACCAAATCTTTCAACTCTTCCATGGTGAGATAATGCAATTCAAGTGTCTCGCTATTCTCTAGCTTTTGCTCTGTCGGTGTTAAGCCCGCTGCCGCAAACAAGAAGATTTCCTCTGTCGTTGAGCCTGGAGAAGGATAAAAACTGCCTAATTCAAGCCAATGCTCAGCAACATGCCCGGTCTCTTCCTCTAGTTCCCGCTTGGCCACCTCAATGGGTAATTCATCTTCTGTATCAATCATTCCGGCAGGCAGTTCCCATTGCCAGCTATTTATCGCATGGCGGTATTGTCTTAAACAGATGACTTTATGATTATTCGTTATCGGCAGAATGCAGACTCCCTTGGCAAAGTCTAGATAGGAAAAAGTCTTTTCGTCCCCGTTAGGAAGAATAACCTGATCTACTGTAATTCCAAACCGGTCCACCTTTTGCTTAGTAGAGTGTTTTATTTTCCACTCCATTCTGTTCACCTCCAATTATCAAATCTTTTATATTAAAATTCACCTAAAAATTATGTCCAGATATTAGGATACTATAATTCAATCGTAAAGGATAGAATCAATTTTTTTACCCTTTGCTAAAATAAGTGCCTCAGACTCCCTGTGCGAATAGCTTCGATTATAAAAATATAGCAAATAAATTTTCTATAAAAACCATGCTTATATGATTTTTATAATTTTCAGATTTTTTTCCTTATAATTCGACAGAAAAAGTGAAGGTTCTATTATTAATTTTAAATAATTTATAGGTTACACATCAGATTACTTAAATTATGTCGATTTATGTTTGTAAAAGTCGGAATTATTTGATTTTGTCTTATTACCTCGTTTGTTACAATGAAAAACAGATTGCAACAAACTTACAACATGAGAGGAGCTAAATTGGATGCAGAGTCTATTAGTTACATTAAAGTTGGAAGACACTTTTACCATAAATGAAGAAGATGAGCAAGAAGCTGAAGAGTTATATTACAAGTTATGGGAAGATGATCGATTATAACAAAGATAAATACATATATCCTTTATTCTGGAGGCAACTATGACGAAAAAACAATGTATTGCTATGCTATTAGCTGGGGGAAGAGGTTCGCGATTAAAAGAATTGACCAAATATATAGCTAAGCCAGCTGTTCCCTTTGGTGGAAAATATCGAATCATTGATTTTACATTAAGCAATTGCAGTAATTCTGGTATTGATACTGTTGGGGTTTTAACACAGTATCAACCTCACACTCTTCAAAATTACATCGGTGATGGCAAGCACTGGGACTTAAATCGAAAAAATGGGGGCGTTACCATTCTTCCGCCATATCAATGTGAGTCAGGTGAAAGATGGTATGAAGGCACCGCACACGCTATTTATCAAAACCTAAGATATATTGAAAATTACAATCCCGAGCACGTTCTCATTATTTCCGGAGATCACATTTATAAGATGGATTACAGTAAAATGCTAGAGCAGCATATAAAAACATCAGCAGACGCCACCATTTCTGTCATAAACGTACCATGGAATGAGGCGAGTAGATTTGGCATTATGAATATTAATCCCGAATCAAAAGAAATATTAGATTTTGAAGAAAAACCAGAAAATCCCAAATCAAACCTCGCCTCTATGGGGATTTACATTTTTAAATGGGAACTGTTAAAAAAATATTTAGAAAAAGAAGAAAAAAATCCACTCTCGTCTAAGGACTTTGGTAAGGACATTATCCCAGCGATGATCAATGATAATCGCAAATTACAGGCCTATTGTTTCAAAGGCTATTGGAAGGACGTCGGAACCATTGATAGTCTCTGGGAAGCGAATATGGATTTACTTTCCTTTAAAAGCAATCCCATCTTACAAAATGAAGACTGGTCTATTTATACTCATGAAACTTCCCAGCCGCCAACCTATTTGGACGGAAAAGCTAGTGCACACCAATCTTTGGTAAGTGAAGGCTGTAAGGTGTTTGGAAAGGTAGAAAACTCAGTTCTTTTCAATGGAGTTACTGTAGGCAACGGAGCTGTTATTAAAGATTCCGTTATTTTGCCCAATGCTATTATCGGTGAAAATGCGGTGATTAACCGAGCCATTGTTGGTATGGGAACGGTCATTGAAGCCAATGTTAAAGTGGGGGAAAATCAGCCGTTTAGTGAAATTACCTTAATTGGGGATAACCAGACTATTCAAAAAGATATCGTTGAAAAAATTAAGGTAAAAGCCGTTTAAATAAAAATTCTTAACATATAAAAAATATTAAAATTATTCACAAACTCACGAATAACATTAAAAAACTCCCTTCATTTAAATGAAAGGAGTTTTTTGTGTTAATCCTCTGAACTTTTTATACAAAATACATACTGCCCTTAACAACAGTTTCAATCTCCAGATGCCCCTATACATGAGATTAATTTCCTTTCAATAAGGGAATAATAAATATTATGTCTGTGGTTAAGCAACCACTCTCCTAAAACTACTTTTTTAATTTCAAAAATATTAGCATCCACATGTTCATATACTTTATTTGAATAAACAAATAGCAGATTGATTACTTTCTATCGGGGTGATCTTTATGGAAAAGCAAGGGAATCTATTCGTAGGTTTAATCTGGGGAGCATCTCTTAGTGTCCCATTATGGCTTGCCTTATTTGGCTGGGTAAAAATAATCCTTCGTATTCTTTAATGTTTAACTAATTAGCTTGCACACAATGGAGTGAATACTATGAAAGAGAATGATGATGGAAGGAAATTTGGTGTTGGATGCTTATGGGGTATCATTCTATCGATCCCTCTATGGATGATCGCCTATCTCCTATTTCGTCATATTTTACATAAATAATCATAAAATGTTTTCTACCTTTACATATATCCTTTTCATCCCCCCTATCAAACCATTTTTAGTGCACAAAGGAAGACAAATACTTCTAACATGCCAAGATAGTCCTATAAAAGATTCAGCAGGAGTTCCGATGAAAAAAAAGATCCTAATTAATCTACTATTTATTTTTTCATTAATTTTTATATTCCGCTATACTATGTTACCAAACTCATCCTTAGGCATAGGGATGGGTAAAGGAGGTATCAACTTAATACCATTCAAATCTTTAGGAAATCCATTATCTCCCGGCTTTTTTATTAATGTTGGGGGGAATATTCTATTATTTCTTCCTTTTGGTCTTGTTTTACCATTGAAGTTTTATAACATTGATAGAATGCAGATTGTCACTTTGATTGGATTATCTTTATCGATCATGATTGAGTGCATCCAATTAACAATGCCTAATCGATGGACGGATATTAACGATGTTATTTTAAATACTTTAGGAACCTATATTGGTTTTCGTTTATTTAGTAAGTTTAGGTTAGCATACATTTTAAAATGAGCTTTATGGAGACCTCCCTTTTACCAAGACGACGTTGGATGTTTTTTTGTTTATAGAAAAAATATCGTTAATATTAGGCTAATGGAATGTCCTAATTAAAATTAGTGAAAGAGCCCTTCCATTCTTATTCTTATAACATACAGTATAGGGAATAAGTCTATAAGGGAGGTTTCATCTATGTTTGGATATGGTGGATTTGGTGGTTGTGGCGGCTATGGCTACGGCGGTTTTGGATATGGCGGTTGTTTTGCTTTAATCGTTGTATTATTCATATTGCTGATTATTGTGGGAGCAGTAGTCTGTTTCTAAGAATAACCTAAAAAAGCCCTCTAACAAAGGGCTTTTTTAATTGTTTCTTCCTCCGAAAACGTCTGCTAATCAGACGTTTTTATATTTAGATAAATCCCTGATTTTGTCTTAACTAATGATAATGGTCCAAGCCATAACAGCCTTGAAAAATATACTAAAGTGTAAACTAAATATCAGAATGGAACGGTGGTGAAAATAATGGGCTGGGGCTATGGAGGTTATGGTTACGGTGGTTATGGATACGGCGGCAGCACTTTCGTATTAATCGTTGTATTGTTCATTCTTCTTATTATTGTTGGTGCATCATTCTACTAATCAATTAGGTCGCACAGGGAAAAGGCTCCGTTAAGGAGCCTTTTCTTATTCACACCAAAGGACAAGACGCAACTATAATAAAGGGTATATCAGCCATTGTATGTATTTTCTTTTTCAAGGCTGGATTTAAAAGATTCAACCTTGATGCTATAGTACTATATTTAAATGATAAAAAGATGCTAATTCTCAGATAATTTAATAAAAAATATGAAAAATTTTTGTTACAATAGGCTTATACAAAAAAATTGAGGAGATGTATTGAGGTGGACATAAATCATAGAGATTTCATTGAAACAGTCTATGTAAGAGGTGTCCAAATATCCCTTTTGGCATCTGGAGACGGAACTGAAATTATTTACCATAAGCTAAATCCTCGAGTAAGATGGGCATTAGAACCTACCTGTAGTATCATTCTAAATAGTGATTAAATAAGATTCAAAATCCATTTATAATAAAAGGAGCAACCGAGCTTATTTCAACCCACTTTAATCCAGGTGCTGTTATATTAATGGACTAAGAAATATAGGCCCTACTCTCCCCGAGTTGGGCTTTTAATTTTTGTACTTTTTAGATAAAGCTTCCCAATATTATACTGTATTCATGATAAAATGGATAATAACGGAAAATAGTCATATACTTCAAGGTTAGATTTTGGATTGTATTCTATCTCATACATGAATTTAATCACCTTAAAAATTGTAATAATCTTAGTAGCAGGAGTTATTTATGAAACTAGTTACTCGAGCAATAGTCAACTGTGTATCCGTATTTGGAGCGATCATCACGCTAGCATCCTTATATAATCTTCTCAAACCTGAGTCGTCAACATACTACATTGATATATTTATTCTATCATTATGTTTTTTCCTTCTTTCTCCATGGTCCGTTCGCATGGCTAGTGGAGCTTCATGGAGACCGGCAGTCATGCTAATCATCGTGAGCGCTATTTTAGTTCCACCTACGCTCAGTTTTTTGGTTGCTTTACCTGGTTTAATTCGTATTACATACAAAAGCAAAGATAATTGGAGAAAATATCTACTTACGTTTGGACACATTGGACTTGGATTAGCAGCAGGCGGTTCCATCTTTTACCTTTTTAATTCTGATGGAACCATTGAATTTTCAACACCCCTAAAAATGATTCCTTTATTGTTAGGAATTCTTGTCCACTTTGTTGTCAATCGTTTGATTTCCTTCTTTATAGTTGCCAATAAGACAGGTAAAGATTTTAAAAAGCAAGCTATCTCGATGCTCAGGGAAATACATTGGGGATATTTAAATCTTTATTTAACCAGTCTTTTTACAATCATAGCCTTTAAGGAGATTGGCTATTTAGCGTTACTTCTGGCATTGTTTTTACTCATGGGGATTTTTAAGAGTACTATTTACTATACTAAGATGCAGCAGCTACAAAATACGGTGTACATTGATGCCCTCACACAAGTGGAAAACCGGGCATCATGGGAAGCTTTTAAACAGCAAATGGACAAAACCCCCTATACTGGTACACTCTCGATGATTGATTTGGATAATTTTAAAGAACTGAACGATACTCTAGGGCATTCTGAAGGCGACAAAATTCTAAAAGAAACTGCGTCCTTTATTCACCACTCCTTACGTAATTGCGATCGAATCTTTCGGTATGGCGGAGATGAATTTATAGTTTTTATGCCACATGACAATAAGGCAGGTTTAGAATTTAAGAGGAAAATGGAAAGACTGACAGGTGATTTAAAGGAACATTTTAAATATCTACAAGTATCGGTCAGTGCAAGTACAGGCTGTGCCCTTTATACTGGGGATGATTCCTTTAAAGCTTCTCTTTTAGAAGCGGATAAACAAATGTACCTAGCTAAGGCACAAAGGAAATTACTCGATAAAAAACTAAAACAAAAAGTTCTAATATAGAAGGACATGCCTAGAAAAAAAGAAGGTATGTCCTTCTTTTTTCTGTCAAGACTCTTCGAAACCATATTGGCATCCACAAGTTTTTATAAAAGTTTCCAATTGTGCAATCAGGTTGAGGTTATAACTGGTTTCTCTTGAACCTACACGATCCTATGTCATTCCCTCCTTCGCTACTTACAAACTAGCAATAAATATTTTTGACCTACCTGTCCTTTTAGACTCTCAAACTATATATATAAGGCGAAAGGAGGTGATTGAAGATGGCACAAGGATTACTAGAAACGACAAAGCTTCGGTTGGTATTTCAAGCGGGCATCGATAACGAAGGAAATCCAATCTTGAAGTCTAAAACATTTAGCAATGTAACGAAAGCGGCAACGGCTGACCAGCTGTTCCAAGCAGCTCAAGCGATCTCCGTTTTATGCAATGGCGACTTAAACAAAGTGGAGCGCAATGACAGCTCGGAGATTATCGGTTAAGGTTCAATAAAAATCCGATGATGGGAGGTGAAAAGAAATGGCTAAAACATTAGAATTGCAATTTGCCACCGAGTTTGGCAAAACAGCGAAAATCACAGTCGACAATCCAAAGGAGCCAGTGAATGAAGAAGTGGTAAAACTCTCCATGGCACAAATTATTGCAGCTAACATATTTACTACAGGCAGCGGCAATCTTGTCTCTGCAAAAGGCGCAAGAGTCATCGACCGCAATGTAACCGACTATGAACTAGCATAATAACAGCGAGGCCGGATTCTTTTGAACCCGGCCTTTTTGGAAGCACGGGGACGGTTCTTCTGCTTCGAAACCATACCTTTAGGAGAAAGGAGTGAAGAATTGTGGAGCAAATCATACCACTCATTAGTGAAGTAGGATTCCCCATCGTGGTGACCCTTTATCTGCTTTACCGGATTGAATCAAAGTTAGATTTAGTGGTCCAATCGATACAAAATCTGCCTGACCGAATGAAGCCGTAATGAATGAGGTGGTGAGCAACCCAAAATAAAGAAGCATGGGAACCGTGCTCATGATTCCATAATAGAAGCGCCGGGACGGTATGAGCTTAATTTAGAACAACAACTGTAATAGTTGTTTAAGCAATAAAAAAACGCATGGACATTAAATTATCCATGCGCTTTACACTATTTTTAAAGCTCCATAGAGGAGTTTAGCCACTTCGCTTCCCCTCCATACCGCTTGATCAACTGGTCATTAAAAAATTAGACAAAATAAGAAAAACCCCTTAT
>Ga0268255_10002292_pt1 | contig 10155 bp, 9 predicted proteins | sample AgamicOrMarz_FD_200256 | JGI IMG/M metagenome (GOLD analysis project Ga0268255, IMG submission 200256) | Agave microbial communities from Guanajuato, Mexico - Or.Ma.rz (v2) (version 3) | ecosystem: Host-associated > Plants > Phyllosphere > Phylloplane/Leaf | place: Guanajuato, Mexico | collected...
GTGCTCAACCACGTCGTGCCGCGCGGCACGATGCGGGGCGATGCAAGCGCGAACGCCTGTTCCAGGGTCTTTTTCAAAATTGCTAAGCGTCGATGATTGCTGCCGTTTCAGAAAATGAGCGATGCGGCTGTCACGGCACCATGCGCTTCAGAACCGATTTGCGATCGATCCACTCGTGCTTCAGCGCGCCGCCGATATGCATGGCGAGCAGCGCGTACAGCGCATAGCCGAGCCACGTATGCAATGCGCCGAAGCGGTCATGCAGCGTCTCCTTCAACGCCGGCTCGAGGTTCATCACGTAGCCGATGCGCGGCCAGGGAAACAGATCGAAGAGCCGCATGGGATGCGTGGCCGCGTCCTTCCATGCCGAGTCGTGCAGCCAGCCCGAGAGCGGCAGCGCGATCATCAGGAAATAGAGAACGAAGTGCGCGACATGCGCGGCCACTTTTTCCCACGACGGAAACTCGCGCGGCAACGGCGGCGGCTTGTGCGATACGCGCCACAAGATCCGCATTAGCGCGAGGCCCAGTACCGTGATGCCGATGGACTTGTGCGTATTGATCACGGGACGCACCCAGTCGTCGGGCAGCGAGTCCGCGCTCAAGGCCAGCACCACATTGCCGATGATCAGCAACGCGATGAGCCAGTGCAGCGCGATTGCCGTGCGCGTGTAGTGCGGGGCTGCCGAAGCGTGGGTCTGGTTGGCCAGACGTTGAGTGTGCGTATTCATGAGTGATGTGATCGGCGAGAGAATCGTTGCAATGTCTTTGTAATGGCGTGGTCAGCGAGTTCAGCGGCTTAAGCGACGCACTATTCACGGACAAGAACTGCTGAGTGTGCCGTTTTATTCCATGACGTGCTTAATGATGTGTTTCGGTTTATTTCACGTCGGCAGGCGTCGGCGAGTTTGCGCTAGACCCGAGAACTTCGTGGCGCAAGAAAAATATCTCTGTGGCGTGCAACCCGCGATAGGCCAATTCAATTGGCATCGGCGGAAATCGCATCCTCTAATAAAAGCCCTGTGTTTGGCTGCATTCGCCTATCGACCGTCGCTTAACCGGAGACATCAATGTCGCAACCCGAGCCAAATGTAGAAGAAGTGGTGAGAAGCATCGCGGAGGAGACCGATACGCCGACCGAGACGGTCTCGAAGATGTACGCGGACACGTTGGCCGACTATCGCCATCAAGCCAAGGTGCAGGACTACGTGCCGCTCTTCGCGGCCAGGAAAGTGCGCGACAAGCTTCGCGACGCGTCACATCGCAAGCATTGAATATCGCGGCGCGTGTGTCATGCGATTCGTCGGTTGATTTAGCCTGATACATGCGGCGATATACGCCGCCGTACCCGCGCCATTGCACGTAAAACACCGCTTATTTTTTCCCGCTGCTAGACTGAACTCCGTTCAACCGACCGGGGGATTGGCATGCGTGTGGCAATCGTTGGCGCGGGAATCGCCGGGCTGAGCACGGCATGGTCGCTCACCAAACTGGGGCACGACGTCACGCTGATCGAGCAGGGTTCGATCCCGAATCCGCTCGCCGCATCGGGCGACCGGCATCGCATGATTCGCCGCACATATGGCGAAGCCGACGGCTATGCGCAAGCCATCGCCGAAGCGTTCGATAGTTGGGACATGCTATGGGACGATCTCGGCGTTTCGCACTATGCGAATTGCGGCGTGCTCGGTATTTCGCAGTTTGCCGGCGATGGCGCCGAGCGGTTCCGCATCGGTCTTGACCGCATGGGCTTCGAGTACGAACGGCTCGATCCGCGCGAGGCCGCCGAGCGTTACCCGTTTCTCGATGCCGCTACGTTTCGCTACGCCTACTTCGATCGCGACGGCGGCACGCTTTTCAGCGAGCGCATTGCGCATGATCTGAAAGCATGGCTCCGCATGCGCGGCGTCGACATTCGCATGCACACGAAGGCCGTGGCGATCGATCCGCAGAACGCGAGCGTGCGCATCGAAAGCGGCGCGACGGTTCACGCGGACCGGCTCGTGGTGACGGCCGGCGCCTGGACGCTGCGGCTCTTTCCGTCGCTCGCCGAGAACCTCTCTATCTATCGCAACGCCGTTGCTTATCTGACGCCGCCCGCCGATTTCGACGATGCGTGGTCGAACGCGCCGGCAATCGTCGACATCGGCGGTTCGAGCGACGGCTATGTATTGCCGCCCAGCGACGGTATTGATCTGAAGTTCGGTGCGCGTGCATTCAAACGGTCGGTGCCGGATGCGGAAAGCGACCGCATCGCCGGGCCCGACGAAGGCGACCGTTTGCGACGGCTCTTTGCGCCGCCGCTTAGCCGCATCGATGAATACACGGTCACGGAGGTGAAGACCTGCGCGTACACGTTCACCGCGGATGAGCGGTTCTTTTCGAAGCGCATCGGCAAGACGCTCGTGGTGTCGGCGTGCTCGGGGCACGGCTACAAATTCGGCGCGGCCGTGGGCCAGCGAGTCGCGCATGCGCTCGAAACCGATGACGACGCGACGCTCGTTCAGTGGCTTAGAGCGGAAACGGTGTGAGGACGTTGTGAGCGACGTTGTGAGCGACGGCGCTTGATCTTGCGCTGAGTGACTGCATGGTTCCAAATTCTGCGCATGCGCTGGAGCTAACAATCGCGGCCCGATTTTCTTATGCTGACGGTTTGCGTCGATATAACAAAGGAGCCGCGCATGTCCGACACGATTCAGATCCGCCCCGTCAAACACGACGATTTCAATGCATGGCTGCCGCTATGGGACGCGTATAACGCGTTCTACGGCCGCTCCGGCGAGACCGCATTGCCGCGTGAAATCACGCAACTCACGTGGGGCCGCTTTTTCGATGTATATGAGCCGATGCATGCGATGGTTGCGGAACGCAATGGGCAGTTGGTCGGCATCGTGCACTTTCTGTATCACCGGCACACGACGCTCGCGGGACCGATTTGTTATTTGCAGGATCTGTACACGTTGGAATCCGAGCGCGGCAAAGGCGTCGGGCGCGCGTTGATCGAGGCAGTGTATGCGCGCGCGAAAGCAGACGGTTCGCAGCGCGTGTATTGGCAAACGCACGAGACGAATCACACGGCGATGAAGTTGTATGACGCGGTGGCGGATAAGTCGGGGTTTGTGGTTTATCGGAAGCAGGTGTGAGGTGGGGGTGATCAGCCTCGCAGCGATTCATGGCTGACTGCTCACAACGCTAAGTCTGATTTTCACCGTCGCTTGCATAAACATATATGTCAACGCTCGCGCCGACATCGCCAACTGCCTTCAGGAATGATGGTGCGAGCGAAATCGGGTAAATAGCCGTATCGGGCAGCCAGAAGAGGCCGATGCGAAACTCTACCGCGTCTACCCTTGGAAACGTGACCAGACGCCTCACCTCGGCGTCGTAGGTTCGCAAGAAAGCAAGCGTCGCATCGACTTGGGGCTCGAGAAGATCCTCGTCAATGGGAGACACGGCAATCTGTAGCGACGAGTACTTGCGAACTGGGCGATATGCATTCCCGGTTGGGCCCCGTATGCAACCAGGCATCGTTCGGGCCCTTACGAGTTTGGTACTTCTACCGCTGACTAACGATCCAGATGAGTAGCGCCTGATTGTTGCGCGTGTACCCGTTACCCCACACTCTTGTCTCACTACGGAAGCAAAGTTTTGTCGGGCTTATTCTCATCGTCGGAACACGGGTGTCCGACCGTCTCGAGGGACATGCCGCACTCAGCCAACAACCTTAGCGTTTGTGATGACGCGGAAAACGCAAATACGATCGTTTCACTCAATTCGTAAATCCACATCGTCTAAGACACGGTCGCTGGAAGAAAGCTAAACGTGAAACTTCCTTCGGCCATCGCGCGCCTCTCTTTCCTGAACGGAAAAGTCTCTTTGACCGAGACCTGGCATCATTTGCACTGGAGGGCTTGGTCTGCCTAGACAGAGTCCCTCCGTGGGTACGCCCGTCCCTCGCAACGCATACGCGTCTAATCACGATCGAGTAAAAAGGAACTGTCACTAGTCCAAGTGAAAAGCAGGAGGGCCGCAACCGGCTCTCCTGCACTTCAAGTCCCGCTACACCGACTCTTCCTCTGGCGGGTCGAACCACAAATCGAAGTGCAATTCCATATCCATCGCTGCCAATTCAGCCATCTGGCGAGGCTTGAGCTCTGGACCGCCGTTCCCCGAGACAGAAGACCAGAAGCAGTAGGTTAGGTACGAGCAGCCCATCTCCTTGATCTTTTTCATATCTACGCAATACGATTTCAACTCCTTCAGCAAAAGGTCCAAATGATCGGTGACGTCGACGGAGTCGAGCTCCTTGGTATCGAAGAACCATCCAAGGAGACCGTTCTTATTGCTGGTTCTGGTGGGAGTAATTTTTATCGCATCCGCCATGCGATTCATCGTATCGGCATCAGATCCATAGATACAGAGCGTTACGTAGGTCCGCGCACAAGCTGACATGTTTTCACCCAATAAATTAATACCGTGACTGGCCGCCTTTGCCACTCTTGCCGCCCTTCCCGGCGGGACAACCTTCGCCATTCCACTGGCTCCACAGATCGTCAAGCATGGGCTTGCTGAAATTCACGGCGCCCGAGATACCTTCGTCCTGTTTTATGCCATGAACCCAATCGCGAAAATTCTTATCGTCGTATCCGTACCATAGGTCACGCTTGTGTAGACCGTAGGGGTCATCAAACTGCACCGGGTTCCCGCCGACATAAGCATACGCATTCGTCTGCCCACTCGCCCACCCGATCGGATCCTCACTGATGAACCGTCCTATGCTCGGACTGTAGTACCGGCTCCGATAGTAGTACAACCCCGTCCCATCATTCTCCCGCCCGGTGTACTGCTGCGTGTTCGGGTCAGCCAAACCCGTCTGCATCGTCGCACCATACGGCTCGTAGCTATACAGCGTCTGACTCTGCTGCTGTGCATCCGTCAACGCGATTACATTGTTATTGGCATCGCGAAGAACGTACCTGTCCTGGCTCGAATCATCCCCGATACGCCGGAACGTCAATTCATCGACACTGCTCGTCGGATACGGCGAGAACACCCGGATGCGCTGCGACCAATCCCCGTCCGGCATCATGAAGTTCATCTCATCGCCGATCCACGTGGTTTGCATACGGTGACCGTTGACCGTACGGTCCTTGCGGCGACCCAAAATATCGTAACTAAAACTCGCCGTCACCGCGCCGCTGATCTGGCCAAGCAGGCCTTGTTCGTTCCAGTTGTACTGATTGATCCCGTCGCTTACGACATTGCCGTTGAGGTCGTAAGCGAATGTCTTACCCGCCCAACGCGTCAACTGGTTCGCGGCGTTGTACTGTGCGTCGTTGACCGCCTGCGGCAAACTTACTTTAGCAAGGCTGCCACCCGCTTTGATACGCCGTCCGGCGAGGTCATACCCGTACGTCAGATCACCCAGAACGCTGCCATCGGTCCGCTTGTAGGTGATACCCGTCAACTGGCTCGCAGCATCCCACGCGTAGATGGCAGTGATTCCGTTGGCAAACGTGACTTGACTCCGTCGACCGAGCGCGTCATACGAGTAACCGAACGTACGGACGTCTTCGTCATTCACCTGATACTGGATCTGCGTCACGCGATGTTCGGCGTCGCGGCTGTAATTCACGGTTGCGCGGTCCATGTCGATCCCGGCGACATCGCGTGTATCAGGCGCATAGCGATATGACCAGAGGCCCTGAATTGTCGGAAGATCTAACGTACGTTTCAGCTTGCCGGTGACGGCATCGTAGGCAAACACCATATCGGCTTCTTTCTGGGCGCGACCTTCAGGCGTCGGGAAAAAATCCGACGTGCCGCTCAACTTTCCAGTCGTGTTGTTCCAACCATACACCCAGCTTCTGACGGGCGGAGCGCCGGCTGTTGTTCGAAAATCGAGCTCTGCCGTACGACCGGCTGCGTCGTAGATATAGGTCGTTACCTGTCCCTTGCGATCGGTCACCGCCGCTATCTGCCCGGCACTATTCCACGCGTAGCTCTCGCTGTTACCCAAAGGATCCGTCTTGGTCAGAGGACGCCCAATTGAGTTATACGTGTATCGCGTCGTGACGCCCTTGCGATCAGACTGGCTCAGCCGATGGCCGTTGCGGTCCCACGTGAAACGTGTAACGCCATTGAGTGCGTCCGTGATGTCGACGGTGCGGCCGAGTGCGTCTAGCGTCCGCTGGGTTCTGTTGCCCTGCGGGTCTTGTACCGCGGTCAGCCGACCGACGGCGTCAGTCGTGAACTGAGTAGTCCGGTTCAACGGATCTGTCACGCTCGTAAGATCAGCGCCCGTCCAGACATACTTGGTCACGCCCTTCAGCGCGTCAGTGACCGTCAAACGGCGACCCTGGCCATCATTCGTGAAGACCGTGCGATTGCCGAGCCGGTCGGTAGTCGATAGCAGATTTCCCTTCGAGTCATACGCGTAGACAGTGCTGACACCGCGCTGAGGATCGCCTGCCTGGGCTTTCGTGAGCAACCGGCTGTAGGTGTCGAAGGTCCGCGTCACGAGCGTGCCGTACTGGTCCGCATCGGTAATGCGGTTGCCGTTTGCGTCGTAGACGAACACATACTGACGGTCGCCGACCGCAGCGCTTGTCATTCGACCCGTGGTGTCATACCCGTACGCCTGAACCTGAGCGATGTTCTGTCCCGCCGGATAGGTATTACGCTGTACCCGGCCGTTCGCATCGAACTCCAGACGACGGATGCTGCCACGCCGGTCGGTCACCTCCGTCTGAGTGATTTTCCCGCCTGTAACGGTATAGGCCATCGCAAACGTGCTGCCGTCCGCGAGTCTTTGGCTCACTACACGGTCATTGTCGTCGTAAGTGTTGATGACCTGCTGGTTGCCCTCGGGGTCCATCACGCCAACAAGGCGACTCTTGTCGTCCCAGCTGTATTTCCAGAGGCCGCCGGCCGCATCCGTTACCTGAGTCAGGCGGTCAAGACCGTCGTACTGGTAACTCACCTGGCGGTTCAGCCCGTCTGTGACGCGAGAAATGAGCGGCGTACCGTGCGCACCGATCACCGACGTGAACGTTAGCGACCTGCTGTTGGGGCTCGTCAGCTTGGTCAGCGCGCCCGTCTTGCTGTCGCGGGCGATCGTCACCGTGTTGCCATTACGATCCTGAAGCCGTGTCAACCGGTACAGGCCGCCGAGCATCGTGAACTGCATGGTGCGGCCGTCGCGTAGCGTCAGCAGTTTGGTCCCGCTGCCAGTGATAGTGGCGCGGAAGTACTTTCCGGGGCTTGTCAGGTCGTCCCACGTCGACGTAGTGCCGGCGCGAAGCGTAAACGAAACGCGGATTCCGCTCGGTAGATACAACTGGATGAGCTGCCGCAGATTGTTGCTGTCCGCAGCGCTCACCGTTAGGTAGCTGTCGTAGTTGAACGTCGTGCCGATGCCGAAGGCGCCGGCCATCGGTCTGCCTGACGAGTCGTATGCGCTGCTACGGTAGACGCGTGCGAGATCGAGCGGGATAGTGTCGCTGACGCGCAGATCATGTACTACAAGATGGAATTGACCGGTGTTGAGTTTTACAGGGTCCGCGCCCGACGTACTGCTGCCGCAGCCAGCCGTCGCGCCTCCGTCGCCGCAGCCACCAGAACCCCCAGAGTTGCCTGCACCACTAGAATCGCTAGCGTCGCCTGAAGTACCGGAATCGTCCGAACCGGCTGAGTTGCCTGAACCGTCGGCTCCGCCGGATTGATCGTCAGCGTCGTCAGTACCGTCGCCGTCGGCCGTCGCAGTTCCGTCCGGCGAGGACGGCTCGGACGTTGTACCGGTCGTGGGGCCGCTACAGTAAGCGGTAATTACCAAAGGCTCTCCACACGAGGAACCGCCCATGCCACCAAAATCGGCGGACGCGGCGTTCAACGGACATTGCGGATCAGAGGGATAAGCGCCGGAATTGGCGTACTTTGGGTCGCAATCTATTGCGGCATGGGCATGCGGTGACACCACGCCCGACAAAAGAACAAAGAAAAACACGACGAAAGGACGCATTAGCGCCCGCCGCCCTGCGATGGCATCGGTGACTTGCATGGATTTCCTGAGAAGAAGGCGAATTGCCTGACTAGCGCGATGCTTGCGCCGAAGCAACGGATGAAGAAGTCACTTCTGTATATGCCAACGCAGAAGAATTTAGTGCACCGGAAGGCGTTGAGGACACCGCAACCTGTCTGCGGATCGCCGATATGTTGCCCGCTGCGTCGTAGTCGTAATAGGCGGTTGCGCCCGCGACCGAAACCGACGTGAGACGGCCTATCGCGTCATAGCCGTACGTAATGTCGTCGGCATGCGTCGTCATCGGCAGAATCGCCATATATGCCACTGCACCCGCGCTCACGATTTGCCGCATCCACTCCCGACCATGCCGAGCAGCGACATAAAAACGAGCGCGTCCATCCCCTGAAAGACTTGTCATCGATATCCTTATTATTTGTATTAAGTACCGTTACCAAAGGGGCTAAACGATACCGAAGCGTAAGACGGATATCTATCAGACCTGTCTTTATTTAAGTAGTACTTCTCCCGCCGCCTGTAGGGCCTTTCCCACGCGTTTTGACTCGGGATATCCGCTCGCTTTTCTACGCCGCCCCAAAATAAAAAGCGCACCACCCAGTGCGCTTTTCATCCCCGCAATTACGGCCTCACATCACCGCCCACCTAACCCGCCCTCAAGCCTCCAACTGCTCGAGCACCTTACCCTTGGTTTCAATCCCGAGAAAATGCACCGCCACCGCCGCAAGAAACGGCACGGCCGCGAGAATATAAAACGCGATCTGCAAATTACCGCCGATCATCGTCTTCGACACAATCGCCGGCGCGAAAATCGCCGCGACTTTCAGCCATGCGCCGCCGACGCCGCAACCCATCGCGCGGATGCTCGTCGGGTACAGTTCCGGCGTGTACACATAAGCGGTGATGAAGCCGCACGCGAGAAAGCCGAGCGACAACGCACAACACGTCGCCACCACATACACCGACGAATCGTGCAACACGCCCGCCATCAGCAGCGAAACTGCGCACGCCAGAAACGACAGATTAATGATCGGCTTACGCCCCACCTTGTCCACCAGCAGCGCGCAAGTCAACGATCCCACCACGCCCAGCACCGAAGCCGCCACCGCAAGGTTCAACGCGAGTTGCAACGGCGCGTGATAGATCGTGCGATAGATGGTCGGCAGCCACGTCGACAGACCATACTGAATGAAGCCGCATGTGATCCACAGCATCGCAACGGCCAACGTGCGCTTCAAATACGCCGGACCAAACAGATCGCCCATGCGGCGCTTCGGATGACGATTCGCCATTGCTTCGAATTCGGCCGAATGGACAACCGGCGGCAACGGGCCCTTCGCGGCGCGTTCAAACGCATGGACTGCTGCATCGGCATCGGCCATGCGTTCGCGTTCGGCGAGCCAGCGCGGCGACTCGGGCACGAGCTTGCGCAACACGAAGAACAGAATCAACGGCATGCCGCCGATAAAATACATCGCCTGCCAGCCGAAACGCGGCACGATCCACGCGCCGAGCGCATTTGAAGCCAGCAGCCCAACCGGAAAAACAATTTCATACAACAGCACGAAACGACCACGCCCATGCGCACGGCTAATCTCGTTGATGTAAGTCGCGGCAACCGGCAATTCGCCGCCGAGTCCCAAGCCCTGAATCACGCGCAACACGACAAATGCCGCGAACGTCGGCGCAAATCCGCACGCAATGCTCGTGACACCGATAATCCCCGAGCTCAGCGCAATCGCTCGAACGCGCCCATGACGCTCGGCATACCACGGGAACACGAACGCGCCGATCAGTTGCCCGACCGACCCCGAGCCGATCAGAAAGCCGATTTCCCACGGCGTCAGATGCCACTTCGCGATCAGCACCGGCAGCGTGGCCGCAATCGCGATCACGTCGAAGCCGTCGAAGAACGTGGCGAGCCCGATCAGAATCCGCGCGCGCACCTGCATCGCGTTCTTCGGCAGTCGCTCGAGCCGCGCGATGATCGCGCCTCTCGTGACAGGGCCCGAAACGCCTGCGGCGCTGCGGTCTCCAATGGTGTTGTCGATGGTTCTCATGCCGTGGTGCCGTCCGTAGATGTGGTTAGGCAAGCGCCGTTGAGGCGTCGGTCAGTGT
>Ga0268255_10002295_pt1 | contig 10146 bp, 8 predicted proteins | sample AgamicOrMarz_FD_200256 | JGI IMG/M metagenome (GOLD analysis project Ga0268255, IMG submission 200256) | Agave microbial communities from Guanajuato, Mexico - Or.Ma.rz (v2) (version 3) | ecosystem: Host-associated > Plants > Phyllosphere > Phylloplane/Leaf | place: Guanajuato, Mexico | collected...
TCGCCCATCACCTCGAACAGCTTGTCGTTCAGAACGACGATCAGCGAGTCGACGTGATCCTCCAGTTGCTGCGAACCGGCTTCTGCCACACGCATGCGCTTGCCGCCTTCGAATTCGAACGGCTTGCTGACCACGCCAACAGTCAAGATACCCATCTCTTTCGCGATCTGCGCGACCACGGGTGCTGCGCCCGTGCCCGTGCCGCCGCCCATGCCGGCCGTGATGAAGACCATGTGCGCGCCGCGCAGTGCGTCGGCGATGCGCTCACGTGCTTCTTCCGCTGCGGCGCGGCCCATTTCCGGCTTGGCGCCGGCGCCCAGACCCGTGTTGCCCAACTGGATCACCGCGGTGGCGCGCGAACGCGACAAAGCCTGCGCGTCCGTGTTCATCACGATGAAGTCGACGCCTTGCACGCCTTTGTTGATCATGTGCTGAACAGCATTGCCGCCAGCGCCACCTACTCCGACCACCTTGATGATGGTGCCGTTCGTTTCGGTTTCCAGCATTTGGAAATCCATGATGCCTCCGTCAAGATAAAAAATTGCAGCCACTCGGCCGTTATTCGGCAGGAGATCGGGCAACCTCCTGTCGCGCGCCAGCCGCCGGCACCAGCGCGTATTTTGAAAACGAATGCGTTAGAAGTTGCCGAGGAACCAGTCCTTCATGCGCGTGAACACCTGTCCCATCGAACCGGATTGCACCGCGACCTTGCGGCCGCGCATGCGTTGCGAGCGTCCTTCGACGAGCAGGCCCATCGCCGTCGAATAGCGCGGATTGCGCACCACGTCGGCGAGACCGCCCGCGTATTCCGGCACGCCGATACGCACCGGCTTCAGGAAAATGTCTTCACCCAGTTCGACCATGCCGAGCATCATCGACGCGCCGCCGGTCAGCACCACGCCGGAGCTCAGCAGTTCCTCGTAACCCGACTCGCGCACCACCTGCTGCACGAGCGAAAACAGTTCTTCGACACGCGGCTCGATCACCGCGGCCAGCGCCTGGCGCGACAGCGTGCGCGGACCGCGCTCGCCGAGACCCGGCACTTCGATCATTTCGTCCGGATCGGCCAGCGCCTGCTTGGCGATGCCGTAATCCACCTTGATGTCTTCCGCGTCCGGCGTCGGCGTGCGCAAGGCCATGGCGATGTCGCTCGTGATCTGGTCGCCGGCAATCGGAATCACAGCCGTATGACGGATCGCGCCTTCGCTGAAAATCGCGATGTCCGTCGTGCCGCCGCCGATATCGACCAGCACCACGCCCAGTTCCTTTTCGTCTTCCGTCAGCACCGCGAGCGACGACGCGAGCGGCTGCAGAATCAGATCGTTCACTTCGAGGCCGCAGCGGCGCACGCACTTCACGATGTTCTGCGCCGCGCTCACCGCGCCCGTGACGATATGCACCTTCACTTCGAGGCGAATGCCGCTCATGCCGATCGGCTCGCGCACATCTTCCTGACCGTCGATGATGAATTCCTGCGTGAGGATATGCAGCACCTGCTGGTCGGTCGGAATGTTGATCGCCTTCGCCGTTTCGATCACGCGCGCCACATCGGCCTGCGTGACTTCCTTCTCCTTGATCGCCACCATGCCGCTCGAATTGAAGCTGCGAATGTGGCTGCCGGCGATGCCGGTGAAAACGTTGGTGATCTTGCAGTCGGCCATCAGTTCGGCTTCTTCGAGCGCGCGCTGAATGGACTGCACAGTGGCTTCGATGTTCACCACCACGCCTTTCTTGAGCCCCTTCGATTCGCTCTGGCCGAGGCCGATCACCTCGTAGTGACCTTCGCCCTTCAATTCGGCGACGATGGCCACCACCTTCGACGTCCCGATGTCGAGGGCGACCAGCAGATCTTTATAGTCTTTACTCATAGCGTGCTCATTGCGTGTGATGTCCGTTTACTTCTTGCCCTTGTCGGGTTCGCTGATAAAGCGCATGCCAGCGGCACGAATCGCGAAACCGTTCGGATAGCGCAAGTCCGCATACTCGATATCCTTCCCCCAACGTTGCGTCACGGCGTTCCAGGCCGCCGTCAGGCGCTTGCTCCGATCGAGCAGCGTGTCCTGATTGCGCTCGCGTCCCAACTCCACCTGCGTTCCGTTCGACAGCTTCACCGTCCACGCGTAACGCGGCGACAGCGTGACTTCTTCCGGCGTGGCGCCCAGCGGCGCGAACCACTTCTGAAAGTCGTGATAACGCGCGACCACTTCTTTCGCCGTGCCGTCCGGGCCGTCGAACGCGGGAAGCTCCTGTTCGAGCTCGCCCTGATTCGCGGTGAACAGCTCGCCGTCGACGCTCACCAGTTGATCGCTGCCCCACGTGCCAAGCGGTTTGTACTCTTCGAGCGTGACAGCCAGCGCATTGGGCCAGACCCGCCGCACGCTCGCGTGACGCACCCACGGCATCTGCTCGAACGCCTGACGTGCGACGTCGAGATCCACCGTAAAAAAGTTGCCCTTCAAACGACCTACCACGCCCGCGCGCACCGTCGGCGAATTGATGTGCTCCGTATCGCCGTCGATCTGGATCTCGCGCAGCGCGAAATTCGGACGCTGGATCATCCAGTAAGCGCCAGCCGCCAGCAGCACGAGCACCAGCAACGCATGCAATGCGCTGGCGGCGAGATTGAGCTGGCGAACGTTGTTCCACATGGTGTTGCTTTCGGGTTGCCCCGCGTAGTCCTGATCAATCCTTCAAGGTCAGCGCCAACACGCCGACCACCAGTTCCTGATAGCTGATGCCCACCGCGCGCGCCGCCTTCGGCGGCAGCGAGTGATCGGTCATGCCGGGCGCCGTATTTACTTCGAGGAAGTACGGGTTGCCGTCCGCGTCGAGCATGAAATCGGCGCGGCCCCAGTCGGTGCAGCCGAGCACGTCGAACGCGCGGCGCGCCAGCACTTTCATACGCGTCTCTTCGGCGGGCGTGAGGCCGCACGGAATCAGATACTGCGTGTCGTTCGCGATGTACTTCGCGTGGTAGTCGTAGAACTCGCCGGCCGGCACGATGCGGATCACCGGCAAGTCCAGATCGCCTGCGATGCACGCGGTGTATTCGCCGCCGCCTTCGATGCTCTTCTCGACCACCACGATCCTGTCGTACTTCACCGCTTCGACGAGCGCCGCAGGCAACGCGTCCGCGCTCTTCACCTTGATGACCGCGACGCTCGACCCTTCGCTCGCCGGCTTCACGAAGAGCGGCAAGCCGAGCTTCGCGACGATCTCCTGCGCGCGCGCTTCGTAGTCGTCGCCGCGCAGCACGGCTTCGAACGGCGGCGTCGGAATGCCGAGCTGCTGCCACACGAGCTTGGTGCGGAATTTGTCGAGCCCGAGCGCCGAGCCGAGCACGCCGCTGCCCGTGTACTTGATGCCGTAAAAATCGAGCGCGCCCTGAATCTGGCCGTTTTCGCCGTAGCCGCCATGCAGCGCATTGAAGGCGCGCACGAAGCCTTCGTCCTTCAACGCGGCGAGCGGACGCTCGGCCGGATCGAACGGATGCGCGTCGATGCCGGCGTCGCGCAGACCTTGCAGCACGAGGCGCCCGGAATTGAGCGACACTTCGCGCTCGGCCGAATTGCCGCCGAGCAGCACGGCCACCTTGCCAAATTTTTTCGGGTCGATACTGCTCATCTCACACCTTCGTTTCCTGAGCGAGGCGACCCGGCACACCGCCGATCGAACCCGCGCCCATCGTGATCACCACATCGCCGTCGCGCACCAATGCTGCGAGCGCGTCCGGCACTTCATCCACCGTATCGACAAACACCGGCTCGACCTTGGCCGCGACGCGCAACGCGCGCGCGAGCGCCCGGCCGTCCGCGGCGACGATGGGCGCTTCGCCGGCCGAATACACTTCGGTCAGCACGAGCGCATCGACCGTCGACAGCACCTTGACGAAATCTTCAAAGCAATCGCGCGTGCGCGTGAAGCGATGCGGCTGGAACGCGAGCACGAGACGCCGCCCCGGAAATGCGCCGCGCGCCGCCGCGACCGTCGCCGCCATTTCGACCGGATGATGGCCGTAGTCATCGACCAGCGTGTACGCCCCGCGCGGCTCGCCGTCGCTTGTGACCGGCACCTCGCCGTAGCGCTGAAAGCGCCGGCCCACGCCGTTGAAATCCGCCAGCGCTCGCTGGATATCGGCATCTTTCACTTCGAGTTCAGTCGCAATCGCGATCGCGGCCAACGCGTTCTGCACGTTGTGCTCGCCCGGCAGGTTCAACACGATGTCGAGCGGCGCCGCGTCTTCGCGCATCGCGGTGAAATGCATCTTGCCGTCGCGCGCTTCGACGTTGACCGCGCGCACTTGCGCGTCCGGCGCGAGGCCGTAACGGATGATCGGCTTCGACACGAACGGCAGAATCTCCTTCACGTTCGGATCGTCGACGCACAACACCGCGATGCCATAGAACGGCAGACGGTGCGTGAATTCGATGAACGCCTGCTTGAGCCGCGCGAAGTCGTGGCCGTAGGTGTCCATGTGATCGGCGTCGATGTTCGTGATGACTTCGATCACCGGAAAGAGATTCAGGAACGACGCGTCCGATTCGTCCGCTTCGGCGACGATAAAGTCGCCCGTGCCGAGCCGCGCGTTCGCGCCCGCGCTGATCAGCCGTCCGCCGATCACGAAGGTCGGATCGAGCCCGCCCGCAGCGAGCACGCTAGCGACCAGCGACGTGGTTGTGGTCTTGCCATGCGTGCCGGCAATCGCAATGCCCTGTTTCAGGCGCATCAGTTCCGCGAGCATGACCGCGCGCGGCACGATCGGAATACGTCGATGACGCGCGGCCAGCACTTCCGGGTTGTCGCTGCGCACCGCGGTCGAGACGACCACCGCGTTCGCGCCTTCGATGTTCTCCGCCGCGTGACCGATTGCGATACGCGCGCCGAGTGCGGCGAGGCGATCCGTGACAGCGTTGCTCGACAAGTCCGAGCCGCTCACCTGATAGCCGAGGTTGAGCAGCACCTCCGCGATGCCGCTCATGCCGACACCGCCGATGCCGACAAAGTGAATATGTTTGACGATGTGTTTCATTGCCTTCCTTCTGGGCTCGCGCCCGAAATCGAACCCGCCACGCTCGCGCAAATCTGCGCGACCTGTTCAGTGGCGTCGGGTTTCGCGAGCGAGCGCGAACGCTCCGCCATCTCCGCGAGACTTTCCCGCGTCTGGCTGCGCAACCAGCCGGCGAGTTTTTCCGCCGACAGATCGCGTTGCTGCACGACCAGCGCCGCGCCGTTGTCGGCGAGAAACGCTGCATTAGTGGTTTGGTGATCGTCCACCGCATACGGGAACGGCACGAACAACGCGGCCACACCTACCGCTGAAATCTCCGACACGGTCATCGCGCCCGAGCGGCAAATCACGAGGTCCGCGCTTGCATAGGCGCTCGTCATGTCGTCGATGAACGGCACGAGTTGCACGTCAGCGCCCGTTTGCAAACCGGCTGCCGCGTAGTTCTCGCGCAGCGCGTCGATATGTTTTGCGCCCGCCTGATGCACGATGCGCGGACGTTCGTTCGGGGCCAGCAGCTCGACCGCGCGCGGCACGACTTCATTGAGCGCCGCGGCACCGAGACTGCCGCCGACCACCAGCACATTCAACGGACCGTTGCGTTCTGCATAGCGTGCTTTGGGCGCAATCGCGCGCGCAAGTTCCGCACGAATCGGATTGCCGGTCCATTCGCCGTGCGGCAACGCATTCGGAAACGCAACGAGCACGCGTTTGGCGAGCTTCGCGAGCACCTTGTTTGCGAGACCCGCAATCGAATTCTGTTCGTGCAGCACGAGCGGACGTCCGCTGAACGCGGTCATCAGGCCGGCCGGAAATGTGATGTAGCCACCCATGCCGAGCACCACATCCGGCTTCACGCGACGCAGCACGCTCAAGCTCTGCGTGCATGCGCGCAGCAGATTCAGCGGCAGCATCAGCTTCGTTTTCAGGCCCTTGCCGCGCAGTCCGCCGAAGCGCACGTATTCCATCGGGATGCCGTGCTTCGGCACGAGCGTCGCTTCCATGCCCGCGGGATTGCCGAGCCATACGACCTTCCAGCCCCACGCCTGCATCAGGTGCGCGACCGCGAGCCCAGGGAACACGTGTCCCCCGGTACCGCCGGCCATCACCATCAGCGTGCGTTGCTGCGTGGAGGTCATACTTTCCCTCCCCGCATCAGCACACGATTTTCGTAATCCACCCGCAGCAGCACCGCGATGGCGATGCAGTTCTGCACGATGCCCGAGCCGCCGTAGCTGACGAGCGGCAACGTCAGACCTTTAGTCGGCAGCAGGCCGAGGTTCACGCCCATGTTGATGAACGTCTGCGCGCCGAACCAGATGCCGACGCCCTTAGCAACGAGGCCCGCGAACGTGCGGTCGAGTGCGAGCGCCTGGCGGCCGATCTCGAACGCGCGGCGCACGATCCAGTAGAACATCACGATCACGATGAGTACGCCGACAAAGCCGAGCTCCTCGCCGATAACAGCGAGGATGAAGTCGGTGTGCGCTTCGGGCAGATAGTTGAGCTTCTCGACGCTGCCGCCGAGTCCCACGCCGAACCACTCGCCGCGGCCAAATGCGATCAGCGAGTGCGTCAGTTGATACGCCTTGCCCTGCGCATAACGGTCGTCCCACGGATCGAGGTACGCGAAAATCCGCTCACGCCGCCACGGCGACGCCCACACCAGCAAACTGAACGTGCCGACCGCGGTGGCGACGAGGCCGCCGAACAGCTTGCCGTTCACGCCGCCGAGAAACAGCAGACCCATTGCGATCGCCGCGATCACCATGAACGCGCCCATGTCCGGCTCGAGCAGCAGCAATGCGCCGACGAAGCCGACCGCCATCGCCATCGGCAGAAAGCCTTTGGCGAAGCTGTGCATGTATTCCTGTTTGCGCACCGTGTAGTTCGCCGCGTAGATCGTCACCGCGAGCTTCATGATTTCGGACGGCTGCATATTCGTGATGCCGAGCGGAATCCAGCGGCGCGCGCCGTTCACGCCCTTGCCGACGTGCGGAATCAGCACGATGACCAGCGCGACGAGCGCGATCAGAAAGAGCTTCGGCGCGTACTTGTCCCAGGTCGAAATCGGAATACGGAACGCGATGACGCCGACCACCGCGCCCATCGTCACGAAGATGATCTGACGCACAAGGAATGCGTAGTCGCGATACGACGCGTACTTCGGCGAATCGGGCATCGCGATCGACGCCGAATACACCATCACGACGCCGAGCCCGAGCAGCGCGACCACGACCCACAGCAGCGAATGATCGTAGTCGAGCATGCGCGAGCGCAGCGGCCGCACGCCATTGACGGCGCTCGCGAGACCGCTGCCGCCCGTGCGGCCACCGACGCGCGCCGCGCCGGCCGTGTCGCCGGCGCCTGCGCCTGTGCGCGAACCGAATCGTTCGGACCAGCTCATATCATCGTCCCCCGTTCGGCCGCGATTTCTTCCACCGTGCTGCGGAACACCGCGGCGCGATGCGCGTAACCCTTGAACATGTCGAAGCTCGCGCAAGCGGGCGACAACAGCACGGCGTCGCCAGGTTGTGCGAGTGCAGCGGCGGCACGCGTCGCTTCTTCGAGCGTCGCGTGATCCGTCATCGCGATGCCGGTGTCTTCGAGTGCTGCGCGAATCTGCGGCGCGTCGCGGCCAATCAGCATCACCGCACGGCACCAGCGCATGACCGGCGCGGCGAGCGGCTCGAAGTCCTGGCCCTTGCCGTCGCCGCCTGCAATCAGCACGGCGCGTTGCGCGAGGCCGTCGAGCGCGGCGACCGTCGCGCCGACATTGGTGCCCTTGCTGTCGTCCACGTAGTCGATGCCGTCGATCGACGCAATCAATTCCACGCGATGCGGCTCGCCGCGGTACTCGCGCAAGCCGTGCAAGAGACGCGCGGCGGGCAAGCCGATCGCGCGTGCGAGCGCATACGCGGCGAGCGCGTTGGCCGCGTTGTGCAGACCGCGAATGCGCAGCGCGTCGGCAGGCATCAGGCGCTTGAGCGCAATATTCGGCGGCGTGACCGCTTCGTTCTTGCGGCGGCGCTTCGGCGCTACTTCGTCACTCGCGTCGAGATCGTGTGCTTCGACGAGCCAGATCATCGCGTTATCGCGCAGCAAACCGTAATCGCCGTCGTTCTTCGGTTCGGTTACGCCGAAGGTCACCACGTCGACATCGCCCGGCTCCGAAGGCGCGAGCGCCATGACGCGCGCGTCGTCGCGATTGAGCACGCGCACAGTTTGTGTACCGAAGATGCGGCCCTTCGCGGCGGCATACGCATCGAGGCCGCCGTGCCAGTCGAGGTGATCCTGCGTGATGTTGAGGATCGCCGCCGCGTCCGGTTCGAACGTATGCGAAGTCTCCAACTGGAAGCTCGACAGTTCGAGCACCCACACGTCGGGCAGCGCGGTGTTGTCGATGGCTTCGCTCAGTTTGTCGAGCAGCGCCGGGCTGATGTTGCCCGCGACCGCGACCTTCTTGCCCGCGCGTTCGCACAGCAGCCCCGTGAGGCTCGTCGTCGTGGTCTTGCCGTTGGTGCCGGTGATCGCGACGACCTTCGGCGCATAACCGCTTTCGCCGAGCGTCTTCAGCGCTTGCGAGAAGAGTTCGAGTTCGCCCCACACAGGGATGCCTTGCTCGCGCGCCGCCGTGATCAGCGGCAACAGATCGGCGGCGAGCGGCGACAAACCGGGGCTGATCGCGACGAGTTCCACGCCTTCGAGCAGCACCGGCGAAAACGGGCCGCCGACAAACGCAGCGTCGACGCCGTGCGCTTCCAGCGCGGACAGGTTCGGCGGCACTTCGCGCGTATCGGCCACACGCAGCCGACAGCCGTGCCGCGCGCACCAGCGCGCCATCGCGAGACCGGATTCACCCAGTCCCAGCACGAGCACCATCGGCTTTTGCCGATCCCGAAACTTCTCGCCGAACATCGTCTGCTTCCCTTTAATACCTTCTGCTTAACGCAGTTTGAGCGTGGACAATCCGAACAGACACAACATCAATGTGATGATCCAGAAGCGCACGACCACCTGCGTTTCCTTCCAACCCGACAACTCGAAATGGTGATGCAGCGGCGCCATCTTGAAGAGACGCCGGCCTTCGCCGAAACGGCGTTTGGTGAACTTGAACCACGTCACCTGCAACATCACCGAAAGCGTTTCGGCGACGAAGATGCCGCCCATGATGAAGAGCACGATTTCCTGACGCACGATCACCGCCACCGTGCCGAGCGCGCCGCCGAGCGCCAGCGCGCCGACGTCGCCCATGAACATCTGCGCCGGGTGCGTGTTGAACCAGAGGAACGCGAGGCCGGCACCGCCCATCGCCGAACAGAAAATCAGCAATTCGCCTGCGCCTGCAATGTGCGGAAACAGCAGGTATTTCGAGTAGACCGAGCTGCCCATCACGTAAGCGAACACGCCGAGCGACGCGCCGACCAGCACGACCGGCATGATCACGAGACCGTCGAGGCCGTCGGTGAGATTCACCGCGTTGCTCGCGCCGACGATCACCAGATATGTCAGCACGATGAAGCCCCACACGCCGAGCGGATAGCTGATCGACTTGACGAACGGCAGCATCAAATCGGCGCGCGCGGGCAAGCCCATCGACAAACCGCTGCGCACCCACGCCATGAACAGATCGAACACGCGCACATTGCTCGCTTCGGACACGCTGAACGCGAGATACACGGCGGCGAAGAGACCGATCACCGACTGCCAGAAATACTTTTCGCGCGACGACATGCCGCGCGGGTCCTTGTAGACGACCTTGCGATAGTCGTCGACCCAGCCGATCACGCCGAAGCCGAACGTGACCAGAATCACGATCCAGATAAAGCGGTTGGTCAGATCGGCCCACAACAGCGTAGCGACGGCGATGCCGAGCAGAATCAGCACGCCGCCCATCGTCGGCGTGCCGGATTTCACGAGATGCGTTTGCGGGCCGTCTTTACGGACAGCCTGGCCGACCTTCATCGCGGTCAGCTTGCGGATCACAGCCGGGCCGCAGACGAGCCCGATCAACAGCGCGGTGATGGTGGCCATCACCGCGCGGAAAGTCAGATAACTGAACACGCGCAAGAAGCTTGCGTCATTCTGCAGCCATTGCGCCAGCGCCAGTAGCATGCTTCGGTCCTTCTATTTCAGTGTGC
>Ga0268255_10002301_pt1 | contig 10130 bp, 5 predicted proteins | sample AgamicOrMarz_FD_200256 | JGI IMG/M metagenome (GOLD analysis project Ga0268255, IMG submission 200256) | Agave microbial communities from Guanajuato, Mexico - Or.Ma.rz (v2) (version 3) | ecosystem: Host-associated > Plants > Phyllosphere > Phylloplane/Leaf | place: Guanajuato, Mexico | collected...
GAACATGCAGCACTGCTGGTGTTGCTCAGGTGGGGCGCCATTGCTGGCGCTGCCGGGGCATTCGCCGCAGCTGTATTTCGCGCAATTTGAAAGCAACCGCAGCGTTGCGCCCGCCTCCCTGCAAGCCCCGACGCCGCGCCAGCAATGGCCGAGTCTCAATCCCCGTGCTTCCCCTCTGGTCTGATTTGTTCGCGCCACAAATCCGCGTTTCAAATCGTTCTGGAGAACTGCCATGTTGAAGAAACTCTTCGTCCTCGCTGCGCTGTTGTTGCCGGCGTGCTTCGCCCATGCCCATGAATACAAGGCGGGTGCGCTGGAAATCGCCCACCCGTGGTCGCAGGAACTGCCGCCGAATGCGCCGACCGTCGCCGCCTACTTCATCATCCACAACACCGGTAAAAGCGCCGATCGCCTGCTCAGCGTCGATTCGCCGATTGCCGCCGAAGCGCAGCTGCACGAGCACGTGATGCAGGGCGATCTGATGAAGATGCAGCAAGTACCGAGCGTGGAAATCCCCGCCGGCGGCACCGTGACCTTCGCGCCGATGGCTTACCACGTTATGCTGCTCAACCCGACTGATCGCAACCTGCTCAGCGACGGCAAGCGCTTTGCGATGACTCTGCACTTCGAGAAAGCCGGAGATGTCACCGTCGACGTCGCCGTGCAGAAAAAACCGCCGGAATCCGCTCAGGGCCACGTCCACGCTCAGTAACCGACCCGGCTGACTTCGCCCATGCGCCCGTTGCGCGCCAGGCCCGTCCCGCATCACCGTCAGACTCAAGCGCTGACGCGTGGCAGCTGGATCGCCCTGTTCGCCATGTTGATGATCTTCATCGGTCCACTGATTTCTCAGTCGATGCCGATGGATCAACACGCCTCGACATCGATGCCAATAAGCATGGACATGTCGATGGACATGCCCGGCATGGATCATAGCGGCCATGCAGCCCAGCCTGCGGCCGAGCATTGCCCGCCGCAATCCTCGCATCACGTGCTGTGGGAAAAATGCGGCTATTGCAGCCTGCTGTTCAATTGCCCGGCACTGACCGGCGGCGGCGATTTCGTCGCTTTCAATATCCCGCCACCGAACACCTTCACCCCACCCTCCCCGCGTCTGGGCCATGCCCGCCAACCCTTCTTCCCCGGCGCCCGCACCCGCGCCCCGCCCATCGCCACGTAAACACGCACCTTTGATTGCACACGGTTGAGAAGACAGCTCCAGGCTGCCGGCCGTGGTGTTTACGATTGTTCGATGGAAATTGTCATGTCCAGGTTTACTGCTGTCCCCTGCGCGGAATCTGCCCGCGCGCACTTTGCCCTGAATGAATCGCGGATTCGTTGCAGGCACGCTATTGCCGTCCTTTGCGGCGTACTGCTGACACCGCTGGCGCTGGCCGACGATCACGCCGGCCATGAAAACGAACTGAGCCCGACGGTGATCACTGCCATCGCCCCAAGCTCGCCACTGACGATCGTCACCAACCCCAAGGATCCGCGCCAACCAGTGCCGGCCAGTGACGGTGGCGATTACCTGAAGACCATTCCCGGCTTCGCTCTGGTACGCAATGGCGGCACCAACGGCGATCCGGTGCTGCGCGGCATGTTTGGTTCGCGCCTGAATATCCTCACCAACGGCAGCATGATGCTCGGCGCTTGCCCTGGCCGGATGGACGCGCCGACTTCGTATATTTCACCGGAAACCTACGACAAACTCACGGTGATCAAAGGTCCGCAGACTGTCCTCTGGGGGCCGGGCGCATCGGCCGGTACGGTGCTGTTCGACCGTGAGCCGGAGAACTTCGGCGAACTCGGCACTCGCGTCAACGCCAGCATCCTGGCTGGCTCGCATGGGCGTTTCGACAAGGTTGTCGACGCGGCTGCCGGCGGTCCGTTGGGCTACGTGCGCGTCATCGGCAACACCGCGCATTCCGACGATTACCGCGATGGCAACAACGACATCGTCGCCTCGCGTTACGACAAGTGGAACGGCGATGTCGCACTGGGCTGGACGCCGGATGCCGACACCTTGATCGAACTCACCGCCGGCAAGGGCGACGGCGAGGCGCGGTATGCCGGGCGCGGCATGGACGGTTCGCAATTCCTGCGCGAAAGCCTCGGCCTGCGTTTCGAGAAATCCAACATCAGCGAGGTGCTGGAAAAACTCGAGGCGCAGGTCTACTACAACTACGCCGACCATGTGATGGATAACTACACCCTGCGCACCCCGTCCGGCACCGGGATGATGGCAGGGCCCATGGCGTCCAACGTCGACCGTCGGACCCTCGGCGCGCGGCTCAAGGCGACCTGGCGCTGGGCCGATGTTCAGCTGATCACCGGCCTCGACGCACAGACCAACGAGCACCGCCAGCGCAGTGCAATGGGCGTCGATACCTACAAGCAGCTGCCGTACAGCAAGGACGCCGATTTCCACAATTACGGCGTGTTCAGCGAAATGACCTGGTACGCCGCCGAGCGTGATCGCTTGATCACTGGCGCACGGGTGGATCGCGCTTCGGCCAAGGATTACCGGCAGACCACCGGGTCGGGGATGATGTCCCGCCCCAACCCGACCGCCGACGACACCCGCGCCGACACCCTGCCCAGCGGCTTCATCCGTTACGAGCATGACCTCGCCGACAGCCCGACCACGCTCTATGCAGGCCTCGGCCACGCGCAACGCTTTCCGGATTACTGGGAATTGTTTTCACCCAAGTCCGGCCCGGCAGGATCGGTCAATGCGTTCGACTCGATCAAACCGGAAAAGACCACGCAGTTCGACTTTGGCGTGAACTACAGGAGCGCCGACCTCGAAGCCTGGGCCTCGGGTTACATCGGTGTGGTACGCGATTACATCCTGTTCGACTACACGCCGGGAATGATGGGCATGAGCACCTCGCGCGCCGAGAACATCGACGCGCGGATCATGGGTGGCGAACTGGGAGCTGCCTACAACCTCACCGACAACTGGAAAGCCGATGCGACCCTGGCCTACGCCTGGGGCAAGAACAGCAGTGACGGCTCGGCATTACCGCAGATGCCGCCGCTGGATGCGCGTTTCGGCCTGACCTACAGCCAAGACAACTGGAGCGCCGGCGCACTCTGGCGAGTGGTCGCCGCGCAGCACCGGATCGACGCGAACAAGGGCAACGTGGTCGGCAAGGATTACGCCCAGAGCTCCGGCTTCGGCGTGTTCTCGCTCAACGGCGCGTACCGCATCAACCAGCACTGGAAGGTCAGCAGCGGCGTCGACAACCTGTTCGGCAAAGCCTACGCCGAGCACCTGAACCTGGCTGGCAACGCCGGGTTCGGTTACCCAGCCAATGACCCACAGGCAATTAATGAACCGGGGCGCACGCTCTGGACCAAAGTGGATATGAGTTTCTGACACCAACACCTACCCATGTGGGAGCGAGCCTGCTCGCGAAGAGGCCGGCGCATTCAACAGTGATGTCGTCTGGCATGACGCCTTCGCGAGCAGGCTCGCTCCCACAGGTAAACAGACAACGAAAAGAACCAAGCCAAGCGGAGCACACGTGATGCAAAAGCCTCAACCCAATTTCTACAACCTGGCCTGGCGCTGGCATTTCTATGCCGGGCTGTTCGTCGCGCCGTTCATGGTGATGCTGGCCCTGACCGGGATCATTTATCTGTTCAAACCGCAGCTCGATTCGCTGATGTACAGCAGCCTGCTCGAAGTACCGGTCGGGCACCACACAGTGCCGGCCGATGACTTGCTGCAACGGGTGAAAGCTGCCTATCCGCAGGGCCAGGTCACTCAGTACCTGCCGCCGGTGAACGCCCAGCGCAGCGCGCAATTCGTGGTGAAAAACGCAGGTCACGAACTCAACGTATTCGTCGATCCGTATCACGGTGACATCCTCGGCGAGCAGGATGCCAAGCAGAATCTGCAAGCCATCGCCCGCGCGATCCACGGCGAATTGATGATCGGCACGGTCGGCGATCGGCTAATCGAAATGGCCGCTGGCTGGGGCGTGGTGCTGGTGGTGTCGGGGCTGTTTCTGTGGTGGCCACGCGGTCAGGCAGCAGGCATTCTGTGGCCGCGCCTGAGCAGCCGCGGTCGGTTGTTGTGGCGCGATCTGCACGCGGTCACCGGGTTCTGGGGCGCTACATTGCTGCTGGTGATGTTGCTCAGCGGCATGACCTGGACCGGTTTCTGGGGCAAACAATATGCGGCGGTATGGAACGTGTTCCCGGCCGCGATGTGGAACAACGTGCCGACCTCCGACGTTGAAGCGCGCAGCCTCAACAGCGCCACGCGCCAGACCGTGCCATGGGCGATGGAGAACACACCGATGCCGATGTCCGGCGACCACGCCGAACACATGAATCACGGCAATGCCCATGCCGGCCCCGCTGCACCCGAAGTCAGCCTGCAGGATGTGCAGAACATCGCCAGCGAACGCAAGGTCGAACCCGGCTACAGCATCACCCTGCCGACCACCGCCACCGGCGTGTTCACCATCGCCGTATTCGCCGATGACCCGCGCAACGACGCCACCCTGCATATCGATCAGTACACCGGCAAGGTCCTCGCCGATGTGCGCTTCGAGCACTACGGCACCGTTGCTCGCGCTACCGAAATCGGCGTGATGCTGCACGAAGGCAAGATGTTCGGCACCTTCAACCAGATTGTCGTGCTGCTGATCTGCCTGATGATTCTGCTCAGCGCCGTCAGTGGTGTGGTGATCTGGTGGAAGCGTCGGCCTGAAGGCAAATTCGGTGTGCCGCCGCTGCGCCATGATCTGCCGAAGTGGAAAACCGGCGTGGCGATCATGCTGGTGCTGGCGGTGGTGTTTCCGCTGGTGGGGGCTTCGCTGGTGGTGGTCTGGTTGCTTGATCGCCTGCTGCTGTCGCGTGTTGGCCGGAGTGCGCCGGCCTCGACTTGAGCGATGCGCCATGAGGAGCGGCCGCCAATAGCGGCACGCTCCCCGGAGCCAGCAGCGGCGAATTACAACTCGTCGCGGATGCGCACCGTGCCTGGCGACGATGGCTGCTTGCGCTGCACCTTCCAGGCACGTCCCATGCGCCCGGTCTGAGCCCAGTAGTAACCGGCGACCAACACCCGGAACTCGCCCAGCGCCATAAGCCGGGAAACGAATTCGCCCGGACTCAGGTGGCTGGTCCATCGGCCGTTCTCGAAAAACACCGACCGGGTCAACAGCAGATCACGCTCGGCAGCCGAATAGGAAGGCGTGTATTTGAGCAGGACATTGTGCGGCGTCGAATAGAAATAATGCCGAATATCGAAGCCCCTGTTTTTCAGGTCGTGGGAATGGGCGTATACGAGCTCTGGCGTCGCGAAATTGGCTCTGATTCCCTCTGCGTCCGGCACCAGAGTGGTGTTGCCTGAAAGGTGCATCTGATGAGCGGCGATCGGATGGTAACCATCGGGATAACGCGGCGCCGGGTGCTGCCAACTCACCGAAGAGTCCGTCGACTTCCGGAATATCCGCGCCAGCGGGCTCGGATCCTGCGCGGACCAGGCGATGGGTTCGAGCGGTACAAATTGACTGGCGACCGCTGGCGCCAGAATTGCACTCTCGTAACCGACGTCGAGAGTGGCCTCGGCCGCTCGCTGCTGTGCATAGCGTGCAGCGTCGTCGGGGTGATGGAAAACCGGGCCGAGTGCCGGGACGGGATTTTCTCGCCAGCGCTGCTCAGCGCTGACATCGGCCTGGCGCGGCTGCCAACTGTCATCCACCAGGCCATGTCTGGACCAGTACTCACTGCTCTGGATCACCTCGAGCCGGCCCGCAGCTGCCATTCGGCGGATATATGCAGGAAAGTCGAACGAGCCTTTGGCGATGTCTCGCTCATCGTTGGCGGCTTGTACCGCAGAGACAAATGCATTGGGGCGCAGCTCGATCTGCCCGCGGCGGTCGTAGAACTCGCCCGGCTCGAAGGCATGCAGTTGCAGTTTCAACAACGCCCCGTCGGCGCATGAGAAGTAGATCGGCCGATAACCCTGTGGGGTATTGGCTCGAACGCAGACTGACAGAACATCATTGGGCAGCAGAAAGACCTCGCGCACGTCGCCGGATCGCGCGCCCAGTGGCGGTAGCGGTGCCCGCAGATAAATCGCGTCGAGCGCAAAGCCCGAAATCAGCTCACCGTTTTCGAACACGCGATCAAGGGCCAGCGCCGAGCCCTGAACTTCGACCGGCAAGGTGGCGAGACATACGCCTTGCTGGTTGCGCAAAAGGTAGCCGAAAGTCTGGGTATCCCTGCTGACGGACGCGTCATGAACATATTGGGCGGCAGCGTCTGCCTGCACGAACAGTGCACTGCAGAGCGGCTTGCTCAAGGCCTTGTCATACTCTCTGGCCGGCAACAGATCTTCGGAAAAAGGTGCCCACACCGATACCTGTCGCGGCAACCCCCAGATCTCGCTGCCCTTGATCACTTGCAGATGCCCGCCCTTGGCCAGGGCATTGATCCATTCAACGGGCTGCAGATGTCTGCTGCGCAAGCCCTGCTTGATCGCTTTCGCATCGACGGCCGCGAACCGGTCGCCCTGGCCAAGCAACTGCGAAAACAGTTCGGCCTGCGGCTGATACCTGAGCACTGAACCGTCCGGAGCAAAGAGAAATTCAAGCAAGGACGCCGGTTTGTAAGCAACCAGCGAGCCGTCTGCCGTAACCCGATATTCCTCCCTCACCCCGCGTTTGTTGAAGGCCGACTCCAGCACATCGACGGTAAACATGTTCAGGTAGATCTGTTTCTGGACGCGCGACAGCACCAGCGAGGCCTCTCGGACGGCGCGCGACCGATAGCGCGCCACGATGTGGCAACCGAGCGGAAAAAATCCATAGGTCCGGCTTTCCTCAGGGCAGATTTCGAAAAGGTCGAAATCTTCACGGCTGACTTCAATCGGCGCAGTCGCCACGAAGCGCTTGTCGGCCGTCTCCAGGATTACCCCGCCGAACACCCGGTCGCTCACTGCAGCGAGCAGGGTTGCAGCATGCATGGCAGCATCGTCAGCCGTCAGAAAAACCGGCCCCAGCCAGCGCCGCTGCAGGTGTGCGTATGGCTGCCAGGTCACCCCGACGAGCCCCGTTCGGTCCCAGCACAAGCCAGCATGCATCACCGAGAGTTCGCCACTGTTGGCCACCTCGTGGACGAAATCGCTAGGCACCAAGTGTCCGGACGCCAGATCGCTCTTGATCGTGTCGAGCGTGCTCTGCGACGTGGCGTCATAAAAGAGTTTGCTGGACGGGCTTCTCGCATATTTCAACAGCGCACCGTCGCACGTTGCGATATAGAGGGCTACCGGAAGCTGCGACGCCACAACCGGACGCCGACGTCCGTAATACATCGAGGTGGTGAGATTGTCCGGCGAGATGAAGTAATGGTTGAGCCAGTCATCCGGCGTTTTCCTCGGGTCATCTGAACGACGGTGCGAATACCAGCTGGCGTACAGATCGAAGCCCTCGGGAAACTGATACCACGGCTCCGATCTTCGCGCGGCAAACAGGCTGTTGAGTTGAAACAGACTGCTCTGCCCATCGCTGACGGGAATCAGCTCCGTGGCAACGTACTCTTCATTTTGCCGGTGTTTGAGGATGAACCCGAAGCAGGCGTTGACCTGCTCTTGCCAATGCCTGGCGCGTTCATGCTGACTCTGTGCCACCTCGTCGGCTGAAGCGAACACCGCACCGTAGGCCACCGTTTCCGGTCGGCGCCACGGCAACGGCAATGGCAGCATCAACTGAGGCGCGGCGATCGCTGGCGGGGTCAGCCCAGGCAATACCGGCGTTGGAAGCACAGGGTAGTCCGGGGAAAACGGATGAATCACCGGCCAGACCGGCGCGTCGGGCGCGGGCGGCGCTTCACGCACCGACCAGGTCGAGGCGATCCGGCCGCGATAGCCCCACAATGGGTTATCGACCAGGCTGGTCAGCCGACCGGCCGCCGCTTGCTCACGGATAAAATCCTGCGGCCGCTTGCTGCCATTGCCCAGTTCCGTGGCGAGGGCACCGGGATGCCGGCTGGTTCCCAGACGCCTGCCCAGTTCCGCAGCGGGCGCTGAACCGTCGGCCTCAAAGCGCAGCAGACTGTCCGCAGCGGCCGATACATACAGGACAATCTCATCAAGCAGCACCCGCCGGACTTCCTCGACACTGAGCATCTGCAGACTGAGCACGGCTTCGTGCGGGGTCCATTGCAGATAATCGACCTCCACCGGTTCCAGTTGCGACACGGCAACATGGGACACATAGCGCGCGTGCAGGCGATGATCATCCGGAAAAATAGCCCGTCCTTGGTTGTCGTGGGGATAAAGCCGCCCCTGGCCGAGCACATCGATATCGCCTGGCAGCGGTTCGGTGACCACGAAGCGTTGATTGCTGCATTGGAAAATGTAGCCCGCAAATTGCCGGTCGCGGCGATTGCCGACCGCTTGATGGGCATAACGCGCGGCATCATCGGACGTCAGAAATTCCCGGCTCAACACTGGCCAGGTGAAATCCGGATACGGCGTCCATTGCAGATCCAGCACCCCGAGGCGAGACCACAAGGCACTGCCGCGTAGCACTTGCAGCCTGCCGGCGATGATCAGCATCGACACGAATTCGCGTGGTCGAAGTGTTCCGCTCGACAGTCTCGCCTCGATGCCGCCATCGCTGACGGTTCCGTCGGGATGCTCCTGACTGAAGGCCGCTTCGACCTGACTGCCGCTGAAGGTGTACTTCAACATGGCGGTGTCCCTTGCCTGCATGTACAGCGAAAGAGGCTTGCCCGGCGCCGCCAGAGGTAATGCGCGGCGCCGACGGGCGATCGCCAGCGCCACGTCCTGCGGCGCAAAAAAGTTCTCTGCCAGCCATTGCTCGGTCGCGGGCGCTCGCGCCGGATCGGGCCGCGATGCGAAGTAAAAACCTTCGAGCACGTAGCCTCGCGGCAATCGCAACTGACCATCGCCAGCTTCGGGAAAAACCTTTGCAGGATCCCAGGATGTCGCTTGTGCAGCGCGCACGTGGGTCGCTACATACTCCTCGCTCGTGCTTTTCTTCAGCAGCAATCCCGACCTCTGTGCGCCACGGGATTTCAATGCCGCCAGCACGGCGCGTTCAGGATTGACGCAGACCCGGGTCATCAACGGCATTTCGGTGATTGTCCCGGTCGAAAAAGGCGTGCCGGCCTTCCACTCCGCAGGTACCCGCCCCACCGAGTGCCCCCAATCGGCATTCGACACAATGACCTTGAGCTCGCCGACCGTCGCCAGTTTGTTGATCAGCCCCATCACATCGTTGATCGCTGGAGGCCGACCGGACGGCGCGCCGGACTGATGCCAGAGGACGTATGCGCGCTCCTCCGGGGAGCCGCTCGACACATATTTGAGCAGGCTGCCGTCAGGGCCGGAAAGATAGGCGCTACGGAAAAAATCCCGCGCTGACACATCACCCAGAAAGTCGCCTGCAGAATAGAAACTGATGAACAACCTGAGCAGCATTTCATCCTGACGCGGATTGCCATTGCGGAACTCGTCATGCAGTGGCGGATGGCTGTGTACGCTGGCGATGCATCGGTAGCCCAAGGGATGGCGCAGCTCGCCGAGCACCCCGCTTTCGAGAATGGAGCCAAATTCGAAACTTGTGGCTTCGCCCGCGATGGGTGAGGTCGCCAGGAACTTGCCGTCGGGACGTCGCAGAATCACGCTGCCGTATTCTTTGTCCGGGTTGAGCGGGATCCGTGTATGCACCCAATAGGCGGCGTCTTCTTCGCTCAGGAACGCCGGGCCAAGGGGGGGCAATTTGAATTTTTTCGGAGAACTTGCGGCGCGACCGGAACGCCCAGACACATCATTCATAAAAACCTGCGCAGAAAATCGGGATGAGCAGACGAGTGTGTGTCGCAGCTGCCGTGAGGCTGCGGTACATGTTTATCGTTTCTGTAACAGCGCCGCTTGCGCGCCCCAATCTGGCGCACCTCTGCGCACCATCGCCCATAGCGCGTGCCCTCATGGTGCAAGTCTTGAGAGCGCAAACGCTCTGGCACGACATTTTCTTGCCTGAACGCGACCGGGCACAGCCTTTGCAAAACACACCTTCAGTCGTCCGCATCTGCCAACCAGAAAAAATCGAATGTTCATGGAGATCGCACAATGAAGCGTC
>Ga0268255_10002304_pt1 | contig 10124 bp, 8 predicted proteins | sample AgamicOrMarz_FD_200256 | JGI IMG/M metagenome (GOLD analysis project Ga0268255, IMG submission 200256) | Agave microbial communities from Guanajuato, Mexico - Or.Ma.rz (v2) (version 3) | ecosystem: Host-associated > Plants > Phyllosphere > Phylloplane/Leaf | place: Guanajuato, Mexico | collected...
AAAAATAAAGCTTATTCTTTAATTATCACTGATACAGATGTTCTTTTTCAATATATATTTCCTTTTTTTAATGAACTTACTTTTTTAAGTAGAAAAGGCGTGGATTTTAAAATTTGGAGCTTAGGTTTATTTTTAATTATACATGGTTATTATAATACTTATCTAGGTAAAGTAATATTATTTAAATTAGCTAATAATATGAATACTAAGAGATATTTCTCAAGTACTATAGATTTCTTAAATATGGAAGAAATTAAAGCTCTGTTTGAAATAAAACCTCCATTTAATATTCATTCAGGTAAAAGTCACTTTATTTTAGCTAAAGAATTTGCTTTAAATAAAGGAAGTAGAAAAGGTTATAAAATTTATATTTATAAAAATGGGATAGAAATATCTGGTTCACCTTTTGATAGTTATAGAGAAGGGGGTAAAGCAATAGGATTAAACTCTGTATCTTCAATAAAAAATTATATTGATACAAATAAAGTTTTTAAAGAAGGTTATACTTTTTATTCTGTACCTATTAATAGTTCTAATTAGTTTAATATGATTTTACTTACTAAAATAAATTTTAGTGGGCCTATTTAATTTAATTTCTACTAAATTTTTTTTAAATAGAAAATTAGCTGTATGCTAGAAGTCCCTAAAGCATCTAATACTAGTATAATAGCAGTAAAAATTTAGATGATATTACAATGGGTAATCAGCAGGAAACCAAATCAATTAAAAATTCTATTTATTGAGATTAGGATCCTCAACGATCACACGCTAAAATTTTAATAATTAATATTATTTATGTAAGATAGTAGTTTAATTTAATATTAATTAAGAAAAATGATATGATCTGAACTTTTCTGAAAGGTTAAGAAGTAATCCATATTTTTTATCCTCTCCCTTAAATGGGTGGATTACATTTTGATACGTATTAAAGTATCAAATTAACAATTATTGCACGTAGCTAGAGGTTTATATTATAGTTCATATAAAAATCCTAGAACATTAGTTTGATCTATTGGAGTAATTATCCTCGCCTAGCGATCTAGGAAATCGCTATTATAGGGAAATAAACTATCAAACTCCGGGGAAGTCCTAAAACTTATGGTACCAAGCTATAATTGAAAAGTTATAAGTGGCCAGAATAATTAACTGGGTACGGTAACAAGCTATAAGATTATTGAAAAATAAATGGGCAATCGCGGATCTAAGTCAGATTTCATTACGAGCCTTCGGTCTGTAAAAGAGCAACGAGTAGATGGTAGTTGAGGAGCCTTTAATAAAAAAAAAGTATAAAGGTTCCTTTAAAGTGTATTCTAATGGTTTTCGAAAGAATATCAATAATCAGAAACCTTTCTAAGTTAAAAGACTACTTATGGAGTCTTAATAAATTATATCTTTTAAGAAAAATTTGATTGCGCTGCTTGTTATTAATATATAGTATTTTAAACTTCACCTTTTTCTCCTATAGTACAAGCTATAATGGGAAGGGAGTGGACTGAAGTTTTATCACTTCTTTAGAAAGCGTGGCTGGCGGCGCCAGTGAACAAACATATATTAATATGATAACTTCTGATCATATTACCTCTTCTCTTAGTTTAAGTTTAATTGAGAATCCTAGTAGTAGGTTAACTAAAATTCTTTCTCAACATAATCTACCGAAACCTGTTTACATTTTGGAACATTCCTGCGGAGGGAATAAAACTGGTATAAAAAATATTCTTAATAGTATAGCAGGAGTATATATTTGTATTAATCTTGTTAATGGTAAAATGTATGTAGGTAGTGCTGCTTTTAATAGAATGTTTAGACGATGCCGAGCTCATCTTTATTTAGCTGCAGGTGGAAGTAAGCTGGTAAACAGATCTGTATTAAAATATGGGCTTATAAACTTTGCCTTTGTTGTAATAGAGACTATTTCTCCACCCGCTCCTTTAGGTTACGAAGTCGAAGCATCCATCCGGGAGGAAGTTCATAATCTAGATAAAAAAGCAATACTAAGTCTTGAACAAAAATATTTAGACTTATTAAATCCTGCTTATAACATTGTTAAAATTGCAGCGCGGAGCACTGTATTAAATTTAAAATGAAGCCTCTGCGGAGCATGCTCGTAAAAAATTAAGTATTTCTATTCTTAATAATAAAGAACGTTTAGCTAAAATCAGTAATTTGCATTCTGGTAAAATATTAACTAAAGAAACACGTAAATTAATACAAATTGCAGCATTAAATAGAAAATTTTCAGAAGAAACACTTGCTGCTCCTCCTACGGGCAGCAGAAAAAATGTCTATAAATAATGCTAAGTCAGTCAATATAACAGCTTATCTAGACGGAACTGTTTTTAAAAAGTTTACTTCTATTGCTGATGCTGCTGAATACTTCTTTCAAGATAGGAATAAGCGTAGTAAAATTAGGACTGCACTAGAAAAAAATAAACTACTACTAAATAAATATAAACTAAAAAGAGAATAATCCATTTTTTTAATGGCCGATCTGCCTTTACAACTGCTTAGTTCAATAGAATAGGAGAGGATATAGAATTTAATAATATAATTATATATTAATAAAAACAACCCTATTCAGCTAGTGATTAAATAGATATATTTTTTGTATGATAAATCTGAGTGCGCTGTATACTTATGATGGCTATTATAAATTTTTGGCCTAATTATAAATATGATTTTACTGATATTACATATATTTTTAGTGCAATGCTTCCTATTAATAAATCTAGAACTAAAGCTATTTTAAGGATAGGTCCTCATAACAAAGAAACATTAGATATTATTGTTTGTGGAATGTTGGGTGATTTTTGAGCTGATACTATTCCAGGTAAAACTTTAAATAGTACTAGAATTCAATTAGAACAAAGTATTATTAATAGTGCTTATATACATTATTTAACCTTATATTTTTATAATTTAGGTTATTGTGCTCGTCCTGTACCTGTATTAGTAACAAAAACTAATAAAAACACAACCTCTGGTTTCAAAGAGAAAAGTTTTAATTACAGATTAACTCTTTTCACATTTACTAGTTTAAATTGGATTTTTGATTCTTTTTACACTAAAGCAGATGGTAATCCAAAGAAAAAAAGAGTTCCTTTTTTTATATCTGAATATTTAACGCCAATTGGTTTGGCTCATTTAGTAATGCAGATTGGTTCAAAAATAGATGATAATTTATTATTAAAAACAAAATTTAATAGTGTTTCATTGGATTCACCTGCTGATTTAAACATATTAAAAAATTCACTTTTTATTAAATATAATATAGATTCTCAAATAATTTTAAATAAAGATGGTGACTTAAATTTATTAATAAATTATACTTCTTTTTTTAAATTAAGTAAGATTATTAAACCTTATATACCTAATGAATTTTTATATTTAATTATTTCAGAATCTGAATCTGATTTAAATTTAGTTACTATAAATGATAACACTAATTTAAATAATATTCCTAAATTATATTTAAATGCAGATACTTCTAAAATTTTTATTATTAAAGAAAATAAAAATAAGTCTGGAATATATAGATGGACCCATAAAGATTCCGGTAAGAGTTATATAGGATCTAGTAAAAATTTAAGTGTAAGATTTAAGAATTACTATAAATATAGTTATATTGCGGACCCTATGAGAAATATGTTAATTAATAAAGCATTGTTAAAATACGGTTATTCTGCCTTTACACTTGAAATTTTAGAATATTGTGATAATCAGAACTTAATAGCTAGAGAACAATATTATTTAGATTTATTTAAACCTGAATATAATATATTAAAAATAGCTGGTTCTAGTTTAGGTTTTAAACACTCATCCCTCACTTTACAAAAATTAAGATCCAGAACTAAAACAGCAGAAGAATTAAAAAAATTGAAAGTTCATTTATTGAAATTGAATTCAACTCAATTTACTAAATCATTTAAAAAAAGATTAAGTGAAGCAACATCTAATTTTAATCGATTAACTAAAAGTAAAAAATTAATAATTTCTGATATGGAAACAGGCTCCCTTTGGGGGGATGTTGAATTTTATTCATGGAGGGAAGCTGCTTTAAATTTCAAAATTTCAAGGAATACTATTAAAAAATATATCGATACTTGTAATTTATTTAAAAGTAAATATAAAATTAGTAGTAAATAATGCAAGATGGATCATATCAAAAAGGACAGGGTATATGTATAGCCACAAATAGTTTTACTTATGAAGACTGTAAATTTCTTGCTATGATACTTTCTAATAAATTTAATTTAAAAACTAGTGTCATTAAAACAGGGAAACCTGATCAATGGCTGCGTAGCATTTCAATATGGAAAATTTCTTTGCCTAGATTGGTTGAATTAGTTGAACCTTATTTTGTACCTGAAATGAAATATAAACTTAATATTTAAAATTTTGTATGATCATAGTGGCTGCGTAGCTGCCAGCGGAGCGCATAATTTTTAAATAACTGTAAAATAATAAAATCATATTTTTATAAAGTCTAGATACTAGGGCGAATATAAAATTGTATTATAAATATTTGGTATAGAAGTATCTAAATACCTAGATAGAGGTATTGGTTTTTAAATTAAAAACTGGCTATATTAGTGAAAACGGTTAAAAGAATAAAATCTGTTCTAAGACCGTCGGTTGAATACACAATCGCTACAGACTGGACCACTAATGTGTGGCTGAAATGTTGCTTAATGTACAGTCGGAAGGTTTTAATTAATTATTATTTTAATTACACAAGGCTCTAAATGATGATTATTAGAAAGATCTATATTGAATGTGGATTAATAATTTGATAGAGTACAGGCTCATTATTACGAGATTTTACTTTAATTAAGTATGTTTAATGGGAAACCTTTGATCGCCTTTTTAGGTTATGTGCTGCCGTTTGGTCAAATGAGTACCTAAAGCCTTAAGCAAGCTTAAAACAATTACTCTACAATAGCCAAATTCCGGGTAAAGCGTAAAGCCATAACTACTAACTCACTAGGCTAAAAGGTAGTGAGGGCCTCTCTAATCAAGAGGAAAGAGTAACAAGGTTATGGATTCAGGGAAACCTGGGATCGCCCTTCGCGGATCTAAATTACCTCTTTAAAAAATAATTTATGTTTGAATTTATTTTAAAAGTATAAAAGAGCAACGAGTAGATGGTTATTCGCCATGTATTAGGTTAAAACCTCGAATATCTCATAACTTTGAGAATAGATACATGGTGTAAGGTGTACTCTAGTAGCCTCGGAAACGAGTGCATTCTATATTCAGCTTAGTCCTAACTCAGTTTTTATTTCCTTTATTTGTATCTATTAAAAAACTACTTGCATTTCCTGCTCCTTACTCCGCACTACGGATGCAAGCAATAAAAAGGTAAAAATTGACTCATTAGGAGGTAAAGAATATAACAACGTCTTTGGGGTGGAGAGATTCCTATATTTACATTTTGTATTCTACCTTGCCTCCGGCCTTTTGTTAATAAGCCAGATAAGAAATTTATGGCTATGTTCATGGGTTTTATGGATGGTGATGGTTATTTTGATGTTGGTGAGCAAAAACAATATAATAGAATAACCAAAAGTTTAGTTAAAAGTACTATTAGAATTCGTTTAGCTAGTAATGTCCATGTTAGAGATTTATCTTTATTAGAATATTTTGTAGAAAAGCTAGGAGTAGGTAATATATCTAAGATGCCTGCTGGAAGAGAACAAGTAAGAGTCATTTTTTCAAAAAAAGATTTAGTTACGGTAATACTGCCTTTGATTAAAGAATATAAGCTACAGTTTTTAACTTCTCAACGTGTAAAACAGTTTGCTTTAGTTAATTATATATTAGAAAATTCTATTACGCATTGAGACAATGTTCAATTTAAAGAGCCCAAGTTTATAGGTATATCTGATCAGGATCTGGTTAAACTAGATTTATTTGACGATTGATTAATTGGTTTTACAATAGCAGAAGGTTCTTTTGGTATGAAGTCTAATGGTTCAGCTTTTTTTTCAAATTAGACAGACAGGAGGCTATGCAGAAAATCTCGCTCTTATTACAGCTACTTGTTTAAAAATTACAGCCCGGAGGAGAGAAGCTTATCCTATTAAGGTTGATTCTGCAGGTAGTTATCAATTAAGTTTAACTTCTAAAATTGATATAGGAAAAGTTATTAATTTCTTTTCATCCTCTAATAACCATCCACTATATGGATATAAATTTAATCAATATAAACTATGACTAACTGAACTTAAAAAAAGTAGTCGTTATTCTAAAATTATTGACTTTCCTTAAGACAAAAATTCTAATGAATAATCTGGTTTTTAATATAAAGAATACAATGTGTAATAATGGACGCCCAATTTGCTGGGTTATTAGCTTTTTAATTATTTATTTTTCATTATGGTTATTTATTGATATTTGTCAATCAATCATAGGTACATCTTTATTTTCTAATACACCTTTTTATAATACATTCCAATCCGTATCATTATTACATTCTGTATCTTGCTCCACATTTCATACCGTAGAATCTATTAAAAATGCTGCGCCTGTTTCGCAGCAGGCGAAGAAAAAAATAAAAGTATATAATAGAGTAGGTCCACATAACATAGATATTCTATCTATAATTTTTGGATCTTTACTAGGTAAAGGAGATGTTGAAAGAAAAAAGGATGGTACACGTATAACTTTTTATCAGGAAGCAATACATATGAAATACTCATTATTTTTATATAATCAATTAAAAACTGCGGGTTATTGTAAGCAGACCCGCTTTAGCAGCCAAAAACAGGTAAAAAACTAGGAAAAAAACTACTTGCGGAGCTAGAAAAATCTATAAAACTATAAGATTTGAAACTTTAACTTATACTAGTTTTGATTGAATATATGATCTTTGATATGTTAATGGTATAAAAGTAGTACCTCAATCAATTAGTTTATATTTAACACCTTTATCTTTAGCTTTCTGAGTAATGGATAGTGGTGTAAAATCATTAGGAGGATTAAATTTTATTAGTTGCTTTTCAAATTCAGATTGTTTATTGATTCAAAAAGTTTTACAAAAAAAAATTTGGATTAAAAGTTATAATAAAATCTACAGGGGTTCCATCTCAGTATAATGTGTATATCCCTAAAGAATCTATGATTGATTTAAGAAATAAAATAAGTGATTTTATTATCCCGGAAATGAAATATAAAATACTACCATAAAAAGGATACCTATCTTTTTCTTTTGTCCATGCATAGCTTGCTTGCTGATTATTAAGATTTAATTCTTCGCTATATTGGTGTGAAATATGAAAAAAAAAGCTTTATAACCTTAGCATAGTCATGTTTCAAAAATATGAGGTAATCTTTACTGAGAATCCTATAATAAAAATACATGGCGATACTGATGAAAACAGGTTAAAAATGTTTGTTTAGCATTAAGACCGTCGGTAGAGTAAACTATCGCTACAGACTGCTCCATCGGTGGGTGTCTGAAATGATGCTTAATGTACAGTCGGAATCTTTTTTTATTATATAATTATAAAATTTTAATGAAATACAAGGCTTTATATTGTATTAGATTACAATTATTTTTATAAAGATAAATATAAAGTACATGGTTTGCTTGTTTTAAACATTAAAAAGCTAACTATAGCTAGAATAAGCAAATTTAAGATTTGGCTACAGTAATTACTAATTTACTTTCAGCTATCCCAGTGTTTGGTGTTGATATCGTAGAGTTAATTTGAGTAAAGAAGTCTTAAGCAAACCTTCAATTATTCTAAAGTAATCAAATTCCGGGTAAAGCGTAAAGCCATAACTACTAACTCACTAGACTAAAAGGTAGTGAGGGCCTCTCTAATCAAGAGGATAGAGTAACAAGGTTATGGATACTGGGAAACCGGAATCGCCCTTCGCGGATCTAAACCACCTCTAGTTAGTCATTTCTTAGTATGTGGAAAAGAGCAACGAGTAGATGGTTACTCGTCATGTATTAGGATGTTAAAGCACCCTCGAATACCTCTTGAATAATAGAGGATAGATGCATGATGTAAGGTGTACTCTAATAGCCGAGGAAACCTAGGCGTTATGTACTCAGCTTTATCCCAAATGGATGAAATAATTTAATAAATAAATTATAAATTTACAAGGTAGAAGAGTATTAATACATGGTGGCTTTTCAGTTTCAAATGCTACATTAAATAGATTTTTCTCTCTACATTATATTTTACCATTTTTATTAGCAGCTTTAGCTGTTGCTCACTTGATAGCACTTCATATTCACGGTTCAGGTAATCCTAATGGAGTGGCCTCAAGTGGTGATAGATATGCAATGTATCCTTACTTTATCTTTAAAGATTTAGTAACTATTTTTGCATTCTTTTTAGTATTATCTATCTTTGTATTTTACTATCCTAATGCATTGGGTCAAAATTCGTGGCCCTATATAATGTTATTAAAATATTACATTATATTTACATGTGCTATATGCTGGAAGTATATACTATATTATTATATATCATTCAAAACCTCTTTCTCAAGCCCAGGCCATTATCTTCTAAGCAGGGGAGCGGTGCAAGTGTTTGTTAATTTAATAAAGCTTTATTATATAAAAATTATAACATTTAAATTAAATATAATAAATATTAATTTTAATTTGATCATTAATATAGTTAAGATTTATAATAAAACTATATATGTAAGTGGTTATTCAATAATAAATTTTATTCGTAAATTTATAATATATACATTTAATCCCGATATAGTAAAATATTATTATAAAATATATAATCAGCAGATAACCAAAGTAATAAATTATTTATTATGAGTAGGAATTTCAGAGACTTTACGCACACACAAAAATTATATAATTAATCCTTTAATTAGAAAAATGTCTATAAATATTAATAATAATGATTATAATAATTATAATAATAATAATAATATAATAATTAAAGACAGTCATAATAATGAAATATCTTTTAAATTTAGAGAGTGATTTGCAGGTTTAACTGATGGTGATGGTTATTTATATGTTAATAAAAAAGGCCATGTCGGTTATGAATTAACTTTACCTTCTGAAGATGAAAAAGTATTACGTATTATACAAAATAAATTTGGAGGTAATATTCATTCAAGAGGAGGTTATAAAGCAATACGTTATCGTACTCAAAATCGTGCTGTTGTTTATAAAATAGTTCAATCTTTAAATGGTTTAATTATTAATAATATCAGATTATCTCAATTACATAAAGTATGTTTAGCTTTAAATATTCCCATTAAAGAATCTATTGTTCATACTGAAAATTCAGCTTATATGAGTGGTTTATTAGATTCAGATGGTACAATAAATTTTTATAAATACTCCTACAATGACAACTACAGATATCAATTAACAATATCTATTGCTAATAAAAGCCGTTGTAATTTGGAATTTTTATTAAAATCATTTGGTGGGAATATTTATTTTGATAGAGGTGGTAATGGTAGTTATAAATGATCAGTTAATTCTAAATTATTACATTTAAAATTATATGGCTATTTTTTAAAATTTCCTCCTAAAACTATTAAAGGACATAGAACTTTTTTAATTGAAGAGTTTCATGATTTAAATTTTAAAAAAGTTTATTTAGATGAAAACAAACTATCTTTAAATTATAAAATATGACAAAATTTCTTAATTAAATGGAATAAAAAAAATTAAACTCTCTTATTTTATATTAGAGTAATAATTATATTTATCTAAAAGTAATTCGTTAATTTTAGTCTTTTTAAACTATAATATTTTTTATAGAATTATAATTAGATTTTAGAAGATAAAGTCCAAATAAATAATACAATTAGTTAATTAAAATTATAAGTTATAGATATCTATTAGAATATAAATATTTTTATACATAAATGCAGAGCAAACTAGCAAAAACAAAGAATAATGAAACCTGATTTAAGTAGTTTTTTTTTACTGCGGAGCAGGCAGAAATGTAGCGAATATTCAAGGCCCCTATCCCAAGCACCACTTATTTCTTCGTATCCAAAGCAGTACTGCCAGTGCAAACGGTGTTGCTGCCCAGCCCCTAGCTTAAGTAGCAACCCAAGCAAAGGGGAGGGGAGGGAGTAGCGTAGCAAGGGGGGGGGGGGGGCTTTCACAAAATTAAAAACAT
>Ga0268255_10002306_pt1 | contig 10121 bp, 8 predicted proteins | sample AgamicOrMarz_FD_200256 | JGI IMG/M metagenome (GOLD analysis project Ga0268255, IMG submission 200256) | Agave microbial communities from Guanajuato, Mexico - Or.Ma.rz (v2) (version 3) | ecosystem: Host-associated > Plants > Phyllosphere > Phylloplane/Leaf | place: Guanajuato, Mexico | collected...
ATAGATCTCGGCGAGAGGGGGCGTAGGCAAGGTAGAAGTGGGCATCGGCTGGCCTCGGAGTCTTTTCGTGTATTTGAATTCGAACATTTATGTTCATTTACGAAAATACTAGCCCATAAAGACGGCAGCGACCAGTCGGATTCGATTGAAAAAACTGATCAAAGGAAACTGAAAGGAAAATTTTCGAACGTGAAAGTGGCGGGCGAGGCGCGGCCTGCTTCCGTGGCGAGGGGATTCACCCCCGCTGGCGCGCGAAGCAAGCCTGAATCCGGCAGCTCGGGCTCGGGCTCAGGCAAGTTGAAAGATTGAAGGGGGCTGCTGCCGAAGCCCAGCGGGGATGAATCCCCTCGCCACAAGGGCGCCGGATGCAGTCAGACCACTTCCAAGCGAATCTTGTGCTGGGTCAACAGCTGCGCCAGGGCCGGCACTGGTTGCTGATCGGTCACCAGGCAATCGATCAGGCTGATGGGGCCCAGGCGGACCATGGCATTGCGCCCGAACTTGCTGGAGTCTGCCGCCAGGATCACTTGCCGGGCGTTGGCGATGATCGCTTGGGAGACCCGCACTTCCTGGTAGTCGAAATCCAGCAGGCTACCGTCTTCGTCGATGCCGCTGATGCCTACCAGGGCGAAATCGACCTTGAACTGGGTAATGAAGTCGACGCTGGCCTGACCCACCACGCCCCCATCGCGCCGGACATTACCCCCGGCGATCAGGACTTCGAAATCGTCCTTGGCGCTGAGGATCGAAGCCACGTGCAGGTTGTTGGTAATGACCTTGAGGTGGTTGTGATTGAGCAGCGCCCGGGCGATGGATTCGGTGGTGGTGCCGATGTTGATGAACAGCGAGGCGTGATCGGGAATCTGGGCGGCGATGGCTTCGGCGATGCGTTGTTTTTCATCGCGCATCTGATCGGCACGCATGGCGTAGGCGGTGTTTTCAACGCTCGAGTCGTAGGCAGCGCCGCCGTGGTAGCGGCGCAGCAGGTTCGCCTCCGCCAACTGGTTGATGTCGCGGCGGATGGTTTGCGGAGTCACGACGAATAGCTGGGCCATTTCCTCGATGCTGACGTAGCCGCGCTCACGGACCAATTCGAGGATTTGCTGCTGACGGGGAGGCAGATTCATGGGGCGTCCTTTGGGCTGCCGTGCAAAATTTGCCCATGATGCCGCAGGAATCCACTCCCGACCAGTTGTCCGACCCTTATCGTGTCTGGTGACGATTCACTCAGCGTCTTGGTGAGGCTCCCAATCGCGGGTGCGGCTGATGGCTTTTTTCCATCCGGCGTAGAGTTTTTCCTTCGCCTGTTCGTCCAGTTGCGGTTCGAATTCGCGCTCGATCACCGCCTTACAGCGCAGATCTTCCAGGCTGCCCCAGAAGCCGCAGGCCAGGCCGGCCAGGTACGCGGCGCCCAAGGCAGTCGTCTCGCGCATTTTCGGACGCTCGACCTGGGTGCCCAGGATGTCGGCCTGGAATTGCATCAGGAAGTTGTTCGCTACCGCGCCGCCGTCAACGCGCAGGGCCTTGAGGCGTTCGCCCGAGTCTTGCTGCATGGCATCCAGAACGTCGCGGGTCTGGTAGGCGATCGACTCCAGCGCAGCGCGGATAATATGGTCGACCCGGACGCCGCGGGTCAGGCCGAACAAGGCGCCACGGGCATAGGGATCCCAATAGGGGGCACCCAGGCCGGTGAATGCAGGTACGAGATAGACGCCGTTGCTGTCCTTGACCTTGTTGGCGAAGTATTCGGTGTCCAGGGCGTCGTTGATGATCTTCAATTCGTCACGCAGCCACTGGACGGTGGAGCCGCCATTGAATACGGCGCCTTCCAGGGCGTACGCCACTTCGCCGCGGGGGCCGCAGGCGATGGTGGTGAGCATGCCGTGATTGGATTTGACCGCTTTGTTGCCGGTGTTCATCAACAGGAAGCAACCGGTGCCGTAAGTGTTTTTTGCCTGGCCCGGCTCTACGCACATCTGGCCGAAAAGGGCCGCTTGTTGGTCGCCGGCGATGCCGCCGATGGCGATGCCGCTCTTGGTACGGCCGTAGATCTCCGAGGATGACTTCACTTCAGGCAACATTTCCCGAGGAATGTCGAGGATGTCGAGCATTTTCGCGTCCCACTCCAGCGAGTGGATGTTGAAGAGCATGGTGCGCGAGGCGTTGGTGTAGTCAGTGACATGGACCTTGCCGCCGGTAAATTTCCAGATCAGCCAGCTGTCGACGGTGCCGAACAGTAACTCGCCGTTGCGTGCTCGCTCACGGCTGCCTTCGACGTTGTCCAGGATCCATTTGAGCTTGGTGCCGGAGAAGTACGGATCGGTGACCAGCCCCGTGGTTTCACTGATATACGGCTCGTGACCGTCGCGCTTGAGCTGCTGGCAGATCTCGGTGCTGCGCCGACATTGCCAGACGATGGCGTTATAGATCGGGCGGCCGGTGGTTTTGTCCCAGACCACGGTGGTTTCACGCTGGTTGGTGATGCCGAGGGCGGCAACCTGATCATGGTGCAGGCCGGCCTGGGCCAGCGCTTCTACCATGACCGCACTCTGGGTGGCAAAGATCTCCATCGGATCGTGTTCGACCCAACCCGGCTGCGGGTAATGCTGGGCGAATTCGCGCTGGGCGGTGCAAACCACGTTGGCGTCACGGTCGAAGATGATCGCGCGCGAGCTGGTCGTACCCTGGTCGAGGGCAATGATGTAGTTCTTGTTCTGAATATCGGTCATGTCGATTGCCTTGGGACGTAAATAAGGGATGAAGCCCATGGTGCATGAAGAGCAATGTGCACCTGCTGTTTCAGGAGGTTCTGGTCTTGCCGTCAATGGCCGGTTCTGCGTCCTTTGTAGCATGTATGGCGCCGGGCAGATGTCGGGCAATGAGCCCGCGATAGGCCGCCGCACCCAGGCATGCGCCCACGATTGGCGCAAAGACCGGAACCAGGAAATAGGGAATGTCACGCGCGCCCGTCAGGGAAATTTCACCCCAGCCGGCGAAGAATGTCATCAGCTTGGGACCGAAGTCTCGCGCCGGGTTCATCGCGAAGCCGGTCAACGGCCCCATCGAGCTGCCGATCACCGCAATCAACAGGCCAATCAGCAAAGGTGCCAACGGGCCGCGAGGCAGACCATTGTTGTCGTCGGTCAAGGACATGATCACCCCCATCAAGATCGCGGTGATGATCGTTTCCACCAGGAAGGCCTGACCCGTGGACAGCGCGGGATGTGGGTAAGTCGAGAACACCGAGGCCAGTTCAAGGCTGGCCTGTGTACCACGGATCATGTGGCGCGATTGTTCGAAATCGAAGAAAAGGTTGCTGTACAGCCCGTATACCAGCAGCGCACCGCAAAAGGCGCCGGCAATCTGGCAGGAAATATAGAAGGGCAGTTTATGTTTTTCGAAGTCGGTAAAGAGGCACAGGGCGATGCTGACGGCAGGGTTCAGGTGAGCGCCTGAAATCCCTGCGCTGAGGTAGATCGCCATGCTGACGCCCACGCCCCAGATGATGCTGATCTCCCAAAGGCCAAAACTGGCACCCGCGACCTTGAGCGCTGCAACGCAACCGGTGCCGAAAAAAATCAGCAGGGCAGTCCCCAGGAATTCGGCCAGGCATTGGCTGGAAAGGGACGGCTGTTGTGAATCAGTGGTCATGCAAAACCTCGGTCTTGTTGTTGTCCGCGCCTGCGAGAAAAGCTCGGATGACGCGTTTTTTCCGAGGCCGGATCCCCATCCTGGTCTCGGGGTGTTGCGTGTAGACATGATTTTTTGCTTTCAGTTTCGAAAAAATATAGACAAGAAACGCGGCTGTCAAAGGTCGAAAATGAACCGGCGGTCACATTTCGATTATTCGTGATGTGAATGAATCGGGTCCTGATCGCGCTCGCTACGTACTGCGGTGCTGTCTCGAAGCCTTTTGGCCGGCGATGACTTAGAATCCGTCCACTCTTTTTTGATTTCTTGTCAGGAGCGGTCATGACCCCCGCATTGGATCTGCTGAAAAAGGTGCGCGCCGACCATCGTATCCACAGTTACGAACACGATCCCAAGGCGGCCTCCTATGGCCTGGAAGCGGCGGAAAAACTGGAACTGGATCCGGCGCGTGTGTTCAAGACGTTATTGGCGGCCAGCGAAAAAGGTGAGCTGTTGGTAGCGGTGGTGCCCGTGGCGGGCACCCTGGATCTGAAAGCACTGGCTCATGCGGCGGGTGTGAAGAAAGTCGAGATGGCCGACCCGGCCGTGGCGCAACGCTCCACTGGCTATCTGCTCGGCGGGATCAGCCCTCTGGGGCAGAAAAAACGCCTGCGCACGTTCATCGACGGTTCCGCCCAACCGTTTGACAGCATTTTTGTCAGCGCAGGAAGACGGGGATTGGAAGTGGAGTTGGCGCCTTCGGTACTGGCAGAGCATACCGGGGCGACGTTTGCAGATATCGGCAGGGCTTGAAGCACACTAATAAACAAGGAGAAGTGCCATGCAGCTCACGTTCCATCAGGTCGATGCATTCAGTGACCGGGCCTTTGGCGGCAACCCGGCGATGGTCTACAAGCTCGACGCCTGGCTGGCCGATGACTTGATGCAGAAAATAGCCGCGGAACATAACCTGGCCGAAACCGCCTTCCTGGTGCGCGAGGGTCAGCAATGGCATATCCGTTGGTTTACGCCGACCACCGAAGTCCCGTTATGTGGGCACGCCACATTGGCCAGTGCCTATGTGTTGTTCGAGATCTATCACGAAACTGTCCAACAACTGGATTTTATCTGCAAATCCGGCCCGTTGAGCGTAACCCGTGAAGCTGATCGGCTGTGGCTGGATTTTCCTGCCAGGATGCCCGGCGAAGTCGGGGCGTCCCTGGCGGTCCAGACTGCACTGGGCGTCGAAGCGGTGGATGTGCTGGGTTTCAATGAGCTGTTCGTGGTACTCGAATCGGAGCAAGCGGTGCTCGATTGCAGGCCGGACATGGCGGCCCTGGCGAAATTGCCGTGGCCTGGCGCAATCGTGACGGCGCCTGGCAGTCGGCATGATTTTGTCTCGCGTTACTTCGCCCCAGCGATCGGCATCAATGAAGACCCGGTAACCGGATCGACCCATTGCAGCTTGATTCCGTATTGGTCCAAGCGCCTGGGCAAGCTGGGGCTGACGGCCTATCAGTGCTCGGCGCGGGGCGGGACGTTGTTCTGCCGGTTGGAGGGTGAGCGCGTGAAGATCGGTGGGCATGCGACGCTGGTAGCCAGTGGAACCTTGTCGCTGGGTTGACGAGTCAAGCCAACAAGATCCGTTGTGGGGGCGAGCAGCCTCTCTCCCACAATGGCTTCACACTTTTCGCGTTTCAGCTGGTAGCGCCGTACCGCCGCACACCGCTTTCCACTGGCGGTAGATGCGCGGCTATGCTGCCTGAGGCCTGGAACAACACCAGGTGCTCAGCCGATACACGGATTCCGACTTCGGCCCCGAGCTGATGATCGGCGTGGCTGGGGAAGATTGACTCCAGCTGCGCACCTGTCGGCAGTTGCAGGCGATAAAGCGTCGACGCACCCAGGAAGGTCTTGCCGACAATCCTGGCAGTAAGTGGGCTATCTGGCGCGTAGACGATATCGTCCGGCCGCAGCAGTACGTCCACCGCGCCACCGATGGGCCAAGTGTACGCCCGGTTGCCGCGCAGCACACCCAGCTCGGTCTTGACCGACTCCGGGCTCTCAAGCTGGCCGCGAATGAAATAACCCTGGCCGATAAAACTGGCGACGAAGGGGGTCAGCGGTTCGTGGTACAGATTGTAGGGGGTATCCCACTGCTCCAGCCGGCCCTCCTTGAACACACCGACATGGTCGCTCACGGCGAAGGCTTCTTCCTGGTCATGAGTCACCAGGATTGCACTGGTACCTCGGCTCTTGAGAATGTCCCGTACTTCATGGCTGAGCTTGCGTCGCAGCTCGCCGTCGAGATTGGAGAAGGGCTCGTCGAGCAGCAGCAGTTGCGGCTCCGGCGCCAGTGCCCGGGCCAGCGCCACACGCTGTTGCTGGCCGCCGGACAGCTCGTGGGGGAAGCGCTTGCCCAGGTTCTTCAGGTTGACCAGCTCCAGCAGCTCATCGACCACAAGATCCCTGTCTGGATGCTTGCGGATGCCGAAGGCAATGTTTTCGGCCACGCTCAGGTGGGGGAACAGTGCGTAGTCCTGGAACACCATGCCGATGCGGCGTTTTTCCGGGGCGAGGGTGAAGCCGGCACGGGATATGGTTTCCCCGGCCAGCTGGATTTCCCCTTCGTGTACCGGCTCGAAGCCGGCAATCGCACGTAATGTCGTGGTCTTGCCACACCCGGACGAACCGAGCAGGCATCCGATGTCACCGGCGTTGAGGTGCAGGTTGAGATTCTGGACGACCCGCTGGTCCTGATAGCCGCAAGCCAGGTTGTGCAGGTTCAGCAGCAAGGAATGGCTCATGCGTGGCGGTATGCCGGCTCGACTAGAAACTCAAGCAGGGCCTTCTGTGCGTGAAGACGGTTTTCAGCCTGATCCCAGGCGACTGCGCGTGGGTCATCCAGCATGTCGAAGCTGATTTCCTCGCCGCGGTGGGCCGGCAGGCAGTGCATGAACAGTACCTCAGGGTCTGCCAGGTCGAGCAGGGCACGGTTGACCTGCAGCGGCGCGAACAGCGCGAGGCGCTTGGCGGTTTCCTCTTCCTGGCCCATGGAGGTCCAGACGTCGGTGCTTACCAGATGCGCGCCGGCCACGGCCAGCTTCGGGTCGCGGACGATGGTCACTCGATCCCCGGCCTTGGCGAGCAACCCGGCGTTGGGATCGTAGCCTTCAGGGCAGGCGACGCGCAGCTGGAAGTCGAACTGTATCGCCGCTTCTATATAGCTGTTGCACATGTTGTTGCCATCGCCGATCCAGGCAACGGTCTTGCCTTGGATCGAGCCGCGATGTTCGAGAAACGTCTGCATGTCGGCCAGCAACTGGCACGGGTGCAAATCATCGGACAGGCCGTTGATCACCGGTACGCGGGAGTGGGCTGCGAACTCGGTCAGGGTGCTGTGGGCAAAGGTACGGATCATCACCGCATCGAGCATGCCCGACATGACAATGGCGCAATCGCTGATAGGTTCGCCGCGGCCCAGTTGGGTGTCGCGGGGCGACAGGAAGATCGCCTGGCCACCGAGCTGGATCATACCGGCTTCGAAAGAGATGCGGGTGCGGGTGGACGACTTCTCGAAGATCATTCCCAGCACGCGGTTTTTCAAAGGCTCGAACAGTACGCCGCGGTTACGCAGGTCTTTGAGTTCCACGCCTCGACGGATCACGCCGAGCAGCTCATCGGGCGTGAAGTCCATCAGGGAGAGAAAGTGCCTTGCGCTCATTATTGACTACCTTTTTGTAACTGACCGCAGATGCTCAAAGCCTTGTTCAACGAAAAAACGGGCGAGACCTGCGGCAAAAGCCGCACGGGGCGACGAAAATAGGGGAAGGCGCGATATTGACACTAAATGTCGCGTATTACCAATAGGGCTATGATTCCAGAGAAACCCAGCGAGGCTAACGGACCCGTGCAATGGCCATTTTGGGCCGTTTTCCGGACAGCAGCGGGTCCCTTTGTACACTGCCGCCGCACGGCTTGGCAATCAAGCGGGGCGGGCGCGATGTGCGTCACGGACTGTTTGTGAACCATCGTTGAAAGGTTTGTCCGATCAGTTGTCGTATGTGAAACATTTCCTAAAGCAAGGGCCTGGGTTATAACAGGTCTCTTAGAGGCAGGAGCCCCCGAAATGGATTCGAAAGAGCAACAATTGATGGAATTGCTGGGGCTGACGGCACGCTCCTTGACCCACCTCACCGCATCGGTGACGTCCATGTCGTTCGAGCTGCTGCGCAGCGACGACGAGGTCATCAAGGCGGCCGGACGCCGCATGATCGATCGCATGGCGACCATCAGTGGCGGGCTGGATGAGCATTGGCGGCTGATCGGCGAGCTCACGGGCGTCCCGATCGCTCAGGAGCAGGTGGAAACCGTCGAGGAAATCCAGCTGCTGGCTCCGCCTGTCGAATCGCCATGACGCCTTCATCGGCGCACCTGATGCCCGGCAATTCACAGGACGAACGTCGCTGGCGCGGTGGCGCTCCAGACGCCATAGTTTTGTTCCCGCGGCCGAAAGTGCCCGCCACGAATAAAACAGAGACTGGCCATGACCAAGACTCTTCACCACCGTGCGTGCCATCTATGTGAAGCCATCTGCGGCTTGACCTTCGAAACCACCGAGACAGTCAGGCAGGGCCTGGCGATCACCTCGATCAAGGGTGATCCGCTGGACAGCTTCAGCCGTGGCCATATCTGCCCCAAGGCCGTGGCGCTGCAGGACATCCAGAACGATCCGGACCGCTTGCGCCAACCCATGCAGCGAGTGGGCAGCGAATGGCAACCCATCGCCTGGGACGACGCCTTCGCACTGGTTGCCGAGCGTCTGGCCGACATCCAGTCCCGCTACGGTCAGAACGCGGTGGCGGTCTATCAGGGCAACCCCAGTGTGCATAACTACGGGCTGATGACCCACAGCAATTACTTCCTGGGCCTGCTGAAAACCCGTAGTCGTTTCTCTGCAACCTCCGTGGACCAGCTCCCTCATCACCTGACCAGCCATCTGATGTACGGGCATGGCCTGTTGTTGCCGATACCGGACATCGATCACACGGACTTCATGCTGATCCTGGGCGGCAACCCGCTGGCGTCCAACGGCAGCATCATGACCGTGCCGGATGTGGAAAAACGTCTCAAGGCCATCCAGGCCCGTGGCGGCAAGGTCGTGGTGGTCGATCCGCGCCGCAGCGAAACGGCGGCGATGGCGAGCCAGCATCTTTTCGTCCGACCCGGCGGCGATGCGGCGCTGTTGTTTGGCTTGCTCAACACGCTGTTCGGCGAGGGACTGACCCGTGACAGCCATTTGCCGGTGGACGGCCTGGAGGACGTGCGCCAAGCCGTCGCAACCTTCACCGCAGAGGCGATGAGCCCGTTGTGTGCGGTGCCGGCGCCGCAGATCCGTCAATTGGCCCGGGACTTCGCCGCTGCCCCTTCAGCGGTCTGCTACGGACGGATGGGCGTCTCAACCCAGGCGTTCGGTACGCTGTGCCACTGGTTGATCCAGGTGATCAACCTGGTGACCGGCAATCTGGATCGGGTCGGCGGAGCGCTGTGCACCGAGCCGGCGGTGGATCTGGTCGCCACGACTTCGGGAGGGCATTTCAACCGCTGGCAAAGCCGAGTGTCCGGGCGTCCCGAATACGCAGGGGAGTTGCCGGTGTCGGCCCTTGCCGAAGAAATGCTCACCGAGGGCGAAGGCCAGATCCGGGCGCTGGTCACCGTGGCCGGCAACCCGGTGCTGTCCACGCCCAACGGACGTCAGCTGGAGCAGGCGTTGGACGGTCTGGCATTCATGGTCAGCGTGGACTTGTATATCAACGAAACCACACGCTACGCCGACCTGATCCTGCCTTCGACCTCGGCGCTGGAAAATGACCACTACGACACCACGTTCAACCTGTTCGCGGTGCGTAACGTGACCCGTTTCAACCGGGCCATCCTGCCCAAGCCCGAGGGGGCATTGCACGATTGGGAGATTTTTGTCGGCTTGGCCAAGGCCTTCGCTGCCAGGACCGGCAAGGAACTCAAGCCGACGATACCGCCGGCGCAGATGATCGACTTGGGCTTGCGACACGGGGCTTATGGCGATGCTTCGCCACACAAACTGTCCCTGGCGACCCTGTTCGACCATCCCCATGGTATCGATCTCGGCGCCCTCAAGCCTAACCTGGCGGCGCGCTTGAAAACCGAAAACCAACGGATACAGGCCGCGCCAGCGGTAATACTGGCCGACCTTGAGCGCTTTGCAGCATTGCAGGCACCTCAGCCGGATGAGTTGCTGATGATCGGTCGACGCCATGTGCGCAGCAATAATTCCTGGATGCACAATTTCCACCGGCTGGTGAAAGGCAAGCCGCGTCACCAGTTGCTGATGCACCCGGACGATCTGGTCAGCCGCGGGCTGAGTGATGGGCAGCGGGTAAAGGTCAGTTCTCGGGTGGGCGTGATCGAGGTGGAGGTGCAGGGTTGCCCCGACATGATGAAAGGCGTGGTCA